>TARA_B100000749_G_scaffold132393_1_pt1 | contig 22298 bp, 18 predicted proteins | sample TARA_B100000749 | Tara Oceans TARA_B100000749 (sample SAMEA2621232) | marine metagenome | biome: marine biome (ENVO:00000447); feature: mesopelagic zone (ENVO:00000213); material: "saline water (ENVO:00002010), including plankton (ENVO:xxxxxxxx)" | depth 800 m
TTCCGGATGAAGAAGCCGAGAAGATCACCACCGTTCAGGAAGCTATCGACTACGTGAACGCTCACCAGAAGTAATCACGTAGCCTGCTTGCAGGACGAAAAAAGCCGCAGTACTGGTTTCCAGGCTGCGGCTTTTTTGCATCCGGCTATTTGCACCTGTCGGTTGTGCCGCGGTTCGTGTTGCCGCAGGCGGCATTTGCACGGACAATAGGGCGATTTTGCGCAGGCTCGCGGGCCTGTAGCGGTTTTCACGAGTTGAATAAGGAGTGTGCCGTGTCGCGCAGACGCGTTGTTGTAACTGGTCTGGGTATGCTGTCGCCGCTGGGTAATTCGGTTGAGAGCAGTTGGCAGGCGGCCCTGGCGGGCAAAAGCGGTATCGGTCCGATCGAACATATGGATGTCAGTGCGTTCTCAACCCGCATCGGCGGCTCGGTTCGCGACTTTGAGGTCGAGCTGTACATGGCGGCCAAGGAAGCGCGCAAGCTGGACCTGTTTATTCAATACGGTCTGGCGGCCTGTATTCAGTCGCTTCAGGACTCGGGTCTCGAAGTCACCGACGAGAATCGCGACCGCATTGGTGTGGTCATGGGGTCGGGTATTGGTGGTCTGACCAACATCGAGAAGAACTGTGAGCAGTTGCTGAACAGCGGCCCGCGTCGCATCTCTCCGTTCTTTGTGCCCGGCTCGATCATCAACATGGTCGCAGGTTACCTGTCTATTCAGTACGGTCTTCAGGGGCCGAACTACGCGCTGACCACTGCTTGCACCACTGGCACGCACAGCATCGGTATGGCCGCGCGCAACATTGCCTATGGCGAAGCCGATGTCATGGTGGCTGGTGGTTCCGAGATGGCGACTACCGGTCTGGGGCTGGGCGGTTTTGCCGCGGCCCGTGCCATGTCGACCCGCAACGATGACCCGCAGGGCGCGAGCCGCCCCTGGGATCGTGAGCGGGACGGCTTCGTGCTGTCCGACGGCGCTGGCGCCATGGTGCTGGAAGAGTACGAACACGCCAAGGCTCGCGGTGCGCGCATTTATGCCGAGCTGGTTGGTTTTGGCATGAGTGGTGACGCCTATCACATGACTGCACCGCCGGAAGACGGGCGTGGCGGAGCCAAGTGCATGGTCAATGCGCTCAGGGATGCCGGTCTGAACCCGGAGGATGTTGACTATATCAACGCCCATGGCACCTCGACTCCGGCTGGTGACATTGCCGAAACCTGTGCGGTCAAGTCTGTGTTTGGCTCCCATGCCCGTGATCTGGCCATCAGCTCGACCAAGTCGATGACAGGACACCTGCTGGGCGCTGCCGGCGCGGTAGAGGCGGTATTCAGTGTCCTTGCACTGCGTGATCAGGTGGCGCCGCCAACCATCAATCTGGATAACCCGGACGAGGGGTGTGATCTGAACTACGTTGCGCACCAGGCGCAGCAGCGCAAGATTGAGGTCACGCTGTCCAACTCCTTCGGTTTTGGCGGTACCAACGGCAGCCTGGTATTCCGTCGCTGCGAATGAGCCAGCCCACACCGGTGGCGACGACATGGGTAAACGGGCGGGTTGCTGATAACCTGCCTGTCACTGATCGCGGCCTTGCCTACGGTGATGGTTTGTTCGAAACCCTGCGTGCCTGCCGCGGTACACTGCCGTTGCAGGCGTTGCATTTGGCACGTCTGCAGCGAGGTTGTGCAGCGTTGCGAATACCCTTTCAGGCGGAGTTGATTGCCGCCGAGCTGAACAACGCAGCAGCCAGGGTCGGCGACGGGGTGGTCAAGCTGATACTGACCCGCGGCACCGGTCAGCGTGGCTATGCCATGCCGGTTGACGCAACGCCGTCGCGGGTAATATCGATTTCCCCCTTGCCTCTGTATCCGTCTGACCGGCGTGATGGCGTCCATCTGTTTGCCTGTACAACACGGTTGGCCGATCAGCCGCTGCTGGCGGGCATCAAGCATCTCAATCGGCTGGAGCAGGTGCTGGCGCGCAGCGAATGGCAGGATCCGGCGTTTGCCGAGGGTCTGGTGTGCGATCAGCAGGGAGCGGTGATCGAATGCACCATGAGCAATCTGTTTGCGCGTGTGGCCGGGCAATGGGTTACGCCAGATCTCGGCCGCTGTGGTGTGCAGGGGGTGATGCGCGAATACCTTCTCGCCCAGCTGGCCGAGCGAGGGCAGCCGGCACGTGTAGCACCGCTCAGTCGTGACGCGTTGTACCAGGCGGATGAGGTATTTTGCTGCAATAGTTTGATAGGGGTCTGGCCGGTTGTAGGGCTGGACGATCAGGTCTGGCAGGTCGGGGGCGAAACCCGGCTGCTGCAATCCCTGGCTGAACAGGTTTATCTGTGAAGATTTTTGCCAAGTTTCTGGTTGTTTCACTGTTTCTGGTTTGTGTCATTGGTCTGGTCGGCGGTGTGTGGGGCTTTCTCACCCTGCAGCGTGCGCTGCATCAGCCGTTGCAGCTGACGGAACCGAGCACGCTGGTGGTTGAGGCCGGCAGCACTCCGGGGCGGGTCTTTGCGCGTCTTGAGCAGCAGGGTGTGCTTGAGGGCGCAGGCTGGCTGCGTCGATATTGGCAGTGGCAAATGAAGGGGGCCGTGCTGCATGTGGGTGAGTACGCACTGCAGCCCGAGATGACGGCGGCCGAGCTGCTGCACATGATGGAGCGCGGAGAGGTTGTTCAACGTACCCTCACACTGGTTGAAGGCTGGAATTTCAATCAGGTGCGCCAGGCGCTGCGTGCGGCCGAACACCTGGAGCAGACCTTGTCGCCAGACCTGAGCGATGCCGAGGTCATGGCGGCTCTGGGGTATGAGGGTGAACATCCGGAGGGACGTTTTTTCCCGGATACCTATCAGTACACGCTGGGCATGAGTGATCGGGACATCCTGCAGCGCGCGCACGAGCGTATGGCGCAGGTACTGGCGGAGGTTTGGGCAGAGCGTGATGAGGGATTGCCGATCAAGTCTGCGTACGAGGCACTGATTCTCGCGTCGATCGTGGAGAAGGAAACCGGAGTACCGTCCGAGCGGGCCGAAATCGCTGGTGTATTTACCCGTCGGCTGCGCATCGGCATGCGGTTGCAGACCGATCCGACCGTGATTTACGGCCTGGGGACGGACTATCAGGGCAATATACGTCGTCGCCACCTGCAGCAGGCGACACCTTACAACACCTATGTGATTGATGGTCTGCCGCCGACGCCGATTGCCATGCCCGGGCGCGATGCGATCGAGGCTGCTGCGCATCCGGCTGACGGCAAGAGCCTGTATTTTGTTGCCAGGGGGGATGGCTCGCACGTGTTCTCCAATACCCTGGCTGAGCATAACCGGGCGGTGCGTGCGTTTCAGCTCAAGCGCCGCAGCGACTATCGATCCAGCCCTGCACCGGAGAGCGCACAATGACAGGTGTATTTGTCACCCTGGAAGGGCCTGAGGGTGCAGGCAAGTCAACCAACCTCGGTTATGTTGCCGACGCATTGCGCCGCGCAGGCTGTGAACCGCTGTTGACCCGTGAGCCGGGTGGTACGCCGATTGCCGAGCGGATGCGCGGGATTCTGCTCGAGCACCATGAAGAGCCGATGGACCCGGATGCGGAGTTGTTGCTGGTTTTTGCTGCGCGCGCCCAGCATCTGAATCGGGTGATCAAGCCGGCGTTGGCGCAGGGGCGTGTAGTCATCAGTGATCGCTTTACCGATGCGACCTACGCCTATCAGGGCGGCGGGCGGGGGATCGACGCTGCTCGCATTGCTGCGCTTGAAAACTGGACTCAAGGCAGTTTGCGGCCTGATTTGACGCTGGTGCTGGATGTGCCGGTTGAGGTGGGTATGGCGAGGGCGCGGGCGCGCAGCGCACTTGACCGTTTTGAAAGCGAGCAGCGGGCCTTCTTCGACGCGGTGCGCGAGACCTATCTGCGGCGTGCTGCAGAACATCCGGCGCGCTATCGAGTCGTCGATGCCAGTGGTGAGCTGGACCAGGTTCAGCGTCACCTTGAACCGGTCATCGCGCAGATTCTGGAGCGCTGGCGTGCTTGAACAGGCCCGTACCCCCTTGCCATGGCACGAACCGCTGTGGGCTGCGTTGGCCGCCCAGCAGCAATTTGCCCATGCCTATCTGTTCTGTGGCCCGGCGGGTGCAGGCAAGCGTCATTTCGCTGCAGCGTTCGCCGGCTGGCTGATGTGTGACCAGCCTGGACCACAAGGCCCGTGCCAGCAGTGTCGCAGCTGTTTGCTTCGCCAGGCCGGCAGTCATCCCGACCTGCTGCTGATCGAGCCGGAGGAGGAGGGCAAGGCGATCCGCGTAGATGCCATCCGTCAGTTGGTTGGCTTCATCAGTCAAACCGCCCAGCAGGGCGGGCGCAAGGTGGTTGTGCTGCAGCCGGCCGAGGCGATGAACCAGAATGCCGCCAATGCGCTGCTCAAGTCGCTTGAGGAGCCAACTGCCGAGACCTATCTGCTGCTGATCAGTGATCAGCCGAGTCGTCTGCTGCCGACCATCCGCAGTCGGTGCCGGGTGCAGCCCCTGGGGTTGCCCGGTCTGCAGCAGGCCCGGGACTGGCTGGGGGCGGAGCTGCCGGATGTGGACGACAATCAGCGTACGCTTCTGCTGCAGATGGCTATGGGGGCTCCGTTGCGAGCGCTGGACTTGCATCAGCAGGGGGCCGTTGCCCACCGGGAAAAGGTGGTTGAAGGTGTCAAGGCGCTGCTGAAGGGACAGATATCCGCGCCCAGGCTGGCCGAGCAGTGGAATAGCATCGCCCTTGATTTGCTGCTGGACTGGTTTGCCGCCTGGACGCTGGAGTTGCTGAAACTGAATCAGGGGGCGCAGGAGGCGGCAAGCAGCGCCGATATGGACAAGGTTCTGGGCTACTTGGCATCGCGGATTCAGGCAAGCGAGCTGCTCGATTGGCAGGATTGGCTGTTGCAGCACCGTCGGCAATTCGACAACAAGGCCAACCTCAATCGCCAGCTGTTCCTCGAAAAGCTGCTTGCGCGCTGGAAAATGCTGGCCGAAAGACGTTAATCTGGCGGCCATCGCGTTGAGTGAAAGGAATGATCAATGACTAATCCCACGGCTCCGGGGCCTCGCAACGGTATTCTGTCGCTGACGATCAAGGACAAGTCGGTGCTTTATGCGGCCTACATGCCGTTCGTCAAGCATGGCGGGCTGTTCATTCCGACCAACAAGAATTACCGCCTCGGTGACGAGGTGTTCATGCTGCTGAATCTGATGGACGAGCCGGAGAAGATCCCGGTTGCCGGCAAGGTTATCTGGGTAACCCCGAAGGGTGCCCAGGGCAATCGCGCGGCAGGTATCGGTGTCCAGTTCAGTGATCAGGATAATACCGCGCGCAGCAAAATCGAAACCTATCTGGCCGGTGCGCTGCAATCGGATCGGCCGACCCACACCATGTAGTCTTCATGCTTATTGATTCGCACTGTCATCTGGATCGTCTTGATTTAACGCCCTACAACGGCTCCCTTGATGCGTTGCTGGATGCAGCTCGCGGCCGCGGTGTCGGCAAGTTTCTCTGTATCGGGGTCGATGCCGACAACGCTGCTACCGTGCAGCAACTGGCCGACAGCCATGCAGATGTGTTCTGCAGCGTCGGTATTCATCCGCTCGATCTCAAGGATGGCAAGGCGACCGATCTGGTCTGGCTACTCGAGCGACTGCAGCATCCGCGCACTGTAGCCATCGGCGAAACCGGGCTCGACTATCACTACCAGCCCGAGTTGGCCGAGCAGCAGAAAGCGTCCTTCGCCATTCATCTTGAGGCGGCGAAGCAGACGGGTAAGCCGGTGGTGATTCATACCCGCGCGGCACGCCAGGATACGCTGGAGATGCTGCGCGAGGCAGACCTTGCCAATGCCGGTGTGCTGCATTGCTTTACCGAAGACTGGGAGATGGCCCGGGCCGCGCTGGATATGGGCTATTACATTTCGCTGTCGGGCATTGTGACCTTTCGCAATGCCGACGCATTGCGCGAGGTGGCGCGTCAGGTTCCTGCTGACCGCTTGCTGGTTGAGACCGATTCTCCCTATCTGGCGCCGGTTCCCCATCGCGGAAAGTCGAACGAACCACAGTTTGTCTGTGAAGTGGCGGCATTTCTGGCCGAGTTGCGCGGTGAGGCCCTGGAACATTTCCGTGAGCAAACTACCGATAACTTCCATCGCTTGTTTCCTCTGGCGCAAAGCTGATTTCGAGGCAAAAAAAACCCGAATTCTGGGGGAGGAATTCGGGTTAAGACCATTAGGAGTGATACAGAGGCAGGGCAGTGCCTGCCAGCACAGGAGCAACACTTGGGGGGTATGTCGTTCCTGATAACTTCAGTATTGTCGAAATTGCCCTGCTTTCCAGCTTCATTTCCCGCGTTTATAAACTGATTTGGAATACGCTCTGCGTATTTTATCGTGAAGTGTTGTTATCTCTTTGCGAGGCAATCAGTGCTTCCAGCTGTTCGACCGCCCGCCGGAGGCAAGCGCTGCTGGTGTAGAAATGGGGTGACCAGCGAATACCACCGCCGCGCAGCGCGCAGATCACGCCCTGATCCATTAACTGGCGATGCAGCTCTTTTAGCGCAACGCCCTCAACTGAAAACGTCAGAATGCCCGATCGTCGTTCGTTGCTCAGATTGCTGAGTATGCGCACGCCCGGGATCGCCTCCAGCAAGCTGGCAAGCAGGCAGATGCGGCGGTCAAGCTCGGCAGCGACGGTATCCATGCCGATCTCAAGCAGCAGCGACAGGCTGGCTGACAGAGCTTGTTGAGCCAGGGTGTTTGGGCTGCCGGCCTCGAATCGCCGCGCCGAACGGGCCGGCTGCCAGTCGCAGCGATCATAATCGCCCATCGCCTCAACCATATGCCAGCCGTGCTGGGTCAGCTTCAGTTGATCCCGTACTCGACCGTGGCAATAGAACACGCCAAGGCCTTCCGGGCCGAGTAGCCATTTGTGGCCGTCGGCCATGGCAAAATCGCAGTCAATCGTCTGGACATCCAGTGGCTGCGCGCCGAGGGTCTGTATGGCGTCCACGCAAAACAGGACGCCGCGTTCGCGGCAGGCTTGACCAAGGCGTTCCAGATCCATGCGCAGTCCGCTGCCGTATTGCACGGAGCTGATGCTCAGCAGGCGGGTGCGCGGCGTCATCGCGTTGATCAGCGCCTGTTCCGGCTGGTTGCCCAGCGCTGCGCTGCAAACCCGAACGCCCTGGTCTGCCAATGCCTCCCAGGGAATGCGGTTTGAGGGAAACTCCTGATCGCTGATCAGAACTTCATCGCCGGGTGCCCAGGATAATCCCTGGGCGACAAAGGACAGGGCCTCGGAGGTGTTCTTGACCAGCGCGATGTCGCTGGCAGCGGGGGCATTAAGCAGGGCTTTAAGTTGCTCACGCAGGTGTTTTTCGGTCCGGCTCCAGCGCGGATAGTCGCGCGCACCCTGAATCAGGTTTTCGCGGGCGAAGGCGCTGACGGCGTCCGCTGCCCGCTTCGGCCAGGGAGCCACCGCGGCATGATTCAGGTAGCAGAGTTTCGGATCCTGCGGGAATTCATGCTGCCATTGCTGGTTGAGATCCATGTCGAGCCTCATGTGTGGTGCCATTTTGGCCAAAGATGGGACTGGCACGCGCGGTGATGCCTTAACAGGCCTTTTTCCCCATATTTAGACACATTTGAACCGGATAGTCAGCTTGTAAGCAAATCTGGGCAGCGAGTCATCAACTTGGCATAATGGGGCACTTTGCCAATTTGAATCCGGGTACCTTGATGCAGAAAGAGTCACGTAAAGTTCGCGAATTTCGTCGTCGTGAGCAGGAAATTCTCGATAGCGCGCTGCGCCTGTTCCTTGAGCAGGGTGAAGACAGTGTAACCGTCGAGATGATCGCAGACGAGGTTGGCATCGGCAAAGGGACCATCTACAAGCATTTCAAGTCCAAGGCAGAGATTTATCTGCGGTTGATGCTCGACTATGAGCGAGACCTGGCTGATTTGCTGCATTCGGAGTCCATCGAGCGCGACAAGGCGGCCCTCTCGCGGGAGTACTTCGCGTTTCGCATGAGCGACCCCGAGCGCTATCGGTTGTTTGACCGGCTGGAAGAAAAGGTGGTCAAGTCGAACCAGTTGCCGGCCATGGTCGAAGAGTTGCACAAGATCCGGACCTCCAATTTCAATCACATCACCGGTGTGATTCAGTCCCGTATCGATGATGGCAAGCTGGAAGATGTTCCTGCCTACTTCCATTACTGCGCAGCATGGGCGCTGGTGCACGGCGCGATGGCCATGTACCACTCGCCGTTCTGGCAGGACGTGATCAAGGATCAGGAGGGCTACATGCAATTTTTGATGGATGTAGGCGTGCGAATGGGCAACCGATTCAAACGCCGCAAGGACGGTGAGGAAGCCTAGCCCGCGCCTGGTGCTGAACTCCTGATTTGACCGGCAGTCTCAAACTGGGCAGCCATGTCAGGAGTCAGACCTTGCCCATCTTTCGCATACTTGCTGTAGGCGTGCTCATGCTGGGCACGTTGCCAGGCAACCCCGCCCAGGCGCGGGACTATCGATACACCGACGCCCACCTGCATTACGTTGATTTCTTTCAGGAGTCAGAAGGGGCGGACGCGCTTATTCAGGCCATGGACGCCGCCGGCGTCGATCATGCCATGATCAGTGGCGTGCCGGTTGCCAAGCAATGGCACGAGAATGAGCCCAAGCGCCCGCGCTATTACGCTGGTGACGATGGCGGCGCCTACTGGTTCAGTGCAACCGATGTGCTGGTCGCTGATGCGATTGCGTCGATGCCGGCGGAACAGCGTCGGCGGTTTCATCCCTTTCTATCCGGCTTCAATCCGAACGACAAGAACGCAGATGCCCACATCCGTCGCATGCTCGAGCTGTATCCCGGCTTTTGGCAGGGAATAGGCGAGGTATTTACCCGGCACGACGATCTGACAGCGTTGATCCATGGTGAACCACCGCGGGCCAACAGCGAGGCCATGCACCGGGTCTATGCGCTGGCCGCGGAGTATGATCTGCCGGTGCTGGTGCACAGCAATATCACCTCGCAGCGTGAGCGTAATCCGCTCTATCTGGCCGAAATGGAAGAGCCGCTGCGCAACCATCCGCGGGTACGCTTTATCTGGGCGCATGCCGGCACTAGCATGGAAATTCATCGCCATCAAACACAATTGCCGTTTTTATTGCCGACGTTGCGCCGGCTGCTGACCGCCTACCCGAATCTGTATATTGATCTGTCCTGGACGCTGCGCGAGCCCTATCTTCTTGACTCGGAAGGCAAGCCGGACCCTGACTGGGTTGCGCTGGTCGAGGATTTCCCCGAGCGCTTTATGCTCGGCTCGGATGTGGTGGGGCAGTTCGGCAGTATCGGAAAATATATGCGCGGGTTTGAGCCGTTTCTTGATGCGTTACCGGAAACGGTAGCGCGTGGGGTTGCACGGGATAACTTTCTCGCTATCTTGCCGAGCGCCGAGTGGCGATCGGCCCCGCCGGGCGAGGCCGATCTGGTCGATCAGCGCAATACCAGCGGCGGGTCAGCCCAGTAGCTGCAGTGGTGATAGCCCAGGAAGCCAAACGTATTTGCGTTGCTTGCGTTGGGTACGTCCAGCGTCATCAGGTTTCCGGTCGCTGCCTGCTGCCAGGCTGCTGCGACCCCGTCGGTGGTGTTGGGGTCGCCGGTTTTTGCGAACTGGGTCCAGTAGTCGACCATCTCGCCGGCCAGACTGTTCAGGTCATCCGGATCGCCGGTATAGCGCTGCTCCATGATGGCCTGTGGGTAGAGTACGTAAGGGATTTCCCCGGCGTGGGTGGCCCCCAGCGGGAAGCTCACAGCAAATGGCGGCACCAGGGTCCAGGGGGCGTCCTCGTCACGGAACCAGTACTGGAAGGTATTCATGCTGGCGCCGGCAAAGGTGCTGGCCTGCGAGTAGGCGTTGCAGGCGAACATGAAGTCGGTCCAGATACCGGACAGGGCTGCCTCGAAGGGTTTTGCCTCACCGTCAACAAAGTCCAGATAATCGGTGGCGATCTGGTCGTCGTCGAAGGGGATGCTCGCCTGGTAGGGCTGGAAGAACTCGGCAACGCGCTCACGGTATTCCGCCTCGTCATCAATAGGATCGCCTCCTACTTCATCCAGCGCGACGAACAGGGTGCCCTCGTTCTGGTTGCTGCCGATCATGATGTCGAGCGAGCTGTTGAAGTCGCCGTCGGCCAGTGCCTGCTGAATGGACTTGGGCAGCAAGTCGTCGTCCGGATCCACAACCGGGATTGACTGCGAGCCCTGGGCCGCCAGGAACGCCGATACCGGCAAGGAGCGCAGGCAGCTTGCAGCGGTCTCCGGGTCGGTGCAGCCGAGTCCATTGGCTACCGATGTGCCGAGGAACTGCGCTGTTGCCTTGGGCATCTGGAAGGGCGCATAGGAGCCGCTCTGGACAATGGCGCGCTGGAACAGGTCCGCCTCTTCAGCCCGGGGCGAGACTATGTGGCTCATCACGCTGTGGCCACCGGCGGACTCGCCGAAGATTGTGACATTGGCCGGATCACCGCCAAAGGCAGTGATGTTTTCCTTGACCCAGGCCAGCGCCAGCTGCTGATCCATCAGGGCAAAGTTACCGGCGTCGGATTCCAGGGCAGGGTGGGCCAGAAAACCGAGATTGCCAAGGCGATAATTGAGGGTCACGACGATAACGTCCTGTTCGACCAGGCGCGTCGGGTCGTACTCACCGCCGCCGTTACCAAACACGAAGGCGCCACCATGGATCCAGACCATCACCGGCAGATCCTCCGCTTCAGCGGGCGCATAAACGTTCAGGTACAGGCAGTCCTCGTTGCCTACCTGCTGGCCAGTGGTCAGATCGGACTGCGGGCAGCTGTTGCCGAACTCTTCGCTCAGTCTGAGTGTTGCACTTCTGCTGGCGGGTGGCTGCGGCGGGGCGAGGCGCAGGTCGCCAACCGGCGGCGCGGCGTAGGGAATGCCACGGAAGACGCGGATGCCGTCGTTGCTGATACCGACGACTTTGCCCTCGCTGGTTTCAATCGCCAGGGGGTTGGGGCCGTCGGCACCGCCACCGCCGCCACCTGACAGGCAGGCGGATAGCGTGAGGGCCGCGACGGCGACGGAAAGTAGCTTGAGTGTTGATGCCGAGGTCGGCGTCAGGCGAGCAGTACTCATTATTGTTGTCCTGTACTGTTTAAAAGATTGAGGCATATGCTGAAAGTGATCCGGCCTCAGGGCGAATGCGAGTTATGCGTATGCGTTGAAACTATATGTGAACTCTGTCACGCAGAGCTAAACACGTCCGGGTGGTTTGCTTCGCCAGTCAGACTGGCTATGATGTGCGGTTTTGTGCGGCTCAGCGCCGGGTACAGAGGAGAGGGGCATGGCTATGCAAGAGGCGTTTCCGGTCAGTTATATCGAGCCGGTTTTCCGCCCGCCGAGTGAGGCGCATTCGCTGATTTTGCCGGTGACCAACGGCTGTTCGTGGAACAAGTGCACGTTCTGTGAAATGTACACGGCGCCGCAGAAGAAGTTTCGTGCTCGCGACGAGGCCGAAGTGCTGGACGAGATTCGCCGGGTTGGCGAGCGCTATATTGTGAATCGCATTTTTCTCGCCGACGGGGATGCGATGGTCCTGCCGACCCATCGTTTGCTGCGGATTCTCGAAGCCATTGCCGAGCACATCCCGAGCGTCGAGCGGGTGACCTCGTACTGCCTGCCGCGCAATCTCAAGCGCAAATCGGTTGAAGAGCTGAAAGAGTTGCGTGAGGCCGGCCTGGCGATGCTGTATGTCGGTGCCGAGTCAGGTGATGACGAGGTGCTTGAGCGGGTTAACAAGGGCGAGACAGCCGCTTCGACAGCCGATGCCTTGATCAAGGCGGGGGAAGCTGGCTTGAAGCGTTCGGTGATGATCCTCAATGGCCTAGGCGGTCTGTCGCTTAGCAAGCAGCACGCGCTGAACTCCGCCAGATTGCTGAACCAGACCCAGCCGGAGTTCGTGTCGACGCTGGTCGTCAGTTTCCCCCAGGGGATGGAGCGATTCCGTGAGCGTTATCCGGATTTTGTCGAGTTGAATCAGCAGCAACTGTTCTCCGAGCTGCGCCAGTTCGTTGCCGAGCTGGCGCTGGACAACAGCACGTTTCGCAGCGACCATGCATCCAATGCCCTGGTCTTGAAGGGCGAGCTGGGGCAGGACAAGGACCGGTTGCTGGCGCAGATCGATCACGCCATCAGTCGGCCTGATCAGGCGGGCCTGCGTCCAGAATGGATGCGCGGACTCTAGGAGATGCTATGCGCTACGCATTGATGCTGTTGGCAGTGTTGCTACTGTCGGGCTGCATGAAGCCCTCCGATCTGCAGGATCAGGCCGGCTACTATCTGGGTGATGCCGGCGTGCTCAACCATTACCGCATCAAGCGCAGCAGCACCTGGGTTATTCAATCCGACTCCAAACTCTATATTGCCCAGGGGCATTTCCTGCCCGTCGGCAATCCCTATGCCCGTCCCAATGTGGTTGCCGAGGAAGCATTTGCCGCAGCCGTCGAAGTCTTTCCTGTTGTGCGCCGTGCCCAGCAGCCGCTGGGGCTGGAGGAGGCGCTGGCCGAGGCTCGCAGTTTCGGATACGACTACCTGCTCTACACACGGTTTGCCGCAGCAGATGATGCCGTGGGCAGTATCGAAGAGTGGGAAGAGTCCGGCCATTGGGGTGATCTCGGGCTGGATCGGGGCGTGCTGCAACTGATGCTGCTGGAGGTCGGCACCCGCCACCTGGTCGATTTTGCCCGTATCGAGACACGCGGTGGCTTCCTGCAGTTTTACAAGGCCTCGCCCGAAGACCTGCTGCGCCCGCCGCTGCAGGATTATACCGGTCAACTGCTGGGGCGCTGAGGGCGTCCGGTCAGGAGGAAAAATGTCCGATCGTGCACCGCCGCCGCAGTCGCTGCTCAATAGTCTGCCGCAGCGCGGAGAGTTGCAGCGCCGTGAGCCTGCGCCCGTGCATTTGTGGAATCCGCCGCTCAGTGGCGAGATGGATATGCGTATCGCCCGTGACGGCACCTGGTATCACGAGGGTGAACCGATCCGGCGCCTGGCGCTGGCGCAGCTGTTCTCAACCATCCTCAGGCTTGACCAAGACGCGCGCTACTACCTGGTAACGCCGGTGGAGCGCTGGGCGATCCAGGTCGACGACGCGCCCTTTGTCGCCGTCCGCCTGTCTGTCAGTGGCGAGGGTGAGCAGCAGCAACTGCTGTTTCATACCAGCCTCGAGGATGAGGTCCCGCTTGATGGGGAGCATCCATTGCGCGTTGAGCTTGATCCGCAATCCGGGGAGCCGTCTCCCTACATCAGAGTTCGCGCCAATCTGGACGCACTGATAAGTCGCACGGTGTTCTACGAATTGGCCGACCTGGCGGTTGAGGCCGAAGTCGCAGGTGTGCAGCGAATCGGTGTATGGAGTGGTGGCCGCTTCTTTCCGATAGACGGCGCCGATTAGGTGCGCGATCTTCGCCGGCGTGCCAGTACAGGGCACGCCGGGACAGTACTCTCCTGTTGTTAACGCTCTGCCTGGTTGTCAACCCGGAAAACACAAAAAAGCCTGTTTTTTTGATGTTGATATTTACCATATGTGGGTCTAGCATTGCCCGGAATGCACAACAAATAGTGTTTTGTCGGCCGGGATGCGTACAGGTCAAAAGCCTTTGCGTCAAGCCCTAGATGGTGGTTCAGGTCGCGTTTTCAGGAGACAGAAATGAGTCAAACAGCCAAGGTGCAGCGCCTGCATAATGTGGTGACCAGCATCCCTTTGCAGCCCGCGTCAGAAGACATTTGGGATACCAAATACCGCCTCAAGACCAAGGATGGCAAAGCCATCGACAAGTCGGTTGACGAGACGTTTCAGCGTGTCGCTCGTGCCCTGTCCGAGGTGGAAGCACCGGAGCTGCGCGAGGAGTGGTACGAAAAGTTTCTCTGGGCACTGCGTCACGGCGCGATTCCGGCTGGCCGTATTACCTCCAACGCCGGGGCACTTGAGCACAAGCCGGCGACCTCGACGATCAACTGCACCGTGTCGGCGACCATCGGCGATTCGATGGACGACATTCTCGCCAAGCTGCACGAAGCGGGTCTGACTCTCAAGGCCGGTTGCGGTATCGGTTACGAGTTCTCCACCCTGCGTCCGAAGGGCGCCTATGTCTCCGGCGCCGGTGCCTATACCTCGGGCCCGCTGTCGTTCATGGATATCTACGACAAGATGTGCTTCACCGTATCCTCTGCCGGTGGCCGTCGTGGAGCCCAGATGGCGACATTCGATGTCGGTCATCCGGACGTGATGGACTTTATTCGCGCCAAGCGCGAAGGCGGCCGTCTGCGCCAGTTCAACCTGTCATTGCTGATCACTGAAGAGTTCATGAAGGCGGTTGAGGCCGATGCCGACTGGCAGCTGGCGTTCCCGCTGAATCAGGCCGAGATGGAAGCCGATGGCGTTGACGTCAACGATGCGGAACAGGTGATCTGGCGCGAGTGGCCGAGCAACGAGCGCTATGTCAGCCGCGCGGATGGCCTGGTTGCCTGCCGTATCTTCCGCACCATGAAAGCGCGTCGTATCTGGGACATGATCATGAGTTCCACCTACGACTTCGCCGAGCCCGGCTTCATCCTGATTGACCGTGTCAACGAGATGAACAACAACTGGTTCTGCGAGGAGATTCGCGCAACCAACCCCTGTGGTGAACAGCCGCTGCCGCCCTATGGCGCCTGCCTGCTGGGTTCGATCAATCTGACGCTGTTCGTTCGTGATCCGTTCACTGAAAAGGCCCGGTTTGACTGGGACGAGTACCGTCGCGTTGTCGACATCTTCACCCGTATGCTGGACAACGTGGTCGAGATCAACGGCCTGCCGCTGGAGCAGCAGCGCAACGAGATCTACCGCAAGCGCCGTCACGGTATGGGCTTCCTGGGCCTTGGCTCGGCCATGACCATGCTGCGCATGAAATACGGTGAGGCCGCCTCCCTGGAGTTCACCGAGCAGGTGTCCCGCGAGATGGCCATGCAGGGCTGGCGTACCGGTCTGGCGCTGGCAGAGGAAAAGGGCGCCGCGCCGATCATGGACGAAGAGTTTGTGGTGACCGAGGCGATGCTGTCCAAGCGTCCGGAAATGGTTGCTGACGGTATCAAGGCCGGTGACAAGGTCGCTGGCAAGGTGCTGTGGGCCAAGTACAGCCGCTATATGCAGCAGGTGGCAGGCGAAGATGCCGAGCTGGCCGCTGCACTGGCCGAGAAAGGTTCGCGCTTTACTCACCACAGCTCTATCGCGCCTACCGGTACTATCTCGCTGTCGCTGGCCAATAATGCTTCCAACGGTATCGAGCCGAGCTTCGCGCACCACTATTTCCGCAATGTGATCCGCGAAGGCAAGAAGTCGAAAGAGAAAGTTGACGTGTTCAGCTTTGAACTGCTGGCGTACCGGCATTTCATCAATGCTGATGCGCTGCCGAGCATGGACGCCGAGTCGCGCAACCTGCCGGAGTACTTCATCGCCGCTGATGACGTGTCCCCGACTCAGCACGTTGACGTACAGGCCGCGGCTCAGAAGTGGATTGACTCGTCGATCTCCAAGACGGCGAACGTGCCGACCGACTACCCGTATGAGTCCTTCAAGGACATCTACATGTACGCCTTCCACAAGGGGCTGAAGGGTTGCACGACCTTCCGTTTCAACCCGGAAGCATTCCAGGGCGTACTGGTCAAGGAACAGGATCTGGCCAACACCACCTACCGCTTCAAGCTGGACGATGGCACCTTCATCGAAGCCAAGGGTGGCGACGAGATCGAGTATGATGGCGAGCTGCACACCGCCGCCAACCTGTATGACGCCCTGAAAGAAGGCTACTACGGCAAATTCTGAACCCGTGCCGCTGCGGCGGCACACGGTAGTTCGCAAACCTGATGAACCGGCCACGCCCAGGCGTGGCGAGGAAGTGAAAGACATGGCACTGAAGATCAACAGCAAGATTGTCGACTATGCTGTAGTCAAACCCGATGAACCGGCCAAGGCCCCGGAAGCCAAGGCTGCTCCGGCGATCGAGGAAATGCACGAGAAGCTCAAGCGCCCCGAGTTTCTTGAGGGCTCGACCTACAAGATCAAGACTCCGACCTCGGAGCACGCGATCTATGTCACCATCAATGACGTCGTGCTCAACTCCGGCAGCGACCACGAGAGTCGTCGTCCCTTCGAAATCTTCATCAACTCCAAGAACATGGAGCACTATCAGTGGATTTCAGCCCTGACGCTGATTATCTCTGCTGTGTTCCGCAAGGGCGGTGACTGCACCTTCCTGGTTGAAGAGCTGCGCAGCGTGTTTGACCCCAAGGGTGGTTATATGAAGCGCGGTGGCCGCTGGAGCCCCTCGCTCGTCGCTGAAATCGGCGACGTGCTGGACCAGCATCTCAAGCGCATCGGCATGATCAAGGACGAGATGGACGATCACCAGCAGGCGTACCTTGAGCAGAAGCGCGCCGAGTTCGCCAATCTCAAGCCCCAGGCGCAAACTGAAGCCGACTGCGACGACAGCGCCAACGCCTATCCTGAAGGTTCGCAGATGTGCGGCAAGTGCCACACCAAGGCCGCGATCCAGATGGACGGCTGCCTGACCTGCCTGGCTTGCGGCGACAGCAAGTGCGGTTGATCAAACCTGCTCGCAGTGTCTGAAAAACGCGCCCTCAGGGGCGCGTTTTTTTGACCTGAAAGCAGCAAGCAGCAAGCTGCAAGCTTCAAGCCAAAAGCCAAAAGCCAAAAGCCTGGGTTTGGTGTGGTAGCTTGGCTGCCATCGGGTACAGCCCAAACTGAAAGTCAGGGTCTGCCGTGCAACAGGCGGTAAGGTCTTGCTCTTTGCTCAACCACAAACGCAAACTCTTGGCTTCCAGCTTGTTTTTGCTTGAAGCTTGAAGCTTGAAGCTTGAAGCTTGAAGCTTGTGGCTTGTGGCTTGTGGCTAGCCTCAGCCGCTTGCCGCTGTAGCCATCCATTCATCCTCCCCATATCCCCCAACAGGGGGGCTGAACCTGCAGGGTTCCTGACCCTAGCATCAGGCTCCGACATTCAACGCGGGGTCTGTTCATGGCTTACCTGACGGTAAATAACGTTCGTCTGCACTTCGAGCGCTTCCCCCAGCCGGGCAAGCCGGTTCTGGTTCTGAGCCATTCACTGTTTTTTGACTGGCGGATGTTTGAGCCGCTGATCGAGTTGCTGCACCCGTATTTCGAGATCATTGCCTACGATCACCGGGGGCAGGGCTTGAGTAGTCGCAGCGGGCCGCTCGACATGGATTCGCTCACCGAGGATTTGGCAGCTCTCATCGATCTTCTTGACCTTGCGCCCTGTTACGTTGCAGGCAACTCCATGGGGGGCTTCGTTGCCTTGCGCCTTGCTGCCCGTTATCCCGAGCGTCTGGCGGGGTGCATAGTGATGGGCAGCAGCGCCGATCGGGAGCACCAACTGGCCGAGTTCGAGCCGCTGGTCAATCAGCTGGCTGCCGAAGGTGCCGCCGATCAGGTCGATACCCTGATGTACATCATGTTCGGGGATCAGACCCTGCGCAGCCCCGAGCACGCGGCGCTGTGCGCTCGGTGGCGTACGCACATGCGCAAGTTGGGGCCGGATATCGGCGTAGCTGCCAGGGAGGTCATCCATCGCGCCTCCGTACTCGATGAACTTGCCGGCCTGCGTGTGCCGCTGCTGGTCCTGGCTGGCGCTGAAGACCATGCCTACAGCACGGCGCTATCCGAGCAGATAGTCGAACGCAGTGGGCGCGGGCAGTGCAGGGTGATTTCGGCGGCCGGTCACTCGCTGGCGCTGGAGCAGCCGGCACAGGTTGCCGATGCGATTCGCCAGTTCGCTGCCGATGCCGTCTGAACGTCAATAAACAGATCAACGACAACAATAACGACAACAGAAGAGTCATGCCCATGAAGAAGTTGATTGCCTTTCCCCTGGTGGCGTCATTATGTGTGCTGGCGACTGCCGCACCCGCGGTTACAGTGGATAACGCCGCGATGCTGACGGTAGAAACCGATGGCAGTGAGTGGTTGAGCTACGATCGGACCTGGTCGCAGCAGCGCTTCAGCCCGCTGCAGCAGATCAATACCGGCAATGTTGATCAGCTTGGGCTGGCGTGGTCCATTGATCTGGACAATACCCGCGGGCTGGAAGCGACACCGCTGTATCACGATGGCGTGCTGTACACGTCGCTTTCCTGGAGTCGAGTAATGGCGGTGGATGCCGAGAACGGCAGCATTCTGTGGAGCTATGATCCCGGCGTAGACCGTGCACGGGGGCGCCAGGCGTGCTGTGACGCGGTCAATCGCGGCGTCGCACTGTGGAAGGGCAAGGTATACGTCGGTACGCTCGACGGCAGGTTGATCGCGCTGGATGCCAAAACCGGTAAGCCGGTCTGGACCCGGGAAACAGTCGACAGGGAGAAGCCCTACACCATTACCGGCGCGCCCCGTGTACTCAATGATATGGTCCTGATCGGCAACGGTGGCGCAGAGTTTGGTGTGCGCGGCTATTTCTCGGCCTATGATGCGGCGACCGGCGACATGCGCTGGCGTTTCTACACCGTACCGGCAGACCCGGCCCAGGGGCCGCAAGCCTCGCCTGCGCTGGAAAAGGCGCTGCCGACCTGGAGCGAGAAAACCCGCTGGGATCTCGGTGGCGGCGGCACCGCCTGGGACAGCATGGCCTATGATCCGGCATTGAATCTGCTGTATGTGGGCACCGGCAATGGCTCTCCGTGGAATCGCGAGGTTCGCAGCCCTAGCGGCGGCGACAATCTGTATCTGTCATCCATCCTGGCCCTGCGCCCCGAGACAGGCGAACTGGTATGGCACTACCAGACTACCCCGGGGGATAGCTGGGACTATACCGCAACCCAGCAATTGACCCTTGCCGAGCTGGAGATCGACGGCAAGCCGCGTCAGGTCATCATGCAGGCCCCGAAGAACGGCTTTTTCTATGTGCTTGACCGGGCGACCGGAGAGCTGCTGTCTGCCGAGAAGTTCGGCAAGGTGACCTGGGCAGAGCGTATTGACATGGCAACCGGGCGTCCTGTCGAGGCGCCAAATGCGCGTTACGAAACCGAGCCGGCACTGATCTGGCCAAGCCCTTTCGGCGCACACAACTGGCATTCGATGTCCTACAGCCCGCTTACCGGACTGGTGTATCTGCCCTATCAGGAGATACCTGCGACCTACGCCAACGAGGGCGGAAACTTCGTTGTACGTAATGCCTTCAACACCGGAGCCGGCCTGGAAAACCGGGGGCTTCCGCGCGAGTATGCAACCGGTGCCCTGATTGCCTGGGACCCGGTCAAACAGGCACCAGCCTGGCGGGTGGAACGGCCCAACCACTGGAACGGTGGCACTCTGGTGACCGCAGGTAATCTGGTTTTTCAGGGTACCTCGGCAGGTCAACTTGAGGCCTACAGTGCTGACGCGGGGCAGCCGCTTTGGCAATTCTCCACACAGACCGGCGTCATTGCCGCGCCCATGACCTATCGTCACAACGGCGAACAGTACATTGCCCTGATGGCAGGATGGGGCGGCGCTGCGGCGTTGTTTGGTGGCGATGCAGCCGTTGCTGTCGGCACGCGGAACGTCAGTCGCATGCTGGTGTTCAAGCTGGGTGGCAAGGCCGCGTTGTCGCCGGCACCGCTGCAGCAGCAGCTCGATCGGGTCCCGCAGCCGGTGGTCGCTGCCGCCACTGACATCAGCGCAGGGGCCGACCTGTATGCCACTTACTGCATGGTCTGTCACGGCGCTGGAGCAGTTGGCGGCGGCGTCATCCCGGATCTGCGTCATTCTTCCGACGCCGTTCGCGATGCCTGGGAAGCCATCGTTTTGCAGGGTGCGTTCAGCGGCAAGGGTATGGCCTCGTTTGCGGACAGCCTGTCAGCAGAGCAGGCCCGCCAGATCAAGCTGTACGTGATGCAGCGTGAATACGAGAGCGCCTTGCCAACCACTCAGGTCGAAACCGAGTGAGCCGTTGGCGTTCAGTCTGTGACTGGTGATGCTGATTGAGTATTTACTCTAAACAGTGCCGTTCGTATGATGGGGTGGCTGGCAATGGCGGTCACCCCTTCTCTCTGGCGCTGTTGCCGTGCGCTGTGCTGCCGCTCTGCTAGGGTAGGTAGTGGAATAACAAAAAGAGGCTGTCGCAGGCAGCCCGTGCTCGGCATGGATCGAATTCATGAACAGGAATCGCGTGGAATGGATTGCTCCGCAATCCTCCCCCGGGCAGGACGGGGGCAACGATCTACCGGTGTTGCTGACGACCAAAATCACCCCACCGCGTCGTGGCCGAGGCGTTCTTCCTCGTCCACGTCTTGAGCAGCTTGCCGAGCGACTGACCGAGCGTCGCGTCGCCATTGTCGAAGCGCCACCGGGGTACGGGAAAACCACGCTTGCCGGCATTTGGGCCGAGCGTCTCTCCAGTTTGGGTCAGGGTGTTGCCTGGTTGTCGCTGGATGCCGATGACAACAACGCCCACCGTCTGTTGTATTACCTCTGTGCTGCCATCAATCATGTGCTTCCTTCAGTTGCCTGCAGCTGCCTTGCGCGGGCCCTGAGCCCGTCGGCAGGCAGTGCGCAGTCACTGGCAAGCCTGTTGCTCGCCGATCTGGAGCAGAGTGCGCAGCCGCTTACGATCTTTTTCGATGATTACCACTGCATTGGCGATGACGTGCTGATTGAGGCGCTGCGTTGTCTGGTTCAGCGGGCTCCCGAGCATGTTCATCTGGTATTCATTGGCCGCAAGGATTTGCCTGAGGCGATTGTCGAGCATTGTTATGCCGATGATCGACTGGATATCGACGTGGCGCTGCTGCGGTTCGACGCTGATGAAACCCGCGACCTGCTGCGCAAGGGCGGGCTGCAGCCGGAACAGGGCGGTGACTTGTGCAGCATCCAGCAGGCCGCTGACGGCTGGATAGCGGCGTTGCGAGCGTACCTGCTGGCGCCGGCACCGGGTAGTGGGCGCTATATGCCACGCAGTATCAGCAATCTGTTTGACGAGTTGCTGGGCCAGCTGGATGTCGATACCTGTCGAGCGCTCTGCTCGGTTGGGCTGCTGGAGAAGTTCAGCCTGCCGTTGCTGCGCAGCCTGCTGGGTGACTCTGCGGCAGAGGCGCTCCTGCAGCTTTTGCGGCGACGTCAGTTATTCCTCAATGTGCTGGACGAGCAGGACAGCTGGTTCAGCCTGCACCCGTTATTTCGCGAGCACCTGCGCAGCGCCTGTCTGGCCCGGGATGACGTTGCGGCGCGGCAGTTCCTGCTGGGTGCAGCCCGATGGTTCGCCGAGCGCCAGCTCTGGTTCGATGCGATCCAGCTTGGGATGTTGAGCGGCGATGTGGAGCAACTGCGAGAATGGATTCAGGAATGTGCTACCACCCTGATGGAACAGGGTGACTTCAGCACCCTGGTACTGATGGAAAAACGCTGGAAGATGCAGTCGGGTGATAGCTCGCTGGCGCTCAAGGTCACCCGTGCCTGGGCGATGGGGCTGGCGCTGGAGTACGCCTCGGCCATGCGCCTTGCCGAGGAGCTGGAGGCAGAGGTTCAACAGCTTGATGCGGGAGAGGAAGCCGCCGCACTGCATTGGGAGGTGCAGGCCATCAAGGCCATGCTCTGGGCGCTTGATGATCGCTACGGCCTGGCAGCGCCGGTCGCCGATGCCTGCATCAGCTCCGGCCTTGGCAGCCCTTGGGCTCGCAACGTATTGCTCAATATCCTCTGTGGTGCGCACATGCGCGCCTGCCGCTGGGACCAGTTATACGCATTGCCCCCGACCCAACTCCTGCAGCAGGGAAATGGTGGCTACTTCCTGCATGAGTGCTACCGCAAATCGCTGTACGCCCTGAGTGAGTTCTATCAAGGACGCATCGTTCAGGGCATGGCGACGCTGGATGGACTGCTGGATCAGGCCGACGAGTTATTCGCCCCGGATTTGCGTCGGCCCAATCCGGTATTGACTGCATTGCCCAAGGGGTTGGGAGCCTTCGGTCATTACCTGCGCGCAGAGTATGCAGAAGCAGACATAAAGCTGCAGGAGGCGTTGCCCTACATCAAGACCGGCAGCTTTATCGAATGCACCGCATTTGCCTGCATGACGCAGGTGCGGCTGTTGGCTCATCAGTCGCGTTTTGCCCAGGCGCGCCGGGTGCTGGACGAGCTTGAGTCGCTGGCCCTGGAGCGGCGCTGGCCCAGGCTGCAGGCGCGTGCGCTGCTGGAGCGGGTCAGACTGCACCTGATTGAG
>TARA_B100000749_G_scaffold75820_1_pt1 | contig 22295 bp, 21 predicted proteins | sample TARA_B100000749 | Tara Oceans TARA_B100000749 (sample SAMEA2621232) | marine metagenome | biome: marine biome (ENVO:00000447); feature: mesopelagic zone (ENVO:00000213); material: "saline water (ENVO:00002010), including plankton (ENVO:xxxxxxxx)" | depth 800 m
ATATACACCAGCGCCGAACCCTGCGCCATGTGCTCCGGCGCGGTGTACTGGGCCGGCGTTGGCCGGGTGGTTTACGGCGCCAGCGAAAAGCGCCTGAAGGACATGACCGGCAACCACCCGGAAAACCCGACGCTGGATCTGCCCTGCCGCACGGTATTCGAGTCCGGCCAGCGCAGCGTCGAGGTGATCGGCCCGCTGCTGGAAGAGGAATCCATCCGCGTCCACGAAGACTTCTGGAAAGACTGATTATCGGGGCTACAGGCGACTCGCCTGTAGCGCCGCGCGATATTTGCGAAGTCGTTGCGCGATAATTAAACCGTGCCTCGTGTTGCTCAGGCTGAAAAGAAATTGCAGAAACGATTACTTGAGCAGAGTAGCTACCGTTTGGCCAAGCAGGGTAGCTTTGTACCAGCCTCCACCAAAGCCTCCTTTCTCGAACCCGTAAAGTCCAAGTGTGGTGAGCCCTGATAGTAGCTGGACGTCATCGCTACCTAGGGGCAGCGATATAGAGCCAACGCCCTTAGGCTGTTGCCCATTTATGACGACGGAGCTGCAAGTACTGGTCCGAACGAGGAAGGCTGCCTCTTCTGCCGAGATGTCACGAAGGGCTCGTGCGACTGCCGCTGTTTGAGCCTCAATGATCTCCACAGAAAGCGTGTTCCTAATCGCTCCCCTGAGGTACTCCAACTTGGTCTCGTTAACCGTCTGCAGGGCGCAGGATACCGCGTCACCGATCAGCTGGTACTGGGCGTCAGTCAGCTCGTCGAGCCTGCGCTCCAGGCCCATCAGATCATCACTTACATCATTGATGAACTTGGCTAGACGCTCCTCGTGCCGGCGCGCTGCGAGCGTGCCTGTGAGGATCGGGAGGAATATGGCAGCTCCAACTGATGCCCCGGCCGCCACCGCTGTCGCGGCAGCAGTGACTGCCGGATGCCCTGCAACCTGCTCCAGCGCGGTCGGTTTGTAGTCGTCCTTGTTGATCGCCATTCCTGCTGCCTCCCTTGATGTGAGGGGTCAGAATAGCCCAGCTGGCTCGGCGCTGATATCCCAGCTGAAGATAAGCACCTCCGAGGCGTTGCTGCCTTTGCCTCCGCCGACTGTGTACTTGATGTCGGTCGCTTCGATGTGGAAGTCGGCGAAGCACCGGCGGATGTCGGGGTGGTCGTTGAGGCTGATGATGGCCTTGCCCTTGAGCGCCTTCAGCATCGCGGCCATCTCTTCGTATTGTTCGAAGCCGAACGGCACGCCGTACCCCTCGGTCTCCCAATACGGTGGGTCGCAGTAGAAGAAGGTGTGCTCCCGGTCGTACTTGCGCATGCAGTCCTGCCAGCTCAGGTGCTCGATGTAGGTGTTGCTGAGCCGTAGGTGCGCGGCCGACAGGCTCTCCTCGAGCCGCAGCAGGTTCAGGCCCGGAGGGGTTGTGGTGGCTGTGCCGTAGCTCTGGCCATCGACGCGACCGCCAAAGGCGCTCTGCTGAAGGTAGTAAAATCGGGCGGCGCGCTGGATGTCCGTGAGAGTCGCGGGATTGGTGTCCTGCAGCCACTTGAATACCTGGCGGCTGCTGAGTGCCCACTTGAACTGCCTGACGAACTCCTCCAGATGCACCTGGACGACTCGGTACAGGTTGACCAGGTCGCCGTTGACGTCGTTTAGCACCTCGACGTCGGCAGGGACCGATCGCAAGAAGTACAACGCCGCACCTCCGGCGAAGGGCTCGACGTAGCAGCTGTGACGAGGAAACAGCGGGAAGATGCGATCGGCAAGACGTCGCTTGCCGCCGATCCAGGGGATGATGGGCTGTGCCATGTAAACCTCCAATCGGCGCTCGGGGCGCTCGCTTTGAGGCTCATGGCCTTCTTTGGTTGAGTGTCCCGCAGCGGGGGCACTTGATCTCGATGATGCTGCCTTGGCCGACCTTGGCCAGGAGCCGTGAACAACGACCACAACGCAGTTCTTTCAACATCTGCAAAGCCTTTTCAATTCTGATAGCCTTGCCCCGCACTCGCGAGTGTGGGGGGCCTTGGCTGGCTTGCAGCTACTTCTGCTTGTTAGCGTCCGGGTCAGGTGTTGGCGCACCTAGCCCGGTCGCCTCTCTTAATAATGAAAAGCCGGTTATCTGATGAGCCAGGCTCCTATGGTCGTTACGCTTGTGGGTAGGGCAGCAATGGCGGCGTGAAATCAGCAGCGTAACGGCCAACACCTTTAGTAACTCGCCATCCATCGACGTGACCGCTGAAATCACGGTCATTCGTCACTGTGTTACGGCCAACAAAAACACCCGCATTCGTATAGTTCGTAGTGTCTGCGTAACTGGCTCCGCGTTGCGCGCCACCCACAAATAAGCGCGTTACACCGTCAACCCTACACAGCGCACAGTGCTGAAATATTGCGACGGAGACTGTACCTGATGGCCCACTTATTCGATTGGCGCCGCTCAGGTAGTAGAACAAATCGGTGCCTGGAGACGAGAATGTGTTGTACAACATGGGACGCGGACTGTTTGAAACTCCGCCGCGAAAGTCGATCGGCGAGAATGCCTTCAACGTTGACACGTACTGAAACCACTCGATGGTGAAGTCCCCGGTACCAAAGTCAAAATCAGGGTCGTAAGGAGTGCTGATATAGTCTCCCGCGCCATCCAGCAGGAGGCTGCTTACGCCCCCTGCAGAGCGGACGGTAGAGATTTGAGCATTGCCGTGAACGCTCCATACCTTTCCCTTCGCATCGGTGATGGCAGTGCTTCCGTCTGCCCCCGAAAACTCCAGCAAACTAACAACATTGGCCCAGTAAGGATCAACCTCCGCTTCACCAACAGTGACAATATGGGAGTATTTCTGCCAGCTAGTGAGCTCATCACGGACCGAGTACAGCTCTACGCGATATACCCCATCGGACGGCGGCGTCCACGTCACTGTCGTGCCTGTCAAACCGCTCTCAACCGCCAGCGGTGTTGTACCAACAGCCGGGTAAAATTCAGCCTCGTAGGTAACACCAGGCTCGGGGCCGATACTTGCTGCAGCGGCGTCTATCAGTTGATCAGACTGCATTGCTCGGTCCCTGTGTGCCCATGTCAACACGACGTCGCCAGTGGTCTCCTCCGGGTAGTCCAGCAAATTGATCTTGACCCCTGCCGGCGGATACGGCCGGAACCAGCGCTGGTCCATGTCTACCGTGAGTAGTGAGGCTGATTCGAGCGCCAGCTCGTCGATACTGGTGCGAGTAAGCAGCTTTGCATTGACCGTGTCGCCGTCCAGGTACTGCGCGCCGTCAGTTGCTGCCCAGTCTCCGCAGAACCAGATCCTCGACCCAGCTGCATGCTGCCACGGCACGGTGTCCGCGCATCCGCGGCCGAGCGTGACTGTGAGTGCATCCTGGTCGATAGCGTCAACGCGCACGATCTCGTCGTCCCAGAGTGCCCAGCTGCCGACCTCGACCAACTCAAGCCCTGAGGCGGCAGTCATGGTGAACGATGCATCAAGGTATCCGGCGGCCTCTACAATCAGCGCCGATGGGCACCACTCGCCTGAGCCGGTCTCGTCCAGCTCAACGCCGGCCGGAGCCGAGTACAGCGAATAGTTCAGGCCGCTGGACGGCTCGACGGCCATCGCCATGATTGCGCCTGAGTCGTCAGGGAAAACAGCAAGGTCGGCCGCTGATAGGTTTGCAACGACCTCAACGTATGGCGCTTCGATCAGGCGCTGGAATAGTGGCGCTACCGGTGGCTGGTAGACCGGCGCCGCCTGGCTTGGCTGCACTGTGACGTAGGTGGTCTCGGGCATCGAGTAGACGTCCTGCACACCGGTGATCTTGATATTGCCATCCTTCAGCGTGCCGTACTCGATGTCACCGACAACGATCGTCATGTCGGTGACACCTTCTTCTGGCGCCTGGATACGGGCCTTCAGCCCTGGGCGAAGCTTCCAGATATCGCCGCGGCGGTTGGTAGTCAGGGTGACTTTTGACAGCGGCGTCGACATGGCTGCGAGGTCTCGCGCCGCCAGCCTCATGGCCAGAGACTCAATGGCAATCTCTGGATATTTGATGGTCTCTGGAATTGGCCGGCCAGCAGCGTGCACAGCGCCGCGCGATTGCACCGGCGGTGTCGATCGCTTCTTGCAGTTCTCAACGTCGAACCATTCAACGATGACCTCATTCACCTGTTCCGTGATCGTTGTCGGCTCCAGCGTTATCGAGATGATGTCGTCGCTGGTGATGGTAGTGAGCGAGTCTGGGTCTGCGGTTGGGCGAATCAGGTCCAGGTAGTACTCGCCGTGCTCCCGAGAGAACGTGAGCGCGCCGCCAATGATCCGCAAGATCCGCTCCTGGAAGTCCTCAATGGTTTCTTCGTAATCGTAGTAGGTGCAGATCCCGAGCCCCTCCGCATACAGCTGGTCAGCTGCAGCGCGGAAGCTGGCATCGTTGATCAGCGCAACCGGCTCGCCCTGCATGTCGCTAGCGGTGACGGTGTCGTAAAGCACATGTGCCGGGTTCATGCCCAGGAGCGGCACACCGGAGAACGAGAGGCTGACGACATTGCCCACATCGTCAGACGCGCTGATCTCAGCGAACGCCTTAACAAGCACATCCACCACACCGGCCGCGATAAACGAGTAGGAAACCGGGTTGGCGTCGTTACCTGGAATCGGCTCGTTGGTGGGGTTGGACGAACCAACGTTGACGCCATCGACCCAAACAACGCAGCCGTTGTCTGCAGCAATGTGCATGGTGATGCCGCTGGAGGCGACGTGGATCTGCCGGCGCAACCAGATATTCGACCGCGCCGGAGTCCAGTAAGGCCCGCCACTCATTCCATTGGTCGAGAACGGCAGCTCGCCGCCGAGCTGCCATCCTGACGTGGGTACCGTGAAGTCGCTCCATACCGTGTTTGGCTCACTGAAGGGCTCGACGACATATTCCCAGCCTTCGCCCATCAGCGTCACGCTGCCATCGAGCAGTGCGATTTCCGCCTTCTCCGGGTACCACGGCTCGTCATTATCCCAGTCCGCCAAGATCCGGCGCACTTTCCAGGCGCTGCGCTTGGGATAAGGATTCATTGCGCCCCAGCGCCCGCCCCTCCATACGGCCAATGCCAGGCCACGGTATGCGGGTTGGGCAGAGCCGAGCTTTGCAGACAGGTAATCATTGGGTTCCTGGTCGGCATCACCCAGCTGCAGGTCGAGATAGCCTTGAACGCCGCCTTCCTTCTTCTGGCCGCCCCAGAGGTTGAGCGCGTTGACATAGACCCGGCTGGTCTCTGTGACTACGCCTTTCCAGGCTGTGCGGCCGCCAGCGCGGAACTCAAGGATGGCATCTACCGGACCTTTGCAGAGCACCAGCGCCTGCAGGTACTTGTACCAGTAGCCAATGACCTGGCTCTTACTGCCGCCACTGCTCATACCTGCGCCTCCTGCTCGATGCGTGCCGACTCATGCGCCCACTCGACCAGTGCGATCGCCAGGCCGTCGCCTGTAGCCAGGAACGCCTCCTCCGGGATGCCGCCGTGGCGAAACTGGTACCAGTCGAGGCCATGGCGCTGAAAGAAGTCGCGCGCTCGGCCGTTACACCAGCCGGGCTTTCCTCCGGTACCGGGGATGGTATGCAAGTGCTGCAGTGTGATGTTCACTTCTTGCCTCCAGAACTCTTGATCGGGACCTTGCCCATCTTTTTGAACGCGACGAGTGTCGGGTCCTCGATCCAGGCCGTGCCGTAGATTTTTCGGGGTTTGATGCCTTCCTCGGTCGTCGGCATGTTGCCTTCTTGCGGGGCCGGGGCTTCCTGCTTTGGCATGAGGGCCGCGATAACGACGACGGCGATGACGAGTACAGCGAGAATTGGCCACATAGCGGATTCCCTACCAGACGGGGTCGCCCGAATACGGGTCTTCAAGCGGCATGTGCAAGCAGCCGCCGTAGTTGGATTGGTTCTCGAATTCACCACATGCAGCCCAAGAATGAGCGCAGCCGGGGTACGCGGTGACGACAAGGTCGACGGCCAGATCCAGCGCACCGTAGTCGATGATGATTGTGTCGCCGGTGTGCTCGCGGATTGTGTGGATTTCTGTCGCCCCGTCAGCACGCACCCACTCGATGAAGCCGCCTGCCAGCCGCCCGCTGGCGTAGGTGGTGAACTCGGCCGCAGTGAGGGTCAGGCCAGTCACTGCGGTGAGCGTTGCGTCAAACTTCAGCGGTGCCGTGTATGCCGTCAGCTCAAGTCCGACAACCAGCTCGGCGTGCCAGTTGGCCAGCGTGATCGTTTGCCCGCTGTGGCTGACAATCGGGATCTGCTGCACCGCTTCCTCGGCATCAATCCACTCGATCAACCCGCCAGCCAGCGTGCGCGGTGAGAATGCGAACTCGGCGGCGGTGATGGTGAGTGTCAACTCGGCGACAGCAGTCAGCGTGCCCGGTACCGGAACTGCGTCCGGGTCGAGGTTGCAGAGTCCTGGGCCCATGCTGAACACCACATGGTCACAACCGACGGTCAGCCGTCGCGGCGTGCCGGTGCGGCGGCCCTTGGTCGTGCTCGGCTCAACTGATAGCTCCAACAGGTCGTCCTTGAACTTCGGTGCCACGACGCGGCCCTGCGCCTCAACGATCGTCTCTGTCTCACCGACGTGCCTACAAAGCACGATGAGCGTGATTGGTTCGGATGGGCTGTACGGCCACCAGTTGGCAGCGACGTCTGCAGACCTGGGCATCGAGATTTTGAACGCGCGGCGGCCTTTCTCGCTGCCTTGCCGGAAGTTCGGTGGCTTAATGGGCAGCGGTGAGTACTCCTGCTCGTTGAGCGTCATCACCCGGTCAGCAGACGTGTAGCACCAGGTAACCGGCCCTCTCGCGAACTTATAAAAGAAGATGGGCTTTGCCCCGAACCAGCTGCTCTCAAGCAGACTCACGTTTCACCCCCACGAAGTCGAGTTTCAGCTCAGTCAACCCGTCGCCGTCGGTCTCGTGCAGCAGCTCGACGCGATCGCTTGCCAGTTCGCTGAGCGCCATGAACGAAACAATGAGGATCTCGCTCGGCTGGACGGCGCGGCCGAGGGCTGAGTCGATTGTCAGGGTCTCGTTTGCGCCGGCTGCGACGGCTGCGGTAATGCGTCGGTACAGGACTGTGCCGTCAGTCAGCTCGATGCGGATATCGCGCCGGCCCGGCTGGGCGCGGCCAAAGAGTGAGTATCCGGCCCATTCGATGGTGATGGTGGTGGCCACCGCCGTTACCGGGGCAACGATCAGCAGATCCTGCGCCCAGCTCGGCACCCAGACATGTCCAGCCCTGCCGCGCAGGCCGTACAGCAGCGAGCGCATGGCGGCCAGTTCGGCGCGGCTGCCCAGCAGGTAGCGCAGGGACTGCTCGCGGAAGGCGCGGCCTGGGCGGTCGATGATGGTGATCGCGCCAGTGTCTTCGTCGATGACGTTGGTCATCCGACTGAAAGAGCTTTTCAGGTCGTCGCCGGTATCGGGGCGCATGTCGAGCACTGGCCAGCCCTGGTACATGGTTGCCGGCAGTACGGCCGGCCAGTCGCTCGGCTCCTCGATCTGCATGACGACAGACCGGGTGCCGGCGGTGTCGGTCCATGCGGCTTCCTCCGGCTGGCGGTCGAGACGCGCAAGGCGCACCGGGTACAGGCGCGAGCCTGCAGGCCAGGCGCGATCGGTCGGCAGGCCGGTGGTGATGTAGTCCTCGCCGACGTCCTCGATCGCGGCCAGCCACCAGTTGTTCACCGAGGCCCAGACGACGACCAGGCTGTCGGCTAAAAGCTCAAAACCTTCTGTCTTGCAGGGGATGGTGTCGACGCCGGCATCGAGCGCCGGCAGCAGCTGCACGTCGTGCCAGATCGGCAGCAGCCAGTAGTTGGAGCCGTGGTCAGCGAGAATCATGTCCAGCACGCGGCGGGCCTGGTCATTGGCGATCACTTCAAAGGTGAACTGGCGGCGCGGGCCGAGGCGCAGCTCACGCTTCTGCTTGGCACCGGTGCGGGCCTCCAGTACATCGGTCAGCCACTCCAGCTGCTCGCGCACCCCGGCGTCCCAATCCGGCGGTACAGGCCAGAGTACATACCCGTCTTCTAAGTAGCTCATGTGTTCAGCGCGCTCTGCAGTGCGGTGGCGTTGTTTGCGGTCATGTTGATGAGCACGTCAGTGAAGCCAGGTGAGCTGCCCAGACGTGCGGCGATGTCTTCGATGTCGAACAGCGCATTGAAGCGGAAGTTGTTAGCCACGTTGGTGCTGAGCGCCGAGGCTGGCTCGGGCATTGATCCGGTACCAGTCGACGGCGCCGGCATAGCGGGTGCCGGCACTCCGGCCAAGCCGCCGGTCGAATGGCGAGCAGCCCCCGACCAGTCGGCAAGGGCCGACATGCCGCGGGCGTTAAAGTCCTGCAGGAAGTCCAGCGCGCCGGGCTGGGTGACCACCGCAGCGCGGGTGACAAACTCCTGGTCTGACAGCAGGGTCGGGATGCTGTCCGAGGTGGTGGTGCCGGGGCCGCGAACTTGCCCGCCGTCAGCGAACGCCTGAAACGCCATGGCGGCGACAACAGCAGCCAGGCCGATCGCGGCCGCGCTGCCGAAGCTACCGATCGACGCGGCGATCGCTGCCGGCGTCCAAGCGGTTGCAGTGGTTGCTGCAGCGCCGGCTTGGCCAGCGGCGGCGGTGTTGGCGGCCAGCACCGATGAGGTGGCACGGGTGGTATCGGCTGCCTGTTGTGCAAGCGTCACGGTCTGGATGGCTGCGACCTCGGCGGCCGCCTTTTGGCCAGCGGCTGCGGTCGCTGCCTGAACCCCTTGCTGGAATAGGCTCATGATGCCGCTGGTTGCCATCTCGGCAAGCTGCTCACTGGCCATGCGGGCCATTGACTCGGCGATGCCGAGTACCAGGCTATCGAGGGCGTCGCGTAGGCTCATGGTGCCTTTGGCCAGCCCGAGGATTGCCTCTTCAAGGCCGCTCTGCAGGCCGTCACGCAGCGCCAGCGACAGCTCGTTGCTGACGACCTGCATGGTCTCCAGCTCGGCGCGAATGCGCTCGATGTTCTCCAGCGCGGCGGGATCACCAATAGTGCCCGCCAGCTCTTCCATCAGCGGCAACAGCGCCTCGATCTGCGCGGCCGTCTCCTGATGAACGTCGACGATCTGGCGGCGTGCTTCCAGCTCGCCCATCAGGCCGGCTTGGGTCTGTGCCTGGATGGATTGCTCGCGGCGCGACTGCTCGGCGAAGATCTGGGCGATCTGGCGCTCCAACTCCTGCAGCTGAGCTTGCGCCGATTCAACACCGATCAGCTTATCGACCAAGGTAGCGGAGTCAGTTTCGCCACGCGCCAGCAGGCGGTCACGCAGGGCGCCGTACTTGCGCTCGATCTCGGCCTCGGTCGCTTCGACGGCGTTACCAGTGGCCTTGAGGTAATCCAGCTGCAGCTGGGTCAGTAGTTGGGTGTCGCGCTTGGCTTGTTCGTCGGATGCCTTCTGCCGCTCGGCAGCATCCAGCGCCTCCCACGCGGCCTCGGCCCGCTCGCGCATGGCGCCGGTCAGGTTGCGCTGCTCTAGCTCGTATTCACGGGTTGCGGCTTTGCCTTGGCCGAAGGTGGCGGCTTCCTTCTCCAGCTGCTCGACCCAGCGGCGGTTCTGCTCGGCCAGACGCTCGGCGTCAGATGTGCCCGAGCGGCCGTTGGATTGAAAGCGTTTTTCAATGGCGGCAATGTCGCGGGCGATTTGGTCAGGTGCGATAAGGCTGCTGTTTGGGTCAGCCGCGCGAATCCGTTCGACGTTGGCCCGGTATTCGGCAATGGCTTTCTCGCGCTGCTCAACGCGGGTGAGTGATTGCTCGCGAAGGTTCGCGATGTATTCCTGGGCGTCGATGGCCTCGTTGTTCAGGCGGCGCTCTTCGCCCTCGCGTTTAGCCCGCGCGTCACGCTCCTGGATATCCAGTCGCAGTTGCTCGCGCTGGGCCTCCAGCTCGTCGTCGCGGCCAGTGCGAACACGAAATGCCATCGGGTTGGGGGTGGCATTGCGGGCGCGCTGCTCGATCTCGCGCTCGACCTTGGCCAACTGTTGCTCAAGCGTGGCTTCGCGACCAATGCCCAGCATCGCGTCCCAGGACTCCGCGGCGATCGACTTGATGCCGCGCCATGCTTTTTCAATCAGGCCGAGGTTCTCCACCACCTGGCCAGCACGGCTTTGCATGGTGTTGGAGTAGGTATCCATCGCCAGGCGCACGGCGCCGATCTCGTCGCCCTGGTCCTTGAGGGAGCGGATCTGCTGCATGACGGACGCGGTTAGGAAGCCGTACTGCTCATTCAGCTTGATGATGCCCTGCACCGGATCGCGCGCCAGGCTCTCGTATTCTTCGACCGTCTCCTCGACCGCCTTGCCCAGCGCTATCTGCAACTGGATGGCTGTCTGCGCTACCTGCTCCAGCTGATCACCTGCCAGCTTGCCTGATCGAGCGGCAGTAGCCAGTGCAGCAGCGGCCTGACGTTGGGTACCAGCAATGCCGTCGATACGTTCAGCCATAGCAGCCAGCTGATCAGAGCTGGTGCCCGCTGCATTGCCGGTCAGGATCAGTGCTTCTTTATAGCGGCGCGCTTCCGCGGCGCCTTGCTCATGCGCAACAACCAGGGCAACGGCTGCAGCGACGGCCGCGCCGATCGCCAGCGTCATCGGATTGATTGCAGACACCACCGCGCGGGCGGCGGGACCAATGCCGCCGAAGCTGTCCTTGATCTGGCCACCTTGCTGGATGGCAACCATCCAAATCGGCATGCCCGTTGCCAAGCTGGTGGTGACGTCGGTGAGCTGCATGGGCAGCTGGCGCATAGCCTGCTGGTACTGGCGGGTTGTCAGTGCCGCGCGGCCGGTCATGTCTGAGGATGCCGCCAAGCGATTACGGTTTTCGGCCAGCTTGGCGTTGTAGACGGACCAGGTCTCGGTGTCGATTCGCCCGGCACGGTGCGCATCAGCCAGCTGGCGCTCCATGGCATCGAGTTTGTCCAGCTCGCGGACAACCGGATCAATCCGGCCCAGCAAGTCGGTCAGCTCCTGCGCTTGCTGGTCGGCTGCGGTGGCGGCCGTGCGGGTTGAGGTGGCGACCTTGTCCTGGGCTGAAGCCGTCGATGTGGTTGCACGTTCCGTCTGGTGGTAAGCATTCATGGCGGCCGTCTGGGCTGCGGCTACCTTGGCTGATGCCGCGTCAGCCCGGTCCAAGGCGGTAGCCATTTGCACAGCGCTTTGCGCTGCCTGCTCATGAGCATTCGCTTGCGCCAGGCTGGCGTCCACCATCATGCGAATCCGCAGTGCTTGCTGCTCGGCGGATTCACCCACCTTGGCGATATCTGAAGCAGCGGCTTCGGCGGACTCACCCACCTTGGCTATATCAATTGCGGCTGTGTCCGCGACGGAACCAGCATCACTCAGGGCGCTACCTAGTTCATCCCCAAGGATTTTTACACGGGGGGCCACTCGATCAGCAGACTCACCCACCTTCGATAGGTCTGTTGCTGCCGATTCGGCAGCATTTCCGGTGTTCGCTAGCTCCTGCGAAAACTCCTGCAGCTCGGCCTTGCCCTGGTCAAGGTCGGCTTTGATTCGGAGGGCTAGTTCGAGGTCTTTGTTCGACATGGGCGCGTGGGTCTGGGTAAGTTCAGTCCCATGGTCGCGCGCGCGCGAGGTGATGTATTTTTGCTAGCGCAAAAAGAAAGCGGCCGAAGCCGCTTATGCCTGTCCTTTGGTTCCGACCGGCTGCGTCCCGCAGCCTCCATGGCGCCCTGATCAAATCTTGATGGTGTCCAGGTGCTCCTTCGCAGCCTTGCCACCGATGAAAGCCGCGTTTACGTCACTCACCAGCTGGCGGCGCTTGCTACGGTCTCGGGCCAGAGCCCTGTCTAGATACAGATTCACTTGGCGGCGGGTGTAGCGGCCGATGTCGCCTGGTCGGTGGCCGTGCTCGATGAGGACGGCGTAGGCATCGCCCCAGCGTCCACCGCCGCCTTGACCATGTTGGCCTTGATGCGGTCGAACACCCTCCGCAAGAAAAAAGGGGCGTTTACGATCCACCACAGGTACATCAGGTTCATGCCGTTACGGTCATCCAGGCTGCGAACCCACTCGACCTCAACATCGGCCGCAATGGCGATCAATTGCTCCACCTGGTCCGCGTGCGCCGCGAGCAGCGCCACGATCTCTTCCAGCGGCGGCGAGCGCTCGATGGTCACCGCCTGGCTGATGTCATCAACAATGCCTTTGTACAGGGGGGCCAACTTCAGCCCCTCAATAAACCCGTACTCGCGCATGGTGACGGCCCGGCCAGCGATAGTTGCCGTGCGATCCGGGTGGAGCACTTCCAGATCATCTGCGCCCACCTCGGCGGGTGCCGAGGCAGGTGCGACGATATCGGCCTGCTTTTTACGCGCCATGGTCAGTAGTCCACGGTGACAACTTGAGCAAACTGCCCAAGCTCACCGTCAGCAGGCTTGCTGGTGTCCCTCAGCGGTTTGAAGCTGACCGGAGACTGCGCAAGTTGCTGACCGTTGTTGATCAGCTCCAGGTTCTGCAGCAGACCAGGACTCACCTTGTAGAACTCGACGTACTGCTTCTTGTTGCCCTCGGCCAAGTTGATGCCCTTGTAACGCAGGGCGATTTCCGCTTTCTGCCCATTCAACAGGGCAACACGTTTGTACGCAGTATGGCTGTACGAAACCTTCAGCGGCATGGTCGGCGCGGGGTCCGGCAGCGAGTTAAAGGTCAGCTCGTTGTAGCCGTCGTACTCGTAATGAGACGGGTCAATGGTCGCCGGGGTACCGGTGCTGTCGATCACCACGATGTTGGAAAGACCAAAGTCATCAAGCACCAGCACGTCACCTGCGGCCACAGTGCCAAGGGGTTCTTCCGAAACCGTGCCGGCTGCCTTCTCGGTGTTAGTGCCACGGGTGAATTGCGCAACGTTCTCGGCCGATAGGGACTGCAGCGTGATAGAACCGTTACACGTGACGCCAGTAACGATTTCCCGCACCTCGCTCTTTTCACCACTGTAGGACTCATTGTGCGAGAACTTTGCCTCTTCAATAGCAAGAGTCATCGCACTCACGTCGCCCAGCCACCGCCAGGCACCGATCACACCATCTACGATTGGCGCGATCTCAACTTTACCCTGGCCGTATTGATAGACTTCCTGGCTCATTTCTCACCCCCAGTCTTGGGTTTGTCTTCAACTGCAGGCGCACCGGCTTCGATCAAGCCGAGGCCCAGCAACCAGTCACGGGTTGGTTCCGTGACGTCGATTTTGGCGCCGGCCTTGTAATCCTTACCGGCATGCTTGTGAGCCTTCAGCAGGGTCACCTTGATTGTCTTGCTCATGTATTTCCCCTGAGAACGTGGGTTGTGGTGAAAACATCAATCCAGAGCACCCGGCTAGCGTCGCTGTCCAGTGCGTCGCCCTGCAGCCAAACGATGGGGCTCCAGCCTTCGGGCATCCATCCGTTCAGCGCCTGGCGAACTGCGCCAACGATGCTGCTGATATCGTCCAGTGCGGCCTTGCCGGACTGATCGCGGTAATTCTGCGCAACGACTACTACCCCGAAGGTCGCCTGGGCCGGTGTGGCCTTGCGCGGCTGCGGGGTGCCAGCAGCCGGGTTGCGCTCTGAGGCCAGCACCACATACGCAGTGCCTGGCCGGAAGCTGCTCAGATCCTTGATCTGGCTGTACTCAACCACGCCAGCAACGGTATCCAGTGCCGGCACAGCGGCCTTCAGGCGCGCTTCGATGATTGAGGTATCCAGCGGATTCATCGGAACGCCTTCAGCTCGTTGCGGCTGAACACACTCGGCGACGCATCAAAGCGCACATCAACCGCGCTCGGGCTGGCTTGCACCGGATCATTGCCGCCCAGGCTGAACTTGCCGTCTGCGGTCAGCTGCAGCAGCTTCATCGCGTCGCGGTAGTCCCGCACGATCGGGTCGGTGCCTTCGTTGCTTACCCGGTGTTGGTGCAGGTTGTACCGGGTGATGGCCCGGCACCACACGGTCACCATGTCCGGCACCGGATCGAGTGGCAGGTACCCACGCTTGGCCAGGAATCCGTCAATCACCGCTGCAGCGTCTTTCACCGCATCATCAATGCGGGCAAGGGCCTCATCGGCTCGGGCGTTTTCGTCAGCCGTCCAGCTGCTGCGGTCGGCGCCGGTCAGGGCGGCTTCCATCAGCTCTGGCGGGGTCGCGCGCAGGTGCGCCGGAGTAGCCGCCTCGGCCAACTCCTTTGCACCTGGCCGCTCGGCCAGGTGGGCGTGGGTGATGTAGCTCACTCGGCGTCATCCTCGGCGGTGACGCTGGTGCGCTCGACCACCAGATTGGGGTCAGACTCCAGCGTCTCGATCTGCTCATCCGTCAGGGCATCCAGCGCGATGCCGAAACCCTCACGGGTAAAGCGAAAACCGCAGCGGCGGAATGACTCCGGTACCGACCGAATCCACAGCACTTCAACGGCAGCACCATCCTTGGCGGCCTCCGCGCTGGGCATCTCCTGTGCTGCCGGAGCAGCGGTAGCGGCCGAGGCCGCGTTCTCGGTGGGTTGTGCGGTTGCCTGGTCAGTGACCGGCGCGCTCGTCGCTGGCTCCTGCACCTTGTTGCCGGTAGAGGGTTTCTTGGCAGCCATGGTGCCCCCTTACGCCAGCCACGGGGTGACGAGCACGTCGACCACGTCGCGGTTGATGTTGGTTGCACCGGCGGCATTGCGCTCGGCCTTGACGACCTCCAGCGCGGCTTCGCGCAGCGTCGGCGGCACTACCAGCAGCTTCGGGCGAATGCCCAGCGGCCGCTCGTTGTCGCCCTTCAGGCCCTGCATCGCTGCATAAGCAGCGCTGAAGTTGGTGGCATCCAGCGTCTGCTTGCTGGCATAGGCCAGCTGCCAGAGGCCAAAGCCGACGTTGAGACGAGCATCCACGCCGTACACAAATTCCTTGCGTGTGAACACGTTCTCGTCAGTTTCCTGGTTCTTGGCCACGAAGTTGTACGGCTTGCGCTTCTGCAGCAGGATCGGCCGGATCATGCGCGTGGTATCCAGCAGGAACCACGGCGTGCCAGAACCGCCCTGGAAGTTACTGACCGACTGCTCGTCACCGGCCTTGTTCAGCACCGGGTGGTCGGTATCAAAGAAGTTTTGGCCGTCGTAGCACTTCTGGTTGAAACCGTCTTTCAGCAGCGCATACACCAGCTCGGCCGGGTGCTCCTTCGCGTCTTGGCCAAGCTGGGCCATCAGCGGGGTGTACACGCCGTACTGGTCGTCCTCGATCGCTTCACGCGGAACACCGACGGTGTTCTCGAATGTGCGGTTCTTGATCGAATAGCCGTGCTGCTTCAGGTTCTGGATGACGCGGTCCCCAATCCACTCACGGAAGCCGGTAGTCTGACCCAGCCAGCCGTACTCCTCGGTGGAGGTGGTCGAGTTCACTTCGAGCACGATCTGGTCATAGTCGACCAGCGCATCAGCGAATGCCTGTGCAAACGCGGCCTTGAACGCGACATTCAGGGTTTTCAGGTTGCCACTGTTGATGATCATCTGGGTCTTGCTCCTTAAATCTCGACCCAGACGCCGCTGTCATCCACATCGCGGATAACGCCAGCAACTGAGCGGGTGGAAGTGCCGTTGGTTTTGGCCACGGTTTCGTCGTCGACGATGTACGCGCTGTTGCCGATGTCAGCGCGGGTGATTTCATCCGTGCTGGCACTGTTGGCAAACGGGAACACCCCGCGGCGGGTTTCAACGCGCAGATCACCTGCAGCGCCGTCGCGGTTGTCGACCTGCTCCTGGGCAACGCCCCGAGCGGTCAGCGTGGTTGCGGTTGACCCCGGCACGGCGTTGCCCGATGCATCCAGGCACACAATGGAGCCGGCAAAGATGCGGGTGGCTGCAGCGACCGGGTCGCTGTACAGCACGCCATCACGGCGCTTGGTGTTGCGGTCAGCAGTGAGTGCCATGGGTTAAGCCTCCTTCTGGGCTTTGAATTGCTCGGCGCTGATGCCGGTCGCCGCGCATACCGCCAGCTCGGCCTCGGTCAGTCCGGTTTCGTTGTCGACCACCGGCGCCTTGCCTTTGGTCTGAGTGCTGGTGAGCGCCGCGATCGGCGTGACCGAATCCAGATACGAGGTCAGCGCGGCGACGTTCGACTTGCCCAGCTCACGTGCCCAAGGCTCCAGCGCTTTGGCCAGGCGACCATCCTCCAGAGCTGCATCAATCAGTTGGGTGACTTCCTTGTCGTCACGCTCCTGCAGGCGGGCAGTCAGTGCAGCCAGTTGCGTCTGCATTGCTGCCACCTGGTCAACCGGCACGAACTTGGCCGGATCAACAGAGGCGACCTTGGTTTGCAGCGCGGTGCAGGCGGCGATTACGGCGCCCTGGTCGGCTTTTTCATCCAGCGCAAGGGCTTTGCGCACACTGGTCAGTGGGTCTTCAGCCAGGCGCGCGGTCAGCGCGGTGATGGCTGCTTGTTCGGTTGTGGTTTCGGGCAAGCCGAGCGCGGCGAGCAGCGCTTTGAGCAGTTCATTCACGGAGTCATCCTCGGGTTGGTGAAACCCGAACGTGGCCGCGGCCAGCAGGGTCATTTCCTGCAGGCCGTGGATCGCCGGGTTGTTGGTAATGGCACCCATGTGCAGCTCGACCACTTCGCCGGTGGTGCCGTTGTACTCAAACACCGGGCTGAAGAAGCGGTACTCCTTCTTCTTGCGGTGCTCCAGTGCGGGGTCGGTCAACTCAGCGATGGCAAACAAGCCGACGCCTTCCTCCCATTCCAGGGATTGGAACCAGCCTGCGGCCGGAGCCGGCTGGCCGTTCTTTTCCTTGTTCAGGGTCTGGTGTTCGTAGTCGAGCACCAGCGGCTGGACGCGAGCGTTGAAGCGTTCAATCACCCGCTGCGCGATGCTGGCGTCGATGTACCAGCCCGGCACGTCGATCTGGCGACCGTCAGCCGGACGAAAGAATCCAGCCGGCGTCACCTGAATGCGGACCAGGTTGCCGTTGGCAGCCTCCGGCATCTGAAACGAGCACGGGGCAATGGCGAAGTGGGAGAGATGTCTTTTCATGGGGCCATGATTGGCCCTGCGGGAGCGTTTGTATTTTTGCGGGCGCAAAAATCAGCAGGCGGGGAATTTCAGTCTGCAGATGCAGGTGAGAGCACAACCGAGGCAAAGGAGTGGCGCTAAACGCGTTTATAAACGCTAAATCAGCGTGAAACGGGGTTTGGTGCGAGCATCCGTAGCCGGTAAACGCCCTCAGGGGCTTCTGCGGGCGTTTTAGGGGCTTGCGCCAAAACCGGCCTTGCGGATGTAGTCGAGAGCGATATTGGTCAGTTCTTCGCTATCAGTGTCACTGGTACCCAGCCACGGCCGGGCCGGGATCTGGATCGAGTAGTTGCCAATGGTCACCCACTGGGCAAAGTTGCTTTTGCGCTTCGGTACGAATCGATTGCCGATCGCGCCGCTGCGTTCCTGTTTGAAGTATGCCTGCTGGCTGCGGGCAGCAACATCGATGGTGCCGCCGAAGTGGTGAATGGCCGCATAGACCCGGTTACTCCCAAACAGCAGCTCGCCGCCGTTCACCTGGTAGACCAGGGTGTTCTTCAGGTAGCCATCAGCCTGCAGGATCTTGTCTCTGTTTTTCTTCTTGCGGCGCTGGTAGGCCGGGCTCAGCGCCTGCCAAGGCTTGCCGTCTGGTGAGGTCTGGCTGGCGAAGCGCTGATCGTGGGCAATCAGCAGGTACTCGCCCATGCTGCGCAGCAGTGGCGACGGGTCGCCTAGCGCCTGCGCGGCCTGGTTGATGATCGCCAGCGCCTGGCTGTTGTCGAATTCGAGTGTGGCACCTGCCATGGGTTGATCCTATACTGTGGCCAAGCTGCTGCGTGGGGTTCCCGGCTATTGAACATCCAAGCGCGGCAGTGCCAGGGGTGCCGGCCCCTGGCTCATTCTTCCCGCCTGTATAACCGCACGCCCACCCGCATATCGTTGATGTCTTGCTCTGGTCGAAACGTCGTTACACCAGACCAACCGTCTACGCCCAGCTCAAACACGGCCAGCATTGGCGTCGACTCACCCTCTACCAGGTACTGCGCAACATAGCGGCGCCGAACCACGGCCTTTTTCTGCCCGTGATGCCATTCCACTCGTGCCCAGATCTCATCTGGCAACCGCAGGGCCGCGGCCAGCAGTGCCATGAAGGGGCCGCGCTCGTTCTTCATCGACTTGAGCTGGCCTTTGGCGTTGGTGAATAGCTCGCTACCAACCACCAGGCGCTCGCCCAGCACATCCCGGAAGACCACTGGAGTATCCATATCAGCACCGAACGCCTGCAGGAATGCCTCGGCGTAATCTTGCGCCGGCAGGTTGGGTGGCAGCAGGCCCGCTGGCGCCGGCCGGGGCGTCGGCAGCTCGTCTGATGGCCGCGTATTGGGTAAGCCCGGCCCGCCGGTCGAACCCGGCAATGGTGGGTCGGGCCGCTCCGGCGGGATCTGGCTATTCAGCCGTGATTGGCCCGGCACGTACTCAAAGCCGGGGTCGATGCCCTTGGGCACCTCCACCACGCGCGGCCCGTTGGGGCTGCGCTGGCCGATGATGCGTTGTTCCATGACGATGGGCGGCGCGGTGTCTGGCCCGGTCTTGCCCATACGTTCAAGGTCGCGCTGACTCAGGGCGCGCACGCTGCACTGGCAGCCCCAGGCGTTGATCGGGAAGTGGTACTGCCACCACGGGTCGCTCCAGTGCAGGATCATCCCGTTCCAGGCTTCGTGCTCCGGGCGCGGGTGTTCCACCGCATCGCTGTGGATGTACTGCCAGTAGGGGCGCTCCTCGCGCACGGCCATCAGCTGCTCGTAGCGGCCGGCCATGTAGCTGCTGCGCAGGTTGGTCTCGTAGATCACCCGGCTGCGCCAGTTGCGGCCGCCGTTGTAGCTCCAGCCATGACGCGCGACGATGGCGTCGAACTCGCGGCGGAACTCCTCAAGGCTGGTGCCGCCGGTGATGGCTTTCTCCACCGCCTGGCGAAAATCGGCCACCAGCTCGTCGCGGTTGGCACCGGCTACCACAAACGCGTAGTCGTGCTCGCGGGTGTAGATATCGGTCCAGGACTCGGTCGGCAGGTTGAGCTTACGGCGCAGGAACTCGTTCTGCTCGCGGAACGGCAGGCTGACAGCGCTAACGGCCACGGGCGGCCTCCTCGATGATATCCAGTCGGCCCTGCAGGGCCGCTGCAGCCAGCGCCTGCGCCATACCCTCGGCGTACTGCTCGATGCTCATGCCCGGCAGCAGGTTGGCCAGCCCATCGCGGATCTGCTCCAGGCTGTCTGCTCGCTCCACAAGCTGGCGGATCTGCTCGATCCAGGTCGCGGTCGCCGGCTGTAGGTGATCGTCCAGCCGGTCGGCTGCAGTGAGTGCGCCTTGTTGCGCGGTGGCCGCTGCGGTCTTTGTGGCCGGCTCTGCCTCTGGCGCGGGGGCTTTCTGCGGCGGCTGAAGCACGTCTTCGTTGCCCTCTGGCTCAGGGATGCCAAGGCGCTCCTGTGCCCACTGGCGTGGCACCTGAATGCCCAGCGCGGTCAGTTTGGGCAGTGCGTCAGCGTAGTACTTGAGGTCTTCCGGTTCCTGCAGGTCGAACTTGAATCGCGGGCAGCGCTCCCAGTTGATCACCAGGCCGTTGAGCAGCGCGATCGGGTAAATCAGGTCGCGGCTGAGCGTCTTGGCCACCTGCTTGGCGTCAGAGTCGCGCAGTTCCTTGCGCACCTCGTTGTGGACGTTGCCCAGGGCGTTGGTGCTGCTCGCGCCATCGGCCTGGCTGGTCAGGGTGCCGCCGAGGATGGCTTTGCTCTGCGTCTTCTCGCACCACTCGATCATCAGCTTGAATGCAGCCGGGTCGCCCTCGGCCGCGTTGAGAAACTCCAGCTCCATGCCGTTCGGGATGATGCCGGCGGCGTTGTGGCCCAGGGCTGCCAGCGCGCGCAGCAGGGTCAGCTTCTCCGCTTGGGTAGCGCCGCTGGGGTACTTGCCCACGCGCATAGGGATGCCGTAGATCTCCAGAAACTCGGCCAGGTCGCCCACGCTGTAGTTCTTGAACAGGTATGGCCACACCAGCACGCGGAACAGCGCAGAGCGCTCCAGGTACCCGCTTTTGGCGCGGTGCGCGTGGGTAATCCAGCCGAAGGGCTGCAGAGCCTCACCACCGGCCGAGCCGCGCAGGCGGATCTCCTGCCGCACGCCACGCGCCAGTTGGAACCAGCTCTGCGGGCGGTGATCGATGTGGCGCGGCAGCCAGATGCCGGCGGAGTGCTGCCACTCGATCTCCTGGCAGACGAAGCCTTTGCCGATCGCGTCGGTGGTGTCGAACAGAACCTCCTCAAAGTCATCCAGCCCCTGCAGCAGGCTGTACAGCTCGGCTGCGGCCTTCTTCTCGGCAGCGGTGGCGTTGTCTGGCGGCACAATGTCCCACTCAAGCCCGGTGATTGCGCGGCGGCGCTTGGACATCTCCGACATGATGTGGCCGTCTTTCTCTTCCATGTCCTCGAACAGCTCGAACTGCGCTACCACGTCGCCTTGCTCTGCGCCGTCGAGGATGCTGGCCAGCTTGGACGGCGTAAGCCCGCGGGACGGGTGGCCGCCCACTTCGTGGTGCAGGCTGGTCAGGTGTGCGGTCTGCGGCTCGCGCAGATCCTCGGTGCGCAGCGGCTGGCCGTCTGGGCCGAGGATGCGTGAAGTGGTCACCATGCTGATTGCTCCGGCAGGTCGATATCGGTGTCATCGGCGTCGAGGTTGTCGAAGCCGCGGGAGTGTTTGGGTACGGCGGTAAAGTCGATCTCAGTGCCGTCCATGAAGCTGGCGCGCACAGCCATCACCAGGCCGACCGCAAAGTCGCCGTGGCGCTTGCCTTTGCCGCTCTGGGATTCCAGATCCTTCTTGCGGCCCTTGTCGATCACCGGGACGCCGGCCTCGACCTTGATCGACAGCAGGTCATCGAGGACAGTCTGGTGGCGTGGAACCTCGATGTTCAGCGCCTCAAACTCGCCTTTCAGCTTGGGCAGCCACTCGTGGTACCAGGACTGCGACAGGTGCACCTGGTCAACAGCCTGGCTGCCGTACTTGAGCGCGGCCTGCTCGGCCAGGTAGCCGCCGTTGCCGGTGGCGTCGAATGCCAGGCCGCCGCGTCGAGGCAGCCGCTCACAGATGAAGAACATCACCTGGCGCTGCTGCTCGTAGGTCACGTTGCGCAGCTCGACGGTAAAGGGCACGCGCTTGCGCAGGTCCGGCCGGATGGCCATCGGCACGAACACGGTCAGGTCGCCCCGGCGGGCAAAGTCCTCGCCGAACACATGGCGGTCGCGCGGGTTGAGCCGCGCCAGTTCTGGCAGCAGGTTCTCAGTACACCACTGCTCGATCTCGGCCTCGCGCATGGCCGGGGTCCATTCCTCAAAGCCTGCAGGTGCCTCGTAGCGGTAAATGCGGATCGAGCGGTCCGCCACCATGCCTTGCTCGATGAGCACGCGCGACAGGTACGCGCCGCCGGACTTCTTGGGCACGCAGCCGTACTCTTCGTCGGCGCTCTCGGTATTGGGGGCGTTTTTGTACAGGCCATCGCGCCACTTTTTCTCGGCTTCTGCTGACCAGGTCTGGCCGGTGACAAAGCAGATCCGCTTGTACAGGCCCTCGGCGATCGCATCATCCAATGTGATGCGGTGGACGCTGTAGTCCTTGCGGCCCTCGCGGGCATCCTGGATGTAGCCGTTGAACGCGTTGTCCACGCCGTTGTGGGTGCTGATCAGGCGAACCTTGTTGCCCCACATGGTCAGAGCCAGCGCCGCCTTCAGCAGCTCTTCCAGCGACTCATGGAACGCCGCCTCATCGATCACTACGTCGCCCTGCAGGCCGCGCAGGTTGCTCGGCCGGCTGCTGAGCGCCTGGATCTTCCGTCCGGTCTTGGGGAACCGGATCATGTAGGTGAGGATTTCTTCCTTCTTGCCGTCATCCCAGAACGTCTGCTCGTAGACGTCGGCCTCGGCCAGCTCGTTGAAGGCGCGGGCGAACAGCGCGCAGGCGGCGATGTATTCCAGCGCCATCTCCTGCTTGCTGCCCACGTAGAAGGTGTTGCAGCCGCCGCGGCGTTTCGGCTTTGCCGCGTTGACCACGTTGCGGCCGGCCTCCGCCCAGGTGAGACCAGTGCGGCGCGACTTCTCCGCGATCATGATCTGGCTCTCGTCCTCAAACCAGCGCTGTTGGTACCCGAGGAACACCGGCTCGTTTGCGGCGACTGCTTCTGCAATGTCCTGCGGCACTTCAACGCCGTG
>TARA_B100000749_G_scaffold42406_1_pt1 | contig 22105 bp, 23 predicted proteins | sample TARA_B100000749 | Tara Oceans TARA_B100000749 (sample SAMEA2621232) | marine metagenome | biome: marine biome (ENVO:00000447); feature: mesopelagic zone (ENVO:00000213); material: "saline water (ENVO:00002010), including plankton (ENVO:xxxxxxxx)" | depth 800 m
TAAAGGCCGTTGGGAAAGTTTTGGTTATGACTCGATACCGCTGTCGAATTGAACGAGAATGCCGTCTGGGTCAAATGCGAAAAATGTGCGGACATTGCCCTGTGCGTCGGCGAAAGCCTCTAGGCCGCCGGCAATCTCCACCCCCTTGGCCACCAATTCATCGGCGAATGCGCGAAGATTCTTGACCGTAAAGGACAGATGGCTGACTCCCACCTGATCCAACTTGATTGGCTCACCGTCTGCCTGGTCGCCCGGGTGGCTGGTCATCACCAGGAATGGCTCACCGCCCCACCCGATGTGAACTGTGCGCCGGGTACTGCGGTGGTGCTTGTAGGTGTGGGTGAGCCCACCGGTGCTGGTGTCTTCGATCTCGTCTTTGGCTATCTTCATTCCCAATATGTCCCGGTAGAACGCCAGGGCCTTGTCCATGTCCCTAACGCAAACTGCTATGTGGGAGATACCTGTGGCTTCCATCTCGTCATGCCTCTCTAAGAAAAAATTAACGATTCCGCCCGAGGCGCCAATCCTATTCCGGCGCCCCTTATTTGTCAAAACTCCTATGCCTGGTCAGTCGAGAAAATCCGAGTCCTTGCGCCATGCGATGTAGTCGGACAGACCTGCTTTCAGGTCATACTTGGGCGTCCAACCCAGGTCATCAAAGAGTCGGTGTCCCGAGAGAGGGCCCCGTGAGTAACTCTCGCCACCTGATTGATCGGTCGCCGCGGGCGTAACAACTTGGGTGGCAGGCAACAACTCGATAACGGAGTCCAGTATCTCCTGGAAAGTCAGCCAGATTCCAGTGGTGAGGTTGTACAGGCCATGGCGCAATTCGGTCGCGTCCAGCACCGTCCGGATACCGTCGGCGATATCCGTTATGTAGATGTAATCACGGCCTTGGTTCATGTCTTCCGCGGTTATGGGTTCTCCCCGAACTGCCTGACCGGTCCAATCGTAGAACACCGACATGACAGCCCGGTGGCCGGTGACCCGCTCCATTGGACCGTATGGAGTGCTCAAGCGCACGCTGGCGGTAGATATTCCGTGCAGTTCGCCGTAACGCCGCGTGATCATCTCGCTGGCGAATTTCGTGATGCCGTATAGGTTCTCGGGGGCCGATGGGGTCTCTTCATTCAGAGTTTGGTCGCCGGGCAAAGCCGCTCCATAGGCGGCCCCAGAACTGACGTAGATGAACCTGGACACCTGTTGAGTTCGGGCCAGTTCCAACAGATTGGCAGTGCCTTCTAGGTTGATGGCGACGACGTCCCGGCTGCGCTCTATTTCCAGCGCCTCCCGGTTGACCGTGTAGACCGCCGCGTGAACGATCTTTTCGATCCGATGGTCTTGGGCCAATCGCTCAACGGACGGACGGTCCACGATGTCACCTTGAACGAAGGTAACGGCAGAGAAATCGTCGTCCAGAAAATTTAGAAACAGTTGGTCCGGCCCGTTGATATCGAAACTAACTACCTGGTGGCCGTTGCGGGCCAGGTCTCGAACGATGTTCGCCCCCACGAATCCCGTTCCTCCGGTCACGAGTGTCACCATTGGCCGCCTCCCTAATGTCATCAGTGATATTGGGCTGCACTATGGTCTGCGCGCCCGAGCTAGTCAATTAGAACTAGCCAACAATCCTACCCATAGGCGAGCCGACTCGGATTTGACCGCGAGTATAATACCGCCGTGACACCACTACTAGAAGCTAAATCCCTTACCAAGCATTACGGCCAGACCATCGCGCTGGAGTCGGCGGTGCAGCGGTCGTAACCGTGCTATTTTTATGGCTGGGCATACGGCGTCTGCAGCGGATGGACGTGCCCTAAGTCCCGATTGAATCGAGGATTCTCGACGGAGTCGGTAAAGAACATGAGGGCGAGTTAACCCGAGATGAAGATCACCAATATAACCAGCGAAGTTTTTGAGTGGGAGCGGCCCGGCATCTGGAACGGCGGCCACTTCTATGGACCGGGCCGCCTGCACAAAGTCACGGTGCACACCGACGAAGGCATCACCGGCTACGGCTGGAACGGCGGCACCGCGGCCGAGCGCCCCCTGAACCTGTTCCCAGGTTATGTCGACTACTTCCGGCCCCTGGTGGTGGGCCGAGATCCCATGGACACCCGCGCATTGTCTTACGACCTGGGCGAGAAGCTGATCAAGATACTGGGCATCGGTGGCATCAACACCCAGGTCTTGGCGGCCATCAACATCGCCTGCTGGGACATCAAGGGCAAAGCCACCTGCCAGTCCATCCACCGGTTGCTGGGCGGGGCACAAGAGCGCATCCGAACCTACATCGCCGGGGGTTATTACGCTGAGGGCAAGGGGCTGGAGGAATTGCAAGAAGAGGTGCGCTTCAACGTCGAGGATATGCACGCCTCAGCGGTGAAGATCAAGATCGGCGACCCCAATGTGGGTGTGGCCGGAGACATGCGCCGGGTGGAAGCCTCCCGAAAGGCCATCGGCGACGACGCCACACTGCTGGTGGACGCCAACTGCGCGCTGGACCTAGAGACCTCCCTGGAATTCGCCCGGCAGCTACCCCAATACGATGTTTATTGGTTCGAAGAACCCTTGCCCATCCACGACTACGAGGGCCATGGCCAGCTCGCCGAGGCCTCCAGCGTCAAGATTGCCACCGGTGAGAACGGCTACCATCTGGCCCACTTCAAGACTCTGCTGGACCACAATGGCGCGTCCATACTGAATGTGGACGTCGGCATCGTACCGGGATACGACGTGGCCATGGACATAGCCGATCTGGCCGCTGAGCGCGGCGTCTCGATTGCTCCACACGGTTGTCAGGAACTTCAGTTGCCTTTGGCGGCGGCCATCCCCCACGGCGAGTTTCTGGAGATATACCCAGTGGCCGTTGACCCACTGAGGGCCGAGATGTTTCAGCCGCTGTTGCAGCCCGATGATGACGGCTTCGTGACCGTGCCCGACAGACCGGGCATCGGCTACGAACTGAACATGGACCTCTTAAACCGCTACCGGGTGGGTTAACATATGTCCGAACAGAAAAAGATCAGAATCGAACCGGCCAAGCCCGGCGACGCCGCTCTGGTGCTGCAGTTCATCAAGGGGCTGGCGGACTATGAGAGGCTGTCCGATGAGGTTGTGGCTACCGAGGCCAACATCCGCGAGTCCCTATTCGGCTCGAAGGCAAATGCGGAAGCCTACTTCGCTTTTCATGAAAACGAGGCTGTCGGTTGCGCGGTATTCTGCCAGCACTACTCCACATACTCGGGACGTTCCAGCCTGTATCTGGAAGACATCTTCGTGCTGCCCGAGTGGCGGGCCCACGGCGTCGGCCGGGAATTGTTGGCCTACGGCGCCGGACTGGCCCAGGCCCGGGGCTACCCCAGGATGGAATGGTCGGTGCTGGACTGGAACGAGCAAGCGATCGGCTTCTACGAGAACCTGGGCGCCGAGCGGCTGGAAGGATGGTACATCTACCGGCTGTCCGGTGATGCCCTGAAGCAACTGAATCCCCCGGCCTAGATCCCCTTGAACCACTGGCTGAACTGCGCGGCCAGATCACTATCTCCGTCCACCGCCAGATGCCCGGCGGCCATGGCATCTGAGGCCGGCATCCTGCCGTACATTAGCAGGGCAAAGATGTGTGTATGGCAGCGGAATGTCACGTCGGCCGTGACTTGGAGCGACTCTTCATAGCGGAACTTGTCTCCCTCCACCACGATGTCGGCCGTCACCGGCACCGGACTCTTCACCTCGAACCGGTAGCGCACCGGACGGTCAAGTGGCGGGCCGGCCCAGAAGGCCCAGCGGAGCGAGCCCGACGCGAATGACTCCTGTATCAAGATGACCATGGATCCCAAACTGGCTGGGGAAAGGCCCGCTTTCTCCTCGATTGCCGACCGAATGTCCCATTGGTGGAGCACTATCTCTTTGAAGCGTAGGTCCACGAAGTTTCCGGCTGGCACGATGCTTCCGGGATGGTAGCAGGGTTTGGCCTGGTCTTCGGCGCTAAGCCCGGTGAGAAGGTTTATCAGTATGTTGTCCTTCTCAATAAAAGTGCTGAGGAGTTGGTCTCCCAACCGCTCCTTGGCGGCGATGGAGGACGTGGCCAGGGCGGCGGCGCTGATGGACGGATGCCCCTCCCCAGCCTTGGGCCTTCCCTCGGGCGGGTATGACTCGCCCTGCAACCCACGGGCGACGGTGCCGGCGTAGAACTCGGAGTTGCCCACCAGATGGGCGACCACATCTCCGACCAGCCATTCGTCGCAGGCGCTCTGACGGCCCCACGCCTCCGCGGGAAGGCCTTTCAGGTACTCCTGGAAAGCCTCTGATTCAGACTTATATAAACCGGCCCGTTCTTCGAATGATGGCAAAATTCCTCCTGTAATGGGCTTGCTCCAACCCTTCATTCTGAGGAGCGCCGTAGGCCGACGAAGAATCTTCCAATCTTCAGCCTGGCAGACCCTTCTCTTTCTGCGGAAGGATCAGGGTTACATGGGGGTAATGCCGCGCACGCCGGAAACTAAGGTCGACGGTCCTGTAGAGACAAGGCCCCAATCCATCCGTAGGTCCGCTGGGAGTATAAGATTTGGACAAACTGTAATCAACAAGACCATCTCGGCCTTCTCACATCCGCAATGATGCGATTAGAGTGGGGGATGGGAATTCTGAACTGGGAGACTTAAAGAAGCTTCTGGTATTTGTTATTGCAGGACCGATAACTGCCGTGGTGGCCTGCGGCGGCGGAGGAACTAAGGTCAAGGTAGGCCAATGGCGTCCGGGACCATCACAGATTCAGACGCCGACGACGAGGAATGGAAATCACAGACGTACGTGATCGAAGTCCGTGAAGGCGTTCCATATTCCTTCGAGCTGACCGGTCTGGACTACGACACCGTGGGCATCTGGAATTCCGAGGCGCAAGGCTATATCGTCGAATTTAACCTAATCGTGACAACTTGTTCGGCCACCTTCATCTTCGAAAGACGGCGGGTCCCAGAAACTGTTCCTCCAGAGCCCGAAATCCGACGTTCCGTTACCTTTCACTTTCAAGGTGGCGGTCCGCTAGGACTACCTGAAGTCGCGGAAGAAGGCCCGGACCTCTTCGGCCAATAGCTGGGGCTCTTCCAATGCGGCGAAGTGGCCGCCGCTGTGCATTTCAGTCCAACGCCGCACGTCGTAGGACCGTTCTCCCCATTCTCTAGGCGGCTTAGAGATCTCCTGGGGAAACATTGCCATTCCGGCGGGCGCAGGCACCTTTTGGTCCTTCTCCATGGCCCACAGGTTCTTCTGATTTTCGAAGTACATACGGGTGGACGAGCTGATGGTCTGGGTCACCCAGTAGATCGTGACGATGGTCAGCAATTCGTCCTTGGTGTAGCTCTTCTCCACGTCGCCACCGCAGTCGCTCCAGGTCCGGTACTTCTCCACGATCCAGGCCGCCAGCCCCACAGGGGAGTCGTTCAGGCCGTAGGCCAGGGTCTGGGGTTTGGTGCCTTGGATGTGGTTGTACCCGCCCTCGTCGGCGAACCACTTGTCGCGCTGAGCGATGAGCGCCTGTTCGGCGTCGGTCACGGGTCTGGAGCCGGGGCCCAGGTAGGGAGTGGGGCGGGTGATAGACGTCAGATGGATGCCGTAGAGAGTATCGGCGTGGGCATATCCCAGCCGGGCGGTAACACCGCTACCGATATCTCCGCCCTGGGCGGCGAACTTGGGGTAGCCAAGGTTCTCGGTCATCAGCTTGTTCCACATACCGGCCACCCGCTGCACCTCCATACCCCGGTCTTGAGCATGGTCGGAGAACCCGAAGCCGGGCAGGGATGGCGCGACCACATCGAAGGAGTCGGCCGCATCGCCGCCGTGGCTGGCTGGGTCGGCCAGCAGGGGAATGATCTTGGTCATCTCGAAGAAGCAACTTGGCCAGCCGTGGGTGATGACCAACGGTATGGGATTCGGGCCCTTGCCTTTCTCGTGGATGAAGTGGATATCCAGACCGTCCACCTCGGACTTGAAGTGGCTGAAAGCGTTGAGCTTGGCTTCCTGGGCGCGCCAGTCGAACTTAGTCCGCCAATGCTCGACCAATTCTTTCAGGTAGGCCAGGTTGCTGCCGTAGTCCCATCCAGTGTTGGGAATCTCATCGGGCCAGCGGGTGTCGGCCAGGCGTTGTTGTAGGTCCTCCAGGACACTGTCTTCCACGGCAATGGTAAACGGTCTGACATCCATTGAAAATGCTCCTTTGGGGCAGGGGTTGGTCAATCGTTGATGTTATAAACGCGGGCGGCGGTGCCGTGGAACAGGTTGGCCCGGTCCGTGGCCGAATAGCTCTTGGACAGCCGCTTAAAGGCGTTGAACAGCACGTTGTAGGAATAGGAGATCTTGTCGACCGGGTAGTTGCTTTCGAACATGCATCGCTCGGGTCCGAATTGTTCGATACAGTGATTCATCAGCGGGCCCAGAGTTTCGGCCAGTTCTTCCGAGCCGACAGGGGTCTCACGTTCGTCCCAGCCATAAGCGAACCGCGTCTGTCCCACGCCGCCAAGTTTCAGCACGATGTTGGGAGCTTTGGCCATCAGCTCGATACCCTTTCGCCATTCGGGCAGGACATATTCGTCGCGGTTGGCGTATGGCCCGACCCGGACCAGCCCGCCGATGTGGTTCAAGACGATGGTCAGTTCCGGCAAGGCCCGGGCGAAATCAGCCAGCTCAGACGCTTGGTGAAAGTAAAGAGAGTTCTCCAATATCAGTCCCATACCGGCCAGGACCTTGGCGCCTGCCCGGTAGCCGTCTGTGCCCAGAGCCCCTTTTATCTCGCGGTTTGCTAGTTCCCGGCTTTCGTCCCAGCCCACAGAGTGGCGCACGCCCCGGAAGCGGTTGGGACTGGCAGCCTGCATGGCTTCCAAAACTGGGCGCACGCCTTCACCCAGTTTCAAATCGGCGTGCCCGATGATGGCGGCGGCGGCCTTGGTGGGACCGTGGCTACCTGAGGCGCTGGCGTCGGCGATGGTCTGGACGTATTCGACCTCTCCCACAGGTTTCATCTCGTCGGGCCCATCAGTGCGGTACTCGCAGCGGACCTCGATGAACACGGTGGAGTGCACGTTGTGCCCGCTATTTACGTCGCCGGCCAGGTCCGGCAACAGGTATTGTTGGTAGTCGGCAGGCTCGGGCCGGTGGACCCAAAAATGGTGGTGTGGATCGCAGATGGCGATCTCCGGCTCCAGGGTCTCTTCAGTGGTCAGCGCCAGCCAATCGTTGCCTGTGGGGGGCATGGTGATCCTCCGTCTTCTCGTGTGGCGGCCCAATGATAGCACGGCCCAGAGGCGTGTATGATTGTGGCTAACTCATATGTGAGGGGAAGCACGGAAATGCCTGAGGACCTAAACCTAAATGGCAAGGTGGTCGCGGTCACCGGCGCCGCCCGGGGCATGGGGCGCGCCATGGTCAGAGGATTCCTTGCCGAGGGCGCCAAAGTCGTGGCCATGGACCTTTCGTGGGACCCCACCGGCTTCTCCGGGGACAACGATTATGCGTTCTTGAGGGAACTCCAGGACCGCCAGGATGACGTCCTGGTTGCCACGGCGGACATCAGCGACACCCAGCAGGTCGAGAGCGCCTACCTGGGCACGATGGAGAAGTTCGGGACGGTAGACGTCCTGGTCAACAACGCTGGGTTGCGGCAGCGGAACCTGTTCCCACCCACCGGCAAGGTCACGACGCTAGAGACCCAGGACTCGGACTGGGAGAAGATGTTCGGCGTTGGAGTTTTCGGGACCCTGAAGGTCACTCGCCGGTTCATCCGGCCGATGCTGGAAAAGCAGAGCGGCAGCATCATCTCGGTAATCAGCGGCGGGGCGATGCACACCGGAAGCGATGGCGTCTATGTTGCCCAGCGGTCCAGCAGCCGGGAGATGCCGTACCAGTCGGCCAAGGCGGCCACGCTGACCATGATGTTCTACCTGGCCGATGAGGTCGAAGAGAACAACGTCGCAGTGAACATCCTGATACCCGGAAACTCCCGCACCACCGGCTACGACGAACAGAACAATGCCAGGCGTGACGCAGGCCAGTCCAACAGGGCCATCGGCCGTATCTCCATGCTGCCCGAGCACATCGTCCCCATCACCCTATTCCTGGCCGGCCGCGACGCCGCCGGCGTAACCGGCACCTGTTTCGACGTGCCTACCTGGAACACGAAACACGGCCTGGGCGAGCCGGAGGAATGGCGGGACCCGGAGGCTAACCGAGCATAGGGCGAGTGCCGACTCTATCGACGATTGATAATCAACATCAACGGTGGCGACTTGGTACGTGGCGGCGAGTATGTTATTTTTGGGAAACCAAATCAAAAAATGTACCGGTCTTTAAGGTCGGTATCGGAGGACCAACACATGGCAACCAAGATTCCCGGCGAAACCTACCGCGGTGAAGCAGTAACTCTACCCTTGTCCGAGGATGGACAGGTTTCGGTATATGTCTGGCCCTGCCGGATCCTGAATGTGGGTGGCATGGGCATGGGCGGCCCGACCATCGGCGTAGATGTCGGGAATGAAGAGGTAATCCGCTACGACTGCCACGACACCCCCGGCCATTGGCACAAGGGTGGCTACGACAAGCTAGGCCGGCCCGGCAACTCCCACACTGACTTCCCAGAGGGTCTGGTGCGGGCTGCGGACCAGGTTGAGTGGGCGCTGTCCCAGATCAAGGACAACGGCGCGGAGATGCTGGAGGTCGCCGAGTACAACGACGCGGCCAAACTGCTGGACGGGGCGATGGTTGATAAGGCCCTGGACGGCATCCGCGCTCACCTGAAGAGAAGCGAAGGGCTGCGGGAGCGGGCCATCGCCGACAAACTCATAGACGAGTAGTTCGGAACGCGGTCCCGTTAGGGTCGGGATAAGGAATGCACGTAGGGGCGGGTTAGAAACTCGCCCTTTTTGTTGCCGATGGTGTTCGGTCCTCGTGGCCAATCTCACTCGCTGTCATTCCTTTGGTTCCGGGAAAGGAGAAGACACTACCAAGTGACATGATTGCAGCGGGCGTCTTCATGGACACTTTTGTTATCCAGACCGGAATCCGTAGATCCTTCGCTTCACTCAGGATGACAGATTCGCGAAATATCCCCGTTCCAACGGCGGCTGGAATGACAGCGAGGGCGTGAGTAGATAGATACTTAGGCTGAGATCGCAGCCTAGGGATTTATGACGCCCGTCTGGTGGCCGACTATGAAGGTCTCCCAGTGCTCGGCGTAGTCTAAGACGGTGTTTCGGAGGGCCTCCGGGCGGTCTCCGATTATGCAGTGTCCCGCGTCGTAGACCAAGGCGATGTTGCAGTTGGGTATCTTCTCCCGGTAGATCCTGGGGGCTTCGGATGAGACCAGACGGTCCTCCTGCCCGAACACGGCCAACGTCGGGCAGTGGATATCGCCAAGACGGTCCTCAACCTCGGAGTCATGGTCTCCGGAGTTCAGTCGCCTCATCAAATCCGATTCTTTGGCGAATATCTCCGCCGACAACGGCTTATGTTTTTCGGCGTTCTCCGGGTGGGCGAACATCAGTTGATGGACCTCACTGGCAGAGGCGGCAGCCAGGACTTCTTGAGGGTGGATGGCCGGGGATGAGACCAGGATGAGGGCCTCCACCTGGTCCGGAGACTGAATCGCCTGCCAAAGGCCGACATGAGCACCGAACGACGTGCCGATGAGGGTGTACCGCTCGGTGGTGATAACAGCAGCTAATTTCGCGAACGTGGAGGCCAGGTCTCCAACGGACTTTGAGGCAGCGTTGGCGGGTGAGTCTCCGGTGCCGGGGAGTTCCAAAGAAATGACGCGATATTGCTCGGCCAAGGCGTCGTGGAGCAAGCTGCTTCGATATCCGGTTTGGTCCAGCATGACCACCGGCCGGCCGTGCCCTGCCTCCCAATACCGGACACTGAAGCCATCGGCTTCAATCTGTTCCTCTTTGAAGGCCATGCCTACAACTCTCTGATCTGAGGGATGACGTTCTTCCCGAACACCTCAAGCTCTTTCATGACGCCACGGTGGTCCACCGTGTTCTGCTGAAATGGTAGGTCAATCACTCCCACCCCGCACCGGTCGTGGAATTCTTTGATCTGTTTGGCCACGGTATCGGGTCCGCCCAGGAAATTTATCCCCAGGGAGTTGCCGACCACGTCTCCCTCCGGACTCCCGGCCACCAAACCCCGCAGGTCGAAATCCGTACCGGCACGGGCCGATTGAATCGCCTCGGAAACCGTCCGCCGCAGGGGTATATTGGGACCGGGTTTGGTCTTTTGGAGACCCTCGAACCACTCTCTGGCCAGGTCGTCGGTTTCAGCCACATAAATGCTGCCCCGGTAGACGATGTTGTCCGGACCAGGGGTCCAGCCCGCCTCTTCGCACCAGGCGTGGTACTTATCGGTTATCACCGCCGTTTGCTCCACTGGCAGGAAGGACACACCCAGGCCGAGCCGGTGCTCGGCGGCATAACGTATGGTGTCATCGCTTCTGGTGCCAACAACCACCGGGGGCAGCGGTTGCTGCACTGGACGGGGCCAGACGGCCACCGTGCGGAATTGATAGTAGCGGCCCTCCCAGGCGAACGGTTGGGGTTCGGTAAGCGCCTTTATGATGAGGTCCATCCCCTCCAACAGCCGGCCTCGGCCCTCCGCCGGGTTCACGCTGTAGACCTGGTCCTCGTTCGGTGTTCCGCGTAGGAACCCCGCCACGACCCGCCCATTGGTGATGTTGTCCAGTAGCGCGACCTCTTCGGCGATGCGCACCGGGTTATTCAGCGGCAGCAAGTGTCCCAGCATAGCGATGGTGACTTTTTTGCACCGTTCCGCCACCGCCGCGGCCATTACGGAAGGTGTGCCGGTGGGGATCCGGCCCGAGTAATGGTGCTCGGAAAAGCTGATCCAGTCGAAGCCCATCTCCTCGGCGAACTCGCACTCTTCCATGCCGTCCTGGTAGCTCTGCACCGATGTCTTGCTGTCGGTGTAGCCCGGAGGAGTCGGCCAGGTTGTGGGGAACGTACTCCGGTCCGAATAACCCATCTGGCCGAAATAGGATGCCTTCATAGGTTTTGTCCTCTGCGAGCTCCAAACTGCTGGACCATGCTAGCCGTCAAGCTTGGGGGAATATTACCGTTGCGACGGGTGAAACGTCCACCGTTGGCCCTATCCTGAATGCTGAATCTTGGCGCGGTGTTTCGTTTCTACGCCAGCCGGACTATTATAGTGGGCGTAAATCCGGCCCAATCGTCAACCCTTGGAGTTACCGATGCTCGCAGACAACATCCGGCTGAAGAACATCAACCACATCACCTACAACGTCAAAGACAAGGACGCAGCCCTAAAGTGGTATCAGGATATCCTGGGCGTGGGGCAGATTCCCAAGATGGTCAATGGCGACCACCTCTATTGGCTGCAACTGCCCAGCGGCGCCATGATTCATATCATCGAGAACGTAGACGCCCCGTCGGCGCCGTCCCACCACACCGCATTTGAAGTGGATGAGATCGACGCGTCCTACGAATATTTCGCCAGCAAGGACATCGAGACCACCGACATCCAGACCCGGAACGACGGTCAACGGGCCTTTTATCTGAATGACCTGGACGGCAACCGCATCGAGATATGCACCGTGTCTGGGTTTGGCGTCTTGGTCTAGAAAGAGGAGTACGGAATGATCTTCGGAGCGATAACCAACTCGTGGCGGGAGCAGTTGCCCACGCACACGGTTAAAGAACTGGTGGGCGCAGCTGTGGAAAAGGGCGCCAAGCACATCGAACTGCGGCAGACCTGCCTAGGCGAATGCGAATCGGGGGCCGGAGAGGACTGGCGGCCCAATCTTGATGAGCTTCAGTCCGTCGTCGAAGCCTACCCCTCGCTGACATTCGACCTGGCAATGGCCCTGCCCTGCCTGACTCAGACGATCGACCCGGCAGGCGACATGTTTCAGGCAGCCCTCGCTGGCGCAAAGCTGGTCGGCGGCGCTCAGCCCCACCTCCGGGTGGTTGACCCTGCGCCCGTAGAAGGGCCTTGGTCTTCTCCAAGCGACATCCCGGAGGAAGCCTTGGGTCTGGCCGGCCTCGCCACGGAGGCCGCGCGGCAGGGCGTGATCATGTCCATGGAGAACTCGTCGCTGCCTATCCGCAACATGGCCATGCTGGTTGAACAGGTGCGGAGCATGGTTCCAGAAGCTGCCGGAGCAGGGCTCGGCCTGTGCCCCGACCCCACCAACCAACTGCGCCGCTTCCCCGATTCCGACCCGTTGGCGGAACTGGACGCCCTGCCCTTGGACATGATTAAGATCGTCCACTTCAAGCAGATGCGGAGCGGAGAGGCCATTCCCAGCGTAAACGAAGGCGACTTGGACTGCCTGCGGATGCGGGACCTGCTCAACGCCAAAGGTTACGCCGGAGCGGCGATCATGGAGATACCCTCGGACGCTGCGGTGTTCGACAACCTGGAATCAAGTTTTCAGTACCTGGATTCATAATAGGCCGGGAGGAAATTATGGGACAGCTAAAGATCGAGAACGTGACCCACTGGTCGATACCGGTAAACAACCTGGAAGAGTCCGAGGAGTTCTATGGCGACTTCCTCGGCCTGGAGCATGTGGGGCGGCTAGGGAACTCGCGGATGACCTGCTACAAGGTAGCCGAGCACAGCATCCTGCTTTGTGAACGGACCAATCCGGTGGACACCGCAGCCAATAAACAGGAGCAGGTCCACCATTCCTTCACTGTCAGCACGGAGACCCTGAAGCAAGCCTGCAAGCTGTTCAAAGAGCGTAACGTGCACGTCGATCAGATAGTGCACCGGGCCCAGGGTTTCTTCACGGGCCGGGAGCTCTATTTCTTCGACCCCAGCGGCAACCGCCTGGAACTGCGCGACCCCACCTGGAGCGCGGGGATGCCGGAGCTTACGGTTGATGAGCTGGCGGAAGGGTAGGGAGTTAGCAAGCAAGCCAACCTTGCTCTCTCCGTTCGTGGTGAGATTGTCGAACCACCGACTCTCGGGCGTGATTTCCACCAGGATCGTGACTTATGCGCGCCCTTCGACGGAGCTCAGTACGAACGGTTGGTCGTGACGTTGCTCCATCTCCACCCCCACCGTCACTCAGATTCTTACGGGGAATGAGAGGGGCCTCGCTGTTCTGGCGGATCCATGCTGCCCCGCAAAACGAGATTCCTCGTTGGCCTTCGGCGCTCCTCGGAATGACAGTGGTGGGCCAGACTCTACCGAAACTTGGGCATGACCTCGTCGGCGAACAGTTTCATGGACGCCATTACTTTGTCGTGCGGCATGCTGCCGAAGGCGAAGTTGGCCCCGAAGTAGCTGATGCCGTGTTGGCTCTGAAGGACAGCGATGCGATCAATGCATTGTTCCGGCGTGCAGAAGTAGTTGTTCTCCAATTCCGCCTGGTAAGTCCGAGGTTCGTCTTCCCGGGTCTTCTTCCAATGCTCCAGGTCCATGTTGATCTCATCGCCATGTGTGATCGTGCGCCGGTAGGCGCCGATGTCCCGCACCCAAGTTATGGCCTTTTCGGGGAATTCATTGGCCTCTTTCTCATCTTCAGACAAGTACATAAAGCGGAAGAAGGGCATCTCAGCCATCTGGGACACCTTACCCGCGGCAGCGCACCGTTCGGAATAGAGGCGCATCAACGCCAACGTGTCATCGACAGGTGTGAAGTAGGTGGTTAGGACCGGCATGTCGCGCGCGACTGCTATGTCGATACTGGCAGCGGTGCGAGAAACGGCCACGTGCACCGGTGGGTGGGGTTTTTGCAAAGGGCGTGGGGCTATAGTGATCCCATCCACCTGATAATACCTACCGTGGTAGGTGAAGTCTTCGGTAGTCCACAACCCCAGAATGATGTCTAACACCTCGCGGAACCGGTCGTCCCGCGATTCGAATTCAATCTTGAAATTGCCGTATTCGTAGTCGGCCGAGCCGCGTCCGACCCCAAGATTCAATCTTCCTTTGCTGAGCAGGTCCACCATGGCCGCCTCTTCCGCCAAACGGACCGGGTGATGAAAAGGCAGAACACTGACCCCGGCGCCCAGCCGGATGGTCTTGGTCTGAGCGGCGATATGTGCAAGGATAGGCATCAAAGACGGGAATATTCCATAACGGCTGGAGTGGTGCTCAGCGATCCAGAGCGATTCGAAACCCAATTCCTCTGCGTATTGGGCCTGCTCCAGGATCTCTCCGTAGATCCGGCTCTGGTGGACCGTGTCCTTGTCGGCCCAAGACCCCGGGAGAAATATGGCGAACTTCATGACGGTTTTCGGCTCCTCATGGTTGGCGGCGATGCCCGAGACTGGCGCGCTCGCCGCCTCAGGGCAATGGCGAGTATATAGCAGGCTGGGGCGTCAGGGAATGGTGATTTGACCCCTCGCACCATCTACTCAGGCGCCTGGGCTTCGTCCCTTCGCTTCCGTGACTTCAGGCTGTTCTGGGCCTCCACGTTCTTTTACTCCGTGGGCACCGGGATGGAGCACGTGGCCGTGGGTTGGCTGGTGTTCGACATCACCGGTTCGGCCTTCATGGTGGGCGTAGCCGCCGCGGCCCGCATGGCCCCGTTATTCTTCCTGGGGATACTATCCGGAGCAATGGCCGACTGGCTGGAAAGGCGCTTGTTCTTGTTATTCAGCGCCTTGGGCGGAGTAGCAGTCGCTGCAATCATGGCCATGCTACTGCTAAGCGGTGACCCTCCAGTCTGGGCGGTGGTAGTTCTGGTCGCGGCCGGCGGTTGCGTTTTAGCCTTCACACTGACCACCAGAAACGCCTATACCTACGACATCGTGGGCTCCGAGCATGCGCTGAACGGACTGTCCCTGAACCAGATGGCGATGCAGGTGGGCGGCATCGCCGGGGCGCTGGCCTCCGGAGCGCTGATCGAGCTGGTGGGGCCAGGCTGGCAATACCTGGGCGTCGGGGGCAGTTACCTAGGATCCGCGTTGATACTTCTGGTCATCGGACGGTCCGCCAGGACTGCGGAGCCACAACGGGAGCCAGTGTTGCGGAACCTGGTGGGTTACATTCGGTTCCTGAGGGAGAACCGGGTGATAATGGCCCTGATGTGCCTGACGTCCATCACAGAAGTTTTGGGGTTCTCCCACATGACCATGCTGCCGGTGTTCGCCAAAGAGGTGCTGCACGTCGGCCCGGCGGGCCTGGGGTACTTGACCGCGGTGAGGCAGGCTGGGGGACTGCTAGGTCTGGCGTTGCTGGCCAACCTGCGGGACTACCGCCGCAAGGGGCTGCTGATGTTCATCATCGCGACGGCCTTTGGCATCGGGTTGATGGGGTTCTCTCTATCAACAGCTCTGGTGTACTTCATTGTTGTTTTGGCGGCGGTCAACGCCTGCGCCATGTCAGTGGACACCCTTTACAAGACTCTGATGCAGTCCAACGTGCCCGACGAACAGAGGGGGCGGGCCATGGGCTCATGGGTCTTGAGCATCGGCGTCGCGCCGGTGGGTCACTTGGGCGTTGGGGGTCTGGCGACGGCCCTGGGCGCTCAGGGCGCGCTTCTGGTTAATGGCGCGATGCTGGCCGGTGTTAGCCTGGCCGCGGCCATCGGACTGCCCAAGATACGCCGGTTGGAGTAGGTCTCTCAGCCTTCACAGAGGATTCTGGCCGCAAACTTCTTCATCAGGGCGATGGCCCGGTCTGATTCGGGGCCGGGGGTGTTCCCGAATAGATGGGGCATATCGGGGAACAGCTCCAATTCGATGTCTCCGCCCGCCTCCCGGTAGGCGGCGACGAATTCTTTGGTTACCGGTACCGGCAGATTGTTGTCAGCGGTCCCTTGGACGATGAGTGTCGGCGGCAACAACGCCTTTTCTCCCCGCTGCAGTATCTGGAAGGGCGACCCTTCTTTCATGGCGTCGGTGGTCCCGAAATACCCCTCGGAGAGCCCGATTATTCTTTCGTTTCCCGTTTCCTTCACGAACTGGTATCTGGCGTAAGGGGCGACGATGGGCCAGCCCAGCAACAGAAATTTCAGGGTTGCATCCGCATCCGAACCCGGCAGATCGATGGTGTTGTAGGCCGGATGATGGGCCCTCATGGCGCTGAGCAGCACCGTGTGGCCGCCACTGGACCCGCCGATGCCGCCCACGGTAAGCGGATCGGCGTTGTAGTCGTCCGCACGGGTCTTCAGCCAACGGATGGCAAGGTTAACGTCGGCCACCTGCGCCGGATAGGGGTCGTTGGGCGGCTGCCGGAAATCCACCGCCGCGACGACCATGCCACTCTCGGCCAAGGCCCGGTCCATGACTTCGTTGGCGGTACGGTCGCCATTGGTCCAGACTCCGCCGTGAACATCGACCAACGCCGGGAACGGACCCGCTCCCTCAGGCTGATACACCCGGACAGCCAATCCGTCTTGGTATTCCAGCTCGTGGACGCTGATCTTACATTTGTGTCCCGGGTCGTATTTCACCATTGGTCTGTCCACCATTCGCTTCCTGGAGATTTGGGCACCGGTCAGCGCTGGTATTTGTAGTCTTTGGAGATGCCTGCCTCCGGTACCGGAGCGGCATTCTTGACCTGGAAGCGGTAGGTGGGGTCTAGCTTGGGCTTGGGCCCGATGGTACCACGCAGGATGCCGATGGCCTCCACTTCATGTTCCACCACGTCTCCAGGCTCCAGGAAACGGGCCTTCTCGTAACCCTTGCGGATAGCCTCCCGGATGGAGCCTCCACCAACCGTGCCGCTGCCAATCACGTCGCCGGGCACGATGCGGCTGTCTTTGGAGGCCCGTTCCACCATATCGCCAAAGGTGAAGTAGGCGTCTTCGGCGGCGCCGTCTTTCAGCCAATGGTCTCCATTGACCCTTACTTCGCACTTCAGTTTCAGGCGGCCATCATCCAAGTAGGGGAGCAGTTCATCGGTGGTCACCAGCCAGGGACCGATGGACGATGCGGTGTCTTTGCCCTTGGCCGGACCCAGACCAAAGGCCATCTCGTCCACCTGCAAGTCCCGGGCGCTCCAGTCGTTGAACAACGTGAAGCCGGCGATGTGGTCCAGTGCGTCAACCGCCGCGACATCTCTGCCTTCCTTGCCGATCACGACGCCGATCTCAAGTTCGTAGTCGAATTGGGTTGACGCGGAGGGGTAGGGAATCTGGGCATCCGTCCCGTAGATGCAAAGGGGATTAGAGAAGTAGAAGACCGGCATCCGGTACCAGACTTCGTTGGGCTCGCGAGTCCCTTGGTTGCTGGCGTGTTCTTCGTAAACGATGAAATCGCGAACTGTCGGGGGCTGGATCACCGGCGCCAGCAGCTTAACGTCTCCTAGGGGCAGCTTCTGGACGGAATTGTCTTTCGCCAAGGCGTCGCGGACCTGGTCTAGGGGCGAGTCGCCTTGCTCCAGTAGCGCCCGCACATCGCGTAGATGGTGGCCACTCATGCCCAGCAGGGCGCTGACATCCAAAATCTGGCCGTCTTGCAGGACGCCGCAACGGGGTCCTGAATCCGTCTCATAAGTTAATAACTTCATCTGGTCTCCAATCTCCGTAAGGTACGTCCCGCCTCAGACATGAGGAAGAACATCGGGAATTACAGCACACACGCCTGCCACGGTCAATCGGGGTCAGCTTCCCGGTTCCTCTGCCAGGTAGGCAACGATGGATTCGGGCTCCATCAGCGGGTAGAGCGCGAATTCGGCGGGCACCGCGTCGGCCCATTCGTTTAGCAGGCGGTGCAGCATCTCATGCGTGTCGACGTCGAACACCGCCACGGCGCCGCGGCCAGTCCGTGGATAAAACGACCTGGCGATGCCCCGGGCCAGCTTGTCTTCGACCCACGGCCAAAAATTCATTCGGGCCTCTCGGACCTCAGATGGACGGGTCGGGGCCGGCGTACTAATCACAAGAAACAGCATTTTCTTTCCTCGGAGGAGATTCGGGTATAGGTCTGGTCCTAGCTATACGTTGGGGCGGTGGGCTCCGCGCCCAACAGCAACTGCCCGCCAAGCTCGTAGTTTGAATGCAGGCCGGAGATGTGCTGTCCGCTGACGTGCAGATCTCTGAAGAACCTTTCCAGGCCGTTGGACCGGTGGATGGAACCCGTCCCCGCGGCGTAGAACAACTTGTCAACTACATCCACTGACTGCCGTATAGCGTGGGCGATGGACAGCCTGGCGTGGACCGCCTTGTCCATCAGGTCAGGTTCTTTCGCAACCTGAGATTCCCACATCGCGCCGACCGCGCTCAACACGTAGCTTCTTCCAGCGCCGATGATGGCCTCGCACTCTCCCACCGTGGTCTGGACGGTAGTGCGGTCCCGCAGTAACTTCGGCGAGGTGGTCGAGCCTGTGGTAGCGATTTGCATGAACGCGTCCATCGCTCCTCGGGCCATTCCGAGGGCGTTGGCCGCCGCCAGGGCCCAGCTGCAGAGGATGGCCGTTTGCGGGTTATAAAGCGGGTTTTCGTGGACCGGCGGTTCCGTTCGAACGTAGGTGTGGCTGGCCGGCACGAACAGGTCGATGAACTCGGCGTCATTACTGGCGGTGCCCCTCATCCCCATAGTGCTCCAAGTACTGTGGACGGTCCCGTCTTTTACCGGAACGATGGCCACGCGGCTCACTGGGGTGCCGGCTTCGGTAGTCACCGGGCCATTTTCGTCGGCCAGGTTGCAGTTCAAGAACAGGCACTTGGCGTGGTCGACGCCGCTCAGGTAATTCCAGCGGCCGGTCACCGTATAGCCACCGTCCACCACTATGGCCGTGCCGCCGGACCTCGCCGACCCCGAGCCTAGGACGTCGGGTGGGTCTCCGAAGAGCTCTTTGGCCGCGGCGATTGATATCCGAGAAACCGCCGCCGTGAGCGCTGTGCCGTTGAACGAACACCATCCGGTGGAGCCGTCCACGCTGGATATCGCCTCCACCACGTGGAAAGCGGTGATGGGGTCGGATTCGGGTCCTCCCAGAACTTTGGGGACGTAAAGTCCGAATAAGTCTTTTTGGGACATGGCCTCGGCCAATTCGGGGGGTAGCCGGCAATCCGAATCGATTCGGTCCAGATTTGCTCTAATCATTGGTAGCAGGTTTTTCGCCGACTGGAGAAGGGTTTCCGTCATGTATCAGGTCCTTTGGTGAACGATCGTGGGGTACGGTCCGGCGCAAGCGATCTCGTTTTACGCCTAACACTGTTATTATAATAGAGACTGGAGAACAGCCAAAACAGTTCTCATCCGGGCGGTATCTCTGCCGAATTAACGATCCTGACCGGCCTGATTAATGGATTGGCCTCGCGAAAGCTTGAATCAGTAATTTTCGAGATGTTACTATAGGCACTAATATTTGGTGCGCAAGCACCTAGGAGAAAACGGATGCCAGAAAACGATGTCGCTTTGATGGGTCATCTGATGCGGCGTGCCGGGTTCAGCGCACAGTACCATGAACTGGAAGCCCGCGCGGCGAAGGGATATGAAGAGACGGTTGAAGAGCTACTGAATCCTGATGAAACCACACATGGGATGGACCTCGACCTAGCAGAGCGTTACTTCATCGAGTGGAACCACCACATTCGATGCGTCCCTGAATACATCGCGTTTCGCATGATCAATTCGAAGAGCCAACTGGAAGAGAAGATGATTCTCTTCTGGCACGGCATCTTATGCCACACCGACAGCAAGAATCAAAGTCAGGTTGCATCGCATGCTGAGTGGGAAATGCTCCGCCGGTGCGGCATGGGCAGCTTCAAAGACCTGCTGATCGAGATCTCCAAAGACCCGGCCATGGTGTACTTCTTGGACAACTGTCTGAGCCACAAAGACGCCATCAACGAGAACTACGGACGGGAATTGTTGGAGCTATTCTCTTTGGGCGTTGGCATGGACGGCGAATTCAACTACACCGAGGACGACGTTAAAGAGTGCGCCCGGGCTTTCACCGGCTGGACCATCGCCAACGGCATGCCCCCGCAGCCCTACGGCCGGTACACTTCGACATTTGTCTTCAACCCTGATGACCACGACGAAGGGGAAAAGACCTTCTTGGGCCACACCGGGAATTTCAACGGAGAGGACATCATCGATATCCTCTGCAAGCAGCCGGCCACCGCGCGATTCATCTCGCGCCACATCTACGACTTCTTCGTAGCCGATGAAGCTCAGGTCCCGACTTGGATGGACACCCCGCCCCGGGACCCGGAAACCATAAAGATGCTGGAAGACGAATATTTCCGCTCCGATTACAATATTCGTTCCATGCTGCGGGTCTTGTTCAATTCCGACGCCTTCAAGAACGCCCGTTTCGCCCGGATCAAAGGCCCCATCGAGACAGTGATCGGGACGCTACGCCTGGCCGGGGAATGGACGACGCCCAAACCTGGCTTTGAAGCCATCTTCGAAGAGATGAAACATATGGGCCAGGAGATATTGAACCCACCTTCGGTCGAGGGCTGGCATACGGGCCGGGACTGGATCGACGGTGGTACGCTGGTCCGGCGGATCAACTTCATTGCCGATTACGTTGGTGATGTAAGCTATCCGGGCATCGGAGATATAGTCCAAAGGCTGGCTTCAGAAGGTCCGACGATCACGCCTGAGGGCCTGGTTGAAGGTTGTCTTCGGTTGCTGGGTCACTACGAACTGACCGAGGAGAACCACCAGATGTTGGTGAACCACGCCCGAGACAGCGGCGTATCATCCACCGATTCATCGGAGTTCCCGAGGCAAGTCGCCGAAGCGCTACAGATGATTGTAGCTACCAAGGAATATCTATACGCCTAACCGAACGATCAGGCGTCTTCGGCCTGCCGATCGGTGGGCCACGGGACGACCGCTCATATAACTAAGGAGTAAACGATGACCTCCAACAAGAAAGACCCGATCCTGGTAGTACTTCAGATGACGGGGGCCTACGACGCCCTTAACACATTTGTCCCCTATAGCGATCCCCACTATGTGGACTACCGGGCTAACCTGCAGATCGGCCCGGACCAGGTACTTGCCGTTGATGACAAAGTTGGTTTCCATCCCGGCATGGACCAGATCAAGGATATGTACGACCAGGGAAAAGTCGCGGTCTTACAGGGCATCGGTTACCCCAACCCCAATCGTTCCCACTTCCGATCCCTGGATATCTGGCACACTGCCGAGCCCGAACGGATGGCTCCCGACGGGTGGTTGGGCAAAGCTATCCGTGACATAGACCCCAACAAAGAGAACATCCTAACCGCCGTAAACTTTGGCCGTGGCCTCCCTCGAGCCCTGGCCGCGCCCGGCGTTTCAGTAGCTTCGATAGGCGACATCAACAATTACGGTGTGTTGACCGGAATCCAAAGCACCGAGAAGCGGAGTGAAGCCCTGGATATCTTCGCCCGGATGTACGCTCCCATGATCGGCTCCGGCCCGGTTAGCGACTATCTTTCACAGACCGGTCTGGACGTCCTTAAAGGAGCTGACATCCTTAAGACCGCGCCCGAAACCTATTCCTCTAGCATCGAGTACGGCGGAAGCCCGCTGTCCCAGTGGCTGAAGAGCATCGCTCAGGTGCATCTCGCCGACTTCGGGACCCGGGTGTTTTATACCGGCGTCAATCCCGGCACATTCGATACCCACGCCAACCAGAGCGTCACGCTCCCCAAACTGTGGGCTGACGTTTCCACCGCTATCGGCGATTTCTACGAGGACTTGAAAGAGCACAACGCCAACGAAGAAGTAGTGATTTTGTTGTTCACCGAGTTCGGGCGCCGCGTACAAGAAAACGGGTCGGGTACCGACCACGGTTCTGGCGGAGTGGCTTTCGTCATCGGCGACGCTGTAAAGGGCGGCCTCTACGGGGAGTATCCTTCCCTCGAGCCGGAAAAGCTCGACTCAGGCGACCTGCAATGGAACAACGATTTCCGAGGCACCTACGCCACGTTGCTGGAACAGTGGATGGGCCTGGACGCCAATCCTATTCTCGGCGCCACCTACGAGCAGTTCGACTTCATCAAGTAACTTCTGGAAGCAACAAGCGGGCCGGCAAATGTCAGCGGGCTTTATTTTATATGCCCATTATGAGGATATATGGTTACTGAGGTTTCACCGATCACTTTCGGATATAGCCACACTATTGGCAGACAAGAAAACCGGAGCGGGAACGGTTTCTTCTACCCAGTGGC
>TARA_B100000749_G_C18450058_1_pt1 | contig 21219 bp, 24 predicted proteins | sample TARA_B100000749 | Tara Oceans TARA_B100000749 (sample SAMEA2621232) | marine metagenome | biome: marine biome (ENVO:00000447); feature: mesopelagic zone (ENVO:00000213); material: "saline water (ENVO:00002010), including plankton (ENVO:xxxxxxxx)" | depth 800 m
CCACCACCACCAGTGTCGGGACCATCTCCGCCTCCTCCGGTGTCTGGGCCATCGCCACCACCGCCGGTGTCCGGGCCATCTCCGCCGCCGCCAGAAGGTCTGTGATCGAAGCTGGCAGGCGAGCAGCTCGCCGGCTCATAAAAGTTCCCCACGCTCCATATCGTAGTGAATAGATCTGAATCAAAATCAATGGAAACAAGTTTGTCCCGCTGACCTCTCTGGCCATTGACGGCAGCGTGAAGGCATTGGGCTATTGCATCTGGGGCTGCGAAACGAGACCAGTGGAATTGGTAGTCATGGCTCCTTACCACACCACAAACTCTATAATTGTCCGGGTTTGAAGTGTCCTCAGAACAAACCAGAGGAGATCCACTCAAGCCAGGAATAGCCTTTGTTGGTAAGTAGAGGCTTCTAGTGAGTTGGGACCACATGGGTCGATCCCGCAAGTCGGGTTGGGTTTTATCGTCAACACATCGGCCTAGTCCCGAACGAATAAAATCCAATTGGGATTCGTTAAACATGTTTCTGTTTAGCTTCTGAAGATAAGCCACTTCGTGGGCTTCTTCGAGGCCTTTAAAATGGGGCAACATGGGTATGAGGTGGGCGGTACCTTTATACGGCTCAGGACGACTCGGTGCCCAGTTACATGATCTATCCATCATATCTGCTGCCTGTAAAAATTGAAAGGTTTCCTCAGTTTCAAGAGAAGCATTAAAGAGCGAAAAAAGAGGTCGGGGGTTCAGGTTAGTAAAACCTTTAACATTGTATTGAGTGCGAAGACCTTCTGTATATGCTCTCGGAGAGTTGTTAGCACCTCTGACAACAAGTTGATTACCTTCCAATTGGGCAAAAGGTTTGGGTTTAAAAGGACTAGAGCTTAAATCAATCACAGAAATATCATCCGCAACACAGTGTAAGGTGTTCTCGTTAGTTACGGCATGGCATTCTTCACCCAAACAAGTTCGAGCCAATCCTTTTGGATGATTAATCCCTACCAATAAATGACTATTTGTAACTAAGAATTTATGACCGTTGGCTAATACAACAAATCCTGAACCGCTGTAGGGCTTCTCATTAATTAGGGATGTTACCGGCAACAATGAGTGTGGATTCTGGGTTGTGTCTAGTGGTGCATAGTAGAAGGGGGCCTTACCATAGAATTCCGTTTCGGAAATATGTCCGAGCTTCCAATCCGAAAATGGATCAGCCCAAAGGCTCAAAGGGAAAAGGAGGATGAAGAACCATCTAAACAACACCTTGGGCCTCCGCTCCCATACTGTAATTACCTTGGTCATTTATGACTATTTCTGGAACTTTTTTTCTCAACTTATAGATTGCAGAATCGATTCGACGACGTAAATCCGATGTGCGGGCTTTTTCATCAGGGTATAAATGAATTAACAAGTCCGCTTTGCTTACGATTCCCTGGCTGGTTAAGTTTACAATGTTGTCTTCTAGTTCAGTGAGACGAACTACAGATTGGTCTTTGAGTTTCATTTTATTTTTCCAAGCGGCAGATGGGGGCTCGGTCAATTTTATGTTTTCGTCAATATACCATTTTTTTAAAATTTGTGAGGCGGCCCTTGCTGGAGCGACTTTAGAGTTGTCCAGTCTTTCCATCAATTTCTGGGCCATGGGTGTGTTGCCCAATTGAAAAGAGAGATGAGCTAATTGAGCTACTGACAGATCGTATTGTTTGGTGCCACGAAATCCGTAAAGTGAGTTTTCAGCCATTAAGGCATAGCGGTAGGCCGTTCTTAGGGATCCAATATATTCAAATTCATAGGAGATATTTAATGCGAGAGACCCCGCCGCTTGAAGCGCCCCATTGTCTTGATGGCTTTTTAAAATCTCTATCATGCGGGGTAAAAACCGCTCTTCGGGATTGTTATGCACTTCTGAATTGAGCCAGGCGTTTTGCATCAGTGCGGACCGGTTGGTTAAACCTAAGGTTTTGAATCCCAAATAGGACTTGAGGTAATGCTCATTGGCTTTATGGAAGTCACCTAAGTACTCGGCCTGCATACCAGCCACCGCAAAAGCTTCGGGGCGAAATACAGAATGATCTGAAGTGTCTTTTAAGAGCTCTTGTTCTGAGATTCTCAAATAGGTGTTTCGGCGAATATTAAGGCGGCATCGAGCTAAGTTGAGTAGGATTCGATCTTGAAGTGGATCCCCTGATTGCGGGTATTTTCTTATAAGGTAAGTGAGCTCTAGACATTCCCCCATAAAAAAACAAACCAGAACTTGAGCATACCAATTCTGTTGATCACTCCCTTTTTGAGTATCGATAAATGCAATCAACTCTTGTACAGAGCTATTAAACAGGTTGTTCCATGGAGACAAAACATTCATCTCGATTCCTTTATTTTAGTTTTCTTAGATAAGAAAAATCATCGCAGTTTACCATGATTGGGTAGGATTTAAGGGTTTCAAATACTTTGGAGGAAAGAATTACCCAACTGTCTTGAACATAGACAGGATTGTAGATTTTTCCCTTCTAACGAAGTGTTGGTGATTATTGGAAACTCGCGTCAGGAGTTAATGTGGGCTCATTAAAAAATATATCAGGAGGCCCATTTATGAAAAAATTAATTTCATTTGTACTATTGGCTTTAAGCCTAAACGCAAATGCTGTCGAGCAGGAGAGATTTCGTCTTTTTTGTGACGAATTCAGTATACAAGTGCCTAATCCGGCACCTTTAGGGATTGCTACAGGAAGGGTTTTTGAAGCCCGCTCTGTTGATTTTGAGGGAAAACGCATCCGAGTGAATGACCAGAATGTCATGTTAACTCTTGAGGATATGTTATCCGAAGACTTCTATTATAACGAAGAAACATACAATGAAATGTTTGGCGATCAACGCGTCTACGAATCTCCTTATGGATTTACATTACCTATGCCGGAAGTGGAGGGTGAAGGTCAGTTAAGCCAAATGATTCTCATTGGTAGTATAAATTCATTTAAAAATGCTGGACAGTATGCCGTGTTGTCAGTGAGATCCAGTATATCAGAATATCAAGGTAAAGAGAGTGCGACGTTTTATGTTTACTTTACCGTTTACAGTAAGGGTCAGGCCATAATTAGCGACCACACCGGTTATATGAGTTCCGGAGATAAAGGCGAGGACGGAAAGTTCCCAAAAGTGGAGTTTAAACTTCGTGGCGCGACAGATGACTATTACAACTTAGTGAGCGAAGGCGAACTTCTTCCTGTCAACGATCGATCACCTGAGTTCTGGGCCTCTTTATGGGACGAAACACTAGATTCCCAACAGGATGGATACCAACTTAAAGAATTCAAAAGTACGAATTGTTCTATTACCCATAAAATTCCGGAAGCGAATTAATAATATTTTTTAGGAGAATTGATCATGAAAAATCTTTTATTTTTAAGTTTACTAATAGCACTTCCTTTTTCTGTATTCGCAACGGAAGAAGAAGAATCTCAAAGAAAATGCCAAGAGGAGTTATTGCCGGCTTATATGTCTGCACCCCATTTATCAGCCATTGCAAGATCCTCTGGAGGACTTTTGTGGGAGCAATGTGGAGAAGGGGAGTTCACGAAATCTATTACTGAGTTGTTAAAGTCCGCCCCAGAATGTCGGCAACAGCCTGATGTAGATGTTGTTGATGCAAAGAAAGCTGAAATGGCGAATGAATTTCTTGCCGATATGAAGTCTCAAACACAGTTGCCCGAAATGCGCCCCTATTTTGATGCCATTGCTGAGAAGTTAGTGGGTCACCCGGATAGTCGTTATGGTCAAATTTGGAGAGATATAGATTTCACTCTAGGTTTCATCATTCACACGCGTAGAGAAGTGGAAAGTGGTCCTATTCAAGTGAGAAGTCCTTTGTCCGCAGTTTGTGATGCGGAGGAAAGTTGGGCTAGCGAGCGCTGCCTGCAGATTAAAAAAGAGCTATATGCATTGGATGATTTGAGGTTTGCCATGTCGAGAAGGATTTTACCCAACTTCAATCCCAACAGCCGCCTTCCATCGGTTTCGAATAAAGTCCTTGAATTCCTTACCTATACCTTTTCTGACGAAGACGGAGCCGTTCTGGAAGAAGGTGTAAGTTTGGTAAATGCGCCTTCACAGATTGAGGGTATCACTGATGCTGATGATATCGGTGATGATGTTTCAGGCAAGGGTCTGTTGGAAGCGAAATTAGAAATTGAGGAATATCTAGCTAATCCGTGTAACGAAATTCAATCCGTGGGTCTATCCATTGCATCTATGTACACTAGCTTGATTGTAGATAATAACCTTTTAAAGCAATACTCGTTCACCTCCCATGCCAAAAAAGACAAGTGGTACACTCTTGCCGCAGATTTAAGGGATGATGTTAACTCTGTATCTGGAGGCTTTGCTTCTGAACAGGAAATCATTCCAAATGGGGAGGTTGTGGAGGATTAATGGGTCTCAATGCACAACCTTTCCAAGCACCTCGAACGGCAGGCCAATCCCTGCCGTTCTTTTTTTAACGAGCTGCGGCTCCAAAAGGTGCCAGGCACCTTTTTGTCTCAGTATGAGATTCTGAAAAAACGTATAAGTTATTGATATGTCTTGGATGTTTTAAAATTAGAAATAAAGCACTCAAGCTTTCGTCCAGTGTGCCGAAAAGATACGTATGCATCAATGACAGACATGATCTGTTTAAAGTTGGGATGCAATAGCGGTACGTTGATGGAGGAAAATATGAAAAGTGCTACTACTCGTGCGTTAACTCTAGCTCTTTTACTCAGTTCACCCGTTCAGGTTCTAGCCTTGGATCTGGATAAAGAAATTGCCAAACAAAATCAAATCTCAAGCGGCATAGTGATTGCTCTCAATAATAGAAATTCAAAAAAGACACAATTAAAAGCTGGTTCAAGCTACGAAGATAAAGGGTATAAAATCACTTTGGTTCGTAAAGGCCAATAAAGTTTAGGTGGGGGTTCCTTGGGGGGAACTAGTTCGTTCCCAAAATTTTCGGAACACCGAGCTCCAGATGCTGAATGATATGTGTGTGGAGTTCGGTGTAGTAGGGTTGTTTGTAGAAATGCATGATCACAGGAAAATGTAGAACATTTTTATCATCCACGATTCTAATTTTCCGTTCCGATTGAATTAGGTGTTCTGGCACTATCGCTCGACCGATTCCGTTTTTCACGCCATCGATAAGGCCATATACGTCGTCCAAATAGCGGCGTTCATAGCTCTTTTTACTTTTGATCATTTTTAAATACTTCGCAGTGGTTTGGTCATTTTCGTCATGATCCAAGAACACCTCAGGCCCTCTATATCCAGAACGTTCCACACAAATGTTTCGTTCGTTTCCTAGGAGTCGGGTTTCGATATCATCTTTAACCCATTCATTGTAATGAATCATGTAATCGATCTCACCACGCCGAAGTAAAGTGGGAAGTTCATCCATCTCTTTACTCAGCATTTGTAGTTTTAGGTGTGGGTTCTTTTTTAATAGCGGAGTTAAGGCCGGCAAAACAGCGGATCGCATGATGCTGGAAAAACCTCCGATGCGAATAACTCCTTGGAGTTGTTTATTATGATTCCCTCTTATCTTGCCTAAGCAATCTCTTTCAAGGGCCTCTCGGGATTTGCAGTATCGCAGTAGCTCTTCTCCCGCCGGTGTGAGCTTTATGCCTGAGGAGAGTCTAACAAATAGAGTCGTTCCCAACTCATCTTCGAGTTTAGCGATTCTTTGGGATAGAGCGGACTGGGTGATATGAATCAAGTTGGCCGCTTGGGTGAAGTGACCGGCTTTGGCACAGGCGTAAAAGGCATCTAAATACAGCGAAGAAAGGCTCATACATAAATCAGTTAAACTAATAACTAAATTAAATCTATTAATTTCATTTATTTTGTAAAACCTCCTATTTTTCAAATGTAACAAACACCTTTTAAGAGGAGGGGAAAATGAAACTAAAAATAGCAATACTGGTATTATCAATTTTAGCCCATGGAGCAGCTCAGGCGGGGTTCCAATGTGAATCTGAGGAAGTCGGACTCGTTGTGGTCGCTGAGCATACTTCGAATCCATTTGGACTTTCTGAAGAGCCGGCCTTGGTTAAGATTACAACCTCAACTGGGGATGAAATTCAAATGACTAGCCTGGTATCAGCGATGCAAACACGAGCGGGAGTCAGCTATTCCTATGCGCTACCTGTTAATGATGTTTGGCTTTCCATCAGCGAGTTCTCCCACTGGGTGTCTCAGCCCGGCTGTGTGCCTGGCGGGCGTGCAACTTGTGATTATCAATGGTCAAGCACCTTCAAAGGATATCTGACACTTAATGGAGTCTCCAATGCGTTGGATTGCCAAGATCTTTAGAATGTCGATTCTTCTGGCCCTACCTGTGGTAGGGCTTCTTTTTCTGCTTTGGGTGGATGCTTCGCCTATACTTTTTGAATCGCTGGAATCTAAAACCAATTCTGGTCAACCGGTATTCAACAGAATTCGATTTCATACAGAAACGAACAAAGATGTTTGGCTGATGGAGCAAAGTCATGACGGCGTTAAAGCTCCATTATCCCAGTGGGATAAAATAGGTATTAATGTGAATCTTGAACCAAAAAAAAGAATTGCTGAATTCTATCAGTACAAACCAGGTGACGAGGTCATATCACACCACCAAAAACAAATTGGTTTAAGAGCCACTTGTTTTATGTGCCATAGCAATGGGCCTCGTGCCATTCGACCCAACCTAAAGTCTTCGAAAGTTCAAGTTTCCCTATGGGATCAGGCGCGCATTCAGTTATGGAACTTAAGGATAAAAAGCTATGGGCCTATGGCTTCAACGGCTCCGGTGCCAAGCAAAAAGCCTTTTCGATACACCCATCCTGTAGCTAATAGAGTTCTACAGGTAAAAGCTTGCACACGTTGTCATAATTCACAGGACACATTTGGCAGAGGGGAGCTCACGAAGCAAAACCTTTTCACTATTCGCTTTATGCTGGAGAGCAAACTTATGCCCCCGATGGGTTTTGAGCTGACCCAAGAAGATCAAAGAAAAATTGAGGAGTTTCTTATGTGATAGGCAGACATCAGAGAACGGGTTTGGTGGATAACTTTTCAAAATAGGCTTTAGTAGTCTTAGCCAGTAGGCTCTAATTTTCGGATGTAACGAGTGGGTAAGGTGAGTGAAAAAGTGGTAGGAACTTTAGAGTGAAGTTTTAAAGTTCCATTCATTTCGTCTGCCAGTTTAAGGCACAGATTCAGTCCTACTCCAATACCAAGACCTTTCCCTTTTGTGGTAAAATAAGGTTCGAATATTTTATCTGCGATTTCATCAGAGATGGGAGATCCTGAGTCTCTCACAAACAGGTTCACATAGTCTTCGCCGGTTGTATCGACAAAAACTTCGATAGATTTTTCATCGGAATCCTGCAACGCATCTATTGAGTTTTCCAATAGGTTTGTGAGGATTTGCATAATGTAAGTTTCGTTACCAAAAGCAATAAATTGATCTGAGGATTCAATTTTAAAAGCAATGCCTTGTCGTCCGCATTTTTCGACATAGATGTCTCTAATTTCTCCAAAGAGTCTGGAGATGTCTATCTTTGTGAACTCTTCCTCAATACTACTTTGTGAATTGTGTAAGATTTTTTTTGTGGACTTTACGATACTGGAAATACGCTTACAAGTCCCGGCGACGCTCTCACTGGTTTTCCGTATCTTTTCGAGATCTATATTGGGAGCATCTAGGAGCTTGGAAATAAGGTTCACTTTTAACATTACTTCGGCGAGTGGGTTGTTGATTTCGTGGGCCAGAATCGCCGACATTTCAGCCCGGGCATGCCATTTGGAACTAGAGATAGACGCTTCTTTATATTTATTAATAACGGTGTTGGCTTTGTCCAGACTAACAAGATTTTGAATGGTCTGCTCTGAAACGTGCACGACACTGGCCTGCATGCGGGTGAGGAACACATAATAAATTACGGTCATCATCCCTAGAGCGAGTAATCCATGGCTGAACTCTTGAAAAGCGACAACAGCCCACGCCGTTATGAGAGAACTAAGAACTATTGTATAATAGGCTCGGGCAATTTTAGGAAAATGAGAAAAAATAATTGTAGTTCCACTAGTAACGCCAGCCATAACCATTATGGCTACAGCTATCTCAGTACCTTTATGAAAGTCAATCAACCAGGGTAGGATGGCCCAGAAAAAAGCAAAAGAAAGCGCTTGATATTTCCATGCACTAAGGCAATTGATTTGTGTGGATTTATTGTCTGGATCAAATTTTTTGATAGCAAAATGATTGTTTAAAAGTGCAAACGAAGAGTTAGCGTAATAGCACAACATCCAAACTAAAACGGGAGTATTTAAAAACCCCACATAGGTGAAAGCTGGGAGAACCAGCGAAGATAAAATAGCTTGTTTGAAACTAAGGTTCAGCGCTTCGATCTTTAGTCGAAAAACCTTGTCTTCAATTGTGGCCGTCTCTTTCATACACTTCTCGTTAAACTACATATTCTTGTTTCTGACTGACAAATTCAAGGATTTCATCTGGGTCGATGGGTTTGGTTCTTGGGCTCACATTGGGGAAATTCTTAAGATGCGGAATGACTTCTTCAAGAAATCCAGAGAGCAGCATTATTTGTGCTTCGCAATTTTTGGGATTGCTGGCAGAAAACTGGTTTATAAATTCAAATCCGTTCATGATTGGCATTCTAAAATCCACAATAACAAAATCGATCCATTCTTTTGCAACTATGTTGAGTGCCTCTTGACCATTAGATGCTGTATGGACATTGCAATCCATCTGAAGCTCTATAATGTCCTTCAGGATTTCTCTTAAACCCAATTCATCATCTACAATCAATATATTCATTATTCGTCTCCTGCTTACGTTCCACATTAATCTTTTCGGTATTTGTGAACGAGCCTATAAGTGTTTGAATATATTTTCATAATTTAGGTTTTAGTCTTAATGCCGAGTTAAGAAGTGGTTCAGGAACTCTTCATAAAATTATGCGATCGACTTAATTTGAGGCAATGGGCTTGTTGAGCATGAAAAGCCCTACTACAGCGACAGTCAAGAAGCCCACCGCAAGAGGTACTATGGTTCCATGGAGAAAGTATCCCAATGAGCTTCCAAATAATACTCCTATAAAGCTCTGTAGGAAGCCGAGAATAGCTGAACCTAGACCCGCAATATGTCCTAGTGGCTCCATTGCGATGGCGTTCAGGTTTCCAAATAGAAAGCCCACAGCAAAAAAAGTGGGTATCATGAAGGCCATAAAGCCATAGAGGGGAGGGTTCGTTTGACCGGTGAATCCTAGATAGGCGAACAGAGTTAATGAGGTAAAGACCATTACAAATAGAGCTCTACGGACTAAGCGAATAGAGCCCATTCGAAGAACCAATTGCGAGTTGAAAAATGAAGCGCCACCCACTGATAATGCACAAGCGGCAAAGTACAATGGGAATTGGTCTCCGACGTCATAGATCACAGTGAATATTTCCTGAATACCACCAAGATAACCAATGAGAACACCCATTATTAAGCCAGAAATAATAAATCCAATACGGCTTTGCCTGTATATAAAGGCTTCTTTTATTCCAAAAAGCATTTGTTTGAATGAAATCTTTTGTCGTTTCCCTTTCTCTAGGGTTTCTTTTTGACGTAAGAAAAACCAGATCAAAATAAGGCCGGAAAACACAACTAGGGCGATAAAAAACGAACGCCATCCTCCGAAGGACTTCATTATAAATTGACCTACACTGGGTGCTACAGCTGGTATTAGAATAAATACAGTCATAACAAGAGATGAAATTTTAGCCATAACATCTCCACTAAATCGATCTCTAATCAAAGCGATGGAAACGATTCTGGGTCCGGCTCCGCCGAGACCTTGAAACAGTCGGCCAATGAGCATGACCCAAAAACTTTGTGAAGCCCATGATATCAAAGCTCCTATTAGATAGAGTCCGAGACCCAAAAATATTGGAAGTCTTCTGCCAAATTGATCAGATATAGGGCCAAACAGGAGCTGACCAAATCCAAAACCTAGAAACAATACGGAGACGATGTATTGGGTTTGGCCTGGGCCCGAAGCCTTCAGGTCAGCCGCCAATTCGGAAATGCCAGGAAGTATTCCATCAATAGCAAAGGCGATGACCGAAGTGAGAGAGGCCATGAGTGCTACAAACTCAATTTGGTTTAATTTTTCAGGGGGTCTTAAATTCATGGGGTTAGTTGTCCGATCAAAGGCGAAGTTAACTCCAATACCAGGTAGGGGTCAACGCCTGCCGCCTAGGGCATGTAATAATCATCAAAATCAAATCAGACCTATTTAAAAAGAAAAGAGCAGAGCGAAGCTTTAGGTTTAAAACGAGCTTGAGTTAACAACTTGTTTTCTAAAATGTACTGCTCTACCAGATCGGACACTAAGGGCACATCTAGATAAGCCGGTAATGGAATATTCTTGTTAAGCAACCAATACTTCTCTCTCACATCAGTGGCATGAATATCAAAATCCAATTGGGTGGGAGTGCTTACTAACTGAGAGGGCTTTCCAGCAAATCTAGGGTTGGCCTGTGAGTCAATATGCTCCTTCTCTTCTGGGGTGGCGTGAGTCACGATCCACTTTTCGACCTTGGCATTAGAAGGAGACACCCATTTCATTATCAGGGCTCCCAGTCGGTTTTTCAGACCCACAAAGCTGTCTGCCCCAACGTGGCCAAATATCCGTGTGGTCGCCGATTGATTGCGGATCCATTTTGTGATCTGCGCAAAGGCACCACTGCGAGGGCGGTCCAATACGTAAATATTTGGGTGTTCACCATAGCGTTCGGCAAGTAGGTTTACCCTGTGGTGAAGATCAAGAGGCTTCTTTTGCCCTCGCTTATGTACTGTCATATCGTTGGCGATCACAAATATTGCGATTTCAAATCCTGGATAGGTTTCCTTCATCTCTTTGAGCATCGATTCAAAGATTTCTTCATGTCTCAGAGTGATAGGGCCAAATGTTCCCACCGAGACTACGGCTATGGAGGGACCTTTTGGAGAAAAATCATCAATGAACGCCCCATAGGAATTAATGGTATTCATAAGAATAGCCACACCAAAAATAAGAATTCCCATGAGTTTCATTGTGAGTGCTCTCCCAATCATAAAATTAAATAGATCCAGCTATAGTATCATCTTTATGGAAAGGTTGAGAGAGGTGTGAAAAATTAGCCTAATGGATACAAAAGTGGAAACAATATAGTCAGAGGGGCCAAGTCGTTTTGAATGTAGCTGTATTGTTGTTTCATATGGGATCATGAATCGTCTCAATCTTAGCCAATTTCTTCCAGAAATCTCAATCCTTGCTCCAAACGGAATCAATCCTGAGATGATAAGTTGTGATTAGGGAGGATTAGTATGGAACTCAGTTGGCAGACTGCTGTTGGAGTTGGCAGAACAAAAAGGGTCTTGATTATTGACGACAATCAGGCCTGCTCATTAGTGGCGAGACAAATATTTTTTGCAATGGGGGCCCATGCGGACACTGTTGCAAATGGGTATGATGCGGTGGAAGCTGTAGCTAAGGAACGTTACGACTTAGTTTTAGTGGATTGGCAAATGCCTATCCGTGATGGAGCAAAAACTTTGCAGCTCATGGATGCTGTTGTAAGTAATTTCGATAGACGGATACCTTACATAATATATACGGGTCAGGACCCAGACATTGTAAGCGTTCCTCATACAGAAAATCTTTATATTATAGACTACTGGCATAAAGAATATAGAAGGTCGAGTTGGGAAAAGCGTGTTGCGGCTTTCTTTTCCTACCAGGAGGATTGATTTGGGACTCATCGAGATGAAGGCTATAGACAATTTAAAAGAAATTGGTGCTAAAACAGGTAAGGATTTAGTTGGAGTTCTTATAGAAATGTACAGAAACTCCGTACCTCAGTCCATAGAGAGTATGCGTAATTTGCTTGAATCAAAGGATTTTGAATCTTTGGGCAGGGAGGCTCATAGTTTAAAATCTAGCAGTGCGAATTTAGGAGTCTCGGTAATAAGAGAGGTGTCTAAAAAAATTGAGATTGGTATTTTAAAAAACGAGCTAGACCCTGAACAAATCAAGTCTCTGATTTTAGAAATTGAAAAGGACCTACCTCAATGCCTAGATGAGTTAACAAACCTTTAGTTTTTTGAAATTACTAGTCGGTAACCAGAACCTTGGACGGACTGAATTTCCAGATCTAGTCCGGAGACTTTTTTTCTTAAATTACTTATATGCGAATCGACAGTTCTGTCCGAAATGGAAATATTATTAGGCCAAACTTCCTCAATGAGTTTTTCACGAGAAATAACATAGTCAACACGGCTCGATAAATAGGTTAAAAGGGCAAATTCTTTACCTGTGAGTTCAATTTCTTCACCGGTTAAGTGATTGAAGGTTCGGTGTCGTTCGAGATCAATCCTTACTTTTCCAAAAATGACATTCGAGTTTTTTTCGTCAGAGACCCTTAAATGAGTTCGAATTCTAGCGAGAAGCTCCTTAGAATTAAATGGCTTTGTAAGGTAGTCGTTGGCCCCCATGTCGAGGCCTTTTACTTTATCTTCGACGGCATCTCGTCCAGATACAATGATAATGGGGGTGCCAAGATGCACTGAGGACGTCTTCATAAAATTACAAATTTGAAGTCCATCTAGGTCAGGCAATGTCAAATCAAGTATGACAAGATCAAATTGAGATTTATTAAGTATATCTAATGCTTCCTGGCCTGTAGAAGCTGTTTGAAGACTATATTGGCCGCTCAAAGAGGACTCAATTATGAGGCGATATTCCTGAGAATCTTCTATGAGCAAAATACTTTTTTCCATTTTCACCTTCTGATTCACTCAAAATGAAACAAAGTTTTCCAGAAATCTGGATCGAGATACCACAACCAATCAATGAGTTAAGTTTATTCTATTATCAAAGGGGATGATAATGAAAGAAGTTTTATTGATCGATGACAACTCAATAGACCAAGTCTACCAAAAAGCATTCACTGAAGCCTTAGGTATGAGTTGTACCGTTGCAAGCCATGTGGACGAAGCTGTTTCTCTGCTAAAGGGGATTCACTTTGATCTTGTGCTGCTTGATTACCGGTTGCCTGAAATCGATGGTCTTCAACTTCTCATTGGTTTCAATTCCATTCCCAATGTAAATGAAATTCCTATCGTCGTAATAACGGGTCACTTGGATTTAGATCTTGAAAGAATGTTTAAGTTTTTTGGAGCAAAGGCTGTGTTGGAGAAACCTTTGAGTGAGGGACTACATGGTGAGCTGATAAAGTATCTGATTGAGCAAAAAGAGGAACTATGGAAAAGCAAAAATGCGTACTCATAGTTGAAGATAATCCTAGCGATCAAGTTGTTGCGTCTGCTCGAGTGGAAGCGGAAGGATACATGCCGGTCGTTGCAAATGATGGCTATGAGGCTATTGATAAATTTGAAGAGTTTGAAATTGCATTGTTTATGATTGATCTACAGATGCCAAGAATGGGAGGCATAGAGTTAATTCGTAGAATCAGAAGGGTGAGCAGCTATAGTGAAACTCCCATAATGGTGTTCAGCGCAAGAAAGGACTCCTCCGATGTTCGCCTGGCAATGCAGGCTGGTGCTTGTGAGTATCTACTAAAGCCGATGGATGGCATGGTCTTTCAGGAGAAATTTAAGCGAATTGTAGGACGAGCTGAAGACTGGACTGAATACGAAATTGATCCAGAGAGTCTCGCATCCAAAGCCAAGCTAGGCGTAGATATTAAAGTAACACATATAAATGAAATAGGACTGAGAGTTGTCTGTGGCAAAGAATTTAAAGTCGATGACGTAATGAGTGTCTCTAGTCTGATTTTTGGAGAAGAAGTTTCTGAAGTTCAGGTCCGGGTTACTGCTGTAAAAAAGTTAGATGAACTTTTTGAAGTTAAAGGAAACTTTATTGGTATCAATGAGCCAATACGAAAAAATATCCGTTTTTTATGTCGTGAGATTTACAGACAAGAACAAGCTAAGAAAAATGAAGACTAAAATAGGAGAGTACTTATGAAGGGGATAGTATTTAAAGAACTGATTGCCTTGATGGAACAAGTTGTTGGAGAAGAGCTCACAGAAGATATCATTGAAGAGGCGAACCTTGATAGTGGTGGATCCTATTCTGGAGTGGGAACATATGACCATAGTGAGATCCTAAGTCTTGTTACAGTACTTTCTGAAAAAACAGGAAAAGAAGCGTCAGAATTAGTTCATGCTTTTGGGGAACATATGGTGGGTGTTTTTAAGAAGGCCCATGGAGACTTCTTCAGTAAACCCGACACCTATTCATTTTTAGAATCCGTTCACTCCTATATTCATGTTGAAGTGAGGAAACTATACCCAGAGGCGGAGCTGCCAGCAATCAGTTGTAAAAATGGTGGAGATGGTAGCTTCGAATTGCATTATTACTCAAACAGGCCATTTGCGGATCTAGCGGGAGGTCTAATAGCTGGAGTGATTAAACATTATGGCGAGAAAATTGATGTGAAGGTGAGTGATATTGGCCCTAATGGATTGCGAGAAAGAACTTTTTTTCTAAAAAAGGGGTAGGCAATGGGTAAGGAAGACTTTTTAAGAAAGAAAATTGAACGGATACAGAAGGCTCAGGAAGAGACCGAAAAGTTGTTGGAAGAAAAGAGTCGAGAACTTTTTGATCTGAATCAAGCCCTCGAAGCTCGCGTGATCGAGAGGACCGCTGAATTTGAGGCGGCGAGAGACGAAGCGATTATTGCCAGTAAAGCGAAAAGTCAATTTCTAGCAAATATGAGTCATGAGATTCGCACACCACTCAATGGAATGTTGGGTTTCATCTCATTGTTATTGAAGTCGGAAATGAGTGATGTCCAAAAACAACAACTTCGTACAGTTTCTCAATCTGGGCAGCTATTGTTGAGCATAATCAACGATATTCTTGAATTCTCAAAAATTGAAGCCGGTAAGATCGAAATTGAAAATAGAGAATTTCATTTAGAGACATGCATTGAAGACATCGTTGGAGTGCTTTCGACTCAGGTTTTTGATAGAGGGTTAGAGTTTTCTTACTTTATTGATAGAAACCTATCCTCAAACTTTATAGGAGATGAATCTAGAATCAGGCAACTTCTTGTTAATTTAATTGGAAATGCAATTAAGTTTACTCCCACTGGAGAAATTAGAGTGCGGGTGGAGTCCGCCGATGATGGGAATGTTCGTTTTACGGTTTCCGATACCGGAGTGGGGGTAGCAAAAGACAAATTGACGACCATTTTTAATTCTTTTGAACAAGCCGATGTAAGCGATACAAGGAAATATGGTGGAACGGGTCTCGGTTTAACGATTAGTCGAGAGATCGTCCAGGTCATGGGTGGAAAAATATGGGTGGAAAGTGAAGAAACAAAGGGCTCTGAATTTATTTTTGAGATTCCACTCACCTCGCTTCATGACGACGATAGGGGAGTGATGGTTTTTGAAAAACCCATACCAGTGGCTGTTCTTTCGTTAAGTAGCTCCATCACTGCAAATATTTGCCAAAGAGTTGAAAAAATGGGTGGGACACCTGTTGCGTTGAAAACAGCGAATTTAGATCTTGGGTACTATCAAAATCATAAGTTGGTCGTGGACTACAAATGTCTAAAAGATGATGCTATTGCTGATCAGTTTCGAGACTTCATAGGAAAAGAGGGAAATAGGGCTGTTGTACTTCACACTCCTTGTGAGTTTGAAGTCTGCTCAGAGAAGTTCTCTTCGCCGACAACAGTATTTTTATTAAAACCAGTCCGCCGAGCTGAATTAGAGGAGGCTCTTCTCAACGATCGTTCTCCTATTCAAGATGAGGACCAAGGAAAAGTAGAACATTCATTTGGCGATTCTAAATTACTTTTAGTGGAAGACAACCAGATCAATCAAATGGTCGCTATAGCTATGCTAGAAGCCAACGGTTTTAAAGCAGATATCGCGGGTAATGGAAAAGAGGCTGTAGAGATGATGCAGGGTGGAGGGTATTCGCTCATTTTGATGGACTGTCAGATGCCGGTGATGGATGGCTTTGAGGCCACTAAGGCGATTCGGCAATCACACCCCAATCTTCCAATAATAGCAATGACTGCTAACGCCTTTAAAAAAACAAAAGAAGAATGCTTCGATGTGGGAATGAATGACTTTGTAACTAAACCTGTAGATGGAGATGCATTAGCAGAAGTGATCAGCAAGCATCTACTACTGTCAAATGGAGGGTAAAATGTCTGTTATGTTGTTTTACTTAGATCTTTCATGGATTCTGGAAATGGCTGACGAGAGGAAGTCCGAACCGAGCGAAAACTAATGCGTTGGCGAAGGAATTGCAAAATACCCTTCTTATGGAATCGCTTATTAGGTGTAGAGCCATTTTAGGGTATCTGACTGTTTATTTGATGATCAGTCCCTGTCAATCTATGGCCTCGACGTGTTTTTCGTTGTTTGAGAGCCATGCCAATGAATCCTCTTTAAGCCAATGGGGGCGACACATAGTTCGATCTCCTGATGACATTCCTAGTAGCAAAAAGGTAGATCGGGACTTTACCCTCTATGCCGAAGCAAAGATGCCTGAAGGACATTTGTTAGAAACTCTAAATCAAACCAGAAGTTGGGATGAATACGTAGGAGCGGCGGCTCTGATGAGCCAATTTAGATATCTCAGCCGTGAAAATGAGGCTGCCGAAGCGGTGCAGTTGAGTTTGCGAGAAAACCTCAATGGACTGCTCGGGTATCAGAGTTTTAAAAGAAACTTCACCCAGGGAGTTGAATCTAAAGTGGATCTAGTTCGAACGATGATCGACTTGTTAGTTATGAATGCGCTCAATGGCGTGCAGACGGTTGAGACTTTTGGGTATCTCAATGGCCTTGTTGAAAATCCAAACACTCGACAGCAAATTTTTGAAGACTTCCAGAACACTGTGTATGACCGAATTAAGTATAGGATTGATGAGGCGCGAGCATTAGAAGAAGCAAATATAAATCCCTATGATTTTTTTAGGTTAGAAATTAAAGTACGAATTTTTACCATGGATAAATTGGTCTCACAGCAGAGCTCTTACTCTTTGAATCATGTTTTTGGTGGCAATAAAATTCCATTTTGGATGCCAAAGGGCTTAGCTGAAAAGTCCCGTAGAAATAAGTTAAAGCGGGCTGTTGTAAAGCAGCTGCAATTGCGGTCCACGTACAAAGCCATTGAGGGCCTTGCGGAGCTAGAGACCTCCACCCATGAGGAAGCGAGGCAGATAGGTATATGGGCGGTATATGTTTTAAAGACCTTCGGTGATATCGATCCTGGTGGCGGCAGCGGTGGTGGCGGCGGAACTCGGCAAAAAAACAAGGACACCCCCGAGTTCGACTTCGGTGACGGTGAGCTCGTTCCTATCCCTGTGAGATCTCGGTAAAGTCAGATCAGACGGCTTAAATTCAATTAAGGACAGTTTGTGTCTTAGAATGAGATAAGCGTCGGCCGCTATAAGGCCTTCTTCACCTAGACCCGATACTAAAGTATGGGACGCAGTAAGAAAAAACATAGGAGAAAGAAGCCGAGGACGTTATTGCGGATTCTAATGTGGTCCCTGTGGCTTCCTTTTCGACTTGTGGCTTGGCTGCTTCACCGACTGTTTAGAAAAAGCAAGTATATCAATGCCGGAGGATATGTTGTTCTCGGGGCAACTCGTGAGCTGGAACATCGGTACCTGGCCAAGCAAGTCGTCGGACGCGCGTTATCTAAGAATGAGGTGGTTCATCACATCAATGGAAAGCGGGCGGACAATCGCATTTCCAACCTTTGCTTGATGGATCGGTATAAGCATGAGCACTTTCATGCTTGGTTGCGATGGAAGAAAAAGAAGTCCGGAAAATACCCAAAAATTAAAAGCCAAAAGCATGTTCTAAAATCCGAATACAACGGAATCCTTTTAAGTGATGTGTCTTAGTGGGTTAGCCGCTATTTTCATATCGAAGCCTTAACCTATCATTCCTAGATGGGCGCCTCGGTATAATTTGTGCAAAGTTCTTCTTAAAGCCGAACACATGTTTCTCAAATCGCCCAGGAATCGATTTGAGAAGTCATGTTGCCAAAATTTGGCATAGGGAAAGGATATAGACATGAAAATCAAAGAGAGCCTAGCATTAGTATTGTTGTTTTTTTCTTTAAATACATATGCTGAAAGAATAGATAGCTTTGGCCATTGGATGATGAAGCTTGAAAAAATCAATACCTCTCAAGTTTTGAAAGCCATTCAGCCTGAGCTAGTAAGTTATATTGAAAGTTCATTTGAGGGTTTTAATTATGTAGCGAACTCTATGAGTTTGGAGGAACAAACAGTTTCTGATCTTATGAGCAGCTATGCTATGTTTGCGGGCCCCAATGCAGCTTCAGCTTATTCTTGTCGGGAGTTAAAATTCAATATTGCCGATGATAGCGGGAATGAAAGCACTGAATCAGTCTATTTCGAACTTACAAGCGCAGGGAATTCAATTGAAACTGATTATAAATATGTAGCCACGTTCAAATCTGATGAAGGTTTAACTTACATGGTAAAGCTAACTGCAAGTTGCTCACTACTGGAGTCAAACCGTGGAACACCTAACTTTAAAGAGCAATAATTCTTAGTGGGGTGCCAGGCACCTTTCGGAGATAAAAGAAAACACATCTTCAAACCAAGTGTCTACGCCCTCATAGGGAAAGCTATGACCCTCTTTGGCTGTTTTGCCAAAAGGGGGATAGATTTTAAAAACAGCATCTTTGTTTAAGTCTTTCATCAGCTGATAGAGTGTTTTACTGGGGGACAGGTCAAAATCGTTCTCTGCTTGAAAAAACATGACGGGTACTTTCGTGGATCGCGCGGCCTCTTTCATAAGTTCCTGTAGAGGTTTGGCTTTGCTCCAGCTCTTAGCACCGCCCGCAGCATTCACTCCAGCACAATAACCACCATTAGTCACTCCAAGCATGGTTTGAATGCCTCCAAAGGAATTACCAAAAGCAGCGATCTGATCTATCTTTATATAGCTTTGAGTTTGAATCCATTTTAAAGCGGCCCTTTGATCGCTGAGATGATCGGTTTGATTCAGCCGTACTAAAGTTTTCACTCCCGATGGGAGTCCACCTTCGTTGATGGATTTTTTAATTTCGTCCATGATGTAGGGGCCACTCTCGTGACTGAGTCCCTGGCCTCTTCTGTAAGGCATAAAAACCACCCAACCTCTTTTAACAAATGGGGCAGCGATAGCCGCGCTGGCCTGACTGTTTAACATTCCAGGGGCACTACCGTGATTGATCAGAAGCACGGGAAAGGGGCCCTTTCCTTCCGGCTTAAAAAGTTCACCCTTTAATTCTAATGAACCATTGTTAAACGTGACGATCTCTTTAGCCAATACAGGAAGGTTAAATGTGATCATTGCGAAAGTGGAAACTAAAAATTTTAAAATGGATTTCAAAGGGAGTGTCCTTAATCGTAAGAAAAGAAAAATAAAACTCACGAGCATCGATGTCTACGGATTTCTAAGGTTATGGTCTCGCGATAGTTTTAATGACAAGGGGTTTGAGCATGTAACATAACAATTAAAGTGGATGGCTTTTTGTGGGCTGGCGTAGAGCTTGCAAAAAAGGAAAGTATCTACAAAAATCAGGGTCATTATGACCTTTTCATTTTTTTAACACGGAGGTGCGAGATGAAAATAGTAACAATGTTGTTGGTTTGCCTGGTCGGAAGTCCATTGTTTGCGAACGAATTGGTTAAAGAGGGGGCCCACAATGACACTTATGGAGAGAAGGCATTGGCGGCCGACGAAAAATCCGGTGAGTTGAGTATAGATGTTCAAACCCTTTCAAGAAAAGGGGATCGTGATGCCCATCGAAGACCAGAGCCTCGGCCGGATCGTCGAGGACTCGTGTATTGTGATTACTATGGTGATTCCAATACCACCGGTTTTTCTATCTATAGATCCAGAGATTACGATGACATTGGCAATGCAGTATTTCGGAGTGAGTACGAGTGTCGGGATGCTGCTCGTGTAGCGAATCGAGCCCGCACTGGAATTGTGTGTGCGAAGTATTCTAATAATGGTGATGTTCGTCATTCTGTTTACAGAATTCACGACAATAAAGATTTGGGTAGAGCGACAATCACCAACTTTCAGGATTGCCAAGATGCGGTTCGATACTCTCGACGCGGTTACTTTTGTTCCACCTATGTTCAAAACGGGCAAACCTATTGGTCGCCTTATAGCATCCGAACAGGAGAGGATGTTGGCAGCACACTTTATGGCTCTCTCGATCGATGTTTAGATAATCTCTATAACCAGTAGTCGGTTTTAGAATTCGAAGGAAACTTTAGAAATGCAGTGGGTATGTTTGCCCACTGTATACTTTTGATGGATGATCTTAGTTTTATTTTTAGAAAACTATAGATACTCTTCTAAAGATCTAGCTAATTCAATTAATCTTTTTCTAGCTTGTTCAGAGCTATCAATGGCTTTGTTGAATTTCTCTTTACTATCAGGCTTAACACCAGCAATTTCGCATAACTTTTTGTAGAGCTCATAGTCTTTGGTATTCAGGGTCTTTTCAGCAATCTCGAGAAAAGGGAGTGCCTGGATGTAATTTGTGGCATTGTAAAGTTCTAGAAGTACGGACTTTTGAAGCTCTATTGGTATAGCACATTTTTCATTCTTTAAGCTTTCAATCTCTGCCTTGAGACGAGCATTCTCGTTAATGAGTTTTTCCCACTCTCTGTCCGCTGCGGATTCTTTGGGGGATTGGTCTTCATTGCTTGAGTTTGTTCTATATAAATCCATTATTTCACAGCCTAGAGCTGCGGCTATCTTCTCACGGGTGCCGATACCACCTTCTGCAACCCCACGTTCAATGTCTTTTGTCATACTAATGCTAATATCAGCTTTTTCAGCAAGATCTTCTTGAGTGAGATCTAGGTTACGTCTCAACTTGGCAATGTTTCTTCCCACAAAATCATGGGGTCTTTTTTTCGATTTACTCACTAATTACTGCCTATAATAAGTTTTCCATTCTACTCGCATATTTTCTAGTGCTTGCACAGTAGCATGAGAAGGAAAACCCGGTACATGTAAATATCAATAGTGATGAACTTTAGTTGGGTTCGTCATTTGGATAGGTGCGGACCTGCTTTTGGGACTCGTTGCATACCGGAAAGCGGGGTGTATCACCCTACGGGTTCGTCGCCA
>TARA_B100000749_G_scaffold269534_1_pt1 | contig 21169 bp, 29 predicted proteins | sample TARA_B100000749 | Tara Oceans TARA_B100000749 (sample SAMEA2621232) | marine metagenome | biome: marine biome (ENVO:00000447); feature: mesopelagic zone (ENVO:00000213); material: "saline water (ENVO:00002010), including plankton (ENVO:xxxxxxxx)" | depth 800 m
CTAAGCATCATATTATTATGGCCTTCTCTCAAGCTCTTTGTGCGGCAAGATCCAGAGGAAATGTGGTAGATACTGGAAATTTTATTTATTTTCAAAATCTAGGTATTCCTTCTTGTATGGCGCAGTTAGACATTGAAGCATTCTTGAAAGAATGCGAGACTAAACTTCGAGCACATAGTGCTATTGGAAATGAAGTTGTTCCAGAAGAATTTAATTCATGGGAATGTAAATTTCTTCGTGACATGTACAGTAAGTATAAAAAATGTCCAGCTGCTTTTGCAAAAGAGAGAGGACTGTTACCGGACATGTCAAAAATAACAACTCTTGGGTATGTGGAGAAATCAAATGGCGCTGTTTAAGTTTAGACTTACATCGGGACAACAAGCCCCTCCAGGCAACACAGGCAGGGCTCTTGCAGGGGATTGGATTGTATTAGAGGCTGATTCCTGGCCTGCTGACTTTAATGATGTTTTACACTCTCCTTTAACCGCAGCAGAAGTAGCAGAAGATTCTTCTGATGCTAGAAAAACAGCAACAGCTCTTGCAACTCTTGATAATGTTTCGGGGTTAGACATAATTGTAATATCGGTAGCAAAACTCGTAGAAGCTAACATGATAAGTCTTCGTGATAGTTCCACAATCACTGAACGTACCGACGCTGCTACCCTTGCTGAAGTTAAAAGACTTATGAGTGCAGGTACAGGGCGCTAAGGAATGAATTAATGTCATTAGTTTCAATAAATTCCAAAGTACTGATGATTGGTGGGACTGAAATATTGATTGGCCCTGATTTAGATGACCAAGATATTTCGTCTATGCGAGTTACTAGGCGAACTACTTCTATTTTAGCTAGGAAGCCCTCAAAAGGTCTCTTCCTGGGGATGATTACATTAATAATTATCTTGTTTTAAGGACTTATTAGATGGCAGTACCTCCTCAAGTGTATCCACTGGTTACACCCTTTACCTGGGTAGGGCGTGAGGCGATATTAGGAGTCTCAGGTACTTTTGCAGGTGAAGCAATTGCAGTAGAGTATAGCGATGGAACAAATTGGGTTCCAACGTCTGTAAGTGGGGATCCCGGATATATTACTGTAGCTGGATCGGCCGTAATTACTTTATCTCCTGGCTTAAGTTGTCGGCTTACGAATTTTGGTTCTGGGGATGGAGCAGGTCTTATTATTACGTTAGCAGATATTCCTCAAGCATCAAATGTAGGCAGTAGGAAACTAGAAGAGGTGGCTTAAGATGGTTGATATTGTACCAGATATTCAAGGTATAGCGAATACACTAGAGCCTTTTAATAAAAGGAGTAGTTTAACTGGATTCTCTAATATTCGGTTAACTGATTACTCTGGTGCAGTATCGGTATCTGGGCCTCAAACTAGAGATATTCCTTTAACAGACTCTAAGTTAGTTAAAGGTGCTTGGTATCGTCTAACTGAATCTCAAACTAGACAACTTAAGTTAGATCCCACAATTACACTAGTTAGAGAGCTTTTAATTTCTCCAGCTATTGCAACTCCTTGGACAGTAGAGGAAAAAGAAGGAGCGCCTAAGGGGGCCAAAGAGGCACTACAACAAGCATTCTTTCCACATAGATTGACATTGATTCAAAATGCTTTTTTTGGGTGCATAGATAGGGGATGGGCGCCATTTGAAGTAGTGTGGGGATTAGATCATGAACAACGAATCGTACCCGTTTGGTTTAAGCAGCTTCTCCACGAATGGACAGATATTTTAGTATATGTGAATACGGGGAAGTTTTTTGGGTTTGTTAATGCCCCTATTGGCATGTCTGATATGGTTACTATAGGCCCAGATCAAGCATTGAATTTTAACTTAGAAGTTGAAGGGACTGATTGGTATGGAATTAGTTCCTTGGGTAAAGTTTATTCTACGCAAAAGAATTGGCTAGATGTCAATAACTCTGCTAATGCCTTTGATCAGAAGATAGCAGGTGCTCATTGGATTATTTATTATCCAGTAGGACAGACTCCCTTTGGGCTTCCAGGAGAAACAAAAGAAGTAAAAGACAATGCTGAAATTGCAAAGATTGTTTTAAGTACCCTTGAAGCTAATGGGTCTACTGCCATACCTGATGAAGTCCAAGAGTGGATGGATGACGATATTGATAAAACTGTGAAAGGGAAATGGCGAGTTGAGCTTCTTTCCGCTGGAAGTAATATCAATGCTCAATTTACAGACAGACTAAAGTATTTAGACAATCTTAAAGTTAGAGCATTTGGAATACCTGAACGTGCTATCTTAGAAGCTAAATTTGGAACTAAAGCGGATGCTGAAGCACATGCAGATGCGGGAATATCAAATATTGACAGGAAGCATAGACTAATCGTTGATCAAATTAATAGTGGTCCTGTTAATTCTTTTCTTCGATTTAATTATGGTGAGAAGTTTGAAAATTCTATGTGTCTCCAAGTTAGTCCTTTGATTGATGCAAGATTCTCTTTATTGAAGGATGCATTTAGTAGGATATTGCAAAATGGCGATGCATTGAGTGGGATGGTAGAGATTATTGATGTGCGTGCAGTGACTGAAGAGTTAGGTATTCCTTTACAGCCTGGAACAGGACAATTAGAGATGTCTGAACCAGAGCCCGCCAAGCCCTTTGAAGGAGATGAAAGTGGACTTAGAAACACGTATTAAGACAGTAGAAGACATTCTTCAGCACGTCTGTAGGAGTAGAAGACTTAATAGTGTTAAACAGTGCCTATTAGACTCCTTAGATGCGTCTATTAGAGGTCGAGAGGAAAAGCCGGTATTTGAATCAGTGAACACAGTAAAAGAAGATGCAGTAAAAGAAGATACAGTAAAAGAAAAAATATTCTTTCCAAGAGCGTCAACGCAAACTACCTAGGCGAGAGTAATTATGGCTGACGGTGACTACTACGGGAATGAAGCTGATGTTTTTAATATATTTGGTCAGGAATCAGTAGAACGTTGGTCAGATGCTGATAATAACGGAGTAAAAGATGGGACTAGGATTGACTGGTCCCTGTTTATGTCTAAATCTATCATCGATGGTAGATTTCGAGAAGGCCCTTATATTCCTCCCTTTGGAGTAAGAGGCACTGCTGCTGATCCTACAGCAGGAACAGTAGAAGCCATTATGCAATACCTATCAGCATCTATTGCAGGTGTTATTTTATATGACACGCGAAGAGTTATAGATTCTGAATCAGAAGACGCAGTTGCACAGCAGAGAAAGAATGTAGATAAAATGATTTCTCAGCTACTTACAGGACAGTTGAAACTTAGTCAGACACGTATTGGCGGGGCCGTACCTTTTAATATTCCGATTAGTTCAGCAACAACTACGCTTTTGGTTGAGCCTACTTGGTTTAACGGATTTAAGCTATAGGAAAGAATTATGCCGTCTGTAAAACCGAAAGAATCCCTTAGTAGTTTCTTAGATCGAGCTGTTCCTCTTATTATTTCTGATGAAGGAATGAATCCTAGACAAGCTGTAATTAGGGGGACTGAGGTATATAGACAGCCTGTAAAAGCTACAGAAGCGTTAGTTCTTGGAGGTATTGGGGATTTAGATGAAATACAGGCTATTGATGATTTTACATATGAAAAAGAAATTATGTACCCTGGTAACTTTACTAAGGAAGATTTTTCTTTTAGTACAGATAAAGCTACTGTGGATCATTGGGCAGGAAAAGTAAAAGAGTTTAATGATGCCGAAATAGAAATACCTATCACTAGCGAGCATTCGGAAGCACCAGAAGCTAGACTAGGGTCTATTGTTGGCGCTTCAGTAAAGAAAGATTCTCGTGGAAGAGATGGTCTTTTTGTTAAAATGAAATTTGTAGATAAAGAGTCTGCGAAAATTGGTCTTAAAAACCAAGTGAGTCTCTATTCTCCAGCCAAGTATAAGGATTCTCGTAAAGTAGAGCATGTCTATCCAATTAGACATGTTGCTGTGACTAGTTACCCCGTGGTAACGAAACTTGACGGCTATACTCCTATAGCGGCTAGTTTTTCAAAACCCCAAATTGAGGATGTAACGATGGTGAAGATTTTGGAATTGGCCGATGGTATCGGCCTCAAACTTTCTGAGAAGACAAGTGAAGATGCTGCATCTAAAGCGATCTTGGATGAAGTTAAAGGTCTGAAAGACCGAGTCACTTCATTGGAAGCTGTTAAAGCTGAGCTTGATACGCTGGAGCTTTCGTTTAAAGGCTATAAAGCTGCGAATCCTCCGAAAGCTGCTGAAATTCCAGTTAGCGATGCTATGCTAAAAATTGTTGAGGAGAATAGAGAACTTAAACTTTCTCAACTAGTGCAACACTCTAATATTTCTCCAGTAGTCAAACAAAAGATGCTTGAGAATTTCTGCACTAAAGATGGAATCTCATTGGTTCTATCTCAAAACCATAACGATGGGTTTGACACTTTTATTGATATTATGGCAGAAAATAATATCGTTGAATTAGGTGGAAAAACAGGACCACAGACTTTGACACTCTCTAAAAGTGATGCTGAGAAACTTAAGGGTACAGAAAATGATCCGTATCTTTTGGTAAATCGCATTCCTTCTAAGTAACTAAACTAAACTTATTTATTTTCAGAGGAAGAGAAACTATGGCTACAAAGACTATTCCTAGTCGGGGCGGTGACTTTTTGTTGCATATGGAGTCTGCTGCTACCTGCTTTGCAACTAGCACTATCTCCAATACTACAGGAGCAGCACAAGATTTAGCTGATGTAGTGGGTTATCCAGTTAAAGGAACAGCCCCTGCTTGTGAGTTGGCCTTAGATGCAGATCAAGCTAGTATTACTGGTTGGATTATTCAAGGGCGTCCAATCGTTGCTCTTGCTGCTACATCTGGAGAAACAGATGTTGCAACTCCCTATACCATTCTTAACAATACTCCTGCTGTAATTAACCAAGCTAAATGGCCTGCAACAGATGCGGCTGCGGCTGCTTGGACAGGTGGAGTAGCTGCAATTGTAACGAAGGCAGAAGCTCTTGGTTATGTTGTTAAGGATGAGCCTTCTAAATTTACTACACAGTCTACCTAACTCCTTTGACTGGGCAGTAAGGATGTTTCCCGCATCTCCTAGTGCGTGTACGTGTGTAACCTTACTGTCCAGTTTTTCAATCTTTAAGAAATAACGGAGATTCTAATGCCAGCTATTGATGTTTTTGATTCTAATGCATTTTCTATGTTTAGTTTGACTGCGGCAATTAATAAAATGCCGTATCAACCAAAACTCTTAGGATCCTTGAACCTATTCAAGGATGTTCCTATTCGTACACTCACGGCTGCAGTTGAAGATAAGCAAGGAACTCTTTCTTTGTTAGTTTCGGCTGCTCGTGGAGATAAAACTAATGCACGTTCTCAACCTATCCGAACAATTCGGGATTTGAGAATTCCCCATTATCCTCAAGTTCAAACTATTCTTGCGGATGATATTCAGGGTGTTAGATCTTTTGGTTCCGAAAGTGAACTCGAAGGTATCGCAGATGTTGTAAATCAAAATTTAAGTGGAATGCGTGAGAATCATGAAACTTCACTTGAGTTTGGTCGTTTAGGTGCTATCAAGGGCACTATTGTTGATGGGGATAACTCTACGACAATTTATAATTTGTTTACGGAGTTTGGAACTTCTCAACTTACTCAAACCTTTGATATGGGTGCGGGTAATGACGATATGAAGTTGAATGCTCAAGCAGTTCATAGGGCTATGGCAACTGCATTAGGTCAGACGGCATACACCGGTATTATTGGAATTTGTGGGGATCGCTTCTTTGATGCTTTAGTTTCTCATGCCAATGTTACGGATGCTTTTACTCGATGGGTTGGATCAGATGGGTCCGCTGGGTCGTATTTGCGACAACTTCAATCTGGTTCTGAGTATGCCGCGAATATGAATGGTTTTCCTTTTGCTAATATCTTTTGGATTAACTATCGTGGGTTAATCGGAGATGTTACGTTTGTTGCAGATGATAAATGTCATTTCGTTGCAACAGGCGTAAATGACCTTTTCCAATCATATATGGCTCCTGCTAATTTTATCGAAACGGTAAATACGCCGGGCCAAAAGATGTATGCTAAACAGCAACGTCTTGATTATGATGAAGGTGTTGAGCTGTTTACACAGCATAACGTCTTACACGTGTGTACTCGTCCGCGTTCTCTTATTGAAGGAACTGCAACAAACATCCCTGCAACTGTGCCTGCATAGGTTTTAGTATTATTATGGTGTTGTGGGTATTGCTTCACTTCTCCCGTCGTTTTTGGAGTTTTGGACTTTTTCTTCTTAGACGGCGGGAGGAGTCTTTATTACGTTTATGTTAGATATAAAAATAGATGTTAAGCACGCTGAAATTGAGTTTAAGGTAGCTTCCAACGCACTCAGTGGTCCAATTTCAAAAGATATATTGACTGACGTAGGTCATACGATGATTGCCTATTTGCGGAAGAGATTTCGGGAGGGCGGATTCGGAACCTGGCCTAACTTACAGAAGAAAACTGTTGATATTAAAAAGGCTATAAAGGCCCCTAAGCCAAAGGCTATATTAAGGGAGTGGGATTCTCTTTATGCTGGTCTAGAAAAAAAAATATCGGCCCAAAGGAGCCCTATTCTTACTGTTGGATATCTCACTGATAGAAGGCATAGATCTAAACATCGTAAAAAACCTACACAGTATGATACTGCGCGTAAATTAGTTACGCTACATGCGCAGGGCGCAAAACATCTAAAGCAGAGACCAGTTATAGCCGCGTTGATGATTAATAGGGAAGTCTTCGCTGATACACAGTTAATGGTACAAATTAAACGTTCTTTTCAAGCTGCAACTAAGAAGTATTTACCAAGGTAAAAGAATGACTATAGCTTTACCTAACGAGTATGATAATCCATATACTATAGTCCACAATAAACTATGGGAAATGGCGGAAGCCAATCATATACTAGAAAAATGGTTAGATAAGGGCAATAAAGAAAAATTTGATAAACGAATAGGTCAAAAAAAGTCTATCAGTACGGCAGATATGCCTGAGCTGTTGTTAGTATCTAGGTCCACATCGTATGACTTAAAGATATCGACATCTGCAACAAGGTTATCCAAGGAATACGTATGGGGACTTGCAACAGGAGATCAAAGACTTAATAGGGTTTTAAATCAGATTTCATGGGAACTATTTAGAGCAATGGCAAGCTGGGAAAATCATCTCTGTGGGACAACATGGAACGGAAAAAGATTTGTTCTGCAAGCTGTATTAAGTAGTTCTGAAGATTCTCCTCCTGGAGATTTATCTACTACAGAAAAAGGCATACTTGGTTGGACTTCTATATTGACTATGGAAGTGCAAATGCAATTCACTACAGAGGATTTACTTTTGTAAGTAACCACTCATTAGAATGAGGAAATACTAATGGCAGCTATTTCAGGCAAGCGTGGTGCAGTAGACGGACAGGGGACTGTGAAAAATTGGAATATTGGAATTCAATCTAATCTTCCAGCGTATAGAGCTAGTAATACACTATTAGGTACTGGAAGAGTTAGAGGGATTCAAGATTGGTCAGGGTCTTTTGATCAAATTACTAGTGGGCCTACATTGTTCCCAGGGGAAACGTTCACATTCAAAGGATTTTGTGGGCCATTAGATCCAACAGGAGTTTCTCCACGTGGTACAATTTGGGAAGGCACTGCAATTGTTAGTGAGGTCGCTATTACGTGGGACTGGAGAAATAATGAATTAGTCAGCTCTACAATTTCATTTGAATCGGCTGGACCTTTAACTGTTTTAGATGATCAAGGCGAGATTGAAGATCTCACTATTCCCGACTTAGAATCAGTATGCGGGTTAAAAGTTGAATATTATAATACGGCTGATGCCTGGGTAGTATGGCCTAATGTTGCTAGTGTGAATTTAAGACTTCGTTCTGAAAACCCTACATTTTCAAACTCTAGTACTATTTCTGCCGGAAAATGCTATGTTAGCAGAACACAAGGGCCTTTGGATTTTGACCTTGATATTATGGAAGACAATGAAACGTTAGAAGACCAAGGAATTTCTATTGCGGCGAATGTAGGAGATGATGTTGCAGTCCGAGTTTATGTAGATGCCACTAAATTTTGGGGGCTTACATGGTGTAAACTTGATGCTGTTTCCGATTTTACTGTGGATATTGAAACAGGACGAGTTATAGATAGAACGTTGAATTTTAAGATGAACGGTTTCGTAGATGGAGCTGTTGGTAGCGTCTATGATCCCATTCCCGCCTTAAAATGGGGAACAGCCCCATAAGGCCCTAGTCTCGTACCCCCCTCCTAAAGGAATGTCATGTCTGATATAAAAGTCCAAAAACAGAGTGACCAACACGTTGAGTCTCAAATTCTTACGAATGCAGATTTCCCTATTAATCTTGAAGGTGATGAATACTTAGCAAAAGCACCTACAGATCGAGATTATGTTGAGTTAGATGTGTGGGTTAAGGCACAATATCTTAGAATGGTTAAAGGGGCTGTTGATCTTTTAGAGCCATCAGAACGCTCTGAATTTATGAAGGAGGCAATGTCTACAGTGGCCCATGTTCGATGGGCTAATGACCTTGGTCTTTCTTTTATTAACTCTCCAATCGGTCTTGCAAAAATAGCTTTTTTAATGTTACGTAAAAACCATCCTAGGTTAGATGAAGGTTGGTTAGGGGATGCTATGAAGAAGGCAGGAAACCTTACAGAGGTAGCTAAGTCTTTTAGTCACTTTAATGAATTAGCTGAATCTATACAGGAATCTAATGAGGGTGGAGGATCGGCAAAAAAGTAACAAAATCCGAGGTATATAGAGCGTTAGCGGAACGCTATCACTATACCCCGGAACAAATTTCAAACATGTCTCCTGCCCTACAGTCTCTTTTATTGGGTAGTCAGGTAGGTAGATATAGAAAGTTTAAGACAGTAGAAGAATATGCCCGATTTAAAAATAACCGTAGGCAGTGACGTAAGTCAAGCCATTAGTGGACTGAGTCAAGTAAGAGAAAAGATCGCCCAGGTGGTGGCTTCGGGAGAAGGTCTTAGGGGCTTGGTCGCGAAAATAGAAGGGGTGGAAAATATCGCCAGGGGTTGGAAGATGCCTCTTCCGGGTGGGCAACAATCGAACGCGATACTTGAGTTAAAGGAAGCAACAGAGGCATTTCAGAAGTTTCAGGTATCCTCGACTCCAGAAATACAAAAGCGGCTAAAGCCTCTTTTAGCTAAGATGAAAGGGGTTGGGGATCCGAGCCAGGCTTCGATGAAGGGCCTAGAAGAGATAAATAAACATTTCGCGGAAACGATACTTAAGATAGGGGAGGGAAGTATAGGAGGGAAAGAGACTTCCGAAGAAACAGAGATAAAGAGATTGATGAGTAGCGTGCTTCTTGCAGGGGAAGGTGTCGTACGTCTTGGTGAGGAGCAGGGAGCCGTCAGTCCACAGCTCCAGCAAATGATCCAGGGTCTGATTGCGAAAGAAGTTAAAAGATTGACGAATCTTCAGAAAGCAGGCAAGGCATATCTTGATCCTAAGCAGGTAGCATTTGAAGAGTTCGAATATGAAAAGAAATGGGATAAGAGGGGGGCCATAGGGGAGGAAGTATTAAAGGAAAAGAAGCGTGTCGAAGCATTGACTGCTGCGTGGAAAAAGTACGCCGTAGCAAGAGGTCTTGTAAGTGCAGTAGAAATAGGTAGTGGAGTAGAAATAGGTATTGGAGGAGAAAGGGGTAGAGGCGATCTTACTAAAGAAGCGTTTTTTGAGAAGTATACGCCAACAGATGTGAAAGCGTATACGGAGGAAGACGAGTATAAAGACTTCCGCAAGAGCAAAACAAGACAAAAACGGCGTCTTGAGATGATGGAATCAAAAATTATTAAAAAGCCCCCTATACAACCAAATCTCGAAACATTTCCTCCGATGTATGAGTTAGAGCAGTGGTATAAAACGAAGATTCTACCTGGAACGGATCCAGCATCTTCTTTAGTGGCCGAGACACCTGTATATAGCGAAGTAAAGCCACGTTGGGTTCCTACAGAGGAAGAAGCCAGACAAAAAAGGCCAGGAGAATATGGCATTAGAGAGACGCATCAGCGACTCCCAAGGGAGAAAGAACCAAAGGGTATACAAAAAGTTGGAAAAATTATAGACGATTTTTCTACTAAAATGCTACAAAAGGCTAATCCTTTACATAAGACAAATGCACAAATTAGTGATTCTGCTCAACTGTTTCTTGCTTTAGGTGGCATATTATCCCCCATTAGTCCAACGTTGGGAAGGATTGCTATGCAAGCAGGGTTTTCAGCCTTTGCATTAGGAGGTGTTGGAATTGCATTGACTGGAGTTACTCTTATGGCTGGGGCATCTTTACAGGCAGTAAAACTTTGGACGAGTTCTACCCTTACTTGGATTAAAGCTGCCCACAAAGCAGGCGCAATTACTGGAAATACTGCAAAAATATTTAAAAGCCTTGATAACTCAATGGATAACGTTAAAATAAATTTAGGAGTTACTTCGGCTGAGGCTTTCTCAGGTTCGGCGGCTTCAATAAATAGGCTTACAAGTTCACTGACAGAGATGGATAGTGGGCTAATGAAAGCCCAAGAGAAGATTGCTAGTTTAGCCGATGGATTATTGCTTGCAGTTACGCTACCTCTTGAAGCTTTAACAAGTGTGGATCAACTCGTGAAGAGAATGGCAGGTGATTACTCTCTCATGGGGGGAATGGCAGAGATTACAGCCAATATAGGTCTTGGGAATAGAACAAATGAACTCCTTATGTTCATAAGCGATATGGGTAGCATTATGGATCAGATGCCAACAGATGAATTTATTGATGGTCTTACCAAATTTGAACAGACTCTTCAATTATCTGGTGCAAATTTACGAAAATGGGGCAGTGGTCAGGCAATGCGTGGAGTAACTAAAGAAAACAGATTTGATATGCATCAACGTAATCTGGTGGGTGCGGTAATGAAGGGTGTTATGAATATTGACGAGGCGGCGAAAGTATCTGCAATAGAAAATAATAAATTATTTAAAAATGACTTTACTCCTACTTTGACTTCTTTAATGAATGCCTCTTCTGGAGTAGTAAAAGAAGTATTGGATCCTAATGAGCCAGGGAATAGAGCCATCGAAAAACAATTAACCGCGTTAGAAGCTATTAAAGCGGAGCTTGAGAAACAAACTGACCACTACCTAGGGGTGGATGATGATGCACAGAGATCGGAAATGATGTGGAGTGCTGGCAAAACCGGGATTAACCTCTTGGTTGGACAAAAAGTGCTATGAGTTTGAGCAATCTTAGATGCTCTAGGGGATTAAAATAGGGTTAATAACTAGCTTCCCTTAGTAAGTACTACCGATTTCAAAAAGTAAGATATTAAGGCTGTATCCATGTCTGCATTTTCCATAGTTGATTGTACAGAAAGAGCACATACTCGTACAGAGACATGGTCTCCTGAAGAAGGATTAACGTGCAGCGTAGAATTGCTGTTAGCCTGGGAGGATCGATATAAGCTTATATACGATCTCATGATGAATTGTTTGTCGAGAGGTTGGCCTTTTCCTAAGTTTTACATGGATCATCATATCCCTGTTCCTACGAATATAAATATTCGCCCCTTAAGAGGGCAATTCTATAAAGCTTCTCACCAAGGTATTGAGTATGAAACAGCGATAGCTAAGGTTACTTATAAGCCCTGGTGCCCCATACGCGAGACTGTTGAGTTTCAAACCCAGTCTATAAGGCTTGAACCTAAATTATTTACTTGGTCAAAGTCAGCTTATCCAGATGATGGACAACAGCCAACAGGTTTAGGGGGACTTACCCAAACTATACATAGGCTTATTCTTGTAAAAGAGTTCGACCTTATAGGAGGTTATCATCTTCAGGATGGTATTCCATATAATTTCTATGGGACCGAGGTTCCTACGGAGGATGGTAGTTCTGGGCTTACAGGTACTGTCCATGACAAGCCTTACACCTCGACTCTTGTTACTCAGAAAGGTACGGACTCCGAAGGCGGCGCTATAACTACAAAATTTGTCCGCTTCGCCGCAAATACGCTATTGATGCTAAACCCTATAATCATGGATGGTCCTATATTTAGAAGACCCATAATAGAGAATGATGACGGTTTCTTTGTGTCAGACTTCAATTTGTCAAGAGGTCAACGTATTAAGCTTAAATGGCTATTTCGACCGGAAGGGCATAATAAATTTTGGCGGCCTGAAAAGGAAAACTCACCGAGTCAATCCACGCGAAGAGATAAAAGAGGGGGCTGGGAAAGTCTGAAACTAAAAGGAGCGAATGAAGACTATGAGCCCTTTCCATACAAAACCCACACACCTTTTTTACCTGTAATGCCCGGCGATAAGGTCGACCCGAAGCTTTTGAACTTTAAAGCCCACTTCCCTGCTGAAATCTTGCGGGATAAAGATGGGGATGTATATGTACCCCCTTCTACCTCCTAATCCTTTCACTTAAAGTTAAATTTAAATGACAGGCACATTAAACTTTAAAGACCCTGGAGAATGGTTAACTGCTAATGAGTGGAATGAGGTAGTTAACGCCATTCAAGTCCTCGATGATCCTAATTTAGGTAGGGGGTGGTACGAGCCTTCTTTTACAGGAAAGTGGACAGGTACCGGTAATCTTAAACCGTACTCTATAGCTCAAATAAGTTTAGATTCATCGATTCCCTTTGTTGAACCCTTAGTTCAAACAATTGTAGACTATGATGAATCTTCTGTCTTTGTAACAAACGATGCACAGCTTGTTACAAACGGAGAAACTTTTACTGCTACCAAGATCGGACAGTTTGTAACTAAAGTTCGTTATGATATAACTGATCCTCCTGAGGTAGGAAGGACATGTGGCCCTAATAAGGGCAATGGTGATGTCTCGGCTACACGTACTGGGTTATTATGTGTATCTGAGCCCGATTCCGCCTCAACGCATGTGTATGTATATGGGACAGCGGGAGCCACATCCTCAACTAGTCTTGGATATCTGACTAGCGATGTTTTGCCTTCTTCAAAAAATACCGTGGCATTATTAGGAGAAGACTTGTTATTTACTGGAGACTACGCATATAATGTTATAAACGCCACAGGAGTAGTCCTTAAGTCTGCTTCTGTAGTTTATATATTTGAAATGTCTAATTGGCCCCTTACATCGTTATTTGAGGGCACTGCTAAGCATACTATGTTTCCTGCCCAGCTACAAGATTGTGGCATAGCAAAAACTATATCCCCCTAGAAAGTCCAATATGGCAATCACTCATACTATAGCGGATGATACTTTAGTTAGTATTGATCCGGCAGACGTAAGAGGACCGTGGACTATTGAGTTCCCCCCGGCTCCCTTAGAAGGCGATGCTTTCATTGTTCGTTCCATTACAAGGGATGAAACAATGATTACCTTTGATGGTAATGGTCGTATGATTGAATTTACAGAAGAGGACACTAGCGCTCTTACGATTCCTTTGAGCATGAATGGTCGATCTTTATCTTTTTCGTATGCAGTTGAACGGGATGCTTGGATTGTAACAGCCGATTTATCTCCGCGTTCTGGACTTGCTCCTCAACCCGTTATATCTGCATGAAATGGCTTCAACCTTTCTTTATCATAGTAAAATATATCCTGTTGCCTCAGGTATATCCCCTACCCTTATATTTCCAGGGGGGACAGGGCATGCAGCAAATGCACGTAATGGAGATATGATAGGCGTAAGAGTGGGAGGAAGTCCTAGTTCTGCTGTTACCTTAGATGTAGGTGCTAATTTAATTGAGCATCATATTACAGGTAATACAGCTACAGGGGAGGTTCTTTTTACTTTACGAGAAACTTCTCTTATCTATATTTACAATCAGTATACAACTACTTGGATTTTAATTAACCTTGTTAACTTTACATATCCCGGAATTAATATCGCAATAGGATCTACTGAAATCTCAATTGGTGGAACGATTATTACATTGCCTGAATAACGTCCAATGTCAACAAAATTACGACTAATAGGAGGAGATAGAGTAGCTAGAACAGGAAAAGGAGGTATAACTCGAAGTACTCCTTGTTCTGATCCCCCTCCAATTCCTCCAACCTGTTGCAGTATAAGTCCACAGAGTAACCTGTATGCGGATATTACTGGGGGAATGTGGGACGGTGAGAGAGTAGAACTAAGTGGGACTATCGATCCTCATCTCGGGGGCTGGATAGGACAGACTACGGCAGAAATTGTGGAGCAGATCCTACAAATGATCAATTGATGGTGATTCATGTTGTATGCGATGTTGCTTCCTCTGAATGGATAGTAACAGTAACAGTTGCTGCTGACTGTCAGGCCACTGAAAGCCCTTTAACGATTCCTTGGGAATCTGGTCAATGTGCTTGTGATCCTAACGATATTAATTGTACCCCAGGAACTAGAGATTGTCCAGCAATATTAACAGGTCTAGTCTTTACCTTGACTGGTTCAGAATGTGGTACATGTGATGGACCCTTTACTCTAGATATACACTGCAATGCGGGAGTTTGTTACTTTTGTCAGGATGCAATAAATCTTCCACAGGTAATTCCTAATATAGAAGTAGACTTGGGCGAGGCCACTTATGACCCTATTGAGGGTTGCAAAGATCCAGAGAGAGAACTTGGTCTAGAGGATATCAATTGCTGTGATCAAATTAAAGGCTTATACACCCTTTCTGCTCATTCTAGCGCACCTTGTTGCTGGGAATTTCTTGAGTGGAAAAGCTGCCCTCGTCCTATGCATGATCAAGGTCTATATATTTCAGTATGCGGCCCTATTCAAATAGATAGCGGGACTTGGAGAGTTACGGCTCGTGTTTCATTAGGAGCGTTTAGTATAGAGGGGTGCTGGACTGATGGCATTTACGAAATAGATCTTCCTGGGTCTACACTCCCTGACTGCACTGAAATCTTTAAGGATCTAGTTCTAGAGCTGAGTACTTCTGATATTCCTACTACTGGCCAAGAATGTACCTTACCTCCCACATTAACTATAAACCTTTTAGGTGCAAGGCAGGTATGGGGAGCAGGCTTAAACGCATCTGGAACAGCCGGGAGTTTTGAAAATTCACTACTTGCAATAATTGATACAAGTAGTGACGCTATTCAAGAGCATGAAATCTTTAGTCAGGATCTTGTGGCGGATTTAACGTTACAATCGGGTATAGAACAATCCCATTCAACCCTTGATCAAACAGTATTTGCAGGCTCAGAGGCGATTGATGCTACAGGTTTAGCTATGCAAACCCATAGTACGTTCGATCAAGACTTAGTTGTGGACGTTTCAAAACAATATACAGGTGCTCAGAATCATACCACCTTTGATCAAGAAGGTGTAGCAATTATAGCTCCTTTAGCTAGTAGCGATGCTGCACAGGATCATGCTATTTTTGATCAAGATATCTCATCTACCACCGCTCTTGGTCTTCTTAGCGATGTAGCACAGGAATATTATTCTTTTGATCAGACTGGAAATATTGTTAACCAGTCAATTATAACAGGGGATTCAGCTTTTTCAATATTTGAACAAGCGGCTTCTAGTATTAATGATCGTATAGCAGATATCAATAGCCACCAACGTACTCGTTCCCAAGATATTGTAGCAGACCTAATTGATATTCAAGGAAGTGTTGCTCAGTCGCAAACTACATTTGATCAAGATCTTGTAGCCCAAGGTTTAGTTATTATCCTTGATGGGTTGCCCATCCATAGTTCTTTTTCTCAGGATGCAGTTGCAGAGGGTGAGATACTTAATTTAGAGGGGGCTCAAACCTATTCATCCTTTGATCAAAGCGTTATTTCGGCTACTGAAAGAGCTGGAGATACAGCTCAAACACATTCAACTTTCAGTCAAGATAGCACTTCAGATGTTGCTTCAGATGCCGATATTATTCAAGACCATGCTGTATTCGATCAAGATCTGGCTGCCGATTTAATTGCAAGTACTGATGCAGCCCAAACGCATTCAACGTTTTCGCAAGAAGGTGATGCTTCTAGAATTCAAGTTACATTAAATGCAGATAGTGCTCAAAACTTCTCTATCTTTGAGCAAAGTAGTACAGTAGAACTTGAATTAAGGGTAAATGTAGATAGTCTTTATGCTAATCATTTACAAGGTCTTACTGCTGAACGTCATGCCCAGGGTACTATTGCCCAAGAGCATAGCACTTTTGATCAAGTAGGGGGAGCAACCATACTTCCTTTGTCCATAGCTAATAGTGATGTTGCTCAAACTCATAGCACTTTTGATCAAGCAGTAGATACTTTAATAGAGGTATCTGGGGATATAGCTCAAGCTTTTACAACCTATAATCAAGATCTAACGGGTCTTCTTTTTATTCAAGGTGATATTGCTCAATTACATTCTACCTACGATCAAGATCTAACGGCTGAAGCAGGGTGTTCTGTTAGTTCCTGTACTTTTGAGTGTAATGAGCTTGAAGAGGGGTGGTTCCAAATTGCTGATAACTGCTTCTCCGCTGAATGCGAATGTGGCCCAGTTCCTATTGAAGAGGTATGTACCTCCGAGAGGTATGGGCAAACAATTGAAGTTGATTGTGTAGCTTTTTAGAAAAGGATAAAACATGGCTAAATCGATGGGAGTTGGTACTGTTCTTGCTACAGCAATGTGTGACGCTATTGCTGATGCTATTGATACAGGTGGAGGTACTGCTGTATTAAGAATTTATGGGGATACAAGGGCGCTGGATGTAGATACTGCTGTCGCTGCTCAAACTCTTTTGTCTGAGCATAATTTAGCTAATCCAGCATTTGGAGCGGCAGTAGATATCGGAGGAAGCTCACGAGCTACAGCTAATAGTATTTCTGATGATACTTCAGCTAACGCTACAGATACTGCAACATGGTTTAGGGTCTTTAATAGGGCTGGTACTCCTGTTATTGATGGGAATGTAGCAACTTCTTCTGCTGATCTTATTATTGATAATACGTCAATTACTTCTGGACAGACGGTTAAGGTCAACTCTTATACTATAACTGTTGCTGAAGTTTCTCCGTAAGTTTTTTAATTTAGGTAATAGAGGAATAAAGAATGACCACAGATACAGTAAAACTTGAAATAAGTAAACTTCAAACAGAATTAGATGCCCTAAAAGTAGATAAGGACTTAGCTTCAAAACGAGTTATAGAGCACAAAGCTTTACTAACTAATCTGTTTCAAGAGGAAAGAACCCTTAGTGCTCTTGAACAGATTGGTATTGATACTACAGGTATCAAGGTATCTAACGGCAAGATTACTCAGGCAGCACCCCGTTAATACTCTTATTAGCAATGAGTAATCTATTTAGACTGCCGTGGACATGTCCTTCTTGTGGCCATAAGGGGTATGTATTACCTGAAATAGCCGTAGAATGTAAATGCGGTAAAGTTAGTACAGCTCCACAATTACCAAGTTCACAGATGGGGAGAAGAATATTTCCTAAAGAGCCCTTAAGTTTAAAAATTCCACCGATGGAATTGGATGAGCATTTCTCATGAAAGTCCGAACGAAGTGAATACCCATAAGAACAAACCAGGAACTATTTTAATGCACTACTTCAGGGCCAGGAATATTAAGCCTACTTCTGGCTGTTCTTGTTACCCTTTGGCAGAAAAAATGGATAACAGGGGGCCTGAAGAAGTACTTGAGGATATAGAAAACTGGACTGATGATATGGTTCTTTCGGCTAAAGAATGGAGAAAAGGCTCAACAGGTGGGTGGTTACGCTTTATTGTACCTCCTAGAATAGTGGTTAAACATTTAATTGTCTGGGCATGTAACGAATCAATGGCCCCTTAGTAAAGGAATATTCTATGGCAGGCGAAATTTCAGTAACAGCAGCAGATGTCTCACTTAGTACTGGCAATGCTAACACCTCTAAACTTAGTGGTGTGGCTATTACCATTGGACAGGTTCTTTATGAAGATTCGTCATCTAAATGGCAATTAGCTACATCAAGTGGCACAGCCTTGGAGGCTGGATCGACTGAGATAGCTATTTCTCTAAATCAAACAGCAGGTACAGGGCAACTAATTAGTGTTGCTTTATCAGGAACTAAAGTTGCTTTTGGTACAGGTGTGCTCTCTGCTGGAGAGCTGTATGCTGTGTCTAATGCTGTCCCTGGAGGAATACAGCCCTACAGTCAAGCGACAACAGGAAATTATTCTTCTATTATAGGCTATGCTGAAGACACTAGTGTTCTTGTATTTGAAAAACTATTACATGGAGTAGTAAGACCGTAATGCTCTTCTTTAGAAAAAAGTCTCTATGGCTGGTAGTGTTTATTTTTACTGTTGTATTTATAGACAATATCACTGTAGACAAGGCTAATGGTCAATCTTTAGCTAACGCAGTCGCTGACCCTAGAACTCTTTGGTATAACAGATTCACACTTCCAGAAGTACAAGAGTCTTCAGGAACCCTATTTTATCTTGGTTACGACTTTAATGTGGGCCAAGCGGACAAAACAGGAAGCCCAAACAATGAACACCCTTGGCTACATACTGGTGGATTAGATAAATGCGGTGACGAGGTGACACTTAAAAGACTGCTATGGATTCCTCCAGAAACTAAGATTGATATCTTTATTGAAAGGAAGAGCGTAGAAAGTATTGGATTGGATTATTCACGTGTTGCTGGAACGTATCCAGAAGGAACCATTTCTGCTGAGTTTCTTTATGAGAAAATTAGATTGTTTGAAATTCGTGTACGTCAAAAGAAAGGAAGTAAGTGGGAAACTGATCAGTTAGAATTTGGTAAGAAACCAGTGGGGTATAAAGCAGTTGATAGCTGTATTGAATGTCATGAAGATATTGGTAAGCATGCTAAGACTTTTGATGTGAATCGTGAATGGCATTCAACGGTACGAGGTCTAGAAGTAGGTGGCCCTATTCAATGGCACCCTTGGTCTTGGAAAGAAGCATATACTAAACAAGGCAGGGGAAGTACTTTAAAAGTTAGACCTGAGGTTCAGCATTTAATTAATGATCGGAGAAGTCCATGATTAAACAGTTAGCGCTAGCTACTTTTACTATGCTAGTAGCTTCAATAGCTATGGCACAATCTTCGGCAGCAATTCAACTTAATGGCAAAGTCGTTATCATTGACGCCTCTAAGGCAACACAGGGCCATTACTACTTTGTATTAGTAATTAAAGCAGATGGAACCTCTACGTTTAAGCAAGCACAAAATATCTACCAAGTAATTCCCCTAACTAACTTTCCAAACCCAGACCCTGATCCTACTATTCCCCTATCTGAGCTAGCTAAAGTTGTCTTTGATGCAGCGGGGGCAGTAGTGGGAGATGAGGACCGTCCAGGCACAGCAGCTTCTTTAGCTACTTTGTATAACTTTCTAGCGACACAAATTGAAACAGGTAACTTATCTGGCGTAGATAATATCAGTAAAGTGGCTAAACTGGGCGCTGATGAGATTCTTAAGCCTAGAAAGATTACAGATAACTGGATGGCTTTTCGTTCTACTCTTAGTAATGAGATTGCAAAAAGACTACAGAGTCAAGAGCTACAAACGGATAAGGAGTGGTCAGAGTTTTTTAAACAGGTTCAAAAGGGTTTAAACTCGTCTGCAGGAGAAGGTACTGCTTTTAACTTAGCTAAGATGCTAGAACTGTTTAAACTTCTTCGGCAGTTAATAAAGACGCTTTAGTTTAAACCCCCTAACTATTAAAGTCTAAATATGGATCCTACTGAATATAAAAAGTTCCTACACCGTACTGGGCATTTCTGGCATCCCGGATTTCCAAATCTACATAATGTTACTAAGGATAATGTAAGTAGCCTTGATTTAAATAGTTCGCATATTCAGCAAGCCACTACTTCATTTCAACTGGCGGATGCAAATTTTAATGAGATATCACAGCTTCCTGTAGAAAGGGGAGGACACGCCAGGGAAATTGTTCCCGATGGAGATATAGGCCCAGTGACTGAACGAATGTCACAAGTAACTAGGTGCCCAATACCTGACTGGTCCCCGCCAAACGGTGTCACAATGCCGGAGTTTAGTATAGACCCTGAAACTCAAACCGAAATGGAGGCAGTTGTTGAGTCGATGCGTGAGAATGCAACAGGTAGAGGGTCTTGGCCAGTTCCTGGCTGTGACGTACAAAGGCCAGATAGAGCCAATGAGCATTCAGTACGTGTTAATATAGATACAACTAAAGCCTCTACACATCAGAAAGACATACTAAATAAAGTTTTAAAGCTAGTTGAAGCTTGTGAAGCTGAAATGGGTCAAAGTGTTCGTCACATTCTTAATGGTGATCCACAAGAAGCTGAGCACGATATACGCTTTGAGTTTATTGCAGGTGGGGTAATAGGGTTTAATTACTTTCCACAAGCAGGAACCTGTAATCAAGTAGTTAAAGGAAGATTAGATAATAGTTGGAATCAACCTGCCCTAATTACAGCAACCTTATTTATCCATGAGTATAAAGGACATGGGGATGGTTTGCGGCATACTAATGGGGGCATAATGAATCCCTCTATTCGCAACATCAATCCTTTATCTTGGAAAGGTGACCCACATGAGAAAACAAAAAGACGTTATTTCGGGGGAGACCCTATAGAAGGCACACCTACTTTTCCAATTCCAACGAATCCTACAAATAAGTTACCTGAGAAATTTACAGTTAGTGTTACTTCAAAAGAAGTACAAAAAGCTTTAAGAGAGGCTGGGTATATTATCATACCTAGACCCGAATTCTAAAGTGCCTTTACTAGTGAGGAAAAAATGCGTGCTTACACAAAATCCATCGTTACCGCTATTGCTACTGTTATAACTGTTGTTACAGCGATTGTTCGAGGGGATGCACCAGAAACTATTCCAGGGGCTACGGAAGCTTTGATTGGTTTAATTACAACAGCTCTCGTATTTCTCTTGCCAAATATACCAAAGGGGCCACGAATATAGTTAACTTAATGGCAATACCTTGAGTTAATAGCTCGGAAATAGTTTGTACTCTTTCGTCTATTTCTGTTGCTGCCAAGAAAATAAGCAACGGGGAAAGTGTTAGCGGATAGCACATAGTAATAAGCCTTATTTCGGGGGTTCATAGCTACGTATCTCTTATTCCCTAACCTGGCTTGACTTATCTTTAGAGCATAAATAC
>TARA_B100000749_G_scaffold83664_1_pt1 | contig 20651 bp, 16 predicted proteins | sample TARA_B100000749 | Tara Oceans TARA_B100000749 (sample SAMEA2621232) | marine metagenome | biome: marine biome (ENVO:00000447); feature: mesopelagic zone (ENVO:00000213); material: "saline water (ENVO:00002010), including plankton (ENVO:xxxxxxxx)" | depth 800 m
TCCGAATGGCCCGCCCGGGAGATGCGCCAGGGCGATGCCATCACGCGTCGCATCGCAATCGATACCGAAATGCTTCAGGCAGCCCCGGACCTTAGGCGGTTCTTGGCACGAAAAGATATCAACGCACTATTTCACTACGTGGCGAGCTTTCGCGTGACGCCGCTCCACTACGTACAGACGATCATTTCAAACCTTGTTGGCGGGGGCTCCGATCCACAGCAGGTTCTTCATGCCGACAGCTTTCACGCGTCCATGAAGGCATGGCTCTTCCTCAATCCGGTCGCGAAAGAAGACGGCCCTTTCACCTATGTCCGTGGTTCGCACTGCTTTACGCCGAAACGGTTGGAATGGGAGCACGAGAGGAGCCTCGCTGACCCTCAGTCGATCGACCGCTTGTCTGCCCGCGGCTCGCCACGCGTCGATGCATCAGGCCTGACGCAAATGGGATTGCCCCCGGCAGAGGCTCTGGCACTGCCGGAGAACACGCTCGTCGTAGCAGATACCGGCGGTTTCCACGCTCGCGGCGCAGCAGAGAAGGCAGGAGAGCGGGTCGAGATCTGGTCTTATGCGCGACGCAATCCGTTCTTGCCTTGGCTGGGCGGGGATCCCCTGAGCATTCCCGGAATCGCCGAGAAGCGCGTAGGTTGGCTCTGGTCCTTCCGCGATCGCTTCGAAAAGAGCATCGGCCAGCCGTGGCAGGATGTTGGCATGCGTAGACCTGTGGACGATACTCCAGCCGACTAAATGTATCTCGGCTAGGTGCGCGGGCGTCTTTTACGTCGTAGCATAACCCAGGTCAGTACCGACGTTGCAATGATCGGCCCTATAACATCGGCGAACTGGTCGGCTTTAGTCCAAACCTTGCGATCGAAAGCTGCCCACCAAGGGGCGTTGGCTCGGAGGCCATGCCCGAATTGCTCGATCCACCGATATTCTGCCTGCGCCAATTCCCGCCCAATGAAATAACCACACGCAAGCAACGCTCCGGCCCACCAGTTCCGGGTCAGGAGCCCGACGATGATTTGTATCGCGAGCGCCACCAATGCATGTTCGGCGAATGCGATGTGCAAGCCCTCCCTGTGGTCCCTAATATCCCTTAATTATTCACGTTATTCGCGACCGCGGTCGCAGTGACAATCGGCGAGAACAGCTGACCGATCGTCTGGATAAGCTTGCGGGGTTGATTGCTTTGGGAATTCCCGAAGTAGAGGACATCGTCATCACGCAACGCAAACCGTTGCGCTAGGAAGAAGGTCGGCGTCTGCATAAGATTGAAATGATAGACCGTCGGCTGGGTTTTATCGGGTCCGGTGTACCGAAAAAGGAAGATGGCCTTTGGATCTCCGGCGTTGCTGTTCGGCCCACCCGCAGCTGCGATCGCTTCGATGACATTCATACGCTCGCGCACGAAAGGAATTTGCTGAACCCTGCCTGTGGCACCGAGAACCGAGAAGATCAGCGGTTCGGCAAGAATGGTTACACGATCACCGGGATAAGCGCGCACACGATCATACGTGCCGGCCAAAACATCGGATAAGCGCAGACGAACCAGATCGTCCCCTCGTTCGATGAGCAGAGTTAGGTTCTTCGCTTCGCCGCGATATCCGCCCGCCAACGCAATGACATCAGAAAGCGTTTCGCGATTGGTCTGCAATACGAGACGTCCCGGTTGTGCGACTTCACCACCAATGATGATAGAATTACCGATCACTTCCTGACGAGTGACGGAAACCTGAGGGTCCTGCGAGAAGGTGCGAAGTCCTTCACGAATCTTTACCTGAACATCCGCTAGAGTATTACCAAGCACCTGGATCGTTCCGACATAGGGAATGTCTATCATCCCGTTGTCGTCGACGCGCCGTGGAGGGAGGGTCTGGGCTTTGACTGAGGGGTCGAATCCACCCGCGGCGTCTGCTGAACTGCCGCCTCCAAACAACGCGACACCTGCCTCGAAAACCGTGACGGAGAGTACGTCACCGGGACCGATCATATCGGATGGTGGGGGATCATAATCTGGCAACTGCCAGCCAATCGGTTCTGCGACCGGAGGGACGTCGGCGATCGAATTTACAGGCACGATATCGATGGCTGCTCCGGCGACCTGTGCCTCCAATGCTGTATCGGTTATCTGGCCTCCAGTCGGTCCGCTCGAAGGCAAGGTGGAGCAGGCACAAAGCGAACCAAACGCGATGGTCGACAAAAGCAGTTTCAGTTTCATGATGAATTCGTATGAGATTTGCGTATGAAGGGCTCCTCTAACCAATAAGAAGGTTCAGGGATAGCCCGTCGCGATCCAATTCACACCGCCATCAGAAGATAATGCGTTGAAGAGTAGTTTTCTAAGGCAGTTGCGGGACATTTTGCTATTGCTCGCTTGTCGACCCGACCGCTTGGCGCTCATCGGTTGGTGGCGATTGTCCGGAAAAAAGTTGCGAGCTCACCATCGACTCCAAAGTGCGATCGCGGCCTTGCCTTTCGCCAACGAACGGTGGATGTCTGACGCTGGTTCAGAAGATATGTCAGCAATCGCCGCGGCGCGAATATCCAAAGGCTTACATAGCTTTTCTGTCCACATACATATCGCAAATGACGACGACTGCCGCGTCGCTCGCCGAGCAATAGAATCGGCACTTGGGCAAAGCGAAAAGCCGGTACGCATATTTGTCACCGCCCCTCGCGCCATGATTGGCCTGCCCGCAGCCTGCGACCTGATTTGTATCCTTCAGGAGCCTTGTCAAAGTCGTATTGCAGGCTTGGAGCTCTCATTGGCTGCGGCCGAAGAGCTTGGTATAGATTATGTAGTTCCCCTTGCTGTTGGCGCAATGCTACCGCGGCATTCTCTAGCTGGATACGCTGCATTCAACAGAGAGCAGCGGCATGAGAGGCTGCCTATTTTGTTTGGGGATCAGCTTGAGGATCTCACACATTCGAACGCGGCGATCGGCTGGTTTAAACCTCTGTGGGATCAGCGGATGATGCTATCTCAGGATTACATCAGCTCGGCATGCGCATTGCCGGTCAGTCCTGCGCGTCGGTTTTTTATTAAGAAGGACGTTCAAGCTCCAACCTGCATTTACGAACTGATCCTACTAATGTCCTTGCCGCCGGATACCGGCGTTTCCGTTGAAAAAGTGCAGCGGATAACCATGCGCACAGTGACGGGAGACTGGTGCACAGACGGAGATGCAGAGTCTCAAGCCGTTCAAAATGCCGGGCCTGAGAACGCATTGGTGTCGGCGGGACCATTCGGCACGGTACAGTTGCGTTGGCCATTGCCACAACCGATCCCAAAAGTTAGCATAATAGTCGCAACTCGCGACAAATTGGAACTGCTTCAAACGTGTGTAGAGGGCGTGCTTTTTCAAACCACCTATCCCGATATCGAATTGATCATCGCAGACAATGATAGTCGGGAAACGGCAACACTCGAATATTTAGACGAGATATTAAAGGACCCGCGCGTTCGCGTCGTGCGTTGGCCGTATCCGTTCAACTATTCGGCTATCAACAATTTTGCCGCAGGGCACGCATCGGGCGAATATTTGTGTCTGCTCAACAATGACATCGAAGTTCTGGAACCGCAATGGCTCGAAGAAATGGTACGCGAGGCTGTGCAACCGGGTGTCGGCGCGGTCGGCGCGCGTCTGCTCTATCCTGACCGGACAATCCAGCATGCAGGCGTCGCGCTGGGGATCGGAAACGCGGCCGGCCATGCGCACCGAGGATTGCAGGAAGATGAAGCGGGCTATTTTGCACAAACGCACATCGTGCGGGGCGCAAGCGCGGTTACAGCAGCCTGCATGCTGGTGGCAAAGCGACATTTCGATGCCGTTGGTGGGCTAGACGAGGATGCGCTTGCCGTGGCTTACAACGACGTGGACCTTTGTTTGAAGCTAAGGATGTGCGGACTGGTCAACATCTACACCCCGCTTGCGACACTCATCCACCACGAAAGCAAATCGCGCGGGCTCGACTTCGCGCCAGAGCACCTTGAACGCTACATGCGCGAACTCGCGGTGTTCCAGCAGCGGTGGGGGGCCGCGGAGGTGGTAGATCCGTGGCACCATCCGCGGCTGAACAGACAAAGCGAAGTATTCAGCTGAAGCTGCGGATTGGTCAAAAGCTCTTAAAAACCGACGACGTCAATTTAGCTGGCAGCGTCTGGCACCTTGCTGGCCAGGCTAGCAAATTCGGAGAGACGAACCAGAATGCAGATGAAATCTGCTTGGGCCAAGGCTTCATCGATCGTCGTCAAAGCTACAGGCTTGTCCGCCTAGCTTGTACGAGGTACACGATCTGCGCATTGCTCGGTGCGCTGATATAGCGCAGCGCACGGCAGATGATTTCGAACATTTCGCCATAGTTCTAGCGGTGATGGATGGTGATCAGGATGATGCGGCGATTGGGCACCAGGAAAAGAAGCAGCGTTTCGATCTGGCCATCGTCGATGTCGTATTGCCATGCAAGAGCGGGCGTTCGTATTTCCTATCTTTCAGGACATCGCGGAACGCGACAATGATGATGGCGGAGATGTACGTCAGGTTCTGCCCAGCTTCACAATGTCGAGATCGACTTCGGGTACGATGTCGAACAGCCACCGGATCTGATCCAGCCTCTCGCGGTGCTGTGCCGTCAGGTTTCGCAGACATGCACGTCGAGCCTTGGAGCACTTCAATCGGTCGACGATCGGCGCTATCTTGATTGACTCTGGACGGGTGTCGAAAACCACCAGAATTTTTAGGCTCTGTCCTATCGTCCGCAATGATTCGTCGGAGACATGCTTCAGGGGCAGATACAGCCACTGCGGCTCTTGAACGCGTGAAAAACGAGGCTGGGGTGCGCGATTTCGCTGAAGACGAGGGGCTGTGGCGGCAAAGCTGTGATCGGCGCAATTTTCGCGCTATGTCTGCCGAATGGTGACAGATCAGTTCAACTCACGACCAGGTGGTGGTCAGGCAGGTGCTGTAAAGAAAGACCCCGCGCAAACACGCGAAATCGCCCGTGGGCTTGCGCTGGCGGCGAACCACCTATTGGCAACAAATAGGGGATCGGCAATTTCCCTGATCGACGAAGCTCTGGCTTTGTACCCTGACAGCTTAGTGCTGGCAATGAACTGCCACATGTCTCGGCGCATGTTTGACGCCTTGCGGCTTGAGGTCGCCGCAGATTTGGTTCGAGAGCATATCCAAGACTATCCAGAGTTGAGAATAGTCCTTCGCGCGCTCGAGAAAGGGGCCCTTCGCGCGATTGCCCCGTAGCGCCATCTAGCTAGCCGACGGCAGCAGCGTAGCCCGACCATTCCAAGGCGGATAGCAATGTCTTTCACCGCTCGCTTCCCCATGCGAGCAACGACTACGATATGCGTAGCCATGGTATAGCCAATTCGATCACTGAACGGGCGTTGATCTATTTTGCCTGACCAGGCCGGGTTTTCCTTATGGTCTCGACCGGCATCAGGACGGAAAGGATAGGCTTTTGTTAGAGGATATGGTGGAGCGTGTTGACTACCACCGTATCGTGGCATCGCTTGCAGAGCGATTTACCTCGCCACCCTTGCGACATAAATCTTCACGTGCCGATCCCGTACTCCGAGCGTGTGGGAGACGCATTCGTCCGTAAATTTGCCGAAGTGCGACCGTCATGCGTGGTCGCTGCTTCCAATTTCGTCGTTGCCGGCACCTGCAAAGTTCTACGTGGCAACTGGAAGTCTACTTAGAAATTACGGTGGCTAGCGCGGCGGACGCGGTCATGTCCCTCCCTGGGCCGATGCGCGACGAACTGGTGGCGCGAGGCGTTTCTGACGAGCGCATTTCCTTCGCGCTTAACGCTTGCAAAGTTGAAAACTTTACACCGGCCTCGTGATTGATTGCTTTCGACTAATCAAGCGGCGATTTGAGAACAGGCAGCGCATACTTACGGAATTGTTAAAATTCGCCATCACCTCTAGAAGAAATCATAGAAAAGTCATCTCTATCGCATGGCTTTCCGTGAAGGAAATAAACTACTTAGAATTATTATATAGTGCGCAATTTGTTGCAATTTCAAAGAAAAGTGACGTTTAAGTAAAACCTCTGCCAACACTTCGGGTGGATCGCCGTTCGCGGAAAGCCGCTTAAGATGCTCCGATAAGCGGAAAAGGCCCGATTGCCCCATCGCTCGCTCCCGCTGCTGGAACTCAATGTATCAACCCATGCACAATTTGCTGAGCGTTCGATCGAGATGCCGTAGTTCTTGGAGATGCCTCAGCCCCATCATTTGCGTCACCCCATGGTTCTTCATCGCCCGAGGCCAACCTGCTCGCGACGCATCACATCGGTGAGGCAATGGACCCATGGCAATCGCCAACGCCATCAAGCTACCATCGCAGTCAACGAAGTAATGCATGGGGAGCGCCCTTTGCCATTCCGACGGCGTGGTCGCGAGGCATCTGCTTCCTCAATACATCCAACTGTGTTTTCAAGAAATAGTCCCTTGATGCAGATACCGTAAAATGTGCGGCTCGCATTAAATATAAAACTGAATCTATGGTGTATACCGACTCACTCCCAAAAGCCTGACGCACCCTCGAAATAAACTCAACGTCTCCGCGAGATCGAACGTCCGCAAAACCTCCAATTTCGTCGATAACTTCGGCCCTAATCATTGTAGATGCAGGGCTTGAATCAAATTTTGTTGGATCTTTTCTGTCGGGAACGTACTTCATTTCGTTTGTGAACCGAGCTTGCTTCACCATATTAAGCATCACGCTCGGGTTGTTTTGCATCGATCGAACCTGAAGCTCAATTCGCTGATGGTGAGACACGTCATCATCGTCTTGAATAGCAATAAAGTCGACACCTTTAAGATGCTCAATTGCAATATTCCTCGAAACGTACTGGCCAACATTATTATTGTTTCTCAATACAGTTAACCTATCATCGTTAAGATTTTCTGCAATATCCGTAATTGCTTCCCAATATTCCAAATCACTACAGTCGTCTACGATGCATAGCTTAAGGCTTCCATGGGTTTGATTCAAAATCGAAGTCATGGAACTCTCAAGCATATCACGGTCGGGATTGTATGTTGTTATAATCACGCCAACTGAGTGATTAGAATTACAATTCCTAGCATGATGTTTGTTAATTACGCTGTAAAAGTCGACCAACTTCTTTTCATTAATCGCATCGAATTCATATTGCTCGATGTTTGAGTGTAGGCAGCTCGTCAAAATGCGTGACCACGCCAAGTATGGTCCGCCGAAAATCATCAAAAGATATTCGCCAGCATTCTTATCAATAGCTGCAACTTTGTTAGAAAGTTCGATGATATCAGTCGAAAAGCTTCGAGCAATAAGTGAGGCGATGGAATATTTTAAAACCGAGTCGAAATTCCCATCATTAAAGAAATTGACAACGCGATCTGCTGACATGACGGATGCGCTGTCTCCTGCCCGCGGTTGGCGACGGGTCAAGAATGCCGCGTCGCGTAATAGCCCACCCGTTCTGCCTACGGAGTTTCTAACAATGTCAAAATAAATATCACAGAAAACATCATAGCCAACGGCCGATCGCAAAACTTCCCGCCCCTTTTCGTGAGTGGCAATCTTAAGGACTAGTGCGGCAATCTCGTTAGATCTGTTGTATCGCTTGTCTGATATCAAGTTCCGAACAATTGATGCCAAATTTTCATCTGGTAGCAAAAGTAATTTGCCCCAGTCATTAGATATGACGTAGTCAAGAAGATCCGTATCCCAATCGGATTGGTATATGTTTTCTAAAATTATAGAAATCGACGCCGATAATTCTTCGAACTCCTTTATCTGAGTGACGCTGAAGATTATAGCTAGAGTGGCCTGACTGATGGAAGGTGAGGAAAGTTGGGCAGTGGCTGACGTAGCTATCTCATCCAGATATCTCCGGAGTTCCGACAAATCCGGCACATCAAACGAATGTTCTGAAATTAGCTCAATATATCGGCTCTTGTCACGGATGGTTGTCGCAGCATGAGCCGACTGGCTTACCCTAGAGAGCCAATTTCGCATCTCATGCGAGTGAGCGCGTAGGTTGCACCACTCGAAATCGGCGTCGTCTAGTTGCCTCACAAGTTTCGAGCGTTGGTGCGTATGCTCGGAAGCGCTGCGCTTCCAAAGAGCGTGCTCATCATGACCATATTTACGTTTCAAATGGCCGTTTAACCGTTTGTCCGAACTCGGCTGAGCGGGCACGACACAGTTTATGTTGCCCAGCGCCTTGAGTGTAGTTGCCAATTGGATGTCATCGAACGTCTTATGAGAACTGCGATAGCGGCGGGCTTCCACTATGTATTTTATCCATTCGGTCTGAAAAAAATACGAATTGCATACCCAGTCGCATAGGGCATCGTTGTCCGAGCCTACAGTTTCGACAGACTCCCATGCCGGCGTTTCACTTGGCTTTGCTCGTCGCCCGGAGGGGCCTACCAGAGCGTTGTGCTTCTCTGATGTGCGAATACATGACTGAATCCAATCGGAGCCCGGAATGACGTCGTCATCAAACACGCAGACAAATTTTGCATTTGCCAAATACCCTACAATCCAGCGGGTGTAGAGTGAGTTGAGTCCTGATTGAATGACCTCAATTCGATCGCGAGATCGAATATCGTCGGGAATATCAATATGGTATTCGTTTTGGATCAAAATTACGCTTTCCGGCGGAACGCTTTGACCGAACACGGCATCAAGTTGCTCTTCTAGATAATCAATTCTCTTCCAAAGAGTTATTACCGCAACCCAGTTATTATCACATTCATTATTAAAAACTCGTAAGAATTTAGTTTCAGATTTTTCGAGAAATTGCTCGCCATCGTATTCTTGGCCGGAATTTAGCAGGCGGCTCTCTAGCGCCTTGATGTTGAACTGCGCTTGCTCAAAAAGAGGGCTTTTGGAGGGAACTTTTCTGTATTCGCTGAGAGACTCAGCAATACGTCCGGCTCGAGAAAGCCTATTACCAATTTCTATGCTCATGCCCGCTCCAAAATTGAAACTAATCTCGGTGATTTTTTTCAAGATAATGTGATGTGCTTCCGCCCAACCATTCCACCGTGCGTGAATTCTATAGTATTATTAATCTACTTTTGGACATTGCATTTCCTGTTTATTCACATTTTATTAAGACGGCTTTGGGGTTTTTGCGGTCGTCTCAGGATCCATGCGCGCAAACGCAACATCTATCATCATGCGGCATGCGTATTCAGGCTGCTACGCGACCTGCGGCCATTTGCTAGGGGCTGGATATATTCTTCCGAAGCCAAGACTGCACATAAAGAAGATAAGGGATGGTCTGGCAGAGTTCTTGGCAAGGTCCCATAGTTCGCATTGATACACAGAAAGCATTCGATGGAAGACTTCCTGGTAAGAAGTCGACGCTGGATTGTTCGCTACCGTTGTTCACTGATGCCGGAAACTCCCTTTCCCTGCCCGCCATGAGGTCGATACCTAAGTGTTACCCCATGATGGCTCAGGCTCACAGGCTTTTTGGTTTGATTGCCATTTTAATTAAGTAAGGCCCGCGGCGTCTGGGCCGGAACAACAGCATCATAGTTATAGCCTCGTAAGCCTGACTTGCCTCACTCGGATGGTTAGATCGCGCACATCCGCGCTTCCGCGGCTTGCTGGAGAGAGGCTTCTGGGGAAGCGCATCTCGACCTCCAGCCGACGGCGCTTCGCATCAGGCTCAATCCTGATCTGGCCTGAAACGAGGACTGGAAATAGAGGGACGCGGCGATAGTGGGTTACTTGCGCTCTTTTCAAAAACGAGAGCGGCCCAGTAGGCGAATTAAGCGACTTCATTTCGACCGCCACAGGGGCGCCATCCACGCTTAGTTGCATGCCATTCAAGATATCGGGCGCAATCGCGTCGACGACCTCGATTTGCAACTCGTAGCATGCCGGACTGAGGCGTGGGAGCCGCAATATGGAGCTGACGCCTGCCCCCGCCCATCGCCCATCTTGTTCGGCGTCATACCAGTTTTTGCCGTCTATTGACTCACGCATGTCGATTACAATCAGTGAGGTCGCGGCGGGAACACCGCCATAACTCTGGCCCACCCCTGCCCCTCCTACAGAAGCCTGCGGGTCTTGGCATTTAACAAAATAGCGCTCCAGATCATCTTGCACCGAATGTAACTGGGCCAAGAGAAGTTGATTTTCTTCCTCAGATTTACTCAGGCTCAATCTCAAGGAGGCAGTGGTCTGCTTTTCAGCTTCAAGACTGCGTTGCACAACAGTCTTTGTCGCGTTCGAAGCGTTCTGTAATGCTTTCAGGCTAAAAATTTGTCGGTTGGAGGCTTGTAACTTCCCTTCAAGTTCTCGGACCTGGTCGCGTAACCCTCTGTATTCTGTCAGTGCTTGGTCTCGCATATGTGATCGGCCAACATTCTCTCGATAGGGTAAGTCAGCGGCGCTTTGCATTTCCTGAAAAAGCGCTTGAATTTCCGGGGTCTTGGTTACCAATTGAGATGCCGACCAAAGCGCAACAGCGCTTGGCGCACTCATTTCTGCTAGAGGTTCGTCAATCAAGGCAAGTTCGATACCGAACCGATATTTGCATTTTGTGAGAAAGCTGACCGGGCTGTCGACCAGCTTTCCCTTGTTTACCATGATGCAACGGTCAACATTCTGAGAAAAAAAGCGGAGTAACTCTTTGTTGCAAGCGGCCCAATTGGCAAGCGCAGCATCCACTGAATCGTCAGCCAAAGGCCCGTCTTTGTCGAGCAATCTGGCCAATGCCTGCTCAGGAGACGAATATACCAGCACAAATTTTGTGCGGGAATCGAAATTGCGCCAATGTTCGAGCAGTGGAAGATTTAGATGATGTGCCCATCCCCAATCGGCTTGGTCCAAGTTAGCCACAGTCATGTCGACCGAGAGGGCCTGCCAAATCTGCGCTGGAGTAATCTGGCCTGCATATCCGGGAGCCGAGGTATTGACTTCATGCGCTTGGCAAATGCGGCGGGTCAGTTCAGGCGGGGAGAACTGGCCATCGCTAAATGGCATCGCCTCTGCCAATCCAGCGCGGGTCAATGCTTGTTGAGCAAGTGCATAGCCGGAATTTTCGTCGCCGCAAGTTACAACGATTGACACTCTGTTTAACACTCCCGACTCTTTGCGGAGGACGCCGTCCGTCAAGGCATACGTATTATGCCGCAAAAACCGCATATCGTCCTGCCTCCGAGATAGCAATGATTGTACCCGACTTCCGTGGGGGTGCGTTGGCCCTAACGATCGGTCACACTTCGACATACCTCTATCTCACAGAGAGAAAAGCATTTCACGGGCAACCGGCTGAACAGCTAACGTCAGAAATCTGGCTTAGAGCCTGATTCGCAATCGGTTTAAGAGATGTCAGGCGGCTGACTCAACGTCGCCCTGATCACTGATCCCGTCGTTTGTGACACACCAAAGGATATCAGTTATGCGGACTGAGGCTTACGCAAAACAAAATGCCACCTCTGTGTTAAGCGGCATGAATACTTACTAAACAACCGTCATAGTGACATCAAGATTCTTCGATCTTTCTGTATATTCTGTTTTCGACAAGCGTCTCGAAGCGCTTATTTCCAGCAATGAAGGTATCAACGATCATTTTGACCTGAGCCGCTCCCTCTTGCTCTGGCGTCATATACCTATCTCTGACACTGTTCATTGATTTAGAACTTGCGAACGTCCACGAATAGTCGTCCAGATCTATCGTCCCCCCAACTTTAAGAAGTTTGTCCGCTATAAAAAACGCGGGCAGGTCGTGAAGAACGGTGTGTGCTCCATCCAGGTATACATAGTCGAATACCGGCTTCTTTACATCGAGCCACATACGCATGAGGGACCAGTGATAAGAGTCCCAATATTTTTCCGTATTGCCATGCGGAACGATGTTGATGAAGCCAAGGTCCTTAAGGTCTCCTGCCAGCTCATCGACTTTTGAATCAAAATCAAAAATATGGATCTCACCGCGACCATTGAGTTTTTCCGCTATTCCCCTTGTTGTTGCTCCAATACCTATGCCGATCTCAGCTATAGCAGGGCTTTCGTTGGTTTCCAGTAGCTTCTCGATATTTCCAATGGTCGTGTATTGTGGTCGAGACAGTGACCTGAACTCTTCCGTCCCAATTTTTTCAAGCATTTTGCCCCTTTCGTTTAGCCAGATATAATGTCGTCTAGCCAGATATAATGCGATCCTGATAAACTCTATCAACCAGCTGAGGATCAAGCAACTTTGTTGCGATGAGATACAAAATGGGATCTATATAACTAGCTAGCCGAGATTGATATCCAGACGCGGTAGGGCGAGAGCTCGCGTTACCGTTCGACCCGGGACGATGATGCCGGTCTGGGTGAGCGGGCCAACCAGCGTCGCCGGTTCGGCTATCGCCGCTTACATGTTAGGCTGGGTCGGGAGGGGACCATGATCAGCCCGAAGCAGACCCAGAGGCTCTACAAGGAGGAAGGCTTGACGGTCAGGCGACGACGCAGCGGCAGGCGTGCTGTCCGCACAAGAGCGCCTGCTCTGGTTCTGACTCTGCCGAACCAGTTGGTTTCGGGAAGACAGTTCCGCGTGCGTAACGTGGTCGGTGACGTGACAAGGGCATGTCTGGCAGGGGTGCCGGATACCTCGATCTCAGGTCGTCGTGTTGTGCGCGAACTCACCGCGCTGATTGCACAGCGAGGCAAGCCGGCATGATTGTTAGCGATAATGGCACTGAGCTGACCAGCAACGCCGTGCTCGCATGGTGCGGCGAGATCGGCGCCGAGTGGCATTACTTCGCGCCGGAAAGGCCGATGCAGAACGGCTGCGTCGACAGCTTCAACGGTCGCATGCACGACGAGGCGCTGTTTTAGAGCATGGCTCATGCCCGTGTCGAAATCGCTGCCTGGGTGGATGACTACAATCGGGAGTGACCGCACTCATCCCTTGGATACACAACCCCGGCGGCGTTCGCCGCCGAACTGAATAAGCAATGGCCTACTCCGCTAAGCAGCCCATTGCTTCAACCGTGCAGATGCGCATAACAACCGCCAGACTCTACTCCAGATGGCGGAAAGCTGGGGTTCACGTCATTGAGTATCAGCGAGTCAAAAATGGTTTCAAACGATAGAGACGCGACGTCTGTTGCTTCAGAGTTTAGTTCGCAGATGAAGCAGGAGGAACTGACGAGTGCGCGGGAGGCCAAAAGCGAATCCCGTCGGCAGCTGGCCGTCTTAAAAAGCAAATATCTTGACCTACAAGGTGAACTCGAAGCGGAGAAGGCCCTCTTGGTAAAGGCGAGGGCCAGGCTTAGGGACGCGGAGAGTGACTTAATTACGCGAATTTCTGCGTTGGAAGCCAATTGCGCCGCGAAAGATGATCAGCTTGCCGCACTTCAAGGGCGATATGAAGATAGGCTAAGCGACATTGCGCAACTTGGCCATATCCTCGCGGTCGAGGGTAAAGAGCTGAGGCGGTTGAAGGCCGAGTATGAGTATTCTGCACAGCGCCACCACATACTGACTAAGCTTGCGCAGACGAGGAGCCAGCTGCACCGGGCCATGTCCAAGCCTTTTTACGCAAAGGCGCGTAGGCGCGCAGAGAAAGTTGTGACCAACGAGATCGCCTTGGTTTCGGAGAGCGGCTTGTTCGATGCCGAGTGGTATGGCGAGAACTATCCCGATGTCGCGCAGAGCGGTGGTGATCTGTTGCGCCAATTCGTGTTGCATGGCGCATATGAGTTGCGAGACCCTGGTCCAGCATTCAGCGCCTTCAAGTATCATCAGAAGTACCCGGATGTGACCGAAGCTGGTGCACCGGCCCTCCTACACTATTTGCGCAATGGTCGATCCGAGGGGCGGCTTGCATTCAGGGTGGGCGAAGGAGGCTAAGCTCCTTCTTGTCTAGTCAGGCCAGCGCCTGCTCTTGGATTGCATGGGCGCGCTCGCGGGCAGCTCGGCTCATCCTGTGCAACTGTAGCCTCGCCACATCAAGTGCCAGCACCGCATCGGCTACACTGGTTACGCAGTCCGCAGGTGCCACGATGCCTGTCTCGCTGTCGATCACCAGCGAGGGGGGGGCGCCTCGATCATAGCAGACAACGGGCCGGCCAGCTGCCATCGCCTCAACCACGGTCCGTCCGAAGCTTTCGGCGAAGTGGGATAGGCTGGCGACCACGTCCACCTGAGCCATCGCTTCCAGCGGAGTGGCAGCGTAGTCGCAAATCTCGAGGTTGTGAGGCAGAGGCTTAAGGAACTGCAGATCTGGCGATTGTGGGCCGATCAGAAGGAACCGCACGGCAGGCCCCATGGTTGCCACCATCCGCGCCACTTCCGCGAAGTCGCCAATCCCCTTCTTGGTTATGTTGCTGCTGACCAGGCCAACCTTCAGTATTCTGGAAGGAGTAAACGGCAGATCGAACAGCCTTTCGTCTACCGCATTTGGGCGAACGTTGCTTCTTTCAGGGCACTGCAGCCAGTCGCTCACCACCTGTGACGGCATGATGAAGCGATCAGCCTGGTCCAGAAGGGTTTGCCGCAAGGTCTCTGGCCCGATGCTCAGGGTGTGACACAAGGCAAAGTCTTCTGCAGGCATTTCCCGCACATACAGGACGCTCGGAAGGCCCTCGGCGCGCGCTGCAAGCAGTGGGGCCTCTTGCATGAGGGTGTTCACATGCATTTCGCATGGCCGGTGTTTGCGGATTAATCCCCGGATCGCTTCGACTGTTTCTTCGTCTGCCGGGTGAACGCCATGGCGCCAGCGTTGCGGCAGAACTTCTACGGCGTTCGATATCTCAAGCAGCTGCGCAAGGTACTCAGCGTTATTCAGCGAAGGCAGCACCACAACAGGGACGAAGCCATCACGAGCCACGCGTTCGACCATGTCTAGGAAGCTGCGCTCCGCCCCGAACAGGGTTTTTCCTGAAGTATGGGCGAACAGCAATATGAGTCCGCGATGCCCGAAGCCTTCGGCGGGTCTGCCTTCGAAAGTCGGCAGAGCCGAGGCGCCGTTGCCCTGGCCTTGGCACAGGTAATGCAGTAGCGGATTGTCATTCGGGCCAAGCGCTTGTGCCTTGCGATATGCGCTGGTGCTGAACAGCGGGCCGGGATCGCGATCCTCCGCAGCCCCGGCGGCAAGATAGTGGCGGCCAGCGCCAATACCTGCCTGCAATACATCGGGATAGGCCAGCGCATACCAATCGTCGTTTAGTAGGGCAGACGTTGCGAGAAGGTCGAAGTCGGTAGCCGGTCCTTCCTGGTCTCCTATGGCGATTTCCGAAGGGACACGGAACGGGCGCCGCGTGGGTTTTTGTTCGAGAAGCAGATCGGCAGGGCGCCTGGCCATGCTGTGCCAGTGATGCGCGGCTTCCATGTAATCGTTCCGCACGCCCCTGAACTGGGTTCGCAGATGTGTTGCGCCTGTGCTCGTCAGAGATTCCGGCGTAGTTCGTCCGAATGCCAGCGGAATGCCAGGGCAGACCTCACGGATAGCGCGCGGGCCAAAAGCACTGAGAATGCGGTAATAGTATTCGGTGTCCGCGTTCACGCGGACACGATCCCAATAGCCGAGCTTTTCGCGCAGCTCGGCGCGGAGCATCAGCGAAGAAACGTTACGATGGGTCCAGCCGTCTTCGGTGCGCCAGCGTGTGAACTCCAGGTTGTTGCTCGCGCGGACCCAGTGCGAGACCGAAGCCTTGAGTGCCCCGTCTTCCAGCAGTGTATTTGCCTGCATCTCGATTTTTTGCGGATGAGACCAGTCGTCGGAATCATGGACAGTTATGAAAGTCCCGCGCGCTTCGGCCATGCCTGCGTTACGGGCTGCATAGGCACCCAAATTGCGGCCGAGCTCTATCACCCTGACGCGTGCATCCTGAGTGGCAAGGGCCTGAGCCACTTCCAAACTGTTGTCAGTCGACCCGTCATTGACCAGCAGCACTTCCATGGACGACCAGCTTTGGGCCAGCAGTGAGTGGACGGCGGAGGACAGCAGATCGGCAGCATTGAAGACCGGCACGATTACGCTAACCAGTTCTGAGCTTGCTGCAGGTTCAGGTGCTGTGTGCGGTGTCAGCCGATCAAACATCGGAGAAGTCCCGGCGGCCAGACTTAATGGCATCAACCCGCTGTCTTGATGGACCTGCGCCAAGATTTGAGACAGCGTTTCGCGCGGCTGCTTTTCGAGGTTTGCCAGCGAGAACTTTGCCAGAGCGAGGTCCGGAATGGTCCCGAAAAGCGTGCTCGCGAAGTCAATGAAATTCTGCGCGTTCTTGGTATCGCCTACGGCAAGGCACGCTTCGACCCCCAGAAGGTATGGTCCGGGATGCGCCAGTTCAGGACCACTTCGCTGAAGCTTGGGATAAGCCAATATCGCTTCGTAAGCACGATCCCAATGCTGCTGGCTGGCAAACCAGCGAGCCAGAACCCAGGCTGCTCCGGCCCTCTCCGCGGGGGACCCTTTGTGGAGTAGCTGCTGGAGACGGGGAAGAACGCGATCGGGCAAACCTCGCCATAGCCACAGGTCCAGCTCTAAGGCGTGAACTGCGGCCCCGGCTTTGTCACTGGATTGTAGCCAGGCGAATGCCTGAGTTTGACTGTCTTCGCCTGATCTTGCGACCTCACTTGCGCTTGCCTTGGGCATCTTGAGTGACGTCAGGTCAGCGGACGGCATTCAGCTTTCCCGATATGGAGGTAATGAACCAGCGCCGGCCAACCGGCTTTCGCGACATCGGGATTCGCGAGATAATAGGCCATGGTTTCAAAATCCGGACTCGGATCCAACCCATCGAAAGCCCCTGCTCGAACGTAATACTCTGCAGCTGCCAAGCTATCATGCAAAGCTTTGGAACATCTCTCTGCAAGCCATTGCCAGTCGAACAAAGGGCTATCTGCCACCATGCGAACCTGGGATTTAATCGCGGGCTGGCCATCCCCAGGACCGTGTAACTGCATCCGGTATGATGCGTGCACGAGCGCTATCTCCACGTCACGGCGGCGATGCAGCTCTTTAATTTCGAGCCTCAGCAGGCGCTGAATGTTCAGTTCGAACTGATCACTGTAGTTGTTCATAACCACGCTCGCCGAGTGCACTGAGTCCCTTGAAGAATAGGGCTAAACGATCTCGGCAAGCGAGCAGCCAATCTAAAGCGCCTCATAGACCGCAATCGCCTTGTTCACATCCTCGTACACCTGCGCCAGACCATTATTCAAAACAATGGCGCGGTTGCAGTATTGTCGAACCATCCCCAAGCTATGTGAGGCGAGCAGAAGGGCGCGATCGCTGCGAGCCTCGAAGAAATGTTCTTTGCACTTTTCACGGAAGTTCTTGTCGCCGACCATAATCACTTCGTCGATCAGATAGCATTCGAACTCAATGGCGAGCGACAACGCAAAGGCCAAGCGCGCGCGCATGCCTGATGAGTATTGTTTCACAGGCATGTGAAGATTTACGCCAAGTTCTGTAAATTCTTCCACGAAAGCGCGCATCTCGGAGTAAGGCTTGTCGTAGATTCGGGCGATGAAGCGAGCGTTGTCGTATCCTGTGAGGCTGCCTTGGAAGCCACCAGTGAAGCCGAGAGGCCAAGAGCATGTCATCTTCCGGGTGATTTTGCCCGAGGTCGGCATTTCCACCCCGCCGAGCAGACGGATCAGCGTGGACTTGCCAGCGCCATTGCGTCCTAGAAGGCCGATTCGATCCAGCGGATTAATGACAAAATCGACCCCCTTGAGCACCGATTTGGTCATTTTGCCAACCCGATAGTCCTTATGAACATTGCTGCATACTATCATGACACGGTCATCGTGCGTCGCACCCGTCGGCATAACGTAAGTCCTACCAGCAGGCAGGCAAGCGAGACCCCAAGTGCCTTAGGCAAATCGTAATAGGGGGTGATCACGTCACCGAAGGCACCGTAGCGCATCAACTCCATTCCCGACACCAAGGGCGACCACATTAGGGCGTCGCGCATTTGCGGCGATAGCCAGGCCGCTAGGTTAAAGACGCCTGAAAGAGGGATGGATACATAGACGCTGATCGGTACTAGTTTTTCCACTACTTCCGACATTTCGGACAAAGGCGCGAGAACTGTCGTAATGGAAATCACAAAGAAGAAATACACAAACCAGCCAAATATGATTGCTCCGACATTTTCTGGCGCGGTAACACTTCCAAAGAAGTACAGAACAATGCCGGCGAACATATAAGCCGCCATTGCACCGATTGCTTCGATCGATACACGCACAAATATGAAGTCAAGCACTTTCACTTGGCGGTGATATAGCAGTGCACTGTTGCTCATAAAGATTTTGGCGGAACGGCCGAATGAATGCCGCAAAAAGGTAAGGGGAATATAGCCCGTCGCGACGAAGGCGATTACACTCATGCCTACCCTGTCGTGACCGCCAACTATAGTCCAGACGAGGCCTACGAGTCCCGCGAAAAGCAGTGGTTCGACCATGATCCACAGGAAGCCGATGTTGTCGCGCCCGAAACGGGTTACCAGTTCGCGCATGATCAGAGCCTGGACGACCTTTACCTGAACATGGAGGCCTTGAGAGAAACGTGCCATTGCCTAGCTTTCTGGGGCATGCTCGCGGATGCCGACAGAAAGCATCCAGCCGACCAGGTAAACACACAGCGAAGCGAAGATTACCGCCAGAATGCTCTTTAAGCGGTTCGGAAGGATGGGGGCGTCGGGAAGGTTGGGTTCGACAACGCGCTCTAGATAGTACTGTTGTTGCTCAGCCTCAACGCGAGCCTGCTCAAGAGAGGAGTTCGCTACGGTCAAAAGCTGTGTCGCGAACTCCTGCTCGACGAGCAGGTTTTCGTATTCGGACAGCCTGGATGCGAGGCCGTCGGTGGTTCCCACTGCGCGACTCGTTTGTGTATCAATCTGTTGGCGGGTTGCCGTAATCCGCTCCCGAATTGCAGGTATTGACGGGTGATTGGGGGTCATACGCTGTAACTGGGAAAGCTGCGCTCGCAAGGCGGTCTCCTGTGCGATCAATTCGTTGGACGCCGCCATTACGCCCATGCCTTCCTGCTGTGGGTCAAGAATGCGCGCGGTGTTACGATAGGCGCCTAGATTGATGCGCGCATCACGCACCCGCTTCTGCGCCCCGTCGACACGCTCTTCCGCATCGGCAATCGCCTGCGCATTCACTCTCTGGTTGAGCTGATTGACCAGATTTTCGCTTAATTTAAGAAGCCCCAGGTTGATGGCTTGCGCATCTTGCGGAGTAAACGCCTCCACCTTCAACTGGGTAAGGCCGCTGGCCGGATCTGGCATGGCGTTCACTTTCCCGAGATAGAACGCGTAGAGATCCTCGAAAGATCCGCTCTCCCAAAGGCGGGGAAAACCGCTGAATACATCCGCCTCAGGAGATGAGAAGGCGCCGCGAACGTCGACCTTCTGGGAAAGGTCGGCAAGAGCATCGCGTGAATGCAGGTAGCCGATAATTTCGTTCGATTGCTCTTGCCCGCTACCGAGACCGGTTCGCTGCAAAATGCTGCCGAGCGAGACGTTACTGGCCGATTGTTTGTCAGGTGCCTTAATGACGAAGCTGGACACGGAAACGTAAATATCGGCAGCTATGAAGCCGAAATAAAGAGTGCCGAGCAGTGAAGGCAGAACTACAAATGCGCCAAACCAGCGCCATCGCTTGAGGAGGGCAAGGAGCTTGTTTTCTGCTGTAGTCTCGCCAGCTTGGCGCTGAAGGTCTGGATCATGGTGCATTGGTAATAATTCAACTCAATCACGGGTAGAGCGTACAGCGCCTACCCACTTCGGCTGGCTAAGCCCAAACGAGGGATCGATAGCAATAGCTTGATGAATCTCTCACAAACAATTCTGCGCAATAGCGGATGGGTGGCTTCTGATTTTGCCATAGGCTCTTTAAATGACGCCGTTAACGCAATGCTCTATGAAAGACACGTGTTTTTGCAATGGCGCGCTTGCGTCAGTGGCGGCCGTCCTCACCGGTATATGTCGGATATCCGTTCGAAAAGCATCCGCAGCGCGCGTGCTGTTCCACGGCTTCCTCCCTTCGCTGCACCCAGCAGTTGCCAAAAATCCGGCCTCAAGCTGCTCCGTTCATCAAGAGCGCAGTAGATCTGCCAGAACCGCTCCACGCCCAGCACCCGCGGCATCAGAAACACGCCATGATAACCGAAACTGCAAGCCGCATCGCCGACGCGCTCGGCCGCGAACGCATCGGACAGTTCGGCCGGAGCAAAGCGCATTCCTTTCTGCTCTAACAGCGTGCGATTGGTCCGGCAGATAGCCACATCCTCAGGATGATGGGCCTCGAAGTCGTTCTGGCAGCATGCTTCCATCATCCGCCGACTGCGCAAGGAAAACCCGCCATTGCCGACATTATGCCCGTCATCAAACTGGGGCCAACTTGCCCCAATATAATCATAATCCAGGAATTCCGCCCGCCAGCGAGCGGGGTCGATTACGTGCCCGTCCCATTGCGCCACTAGGCAATGGTCGGTAGCGATATGATCGACCAATTGAGTGAGCATGAAGTTCGAATAGGCTTTAGCCGAGGTCAGCCGCTCGATAGGAACGATTTGGATCGCATCGCCAACATCCAGTGTAGTATCGATTGCGTGGGTGCACAAGACTGCCTCGGCAAAGTCCACATATTGCATGCTTGTACGCATGGCCTCGAC
>TARA_B100000749_G_scaffold184766_1_pt1 | contig 20464 bp, 25 predicted proteins | sample TARA_B100000749 | Tara Oceans TARA_B100000749 (sample SAMEA2621232) | marine metagenome | biome: marine biome (ENVO:00000447); feature: mesopelagic zone (ENVO:00000213); material: "saline water (ENVO:00002010), including plankton (ENVO:xxxxxxxx)" | depth 800 m
GACGAGCGAGATCGCATGGCTGAAGGGTACCGAGCCGACCGGGCATAGATGCTCTCTGCCGCCGAGCGTGAGTCCACAGGTCGCGCACGCCTGTCGGTCCTGCCGTGCGCCGTGAGTGGTTGCCGTGTGTCTAGTAAAGGCCGAGTAGGATCACATATCCTGCGCCTACGGCGGTCTGGTCGACGAGTGACACCCTCGAGGAACGCATCGACTTCGATCGCGCGCAACGGCTTTGTGCTTGAGTCAGACAACGTCGGCTCATCCGCGGTTCAGCAACTCGATGAGCTTGGCTATCTGGTCATCCGACTGGATGCATCACATTGGTCAGACGGAGCGACGATGCTTGCTGACTTTGCGTCTGCGTTGGAGTTTCCAGACTACTTTGGGGGGAACCTCGACGCTCTCAATGACTGCCTCGGCGACGTCGCCGAACGGCGGTACGGCTGGCGAGATGGCGTCCAAACCGGCCTCGTCATACACGTCGCGGAGATGAGCTCGTTTAGGGACGCCGATCCGCAGACCGCGGAAGCGCTCGTCACGATTCTTCGGGGCAACGCCGGATACGCAGCCTTGTTCGGGACCCGAGTCCTGGCTGTCCTGAGCTGATTACGTCGCCGAACCAAGCAGTCAGTGCCGCTCGCCCGGTAGCGGGTCCATTCGCGAGCGCCAGGATGCTGTCGCCTTTATCGTGGTGGGGTGCGTGGGATCGAGGTCGATGAACGGGACTCATCGTGGGAAACGAACGATCCGCGCTACCGGATCTACGTTGTCGCGGGTGCCGGGTCGGTGGTGACCACGGTCGATCTCATCGATGCGACATTCAAGGACGCGGAGTGGTCTGCGACCACTCTCGCTGGTGATGACAACCTGTGGTCGATTGCACTCGTTGTCGACGATTCAGGTCGCGGCCGCGGCCGCGACCTGATCTGGCTGGTCGGAGGCGACTATAACTCGCCCCCGCAGTCGCCTCGGGAGTGGCGAATGCGGGCGGAGATGCAAGACCGCCTGCTCGCACACCGCAGCCGCATCCCTGGGACAGGTCGTAGCCCTTGTGATCAGTTGAGCAGTAGCTGCATCCGCTCACGGGGTTGTAGCCGAATCCGCGCCCCTTGAAGTAGTCCCCGGCCAGCGGGTAGCCCCAATCGCCGTTCGCAACCGGTGCTGGTCGGTTTTCGATCTCGGTCGACTCTTGCGCGCCGGCGACCGCGAACGGGATCGCGATGAGCGGCGTGACGAGCATCCCGCCCGCGAGCAGGAGGAAGAGCAGCATCCCGATCGCGATCCGGCGCCCGGTCCTCGTGCTCGCGAGGGCTGCAGCGGCGGCGACCGGGGCTCCCATATCAGGGCTCGATCGTCCCGGAGAAGAAGCGAACGACCTTGCAGTCGCCTGACTGCTGCGCCGTGTCCGGAGTCGGCGTCGACCCTTCGCCGCACAGGACCTGCACGCTTACTCGCACCAGGTCGTCATACGACGTCTCGCCGCCGCTTCCGTCGGTGCGGGTGTACGTCAGCACAACGTCGGCCGTTCCGATGCGCATGCTGCCGGTGTTGTCGTCCGGAACGTCCGTGTACTCGATGCCGCCGGTGACGGCGGCGGCGACGCGTCCGTCTTCGTTTGCGAGCGAGTCCCATTCCTGTGCGGGAAGCACGACGCTCTGTCTCAGCTCGAGCTGCGACGCCTGCATGTCCGACTGCCGATCCGCTTCAGAGGTGTACCGGGTGTCGGGTGTGAACCACGTGTCGAGGTAGCTGAGCCACTCTGGTCGTGTGCTCAGCTGTGTGTCGAAAGTGGATGCCGCAGCAAACGCCGCGCGGATATAGGTATCGGGGTCTGTCGTGGCCGGTTCGGGAACCCACCCCTTTGTTGTGACCGATGAGTCGACGACATCGACTGCTGACGACCCGGTGGGCTGGGCCGTTGGTGAGGCGGCGGGTGGAGCGGGCTCCGTTGGGGCCGACTCGGGCGTTCTCGAGGAGAGCGAGACGATGACGATAGCCAAGATGCCCACGAGAAGCACACCCCCGCCGATGATCGCCCACGCGACACCTCGGCGACTGCGATCGTTCGAAGATCTCATCGGCCCTCCTGACCATTCAGGACGGCGATATGGCTTGAACCGATGGGCTTCTGCCGGGGACGCCGTGGAGGCATCCTATGCTTCGGCGAGACGCGGCAAAAAGGAGAATCTTCTAATAAAGATGCGGCGGGCATCATCGAATAGCGGCGGGCGTCACTGCCGGTCGCGGGGCGATACGAGGAGCAGGCTACTGGGCTGATGGCCGCGCCGTCTGTAGGCACTTTGGGGGACATGGCCCGCCTGGGGCAGGACCTCTCCGGTCGATTCCATGTCGCTCCGCTTGACATGAGAGAAGCATATAACAGTACACTCCATATGTGAAGCTTTTTCTGGATCGGTCTTCTGGACGGCCAAGGGGCGGTGCGCCAAACTGGGCAGGTGCCTCGATACGCCCGCCCCGCGAACAGTGACTACGCGGAGGATCCCATCAACGCGCTCGGGAACGTCATGCAGGCGACCATCATCGGTGTCTTGCGGAAGAACCCTGGCCTCACCCGCGCCGAGATTGCCGAAGCGATCGAGCTCCCGAAGATGACGATCGCAAACGGACTCGAGAAGCTGATCGACGCTGGGCTGATCATCGCCGACCCGCCGCGGGAAGTCGCAGTGCGCGGACAGCGCGTCCGCTATTCGGTCGACGATGCACGAGTCACGGAGATGGTGATGCGGCTCGAGCAGGTGCTGGGCGAGTTCTAGTTCCCGTTCGTCGCATCGCGCCGGCGTCAATCCTCGGGGAACAGCGCTGGTAGACACGGGACGGCCGTGCGCTTCGTGCTGCTTGGCCTCTCCTGGTTGGCGGGCGGGTCAATCGTCGGTGCAAGGTCCGCCAGCGGCCGTCCCCTGTATGTCGGGCCTAAAGCTACGAGTCGGGTGCCGTGAGGGAGTCAGGTTTACCGTCGGCTCGCGGTGTGTAACTTTCGAAGACGCTATAGGCGACGATGCGTTCTGCGAGGGAGCCGATGGGGCTACAGCTGGTCATGGTGAGGTATCGGCCGCCCGCTGGCACGTCGGGTTTCTGGGGGACGTCGAGGAGGATGTCGACCTGGGTGGGGACGACGTACTGGTGATTGCGGAAGCGGTAGGTGTACCACCCGTCGCGTGCTTCGATGACGATCGCATCTCCGGTCCGGAGCTCGGCGATCCGGTTGAAGGGGGCTCCGAAAGTAGTGCGGTGGCCGGCGAGAGCAAAATTGCCGACCTCGCCGGGCATCTCGGAGTCGGGGTAGTGCCCGACCCGTACCGTGTCGAGCGTGCGAGCTCGGGAGGTCCCGCCGGCGATCTCGAAGACGTAGTCGGATCCGAACCTGGGGATGCGCATCGTTGCGAAAGTCTCCGCGTCCGCAGGCTGTTCCAGCAGCGGCGGTTCCGCGGGCGCGGGTTTCGCTTCCGTAGGAGTCGGTGGCGCAGTCGAAGTCGGAGTCGGAGTCGGGGGTGTTGATTCTGCATATTCTTGCGCCCACTGCTCGGAGAGTGCTTGCCCGTCCTCCCGGGCTTGGGCGCCGTAGATCATGTCGCCGATCCAAAGCTGCCACGCGACGTAGAGCATGGCGATGATGCCTAGGGTGATGAGGATCTCTCCCGTGACTCCGGCAACGGAGGGAGGTCGACGGCGTGCCGGCGGCGATGTGCGGTAGTTCCGCCTTGTGGCGCCCGCTGGTGGCTGTTGAGTTTCCACGCGACACATCCTGACACTTGGTCACTGCCCGGTGAAGTCCGAGATAACGCCGACGAACGCCACTCGTTTTGGCGCCGGACACCCGAGGCTTCGACGTGCCCGTTGCCCCGGAAGCATCGCGATCTCGTCGCGCTCGCCGCGACATCTGGGCACTCCATCGATGCGACGCGGTCGTCGGTCTAGATCAAACTCATGACTGCCCAGCCGAGAAGCGCGACCGTCAGCGCGATGCCAGCCAGGTTCCAGCTACGGCGAAGGAGAGGGTCCCTATCACCGGCGATATCGCATTCTGCCTGAAGCGTCTTCACGGCCGCGGAAGTTTCTGCGCCGTCTTCGTGGCCGGGTCGAAGCCGCTCCATGGGGACGACGTTCACTCCACGGTCCACTCCCGTCGATGCGTGAGCTGTTGCGACGACGCTAGCGGACCCAGCGAGCATGACGATCGGTTGGACCCTCGCGCTGTCGAGATGGAACGTCGGCGCGTGCTGACCTGTGACCCGGATGCGGCTCGAGCTGGAGAAGCTGGACGTGCGTAAAGGATTGCGAATCAGGTACTCGCCGTTTCGGTACTCAGCTGATGGGTACGCCCATAAGAGCCATACGACCCACAGCGCCAGTGCGGCGGGCGCGAGGATCTCCTCGGGCCCTATGCGTGGGGGGAGCGCGAAGACTGATACCGCCAGTAGCCCGAAGACGATGGGCAGTGACACGGCAAGGAGCCCGGCGTATGGAAGTCGGATCTGCCAGTGCATGTGTGCGCGCCCTCCAGAGTCAGTTTCCTATGGCAACGTTCAGAAGGTGAATGTCGGGTGACGATCGAGTCTCGGTCGATTGTCGCTTCGACGGAAACCATCGCTCCATTTTGTTCTATCTCCGGCAGTGCCGCGCTGCAGCTGCCGGCGGTCTCCTTGGCCAGCGCTGGTGAGCTCATTCTCGAGCGGGTCGCGACCTGCCTGGGTCCAGACCCAGCGTTCTGCGAATTCTCATTAGGCGCTCGTCCACGAGATGGGGCCGACTGCGCCGAGGGTGACTGCCGCCTCAACCCGCACGCGTGAATCGAACGTTTCCTCTCCCAACGGGTATAATCCGAGCGTCGATGTTGCGATGGAATCTCTCCTTACCCACAGCGACAGGGTGCCTTCGCGGGTGAAGTAGCTGACGCCTGCGTCTCCGCACAGTGACATCCCATCTGGAGCGACCTGATCAGAGGAGGGCTCGGCGGTCGGATCGATCCACCCGAGCTTTTGGTAGCGATGGAACGACTGATAGCGAGCCTTGCCCTCGGGCTTCTCATGATGGCGGGCGGCGCGTGGGTTTGGCTCCGTCGCTCTACCTTGTTCGTGGCAGTGGTTCGCGGGGAGCGGCAGCTAGTAGGGAAGCGAGTCGGGCGGGCTTTCGCCCGTCGGCAGAGCCCGCGCGGAGTGGGGTTCGTAGGCGTTTGGATGATCATTCTTGGTCTCGCCATGATCATGATCGGTATTGCGAGTGCGATCTGAATACATCGCGTTTGAAGAGTTCGAACCCATACCGCCAGTCGGGAACGGGAGACGTCCCGGTCTCTGATCTATTCGTGAACTGAGGAGGCGAGCATGGTGACCGAGTCAGACGCCCGCCGGGAAGCGCGACTGCGTGAGCGGCTCGGCGAGGTGCAGAGCCAGCTTCGTGACGTCTCAGTCCCTGGCGGTGCAGTCAACGACGCCATCTACACGATGCGCGAAGAATTTGAGGCGGAAGCCGCTGAGATACGCAACGAACTGGGGATTGCAGATCCGCACCAAAGCCATCAATCAGGCAACCGCGTGTGGGGATGGTCGATCCTCGCTGCTGCGGCCGTAGCGGTCGTCGTCGCACTGGCGATCTCGTCAAGTCTCATCTGAGAGCCTAAGCCCCCAGAATCGACGCCGCGTCAACGTGCTCTCAACCGTCGCGGCAAAATGCGACTGCGAAGCCAGCGGCATCGACAGGGAGACCCTGGCTGCGAAGATGCACGTTGACATCGGTAACGCTAAACCGGCCACCGAGGCTGTCAAGGGCGCTCCCGCGGCCGCGACGAAGCCGAAGCGGGCACGCTCTACCGCGCCGCGTGCAGCGTTCCGAAATGGGGCGCTGAGACGCTGGCAGCGGGTGAGCGTTCTCGTCCGAGTATGCTGCGACCCCAAAGCGGTTCACATAATTCCGGCGTCGATTCGTAGTGCGACGTAGGCCGCAGCGGTGATCAGAGCCGAGATACCGACGCCAACGCCGATCACTGGCCATGGGTTGCGGCCCCACACAAGAGGTCGAGCGAACGCAAGAACAGTCGTGATCGCCCATGCCACGAGGAGCACCGGTTGGATACCGTTCAACGCGAGGTAGATGACCGCGAAGTTTGCATATCCGTTCTGGCTCGCACCCGCCCAACACCAATCCATTGAGCTGAACCCACGTCCACGCAGCAGCACATCCGAGCAACTGCAGGAGAACAGCCGGCAGCACTCCGAATGCGTATCCGAAGCGCTGCCGGGGATCATAACGAGTGGTTTCCACTAGCTACCCATTGTGCACCTGCTGCAACTCGCACTCGGGCAGCTCTGTCATCTCTTCTTCGGTCAGCGTCACGACGGCGAGGGTGACCCGCACCCCGTCTCGGGGTGAGGGGCGAAGGATGAATTCTGCCTCAATGTCCCAGGGCAGTGGTGGGGCCGGCGAGGTGCGGATTTCCGCGGAAGCTGACGCGGGTGTGGCGCTCGTTTGCGTGCGCCAGGTGGGTCTCACGGTGGCTCCGCGGGCTGCGCGTGACCTTCTGGGGTTGTTGATGCGCATACGGTGGGGGCGACGGGTTGTCGCGCGTCAGACTTTGTGGCAGGACGATTGATTGAGTCCTGAGCGGAGAGTTTGACCATGGGTAGACCACCAGTGATCCCGGTGGAGAAGAAGACGAGGATCGTGCTGAGCATCCTCGCCGGCGAGGTGACGATCGCCGAGGCTGCGCGGCGGGAGAAGGTCAGCGAGCAGTCGATCGGGCGGTGGAAGGCGGACTTCCTCGAGGCGGGGAAGACCGGCCTGGCCGCGGGGAAGTCTGGGCCGTCGACGAGGGAGCAGCAGCTGGAGGCGGAGGTAGAGGAGCTGACCCAGGCGCTGGGTGAGGCGGCGGTCGAGATCCGGGTGTGGAAGAAGTCCGCGGAGGGCCGCCTGGGCCCTTCGAGGACCTCGAGGTGATCCGCGTCGAGGCGGGCATGTCGACCGCGAGGTTCGTGAAGCTGATCGACATGCCCGAACGCACCTGGCGTCGCTGGCAAGCCAAAGCGAAGCAGCAGCAGCCGCCGAAGGGGCCGTGGCCGCAGCCGGCCAGGGACGCCGCCCGGGACCTGGTGACCAAGCACGCGCTGGCGAAGCCGGCGTGGGGACACCGGAAGATCTGGGCGATGACCCGCCACGACGGTCACAGGGTGTCGCAGGCGACGGTGCTGCGGCTGCTGCGCGATGACGGGCTGATCCTGCCGTCGGAGTATCAGAAGCAGCGCCGCGAGTTGGCGAAGGATCGGAAGGCGGCGTTCGCGCAGAACCCGACCGGCCCGAACCAGGTGTGGCAGTTGGACTTCAGCGAGTTCGAGACCACGACCGGTGGGACGTGGCGGATTGCGGGGTGTCGGGACTGGTTCTCGAAGCTGGAGTATCCGTTCCACGTGTCGCCGACCGCGAACCAGTACGACGCGATCGCCGCGATCGAGCTCGCCCTCGCAGACTACGAGGCGATGTTCGGGCACCCGCTCGTCGACAAATGCGAGGTCGACCCGGACACGGGTGAGGTGCTGCCGGTGGTGACGATCGTGACCGATAACGGCGGCCCGTTCCGGTCGCTGAACTTCGAGCTGTTCATCATGCGCCACCCCGAGCTGCGGCACGTCCGCACGAGGGTGAAGTCGCCCGGGCAGAACGGGTCACGCGAACGCGGGTTCGGGACACTGAAGTACGAGCGGCTGTTCCTCGACGAGATCCCCGACGCGCTGACGCTGATCGAGCGCGCCGAGGACTACCGGACCGAGTACAACGCCGAGCGCCCTCACGAGGCGATCGCCTGGAACCGGCCGATGGAGGTGCACCTGGGCCTGGCCGACCCCACCACCCCCACCTTTGAAAGAGAACAAATCCTGCCAACAACTTGACGCGGGACACGCCGAGCGCTCTACCGCGAACTGCGCACCCGCATGACTTGACACGAGGCATAGAAGCGTCATCTTGGGGGCGTGATATGCACCTGCGACAGATACGCCGCCGCGCGACGGAGCACCTCGTTCTCCATCTCAAGCTCCCGGATCCGCTTGATCGCGGCCGCCATCTCGCGGCGCTCCTGCGGATCGGTCGACGGGGTCATCCCGTGGGACTGGAACTTCGCATCACGCACCCAGGTTTGCAGCGCGGTCTTCGAGATCCCGAGGTCCTTGCACACCGTCTTCTGCGCGATGCCGGACTCGACAAGCGCGACAGCATCCCGCTTGAACTCGTCTGTGAACTTCACTGGCATGATCGCCATCCTTCCAGCACGACCCCTCCCAGGATCATGCGGTCAAGGACTCAACCAAACCTTCAGCAGACCCTTCCAAGTAGCCGACCAGCTCCGCCGGTAACGGCGCGGAGACCTCGGCGAGCCGCTCCTCGTAAGGGATCGGACCGCCGGTGCGGGGCGGGGAATCGAGGACGCCGAGATGGAACAGCACCATGTGCGCCATGCTGATCTAAAGCTGGAGGATGTTGTCGGCAAGAATGAGTCTCCAGTCATGGCGTCACCTCTGACTCAATCGTTCTGCGGGAAGCCGAGGTTGATACCCCCGTGCTTGGCCGGGTCGAGCCAGCGGCTGGTGATCGCCTTCTCGCGTGTGAAGAAGTCAAAGCCGTGCACGCCGTACGCCTTGGCGTCGCCGAACAGGGAGGCTTTCCAGCCTCCGAACGAGTGGTAGGCGACGGGGACGGGGATCGGGACGTTGATACCGATCATGCCGACCTGGATCTCGTGCTGGAAGCGACGAGCGGCGCCGCCGTCGTTGGTGAAGATCGCCGTGCCGTTGCCGAACTCGCCGGAGTTGATGAGGTCGACGCCTTCCTGGAAGGTTTGGACCCGAATGATCGAGAGCACCGGTCCGAAGATCTCTTCGATGTACGCACGAGAGGTGGTGGGCACGTTGTCGAGGAGGGTCGGGCCGAAGAAGAAGCCATCTTCGTGGCCGTCCACGCGGAACCCGCGCCCGTCGACGACGATCTCGGCCCCGTCTGCCTCAGCGATGTCGACGTAGGAGGAGACCTTGTCACGGTGGACGCCGCTGATCAGTGGCCCCATGTCGGGCTCGACGCCGTCGACGCCTGCACCATTGCCGATGCGCAGGTTCGAGATGCGCTCCTTGATTTTCTCGATGAGCTCATCCGCGACCGGCTCCACAGCGAGGATGACAGAGATCGCCATGCAGCGCTCGCCCGCCGCACCGTAGCCGGCATTGATCGCCTGGTCGGCGACGAGGTTGAGGTCGGCGTCAGGAAGCACGAGCATGTGGTTCTTCGCGCCGCCCAGGGCTTGGACGCGCTTGCCGTTCTTCGATGCCGTCTCATAGATGTACTGCGCGATCGGTGTCGAGCCGACGAAGGAGATGGACTGTACCACGGGGCTGGTCAGGAGGCCGTCGACGGCGAGCTTGTCGCCCTGGAGGACTGTGAACACGCCGTCGGGAAGACCAGCTTCCTTCCACAGTTGGGCGATCCACAGGGCAGCCGAGGGGTCCTTCTCGCTCGGCTTGAGAATCACGGCGTTGCCAGCGGCGATTGCGATGGGGAAGAACCACATCGGAACCATCGCAGGGAAGTTGAAGGGGCTGATGATGCCCACGACGCCGAGAGACTGCTTAAGTGAGTACACGTCAATACCGGTAGATGCGTTCTCCGAGTACGCACCCTTGATGAGATGCGGGAAGCCGGTGGCAAGTTCCACAACCTCCTGCCCGCGGAGGATCTCGCCCATCGCGTCGGAAATCACCTTGCCGTGTTCGGAGGTGATGATCTCAGCCAGCTCGCCCCTGCGCGCGTTGAGCAGCTCGCGAAAGGCGAACAGCACGGTCTGGCGCTTTGCGATGGAGTAGCTGCTCCAGACCTTGTATCCGCGCGCGGCGGATTCGAGAGCCCGATCAATGTCCGCCCGGTCGGCTAGGGCGACCTGGGCGCTGACAGCGCCCGTAGCAGGATTGTATACCGGGGCGGTGCGGCCACTCGTCGAAGCACGCTCCTCGCCGTCGATCCAATGCGAGATGACACGGGTGGAAGTCATTACAGGGTCAGTCATTATATTCATCCTCGATGTTTTCGGTTCAGGCGCTGGGACAGGTTGGGTGGACAATGAACGCGCGGTGTCGCCTGCCGCCGCAACGTACCGCATCGGGCGGTAGAGAAAAGTGCGTGCAACGGTGAGCTGCGGGCGACGGGCAGGCTGGTCGCGCACAGTGGGGAATCTGATCCGGTCTCATCTGTGGTCGGTGTAAAGCGCGGCGACGAACTGCGGTAGGCCGGCATCACCGTCAAGGCCGCGCACAGCCGCTACAAGCCGGCTGATGGCTTGTTCTGAGAGCCGGTGATAAGGAGACAGTCGGTGCATGAGTTCGGAGGTCGCTTCCCAGCTGCGGGGCACTGAGGCGGGTTCGATCGTGCCAATTGTCTCTCCGGAGCGGAGGCGGAGGCGGACGATGGCAGCGTGATCGTCGCATATCGCTGGGTCGGCGATGATTGACACACGCCGCGCGAGATCGCCGACTAGCGGGTGGTAGGGAGGCATCAGGTGCTCGTACTCGACGGTTCGCTCGACCAGCGCGGTCGCCATTGCGTGGGGCAGGCTCATCATTGCTTGGGCCAGCGAGCGTGGTTCACCGGCCCAATCGATTCCCGGGTAGGAGGCATCGCTCGGGGCAAGCGAGACCTCGACTCTTTCGACGGCAAGGGGGTTTATGTCGAATCGCTCGACGAGCGAGAGAGCACGAAGTACCGCTGACTGATTGATGGCGCAGACGGGATAGGGCTTGAGAAGGAGCTCCTCGACAGTCCAGAACCTGTCGAGGTTCGGTAGCACCTGCGCGGATACGGCCTCCAGCTCTGAGCCGTCAAGCTGACCGAAAGCGCGTGCGAAGCCCGAAGATCCCTCGAGCGCGTGGGTCGCGCCAGTCGCACCGGCCGCCGCAATCTCGGCGGATTCAAAGCCCGCGCGTGCGGCGAATGCAGTCTGGAAACGCCACTCGTCGCTTCCGTCGCGCCACACCTGCGTCAATGACGACGCGCTGCTGAGGGCGAACGCGAGTGCCTGGCGCAGCTCGACCGCATCGGCCCCGCGCGCGAGAGACGATGCGGTCGCACCCGCGAACGGCCCGAACAGTCCTGTAGGACGGAAGCCTCGCGGCGTGCTGTGGGGTCCGACTGCCTTCGCGAGCGCCGCCCCTGCCTGATAGCCGACCGCCATTGCGTTCAAGACGCGGCCTCCGGCGTCGTGAGGCGTGACGTCGAGCGCATTGCTGTCGATGAGTGCGAGCAGTCCGGGGATGATCACGCTGCCGTAGTGCGCCACGGAAGCCGGATGCTCGTCGTGCTGGGCCCGTGCCCCCATGAGCAGCGAGTTGCTAAGCAGTGCCGCGTGAACGGGCGCTCGATACCCGTCACGCAAGCGCCTCCCAGTGCCAGATGTGTCCTCGGTGGCGCGCGAAGCGTGCGGCTCGCCCGTCACGCGGACGTCGCGAGCTGCGAACGCGACGACGAGGTTATGCAGAAGGGCGAGCTTAGCGGCCTCCCGCGCCGACTCGGGGACCTCGGAGCGGTGCAGCTCGATGAGGCGGGAGGAGATTCCTTCTAGTTCCGGCAACGGGATCAAATACCCATTGCGCCGACAGTCTTGCCGCCGCAGACGTAGAGGGTTTGCCCTGTGACAAATCCGGTGCGCTCGTTCAGGAAGAAGTCCACAGCATTGGCGATGTCCTCGGGCTCGCCCATGCGCTGCACCGGGATACTGTCGATGATGGCCCGGGTGGCAGGGGCGCCGGGAGGGTTTGAAGCCTCGAACATTGGCGTGCGGATCGGGCCTGGTGCCACAGTGTTGACGGTGACGCCGTCGACACCGAGCTCGAGCGACCAGATGCGCGTGAGTCCCATGAGAGCAGCCTTTGACGCGGCGTAGGCGCTGCGCCCCTCCTTGCCGAGAACCGCGCGCGACGCGATGTTGACCACGCGACCGAAGCCGCGCTCACGCATGCCGGGGAGCACGGCCTGCATGCACTGCACAGCTGCCCGGGTGTTGACGGCCCAGTGCCTCTCAAAATCCTCCAAGCTGAGATCCTCGATCCGAGCCACCTTGATCATCCCCACGTTGTTCACCAGGCGGTGGATCGGCCCGTCGGAGAGCGCCTCTTCGAGGGCTGCCGCGGTCGAATCGGCGTCGGAGAGGTCTGCGATGATGCCGTCGCCCACCTGGTCGATGATCACGGGGTCGTACCCCGACTCACGGACGAACTCTGTGATGGCGGCGCCGATGCCGCCGGCGCCGCCGGTGATGAGCACTCGTTCAGACACGGTCTCTCCTTTGAAATCTGACGTGGTTTGCCGCCGCTTCGATCCTGTTGCGGCGGTTTCTCGGACATCCCTGGGATCGTGCCAATAGTAGGAAGGCGATGCATGGTCGCGCCAATAAGCTATTTGAATCGAAGATGAGAGTACGCTATCAAGCTGATAGCGTACTCTCGAAACCGATACAGCAGAGGTGAGGACTAGGGGGCGGCGCAGGTGGGGCAACAACTGATCAACGAAGGCGCCGGCCTGCGGGCTCGCGCGAAAGCAGAGGTCAATCGCCGAATCAGCGAGGCCACGGCCCGTCTGCTCGCTGAGCGCGAGTTCGACGAGGTCACCACTCGAGAGATCGCGCAGCAGGCTGGCATCGGCGAGGCCACGCTCTTCCGGTACGTCTCCTCGAAAGAGCAGCTGCTCGCCATGGTCTATGGCGATCAGATGGACGAGCTCATCGAGCGAGTGCTGGCCGCCGATGAGCGAGCCGAGACTATGGAGCAGACGAGTGGATTGGCGCTCTGCGCGAGAGTGAAAGCCATTTACCGCGCCCGCGCCGACTTTTACCTGCAGAACCCCGGCAATGCATCGCGCTATCTGCGGCAGGCATTCGATGTCAACGGTCCGGATCGTGAGCGCACGATGACCCAGGGCGACCGGCTGATCGCCCGCACGACGCACATCCTTGAGTCGGGGCAGCGCGCCGGTTTGATTATTGGCGAGGTCAACGCACTCCTCGTCGCGCAGAACTGCCACGGCATCTTTATCCACGAGGTCGACCGGACCCCGACCCGAGGCTTCGCGCCCGAGACCATCTGGGAGCGAGTTTCGGCCCGTCTCGATGCGCAGCTCATGCCGCTGGCGATCCCGAGCGGCTGACCTCTGGAGCCGGGCTGGGCCCGGCGCGGGACGAACACGCAGTAGACGTTACGAAGGAGAAGAAGTGACCCTGTACCCCGGCCTCATCGAGAGTGAGATCGTCGTCGACGGAGCAGTCGTGCGCGTGTACGACAGTGGCGGCGACTGGCAGACGCCCACCATCGTGCTCGTGCACGGCACCGGCAGCACCGCCGAGAAGAACTACTGGGCACTTTTCCCGATGCTGGCGTTCGAGCACCGGGTCGTCGCTTTGGACCTGGCGCTCCCGGACGATGGATCGGAACTGACGCTGGGCTTCTACGTGCGGCAGCTCGAGGCGGTCATCGAGCAGGTGCGGGACCAGCGGGGCGTGACGCTTGTCGGATACTCCCTCGGTGCAGTCGTATCGCTCGCGCTCGCGGCCCGCCGATCGGATCTGCTCACCTCGATCGTTACCATAGCCGGCTGGATGAAGACTGACCGCCACCAAGTACTGCGAAACAATTTGTGGAGGAAGCTGCGGGACGAGGGGTCCTCGGCCAAGGCCGATTTCGCGCTCTTCGCGAGCTACAGCGCCCCCTACGTGTCAAGTCGGACAGTGCCCGACTACGAGGAGATTGTGCGCCGTGTCGCCGGCACCGACTATCCGGCCCCGATCATGGACCTCAACCGCGTCATCGACATCGTCGCGGAGACGCACTCGATCGAGCTGCCGGCCCTCGTCATCGGCTGCATTCACGATGTCATGGTGCAGCCGCGGCACTCGCGCGAAATCTTCGGGGCGATTAAGGATGCGCGCTACGCCGAAATCCAGGCCGGACATGCAGTCGTGCACGAGCGACCTGCGGAGCTCTTCGCACTGATCGACCGCTTCGTGGCAGACCCGAACGAGTACCCCGCAGGCACGGTGTTCGAGCAGACCGACGTCTAGACGACCGAATAGCACAAGGGAGACAACGCAATCATGATCACCGACCGCGTACTGAGCAATGAGACGGTGGAACGCCACCGCGTAGTGATCGTCGGCTCCGGATTCTCCGGGGTGGGTATGGCCATCAAGCTGAAGCAGCAGGGCGAGGACTCCTTCGTCGTGCTCGAGCGGGAGAGTGCCCTCGGCGGCACCTGGCGCGACAACACCTACCCCGGGGCGGCCTGCGACATCCAGTCGCACCTCTACTCTTTCTCCTTCATGCCGAACCCAAAGTGGTCGCGCGTCTACGCCCCGCAGGGCGAGATCCTTGACTACATCCAGGACTGCGCGCGCGAGGGCGGCGTTATGCCCCACATGCGCTTCGACAGCGAGCTGCGCTCGGCCGAATGGGACGAGAGCCGAAGGGTCTGGCGGATCAGTACATCGAGCGGTGAATACGAGTCCGAGGTGCTGATCTCGGCGGCGGGGCACCTTTCGGATCCCAAGTACCCGGCGATTGACGGCATCGAAGAGTTCTCCGGCACCATTTTCCACTCTGCGCGATGGGATCACGATGCGCAACTCGAGGGCAAGCGCATCGGCGTGATCGGCACGGGCGCTTCGGCCATCCAAATCGTTCCCGAGATGGCGAAGGTCGCCGGACAGCTCACAGTCTTCCAGCGCTCCGCCCCCTATGTTGTGCCGCGCATGGACCGCGAGTACACGGGAGCCGAGAAGAGCATGTTCGAGCGTCTGCCCGAGACTGCTAAGGATCTGCGCCGCGAACTCTTCTGGAGCAACGAGGCGCGCTTCCCACAGCGTCGCGGCATCGAAACGTTCATCGATAAGGTTACGTCCTTGGCGCTCGGCCACCTCGAGGAGCAGGTGCGCGACGAGGGGCTGCGGGCCAAGCTCACGCCCGACTACTCGATCGGTTGCAAGCGCATCCTGATCTCGAACGTCTACTTCCCGACCTACCTCCGGGATAACGTCGAGCTCGAGACGACGGGGATTGATCGCATCGATGGCAATCGCGTGGTGCTGCGCGACGGCAAGTCACACGAGCTGGACGTGCTCATCGTCAGCACGGGCTTCGAGGCGAGCGACCTACCGATCTCGTACCTGATTCGCGGTGCAAGCGGCCAGCTGCTGTCCGACCACTGGGCCGGGGGCGAGCAGGCCTATGCGTGCAGCACCGTCAACGGCTTCCCGAACCTGTTCATCATGAACGGCCCTAACTCCGGCCTCGGTGCGGGTTCGATCATCTTCGTCATCGAGTGCCAGATCAATTACATTCTGGGAGCGCTGCGGGAGATGCGGGAGCGCGAGTCGAACCGGATCGAGGTGAGCCGCGAAGCCGAGCAGGAGTTCGTGGAAATGGTGAACCGCAAGGCGCAGGGCACGGTGTGGATCGACGGAGGGTGCAAGAGCTGGTATGTCGATCAGCGCAACGGCCGGCTGACCACTATCTGGCCCGATTTCATGAGCCATTTCCGGCAGCTTAACGGGGTTTTCAACCCCGACGCCTACGCCTTCGAAAACGAGCATGAACTCGTCGGCACCGCACGCTGAGCGCTGCCCCGCCCCGAGACCGACAGAGGAGAGAGAAAATGACGTACTTCATCCAGACGTTCGACCGCCCAGGCGTAGAGGCGCAGCGTGCAGCGCTGCGCATGGAGCACCTGCGCTACCTCGACGACACCAAGCATCAGCTGCTCGCGTGCGGCGCAAAGCTCGACGAGGAGAGCAGTGCTCCGATCGGGGGGGTCTACCTCGTCGACGTCAAGACTCGCGAGGAGGCTGAGGCATACATCGCCGGAGACCCGTTCACTAAGGCCAACCTCTTTCGTGAGATCCAGATCGAGCAGTGGCGCAAGGCATTCTTTGATCGGCAACGCTTCGTCGACCTGGGGTGACCCGTGCCGCGCTGAGCTGTCTTGAACGGGGCGGGATGAGGAGAGAGGAACCCTGTGAACTTCTGGAGACTCCAGTGCTTCGTCGCGCTCGCCGAAGAGCAGCACTTCGGGCGGGCTGCGAACCGCCTGTTCGTGTCGCAGCCGGCGCTCTCGCAGCAGATCAAGCAGTTCGAGGATTCACTGGGGGTACCGCTCGTGACGCGGCACCCCCGCTTCGAACTGACCGAGACGGGGAAGGCGCTCTATCCCGAGGCGATTCGAATCCTCGAGCTGGTGAACGAGACGGTCCGGCGCATCTCACCGGACCAGGGGCCGCCGGATGGGAAGTTGCAGCTCATCTACGGTCGTTCCGTCTCGGCGGAGCGCACGTTCCAGCTCATCGAGGGATTCCGGGACGAAGCGCCGAGTGTCGAAATCTCAGCGCAGACGCTGTGGACGTCCGCCGCCATGGAGCGCCTCGAGCGAGGGCTCGCAGACGCGGCGTTCGTGCGCCTGCCGCTCGAGAACCCTGGATCGATCAAGACGATCGCGCTGGGGGACGACGAGCAGTGGGTGGTGTTCAGGAGCGACCACCCGCTGGCGGAGCTTGGGAGCCTGCGCGTCGAGGACCTTCTCGAGCACCCCCTCATCCACTGGGCGAGGGAGGACGCCCCAGGGAATTTCGACGAGGTGCTGAATCAGCTCTCCGGCGGGCTGCAGCTGCTGATCGGACCTCCTCAGCCCGACCAGGGGCACCGTTTGGCGGCCGTCTCGAAGGGTGAGGGCTACGCGCTCGTCCACGAGAGCACGCTCGCGGCGCTGCCGGGATGTCTCGTCGCGTCGCGGGTCGCACCGACCATCGTGGTGAGCCGGTGGGGCCTGGCTTGGGATGCGGGCGCGACCCATGACGGAGCCAGGATCGCCCGTTCGCTCGGGGAGTATCTGCAGCGCACTCACGCCCTGCAGCAGGACTCTGTCCGCGATTCGAAGCAGTGATCGGAGCATAACCGAGAGATCTTTGCGGCCCTGGGCCCGGAACAATAGCCTGCTGAGCAGGATCGACATCCGCGCCGATCGGTGCGGAGAAATGAGGAGTTGAGTGTGTCCTACACAGTCGTAGACGCGATCGCAGCAGGCTTAAAGCGGCACGGGGTGACCGAGATCTTCGGTCAGAGTCTGCCGTCCGCTTTCTTCATCGCAGCCGAGAAGGCCGGCATCCGGCAGGTCATGTACCGCACGGAGAACGCGGGTGGCGCGATGGCCGACGGCTACGCGCGCGCGAGCAACCGCATCGGCATCGTCGGCGCGCAGAACGGCCCCGCCGCATCCCTGCTCGTTCCCCCGATGACAGAGGCCATGCTCTGCGCCGTGCCGATGCTCGCCGTCGTTCAAGACGTGCCCACTCCGACGCGGGACCGCAACGCCTTCCAGGAGCTGGACCATCACGCGCTCTACTCGGGCTGCAGCAAGTGGACACGACACATCACCGATCTGTCCCGGATTGACGACTATCTGGACATGGGCATCGTCGAGGCGACCTCGGGCCGCCCTGGCCCGGTTGTGCTGCTGTTGCCGAAGGACGTGATGATCAGCGACCCCCTGCCCGCTCCCTTCGAGCGGAAGGCATCGTATGGGCGCTTCCCGCTTGACCGGCCGCGACCCGCGCGAGAGGCAGTCCGCGAGGCTGCGCAGCTTATTGCGCAGGCTGAGAACCCGATCGTGATCGCCGGCGGCGGTGTGCAGCGTTCGATGGCCGCCGAGACGCTCGCGAAGCTGCAGGAGCGCGCCGCGTTGCCGGTCGCCACGACCAACATGGGCAAGGGCTCCGTCGACGAGCGCCATCCGCTGTCGGTGGGCGTGATAGGAAACGTCATGGGCCGTCGCAGCAGCACCGCGTTCCAGCGCCCGCTCCTTGCGGGGGCCGATGTGGTGCTGCTGGTTGGTAACCGCACGAACGAGAACGGTACCGACGGGTGGACACTCGTGCCGCCGGGTGCGAAGGTAATTCACCTCGACATCGACGGCACGGAGATCGGTCGAACCTACGAAGCTCTCCGCCTCGTCGGTGATGCTCGCGCCGGTCTCGAGGATCTGCTCGAGGCGCTGGATGGCGACGAACTGCTCGGGAAGCGGCGAGGGGCACGTCAGGCGCTCGAAATGCGTATCGCGGACGCCCGCTGCAACCACATTGAGGAGCTTGAGCGCCTGGTCGATCTCGACGCGCCCGTCATTCGCCCGGAGCGGCTGATGCGCGAGATCGACAGCCGCATTGACGAGCGCACGGTTCTCGTGGCGGACGCGAGCTATTCGACGATCTGGATGAACAACTACCTGACCGCCCGCAAGCCCGGCCAGCAGTTCATCGCGCCGCGGGGTATGGCGGGCCTTGGCTGGGGCTTTCCGATGGCGCTCGGCGCCAAGGTTGCCCGGCCTAGCAGTGAGGTGATCTGCATCAGCGGCGACGGCGGTTTTGGGCACGTGTGGCAGGAGCTCGAATCTGCGGTCCGCGAGAACCTCGCGCTCACCGCGATCGTCCTGAACAATTCGATTCTCGGCTTTCAGAAGCACTCGGAGCTCGTTCAGTTCGGCGAGACTACCACTGCGATTGCGTTCAACGAGGTGGACCACGCGGCAATCGCACGCTCCTGCGGTGCGGAGGGTATCAGGGTGGAACGTCCCGAGGACATCGGACCCGCCCTGGACGCCGCGATTGGCAACGGCAAGGTGACCCTGATCGAGGTCATCACCGATTCGGACGCCTTCCCGCCGATCACCGCCTGGGAGAAGCGGGCCGATGTGCTGCCACCTGTAGGGGAGTAGCTTCCGAAAACCACTGATCGCGCACAATTGAAAGAGGGTGGCACGAATGGCGCCGGATACGATGCGGGTCGTCGAACTGCAGGGCTTCGGCGGTCCCGAGGTGCTGGGGGTGGCCGAGCGTGCCATCCCTCAGATTGCGCCTGGTGAGGTGCTGATCCGCGTCGCCGCAGCAGGCTTCAACCGAGCCGATGTGAGCCAGCGCGAGGGACAGTATCCGCCGCCTCCTGGTGAGTCGGACCTGCCGGGACTCGAGTGCTCGGGCGTCGTCGTCGCGACGGGGGACCGAACCACTCGTCTGCATATGGGCGATCGCGTCTGCGCGCTGCTAGCCGGGGGCGGCTATGCCGAATTCGTCGCCGTCCCCGAAGAGCAGGTACTGCTGGCCCCTGAGAGCCTGGACCTCGTCGACGCGGCAGGAATTATGGAAGTTGCGGCGACCGTGCTCTCCAATTTGGCCCCCGGAGGAGAGGAGTCGTTGCCGCTCCCAGGCAGCGCGGTGCTCTTCCACGGGGGGAGCGGCGGACTCGGCGGCTTCGGCATCCAGTTGGGAGCCGCCCTCGGCCTCACCGTCTACTCGACCGCAGGAACGGCGGCGGGCGTGCAGCACTGCCTCGAGCTCGGCGCAGCGGCTGCCTGCAACTATCGCGAGCGTGACTTCGCCGAATTCATTTCCGAGGAAACCAGAGGAATCGGCGTCGATTTCATACTCGACATGGTCGGCGCGCCTTATCTGATGCGCAATCTGCGATCTCTCAGCCCAGAAGGACGTCTCGCGATCATCGCGACTCTCGGCGGGAGCGAGGCGCGCCTCGACCTGCGACTACTCATGCAGAAGCGCCTGACCGTGGAGGGCACGACGTTGCGCGCGCGGCCGGTGCGCGGTGCCCACTCCAAGGCCGAAATCGTCGCGGCCGTCGAGCGGGTGGTCTGGCCGCTAATCTCTTCGGCCCGGCTGAGACCGGCGGCGCCGCTGCGGATGCCGCTCGATCGGGCGGCAGATCTGCATGCGGCGCATGCCGAGCGTAGCCTTCCCCCGGGGAAAGCGGTCCTCGTCGCCGATCCGACGCTCGCCTAGTTGGCTCTTGCCGCGCCCCTGCTCGCGACGCCGCTCGTCCTTGCGGCCTCGTAGTGAATGTCGGCTGAAGTACCGTGGCGAAGCTGGACTTGGGCACCGTCAGCGGTCTATTCTTCGCCTGGAGCTTGATCCTCCTGTCGGTGATCGGACTGATTCCCGTAGCCATCTGGGCGAAGCGCTACAACCAACCCTGCTTCCCACTGCTACGCTGAACCGCGGTGTCGGGGCGATTCACTTCCGATACTTCCGCATACTGCGGAACTGCTACCGGATCGCCGACCTTTCGCTGGCGTGTCAGATCACGATGGACGCTTCGCCCGCTGTTTCGATAGCCAGAGCTCAGCTGCTCTTCGGCCGGCGGCCGTTCGCGATCGCCCTGCTCGGAGTTGCCGTGGCCATCGTTGTCGCCGTGGTCGACGGCGTCGGTCGGGGACGGAAGTCGTCCCTCATACCCCGGTAGATGCTGGAGTGAATGGACTCGCGTTCTGCCCGATCTTGTTCCTCTGGGGCTTCTACTCGCCGCCGCGGAGCCAGGCTCAGCGTTGTCTCTTAGCCTCGATCCACCGATGAGCCGTGGGTGTGCCGGGGCGCCATGATCGG
>TARA_B100000749_G_scaffold269535_1_pt1 | contig 20464 bp, 16 predicted proteins | sample TARA_B100000749 | Tara Oceans TARA_B100000749 (sample SAMEA2621232) | marine metagenome | biome: marine biome (ENVO:00000447); feature: mesopelagic zone (ENVO:00000213); material: "saline water (ENVO:00002010), including plankton (ENVO:xxxxxxxx)" | depth 800 m
CTAAGCATCATATTATTATGGCCTTCTCTCAAGCTCTTTGTGCGGCACGGTCGCGAGGCGGGGTCGTGGATAACGGAAACTTCATCTATTTCCAAAACTTGGGTATCCCCTCAGGGATGGCGCAATTAGATATTGAAGCTTTCCTGAAAGAATGCGACGAGAAACTCAGGGCTCATACGACTGTTGGAAATGACGTCGTTCCACACGATTTCAATCAATGGGAGTGTACGTTTCTTCGGGCTATGTACGAGAAGTATAAGGACTGCCCTGCCGCATTTGCGGCGGAGCGTGGACTGTTGCCGGAGATGTCAAAAATAGCCACCCTTGGATATGTAGAGCAATAAAATGGCACTGTTTAAGTTTAGACTTACACCGGGACAACAAGCCCCTCCAGGCAACACAGGCAGGGCTCTTGCAGGGGATTGGATTGTATTAGAGGCTGATTCCTGGCCGACTGGATGGGATGACATCACTCACGAAGCAATGACTGCCGAAGAAATTCTTGCAGACACTCCTGATGAACGAATCAAGACATCGAGCATCTTTGCAATCGATACAGACAAAGAGATGCGCTCTATCCTTGTCGGAATTGCGATCATCACCCAGCGACGAATGGTTGAACTACGTGACACGGGCACATTCACGGAACACACAATCGAGGAGTTGGTCGCGGAAGTGAAGGGGGTTATTAACTCTGGATCCGCGCTGCAATGAAAACGTTCCACCTGCGCGATCTAGATACTGTCCTTGTCAGTTTCACTGGCGAGAGCATAACAGACGGGGACCGCCCCTTCACTCTCGCCGATGCATTCATGAAGCTGCTCTCTCAGACTCAGAAGGACGGCAAAGACGGCTATGCTCTGTATGACGTTGGAATGCAGATATTTCGTGCAGAGGGGGCGCCTGTCCGTCTTCAGCAAAGGTCTTTTGAGTTGCTAGAAGAGGCTTGCAGGACAACTCCTTTCACGATTGCGGTGTCGGTTCCTCTGAGTCGATGCCTCGAAGATGCCAGAAGCCGCGCCGAACGCGAGCCGGATCAAGAGCAAGAGGCTGAGGCTCCGACCGGCAATTAAGGAGTCAGGTCATGCCAGTCTTAGACATAGGTACGGACACGCTGTCAGTCGATGGTGCGGCTGAAATTTCTATCGGTGCTGAATACCTAGACGGTCGCATGGCTCGGTTTGCGCTGGCTAAGCCCACGGACGTGTCTACTGTCGCGGCCGGATTCGTGTCTGACACCTATGCCTCCGGGAATGGGATACTATACGGCCAGCTGACGGCGACACAGAAGACGGACTGGGGGCTGGTTGCCTGGAATAACCTCAGCGAATCATCTGGAAATGCGGTCGAGGCGCACGCTTCAAACGACCTGACCGACAACAACACCGTTACCGTAGCTGACGGGCCTGAGGCGGCTGCGCAAGGATCTCCTGGAGATGGTGATGCCGTGATTGAGTGGCTGTCTCGCGAGGGGTCGTCTTTGCTATTCACTCAAGCGACAGCGGCCAAGCGACCAACAGCCCGAACTGGTGCGAACGGAATCAATGGCCGAACATTACTAGAATTTAACGGCACTAATCACCTTTTAGAGCTGGCTTCTGCCCCCCTGAGTGCGGCAGCTTCATTGACGCTGTCTTTGCCAATCAAGACCGGGGCATCGGCGTTCGCCGCGGATCAAGTGATTTTTGCAACGTCCGATACTGGCACTGCAACCACTTATTTCTGTGTTGGCCTTGATTCATCGGGGAATGTCTACGTCGAGGTGAATGATGCGGCGACCGTGTACCGTGCGACAGGTGACACAGTCCTAAGCGTATCGACCTTTTATTCGATCACGATTACCGACACCGGTTCGGCTATTGCAATCGAGGTCGGCGACGTCACGCAGACCTTGACGGAAACAGGAACGTACAAGGGGATCTCCGATTTAACCGGCCTCGACAACACAACATACGCCGCCCTGAAGCACACCAGCGAAGAGGATTTTTTCGAGGGTAAGATCCCAGAACATATTTCGTATGCGCCGGTCATCTCCGCAGATGACAAGACCACACTGGAAAACTACGTGAACCGCAGGTACGTAGCATGACCCGTTTTTCACACCACGCGTCTGCATCTGTTCCAGCAAATCGGCGGGATGCGGTCAATGCTGAGCTGAACCGTCTTTTGGGGTGTGGCCCGGACACATTCAGTATTCCGATGCTCGGCAGGGGCGGTCGAGTCATCCGTTACGGAACCACGTGGAGGATGACAGCGGAAGAGTTGGCCGTCCTGAAAACAGTTCTTTCAAGAGAAAATAACCGAGGAGATTTAAAGGAAAGAGAGAGCTTCAAGAGTCATGTAGGACGCCTGAACTTAAAGCAGAGTCGCAGGAGTCGAGGTCGGGCAGTGTGACAAAGTGGGTTGGATGTGGTAAGAAACGATTGGTGAGTAACGGACTAAAGCCCAGGGGGTTGATTGTTATGACGATGGATCGAAGTGCTGTTCTGTTCGGTGCGGTGAGTGGTTTCAATGATATCCACAATGACTGGGCTAACGCACGGGAGAACTCGGCCAGGTACCCGACTTTGGCCTATTGGCGGTCGTTCAATGACATGGTCAACCTGTTTCAGTCAGGGAATCTTCCGGCCGACTGCCGACAGCTCTCGGTGGCTGTGTTCAATTTAGCGAAGCAGTCGGTAGAGTTCGATATTAGCGATTCCCCCGAACCTCCAAGTGCGTTTTGGCACGCTCGCGAGCATCTAGAGGATATTCACATCAAACTCGGCCAGCCGGGGGAACCCGTGTACCGAGAATCGATCAAAGAGCTAGACAAGCAGGTGGTTCCACACGAGCAAATTGCGAGGATGTGGGGCCTGAGAAACGCAGATGGCACTGGGCGCCCACATCTGGTCCAACAGGAGCTCGACAATCCGGGTTCTGTCATCGGACCAGATTACATCCACCCGGACGATGTGGAGGCTGGTAAAGATGCAGAAGAAGCCAGGCGAACTTACCAGTCCATGCGAGACACTATGACGTCGGCAGCCGCTGAGGCAGCCGCCGAATCCCAGCCATGTCCTGAAACATCGCAGGAGCTATGGCTTCTTCCTGGGATGACTATTCGCCAGGCAGCCAAAATGCTACAGCGAACAGAAGACGACGTGGCGGCGGAGTGGCAGACGTTTGAGGCTGCAAAGAATGCAGGCGATAACGAGGGGGGCACGGAAGCCCCTTCTGTTTCTCTAAGCAGGCCAATGGGCCTGGGGGTCGCGGAAGTCACGATGAACACCGAGGCGGACACCGTCGACCTAGGTAGCGACACCGTCGACCTAGGTAGCGACACCGTCGACTTAGGCAACGACACGAATGACGACAAGTATTCTCAATTTTCGGAATGGGATTACCAGCAACTCCGGCTGCATGCTAGGGAGGAACTCAAGATCCAATTCAAGGGAAGTCCTAAGCGGGAATGGCTGATTGACCAAATACTGTCCCTAGAAACTGTGGATTCACAATGAAGTACCCGCCCGAGCTGCAGGCGAAGATTGAAGCCGTAGTGGCGTCGCACCGAGAGTCCCAGAACCTTCCAGCGGCCGTCAACGAAAGACCTCGGTTCACCTACCACCCCAATGCGACACCGGAAGTGGGTCAGATAATCCAGGTCTATTGTTCTTCCGCACCATTTCCCAAAGGTGGTATGGTGGAGGAGCAGGTCGGACGCGCTTGGATGATTGCGGTAGAAGGTCATTCTTTGGTCGTGCATGATTCAGAAGATGCATGGTGGGACCCGTAATGGTTAAAAAGCGACCACCCCCGCCTAGGGCAGCCAAAAAGAAGAAGAAACCAGGACGCCCGCGTAAGAAAAAACCACAGAATCCACCATCAGTGGTGAATGAAGAAACCGGAGTCCAGGTCTATATCACCCGCGAAGACGACCCTGATGATCCTAGCGAGGTCTTCACTGGGTGTACCGACTATCAGCGGACATTTCTGAAAGTCATTGCGGTTACTGGACAGTTAAGCAAGGCCCGGCTTTTGTCTGGAATCAGTCAATGGTCTCACGACAAGTGGCTCCGGACTGATATGAACTATCGCGCGAAATACAAGATGGCGCGCAGGATGGCGGCAGACAGTATCGAAAGTGAGGCAATCCGTCGGGCAAAAGACGGCGTCGTGAGGATGCGGTTTCATCAGGGCAAACCTATCATGATTCCACTGCGCGATGGAAACGGGGATTTGGTGCATGAGACCAAGAGGGGTAAAACTGAAGTTAAGATGGTCCCCTATGTCGAACATGAGTACAGCGATTCACTGATGCAGACGCTTCTCAAGGGGATGCTTCCCAGTCGGTATAGGGAGCGTCAGGACATCAAGATGGACGTCTCTAGCCGTCACCGTGTGGCAGGCAAGACGCCCAGTGAAGTGGTGGAACTGACAAGGTCGCGTCTAGCAAAGTTGTACGAAGAGCACTCAGCCAGTCGCTCGCTGACTCATAACGGAAATGGCAACGGAAATGGTCGATCTGGCGGAAATGGCGAGGGTGCTAGCTGACTGCCCCGAAGCCAGGGATTTACTAGCTGAGTTAGAAAATAACTTCTACTGCACATTTCGTCCGCGACCAGACGACCCAGAGAACTACGACCAACAGCAGTCATTTGTTGAAGATCAAGTTCCTGGCGTGGCTGGGCTTCTAGGTGGAAATGCGTGTCTAGGTGGAGAGCAGGAGCTGTTTGATCCTGTTTCTGGACAGTCGAGACGCATCGACAGAATCACTTCTTCCTTCTGGGTTTCGAGCCTGGGTGACCGCTATCTAGAACGGTCTCGGAGTGCCCGTCCGTTTGTGAAAGGCGTTGCCCCGCTGTTTCGCATTCGTCTTTCGACAGGCGAGTCTTTTGTTTCGACTTTACATCACCGGGTACTTTGTCTGGATGAAGAATGGCGACAAATTCGCGAGCTTCGCGCCGGTGATTGCCTGTTTGCCATCGCTGCATTTCCTCCAGAGGACAAGGGAAAGGCATTCAAAAGTAGGGAACGGGCGTCGATTGCCACCCATATTGACTCCATTGAGTACGTGCGTACAGATGACTTCTACGACGTTCACGTACCTGGAAACAACAACTATCTATGCGCTGGCGTCTTCCATCATAACTCTGGCACCAGTGAAGCTGCGGCCTACAAGCTGGCGCAGTTCGTCCTGAACCGCCAAGAGGCGCCTCGCCCCGATACTCCGTTTTGGGTGGTTGGCCCCAGAATCGACCAGACAATCAAAACGTTCTGGAAAGAAAAGCTCTACGGTCACGGCCACATCCCGCAGACGGAAGTGGATTGGCGGAGAATCCGCTGGCATTCAGAGAAGCAGGCTCTTCCGATATCCGTCCCACTCCTACCATGGCCGAGGGGCCGAGGCGAAAATCAGAGGAGCAACTGGTGTATTGAATTCCGGTCTTTCGCTGAAGGCGCCGCTGTTATGACGGCCGAGTCTATCGGTGGCTTCTGTTGCACGGAACCGTTCCCTAGAGAGCTGTTGACGGAGATCATGAGGGCGACCCGAGAGTACAACTACCCTGGATCGAAGTTCTTCGAGCTGACTCCTGTCGATCCAACCCTCACCTACTGGATTGAGGAAATGGTTGTCGAGGACAAGGTTCCCCCCACCTGGAAATTCTACCGTTGCAACACGGAGTCCAATGTAGCCGACCCGAATAGTGTAGTTGGCCGGGCTTGGTCTGATGAATTTTTTGCTTCCGTCAGCCAGGAGATGACGGAGACGAGAAAAACAGGCGCGTTCGCTTCCTACGAGGGTCTGATCTACCAGACATTCAACCGCGCGATACATGTAGTGGACGACATGCCAATTCCACGGGCGGAAGTGATTCACAAGAGAGGTATTGACTGGGGTGCGAGCGAGGACCACCCACTGGCTGTAGTTTTTGGATACAAGGACTCTCTTGGGATCTGGAATATTTACGGAGAATACCACAGCACAGACCAAGGCAAGCTATGGAAGGATCACTGTGAGGCGATATGTGCAATGTATCCTTGGATCGTAGGTCACCCGTGTTTTCGTCAGAGCTACGGAGACCCGTCCAGGCCGGATCTGTTTCGTGAGTTCAACAGCAACGGCATTCCGGTCACGACAGCGAACAATAGGGTCTACGAAGGGATCGAATCTGTTCGGAAGTGCTTAAAGGTCCATCCCTTGATCGGTCCACAGATTCGCGTGGCGAGCTGGTGTAAGCAAACGATCAAGGAGTTTTTCACCTATCGATGGGAGAAATCATCCGGTCGTGGATTGAATCCAAAGGCCGCCAAGCCACAGCCACTAAAAAAGTACGACGACTGCATGGATGCCCTTCGGTACCTGATCCACACAGATGCCAGGTCGACTACGGGCGGCGCCGCATCTTACCGGACCGAGCAAAAACAACGCCCTCAGGTCCGACACAAAAGAATTCATGGGCGATAGGGGTTTCTCGCAATCCCAATGAGTAGTGAGAAGCCGGGACTTTTAAACAGATAGGGCATAAAAAGTTCGCCCGCATGCCACTGAAACGAAGTGGGACATTCTGCGGCAATGGATTTCATTGCCGGTAAGGCCCCACTGCCAACACTTTTTGAGGGGATGTCAGCGTTTCCGATTCGCACCCGGTCGTGTTGACATCCCCGTTTTTTTGTCAATTTTCGGCCCACTGGAAATGGGGTGTCAATTGCCGGATCGACTCTGGCGGCGGGTCTCCTAAAATGCGGCCAGACGAAGGTTGGTGCGAGCCGATTGACCCTGGATCGCTAAACTTTGCGGTGGTTGACGGAGGCAGCAATTCGCTGGAAATGCCAATATTTCGTAAGATGTTGGTGTGCCTTTTAACCGCGAACAGCAAGAGCAGATAATTCAGGCCGTTATCGCTTCTAAGAAAGGAGGTGGTCAGTCTAAGGGAGGAATGTTTCGCCAGCTAGGACGGAAGTTCGGTCCGTTTGGTGAGCTAATCGGCATGGTGGCCGATGTCCTTTCTGGCGGTGAAAAACCAAGGCAGAGGGAAATCGAAGATGCCGTCAGGATCCTCACTGAAGAGGGGTTCAACGTAACGCCAGGCGGACGAAGGGCAGTCCCGGAATCTGACATTCCACATGCCCCCTCAGTGATTCGTCCACGCCAGTCACAGCCTCCATCTGTGACTACTCGCCGTCAACCGTCCCCACTCCGTGTCCGAGGCGAGGATACCTGGCCAGATGAGTCTGTGATAACCACACTGCCTACTAGGGTTCGCGGTGCGTTCGATCACGTACCCAGCGACGTTCAAGGATTGTCCCCTGAGATCGAGACTCCAGAGTCCAGTAACGTGTATTCAGTCCAGTACGACTACACGTCCGGACTGATGTACGTGCGATTCAATGCAGCGAGCCCTGTCATTGGCTACAAGGACATGACTTCGATCTGTTCTGGACAGCAGTATCGATGCGGCATCCGTCCACATGCTCCTGGACCGCTTTATTCGTATGGCGGCGCTGGTCGCCGGATTCCTGAAAATAAGTTCGAGGAGTTCGTGTCAGCAGCCAGTAAAGGCCAGTGGGTGTGGGAGAATCTGCGGGTTTGCGGTTCGCAGTGGCAACACAGATTTCCTTACACACTAACCGATGTTCCTGGTGGATTTCAGTATATCCCTAGGAAAGCAACCCGGCGCGGCCTGCGTGTTCGAACTGTTCCAAATATTGGTCAAGGCCGTCGTGGTGGGAGGCGTTCAACTCTTCCAGAAAGTATTCGCTAGTCGTGTCAAAACAGCCTCTTCTGCTCGAATCGCTTCTTTGCCAATTCGCAGTACTCGGGGTTCAACTCGATCCCGAAGCTCCTTAAGGACTTCCAGGCAGTCGCCACAGTAGATTGTGATCGCGTCTTGGTTTAGAACGGGAGTCATGCACTAGTCCGTAGGGAAATCCAAAGGTCTTACGGACTCCATTCGCCTCAGTGCAGATACGACCTTGATCGTCGCCAGGACGTCCTCCATGGCGTCATGGGCGTCGAATGTAATATTGAAGTATTCCGCCAGGTCGGACAGAGAGTTGCTCTCTGGTTTGATCAATTCTGGTCGCTCGGCGAAGGCCCATCTCGCTCTTTGGCACGTGTCCCACACGGAGAAGCTTGCAGGCAGGAACCCTCTGTTCTCGTACCATTTTTGCAAAAACGGGAAATCGAACGAGCTAGCGTTGTGGCCAATCAATTGAGCCACTTTGTATTTCTTTCCTCGTTTCGAGACCATCCTGACTGAGGAATACTCCCTGAGGAACGACGAGAATGCGTCTCTTGCCGCATCTGCCGTCACAGCTTGGTCCTCCCACACAGCAGGGTCGTAGCTGTTTTTTTCGAGGGCTTCAGGAGTGGTATGGGACACATCGAACTGGATTTTTGTTTCAAACGTTCGCAAGGGCGTCATGTAGTCGCTTCTGAAGTCCACTGCAGCGGCGGCTATCTGTATTATTGGATGCAAGTTTTTGTCGATACCACCTGTTTCTAGGTCGAAAAACACGGTTTCGCTCATCGCAATGCCTCTCTCGTATGTGCTTCGGTTTATCCAGGGAATTTATCACTTGCTGAGAATCGATGCAACGGCAAACTCGTATCGATTGTGTTTAATCCTTTTGGTGGACTACAATTATTTCAATAAAGGCATACCTATGGAGGGGTTGTGGTGATTAGAGCACCAAAGGGAGGGATTCGCATTGGTGGGCAGGATTATCCGTCAGGGATAAGCTTGCCAGATCGATACCGCAAGCTGCTTCAGGGGTCCTCTCGGGCAGATGATCCTGGAGCGGGGACCGTTCCGAACCTGGGGCGCCCGGCTGTACCTCATGTCGTAACTTTCCGTGGGATGGTTACGAGTTTGTCGCGGGCCTATCGCGACAGCGATGAAGCCTTGCGCCATAACCAGGAAAATGCCCATGCGATGCTCAACGACCCAGTCGTTGCTGGTCCGCTGTTTTCTCGTCAAACAATGGCATCGCTGCTTAATTGGTCTATTGAGACCGAAGACGACAAAGATCCCAAGTTAAAAGCCTTGGCCGCCGAGATGACGGACATTATAAGGAGGATTCCCAATTTTACGGAATATCGCCGCTGCCTGATGGAAGCTATCTGGTACGGGAGATATGGAATTCAGCATGCTTATGGCACCCACATCAACCGTCATGGTGTTCGTCGGCGAGTCATCCGGAAGTGGATTCCTGTTTCAGGTGACAAGCTGTTGTTTCGGTACGACGACGGTACTGGGAGCTATGACCCGGATCAGATTGGAGTGCGAGTTTCGGCGGCGCTAAGCAAAAACGACTACATCGCAGGACACCGAGAGCTGGAAGCCACTGGCGAAGGTCTTGGGTATTTCCTGCAGCCGTGGGAACGGAATATGTGGTGTATACATCGCCACATGATCCGTGACGGTGAGTTTGAGGATCCGATTTCGGGTGGTCAAATTCATGGCGTCGGGATGAGGCACTTCTTGTATTGGGTGTGGTATCAAAAACAGGAGACCTTGGCCCAGATTGCCGAATTGATTGACCGAACGGGCATGGGGTTCACGATCTACTTCTACCCGAGCGGAAATGAAACGGCGAGAGCCGAGGTCGAGAAGATATCCAAGGAGCAGGCTCACACGAACGTGATCCTGATGCCATCCGAAGAAAACGACCAGTATAGGGTCGAGCAGATCCCACCCAACACCCAGGGCCTTGAGGTCCTCAGGAGTGTTGTCGAGGACTTTTTCGGGGACATGATAACGCGGTTCATTCTGGGGCAGACGCTGTCCAGTAAGTCCAGTTCTACCGGGATGAATTCAGGGGTTGCCGAACTCCAAAAAGACACGCTTAACCATATTGTCCGGTACGACGCGGTAAAGCTAGAGGAGACGATCACAAAGGAATGCCTGCATTTCCTAAGAGACGTCAATTTTCCGAAGTACCGCAACGTTGATATGTGGTTCCGGATATCTACCAAGAGTTCCGCGCCACAAGAAGAGCTGTCGGCCCTGATGCAGTTGTGGCAAATGGGCGCAAAAATCAAAGCTTCCGACATCTTTGATCGTTTGGACCTGTCCATGCCGGACAAGGATGATTTCAAGCTGTTCAATCCTCCGCTTGTAGCTCAGATTGAGCAGATGGAGAATCAGGAGCAGGGTTCTCCAGGCGGCATGCCAGACATGCCTCAGGAGATTCCCCAGGATGGAGATGGCGACGGAGTGGTCGGCGACGGCACGGAAGACCAGATGTCCGCCATGGATGGAATGCCTGATCAGATGGACAAGGATGCCGATGAGGATCGTGAGAAAAGACGTATCTTCGGACCGATCATGTATTCGAAGTCGTCTGAACTTCGCCAGGCTATCAAAGATGCGGCAGACTGGACCGATACGGCGGCGAGTGAATCCCAAAAGGAAGCCGGGAATTACCGCAAAGGTGTTTTTTGGTGGAATGGCCTGGAAGTCGCTATTGAAACCCCAAAAGGCACCAAACGAGGACCTTCATGGCCCGCCCTGATCGCCCACTATGGATACGTCAAGCTGACAAAGAGTGAACGGGACGGGGACCATCTCGATGTGTTCATCGGTCCTAACCCAGAAAGTGAGCTAGTGGTCGCCATTGACCAAGTGACCCAGGGTGGGCGGTTCGATGAGCATAAGGTGGTGATCGGCTGCACGTCGGTTAAAGAGGCGACAGACCTGTACAAGTCGTCGTATTCGTCCGGGTGGACGGTTGGACCCGTTACGGCTATGACATTGGATCAGTTCAAGTGCTGGCTGTCGATCGGGACGACGAAGAAACCAATCAACACCCAGGTCAGCAAGTACGCCAAGCAGATGACATTATGGGACGAGGATTCTCACCCTCGCGTAAAGTCCGGAGAAACGTTCTCGAACCCGGAGACCGGTACGGAACAGCATGGAGGCAGTTGGATTTCTACGGATGCCGCGGTGGAAGCGAGCCCCAAGGAACAGAAAAAGCTAGAGCTAGTTGATGAGGATTCCGGGAAAACTGAAGACCTACAGGAGACCGAAAATGTCGAAGGACCAATCGAAGGACCAATCGAAGGCGAATCTGGAGGATCTGGTGGAGGACATCCCGTTCGAGGATTATCTGACGACGGAGACTCTGGCAGCCCAAGCGATAGCGGAGCTAATCGCGGAAGATCGCAAGATGAGCGGATCATCCTCGCGAGAGAACAACACACGCCTGCGGCAGATCGATCCCGAGTTCCAGAACGCCTACAACAACATCTAGGCGACCATCAGCTGGAGGGGGTGAGCGCCGCCATTTCTTCAATGGAGGCCAACGGCGGGTTCCTGACCTGTGATGGCACCGGTGTCGGCAAAACTCGACAAATGCTCGCAGTCGCGCAGCATTTTCTTGACGAGGGCAAAAAGGTCATCGTCATTGCGCCGAAAAACGTTACCAAGGCCGACTGGAAGAAGAGGACCGTAGCCGGGTCTTGGCAGGACGACAGCGAAGCCATGGGGGTAGAGCTGAACGTAACCAGAGACGAGGTCACGCCAGGGGTCGTCAATATCAGCAGCTACCAGAACCTCAGCAAGATCAAAAATCTGGTAGACGGCGATACTGTCGTGATCTTCGACGAGGCGCACGCCCTTAAAAACCGCACATCCGCACAAGCTAGTCACGGCAAAGCAATCACCGAAAACTCTCACGCTGTGCTGTTCGCCACGGCTACTCCAATAGATAAGTGGGAGCATCTGTCCTATCTGGATCGTGCTGGCGTGTTTGGGGATGAGTATTTCGGCAAGACATATGAGCAGCTGGGGCTTCATCAAATATCTCAGCGAACTCGTACTGGCACTGTGATGAAGTGGGAAATTAAGCCAGGCATCAAAGGAACGGAAGTCATGCGCCGAATATCCGGTTTGTTCGACCGTTTGACAGCTGATGGCAAAATGCTCAAGCGCGAGCTGGACATGACTGGCGTGCCGGTTAGCATTGAGCAGGTCAAGGTTCCATCAGAAGTTCACGAAATGATGGATACCATTCGGACCATGATTGAGGGAAGTTCTAATAATCCAGGATTAGAAGAAGCCCGCATTCTGATGCACCAGCGACGACAGCAAGAGCCCTACAAGGTTCAAGCGACTGTCGATATTGCCGTCGATGCAATAGCGAACGGACGGCAGGCTGTAATCTTCGCCAGCCGGGTGAACGAATCAAACGTTGGCGAGGCCGACGAGGAGGGAGAGTTCGCCGTCACATCCGCAGGTACAATGAAACTTCTTCTGGAAGAACTGGAGAAGCGAGGCATCTCAGCCGCCGACGTTGCCCAGATACACGGCGGACTGAAGCCAAGTAAGCTGCCCAAGGAAATGGACCGTTTCCAGTCTGGCGCCGCCAAAGTTGTGATTGCCACGGTTGAGAGTGGCGGAACGGGGATCAATTTAGACGACACGACTGGTGACGCCCCGCGAACGCTTGTCATGATGACCGCGCCGTTCTCGGCTGTGCAAAACGTCCAAGCGGCCGGGCGCGTTTGGCGGCTTAGAACACAATCCATTCCGGAAATAAAATTCCTATTCGCTGATACCGAGGTCGACGACTGGAACGCCTCGTTAATCAGTGAGAAAATGAAGACGCTTGGCGCCAGCGTTCAAGGCCAGGTGTCAGCCTTAGACGTAAATAGTCTGACAGGAGCCGACGCCCTAGAGTTTACTCCCGAGGAGCCTTACGAGTGGAAGTACCCGGGCGAGGGCCGTAGTAAGCCTACTGCCAGCTTTGCAAGCTTACCTAGCGGCGAATGGGGTGTGCGGATTAAGGGTCATGCTAAGCCTGGCGATGTAGTCGAGATTACAAAGCGCGACGGCTCTACCCAGCAAAAGACGGTAGGGGAAGTCATCCATTCGAGTGGGGGGAAACTTGGATTTACGCTGGCGACCATTGGCGGGAGTCCTCCAGCCACTCAGGAGCCGCTGCCCTTGCCTCCGCCTGAGCGAGTAGCCCCTAAGGTTCCTGAAGAGCAAAAACAAGCGATACTCGAAGGACTGCGGTCTATTGCTGCGATGGACCCCGACCTCGCCTTGACCAGAAACGACATTGGTTTCAATAGGTTTGATGGACGGTACGGTCACGAACTTGCGAGCCAGGACACCCTGACAGATCGCCAGGCCGGCGCTGCGATGAAGCTGGTCCATAAATACCGTAGACAATTAGACGCGGAGGTAGTGGCTGCAGCCACGAAAGAGTCGGAGTCAGAAAAGGCCCCAGCGCCCTCCAAGAGAGCGAGTGGTTTGCAGGGGATGTTAAATTGGTCTGACCCAAGAAATGTTACCACTAGCCAGGGCGCGAGAACTGTCCGCAGCGCCATTCCAACTCAGGAGTTCTGGAAGGAGTGGCGAAAGAACAAGGCGGCTCTTAAGAAACAGGGGGTCAGCGTCTCGAAGTATCAAGGCGAATGGCAAATTTCCTGGTGGCAAAGTCTTGTGGACAAGAATGCCAAGGGATTCCGTTGGGACCAGCCTAGCAAACGCCGCTACTCCAGAGGCCCGAATCTCGCAACCGAGAAGCTGTCACCTTTGTTCGCAGACGGTGAGCTCGACCTTCATATCCTGGAGAGACTTCGCAAGATCGCTGGGGATTTCATTGGTGGGACCGAAATACCGCGAGACGCTGTCATAGACGTCCAGGTGACGGGGTCTCTAGCGGGCTACTCGTGGGACAACAGGAGCGATCTGGATTTACACATCATCGTAGACCCAGAGCAACTACTCGCGCCGCCGGATATGGTTCAGGACTATTTCTACAACGTTTCGTCCAACTGGAATGCCAAGCATTCGATCACAATAAAAGGGCACGAGGTTGAGGTGTTCGTAGAGCCGATGGAAGAAACTGCCGGAGATCTGTTGGCGGTTTCGGCGAGTGTCATCGTATGAAATGGAACATCTTGTTTACACTTCAAGGCCCGACAGCAACAGCAGAAGTCCCAAATAAAACAAATCCTGTCGAATGTGAAAACATGGAAATCGTCCTGGCAACTCTCGCTGACCAACTTCCGTGCGGAAAGATTAGCGAGATGATCTCTGTTATTGGTGTCCGCATCGACCTCGCTCAGGAGGAATGAGATGATCGCCAGTCAAGGACGGTATTCGATTTTTCAAGATGAGTGGGTAGACCGCCCGGGTGATCCGCTCGATGTTGACGATGAATGCGTCCAAAGGAAGGCAGATCGCATTCGTGCGACGGTCGATACCGCGATCGAGATTGATTATCCGGAGCGACTAGAACAGCTTCTCAATCGGCTTTGGTCGTTTCGTCAGATTGGCATCACTGGCGGTGGAGAATTCTCTCTTGAGAATCTCGTCTACAAGTCACTGCGACACGACGGCACGCTAGGACGACTCAAGGAAGCGTCTACTCGGGGGTACGACGATTCCCTAAGTTACTCTCGACAGCTAAGTCTCTGGGACGAAGAAAAGCATCCTCGCGACGACGAAGGTAAGTTTGGAAGTGGTCCAGGTGATGCCAAACAGGTCCCTGACGTGATTTCTCAGCCGTCGCCAGCACAGCCGCAAGAGTCACCGGACGTTTCTTCTCCGGAGAGATCGCCAAGACAAAGCACGGACACGAGCTGGGGGCCACTCTACACTGGATGCCTGAACCTATGGAATGACGAATTCCCAAGCTCGGGTGTCGATGCGCCACCTCCACCGCCGAATGTCATGGCGTTGAAACCGCAATCGCTTGCTCTCAAGAAAAATGACTTTTTTTATGAGTCGGTCGAGGAAATCGCTAAGGAGGGAGTGGGTGAGGACTTCCTTCGTGAAGTTGATCCCGACATGATTCGTGGAGGTACCAAGATTTTTGACAAGGTCCAAAGGATTGCCGAGGATCTGCAGTCAGAAGACGGGTATGTCGGGGATGAGCTTTGGGAAGACGCCGCTCTTGCCTGGTACGACCGTCTTGTGTCTCCGCTTGAAGTTCAGCAGATGTACGTGGACGAAGCAAAGATCTTCAAGGAAAAGGCTCAAGCAAAATACGGCTCAAACCCGTTGCTAAAAAAGGGCCGACCCAAGTTGCAGGTGTTTAAAGACCCCGAGTTCTTTAAGGAGATCATAGAGAACGACAAGTCCATTTCGGGAGGTTCAAAAAACAACCCGTATTCTACTTTGCATCTAGATTTTATCTCTGACCACTTAGAACCGTGGGAATGGTTTCGAAACGGAAATGCCCTTCATGATCGACTCTATGCTTATGCGGACGAGCACGCATGGCTTCACGATGAAGATCCGAGTGAAGTTGCTGACCGATGGTTTTCAGAGATGTTCCCGGCTGAAGTTATCCAGGATTTGATTCACAAGGCGGCTCACGAGTGGGGCGAAACTCGCGATTTGAAGCGATTGGAGTCTGGGCAGGATGCCGGGGTGGACATGCGCCAGATGATGCAATCTGGAATCACAGAGGAAAACCTAGGTCAATTCAAGAGATCTGCCGAGCATGCTGCAAAGCGACTGCCGATTGCGGAGTTGCATGAACTGGCCGACGACCTGGGGCTACCCAAGGGAAGAACGAAAAAAGCAACTCTCAAAGCAATCAATGATTTCGTCAACAACCAGTCCGTTCTCTCGGTTCAAGTCGAAGGATGGCGAAAAACAAACCGACCGGAGTTGGACAAAGACGGCAATCCAATCCGGTACGCTAAGTGGATGCCGTACACCGGGCCCCGTGGAGGGCATGGATGGGAGAACGTGGAGACTGGTGAGAAGGTCTACGGAACAGATCCACCTGGCGAGAGGGAGCCATCCAAGGACTCACCCTCGGCAGGCAAGAGCAAGCCGTCGCTATCTGGCCAGCTAGAGGGATCGACGGATGGGACGGAGTCTGAGCCAGACGTTTCGACAGAGCAGCCAGCGGTTGCTAAGCCCAAGGAAGAAGTTGTTCCAGAACCGGAACCGAAGGTTGGAGACGAAACGCAAGTCGCGTCGGGAGATGCTCCACGAAAACGACATACACTTCGCGAATCCAAGTCTGCGCTCAACGATCTCCGTGAGACGCACAGTATAACAGATTTCGACCTAGAGAGACTTCGCATATTAGAGACTCCAATACCTGGGTTAGCTGGTCCTGACAACGCGAAAGTGGCCGCGGCCATTAAAGCCACAGAGAAAGCGGAAGATGAGTTTCGGGAGTCGCTTCTCGGGGTAGGATCGGATCCAGAATCCATGTCTCCCGAAGAGGCATCAATGCCTGTCACCTACGGGTACATGCAAGACGCTACCGGGTACGATGATTTTCGTAGCTCAGTAGAAGACGCACCACACGAGCGAGTGGTCTTTTTTGTAGACGGGACACACGAGACGATCAAAGTAGAGAGCGAATCACTCGCTAACGAACTTCTCGAAGATCCCTTTGTTGATCACCTCAGTGATCCTGTTGCGCCACCCAGGACATATTACCGAGTCGGCACTCCGCCAGATTCCGGCAGATCCTTTAATACGATGGAGGGCAGGCATGAGGGAGGTGTGAGTGTATACGTCACACCGACGCCCGCATCGTTTGCTGGGGACGTGGAAAGGGACATCTGGCACGGAGCCGGAAGGCAAATCGGAGTCGGAGGAGACGACGAGCCTCTAATTCTAGTCACTGGCGCGTGGAAAAAGTGGCGACAAGAGCAGCCCCATGTCCTGAAGATGCGAGAGTTTCTGAAATCCGGAATCAGTGATGAAAACGCCGAGCAATTCAAGCAAGCTGCCGAACATGCTGCTAAGAGAATACCGCTTTCGGAGCTTCATGAACTAGCTGATGACTTGGGTTTGCCTAAGGGCAAAACAAAAAGGGAAACGCTGAAGAAAATTCATGCCTTTGCCAACAACCAGACCGTTCTCTCGGTTCAAACAAACCGACCGGAGTTGGACAAAGACGGCAATCCAATTCGATACGCTAAATGGATGCCGTACACCGGACCCCGTGGCGGCCATGGGTGGGAGAACGTTGAAACAGGCGAAAAGTTCTACGGGAACAATCCCCCTGGAGAGCGAGGCAAAGCCAAGGAGACGACACCAACAGGAAAAAAACAATCTCCACTCACCCAGCTTGAGGGCGCGAAGGCGGGAACTGAAATCGACGGGTGGACAAAAACAGACATCCCAGAAATGAACATGTCGGGATGGAGCAACGGCGACACGTTTATCACCGATGACCAGATGTTGAAATTCAACAAAGAAGCGGTGTCGGCGCACTTCAAACCGGAGAAAGCTCCGAAGCCAGCGGGCCGTAAAAAGTCTGTCGGCAAGGAACTCAAGCTTGACTGGTTTGTTCAGAAGCACACCAACGAGTCAGGACACCTGGACGTTGGTAAATTCTCTGACGACGTTGCTGGGTTCGTACAAAAACATTTAGAGGCCAACAATTCGATTTCTCTTGTAACGGCCGATGGTAACAAAGTGGTACCCATTGTGGCGATTAGCCGCGGGATGATGCAGGACGCAGAGGGACAGCGATGGGGCGGTATGGGTCTCGCCAACGGTAGTGATAAGTTAGTCGGTAGTCGCGGGCCAGTTGAACCGAAAGACCCACGATCGCCCGAGTTGAACCCTAAGCACCAAGCGAGAAACTTCCTCCCTGAAGAAAAAGAGGAGGTTGGGCGTGTAGCCACAATGTTTGGCATCCCGGCCGGTGACGTTCGTAATGACAAGCGACTTCGTCAGTTTTTCACAAGAGTCGCGCGGCATCAGGGATTCGACCCTGATTCAGCTGGGGGCGACCCAACCGACAAGGCTGTTGCCGCTGCTAAGTTCCTGAAGGGTCAAGCCGAGCACCTTGAGAGTGTCAAGGAAATGGCGAAGGGGTACGGGTGGAGAGGCGGGACTGGAAAGGAATTGGCCGCGACAGCCAACAATGCCGCCGGGTATTTGATTGAAACGGCCGCACGGAAAGGCTATGAACCAGTGGGTGAGGACCGCCAGGACGACATAGAGGGAGCTTTTCGGTTCCTTCAAAGCCAAGAGGAGGACGGACAGTCCGGGGGCAACACAGCCATCATGGACGCCCTCAGGATGATTTTTCAAAAGCCAGGGAATATTACCCTGGCACATGTGGCTGGAGCGGTGATAGGATTTTGGCTAGCATATAGGTGGGCTAAAAACAGGCGACGCAGATAGGCGGCTATACGGTAACGATCACATTATCTGGACTGCTGGGCGATTGCGACCCGCCAGGCGGTCTCTGGGACGCCGGGGAGTCCACGCCCTCCGGCGTCCTTTTTCTTTTAAACCCCCTCAACAGTTGTGAACTCTTCAATGGCCCGAGTCTGCGCGATATACAGGCAGTGCCACTCTTGAGCTATCTGCCAAGTCGACTTGGCCATTGGATGGGGCACGCTTGCCCCTTTGGGCTGCAGCAAAAACACCCGATTGGCTTCGAGACCTTTGGCTCTGTGGATCGAGCTATGCAGGATGCCCTTTGGAGTGATCAAGCGTTGAGTTTTGCAAGATCGATTCCCACAACGCTCGGCCGACTCGTTGTACCTCTTGTCGCAACAAGGGCAGACCTTGCCACAGAATACGAGTTCCATCTTCGCTTTTATTTCTGCGATTGTTAGAGAGTCCTCAGCGAAGGCGTAGATACAGTCGCGCTTGGTCTCTAGTGAGATTAGCTTGGCGTCGGAGGGGTTCCGCTTTCGTCTCTCTTTTTTGAACTCGCTTTGGTACCAGTTGTCAACCTGCTCGACTAGATCGCCAGGGTCGCTTGGCTTCATTCGGTCGACAAACTTAACTAATTGCCCGCCAAAATCTCGACCCCGTACCAATGCCTTACGGCCAGCCTTAATATGCTTGAGTGCTTCGGAGATTAGGGGGGCGTTGACACGGCATAGGACCATGTCGCCATCCTCGACCGTGTCAGCGTACGTGTCCATCTTCGCGTGACTGACTTTGCCGTTTGGGTTTGACTCATGCGCAGTAAATTCCACATGTGTCTCGCCTCGCATATGGTGTATGCGCTTCAGCGTCTGATTGGCTACGGCAACGATTGCCTTTCCACATCGCCTGGTCTCAGTCAACCGAAGAACATTATCCACCTTCAAGAGATTTTGCATCCTCGGTATTGAGTCTACATCGGCACCAGCGAATCCGTAGACAGCCTGGTTGATGTCGCCAACCAGGACGGTACGCCGGCCCGCTCGGAGGCAGAACTGCTGCTTACAGCGGTTAAGGTCTTGGCCCTCGTCGACAAGAAGTAAGTCAACCTTGGGAATGGGCAGATCGAGAACAACCGGCAACCAGTTTTGATCATCCCAATCAATCTCTCTCTTCTGAAGGTCTAGGCTTCGCCGTAGGACCTCGGGCACTAATCCATAGACCTTGTCTCGCTTGTCATTGAGATCTATCTCGTAGTGGTCGGCAAGCTCGTCTAGATCTGCGTGCGTTATTTGGTCGGCGTCGAACCCATTTTCGTCGGTCCAACCAACAAGGGTTAGTTTGCAGAGCCCGACTAATTTGCCAGTAGCTTCGATCGTTATCGGGTCTCGGCGCTTCATCTCGCGAGTATTGCAAGCGAGAATCTCACCGATTATGTTTTCGGTGCGCCAGCTGATTGGGGTCACTCGTCCGAATGTATTGCAGATGACTCTGTGCCCCAGCCCGTTGATTGTGGCAAACTGTAGATTCAGGCCGATGTCTCGCAGCTTATCTTGCATCCAGCCCCACGAATCTGAGAACTCACTAACGATCGAGCGGTTAAACGCGCAGTAGGTTACAGTCTTTGGGGTCGACTCTCGCAACGCATCCCACACTAGTTGTTGCTCGGGGCTAGGTACAGGATCGAAGCCGATACCCTCGATGATCTCAGGCCAGATCTCTTGGCCGAATGCCCACCCAACGCCGACGATTTGGGTGAACGTCTTACCTGTGCCAGCGAAAGCGACAACAACAGCGTTCGGGGCCGCGGGTACAGCCTCGGGTGTAGTATTAACAACGGATTTAGTTCCTTCTTGAAACATGGTTCTCTCCAGGTTAGGGGGCGGGGCGGGACCAATTAGTGTGCTGCTACCTCTCACAGGAGAATTAACGGCAGGCGTCCAATCGTCAACCAAGTCTGATTTAATTTTTTTTGTCCTGGCAATCAGGCCAAGCTTATCATCGGCGCGGTGGGAATTCCAGCAATGCGCACGCATGTCACTCGCGGCCAGAAATAATTCTGGTTGACAAACGAGAGGCTCGGGCTAATTGTGGTGTAGAGTCTTGCTGAAAGTTAATCTAGGCAAGACCGAGATCACTCAACATGAAGGGTTTTAACGGTGCAAAGCTTAAATTTATTTCTCCTTGCGACGGTCCTAGCGTCAACTCCAGGTGAAGAGGAGGACTCTAGAGTCTGGACGTTTAAAAAAACTCACAAGACTTTTTCAGGTGAGTTTATAGCGTTTGAAGACAACCATGTATTCGTTGAAACGAATATAGGTACTGTTGCTATACGACCAAGGGATTTAACAAGAAGAGACGTTAAATACTATAGA
>TARA_B100000749_G_scaffold225649_1_pt1 | contig 20170 bp, 14 predicted proteins | sample TARA_B100000749 | Tara Oceans TARA_B100000749 (sample SAMEA2621232) | marine metagenome | biome: marine biome (ENVO:00000447); feature: mesopelagic zone (ENVO:00000213); material: "saline water (ENVO:00002010), including plankton (ENVO:xxxxxxxx)" | depth 800 m
ATCCAGGAAATCAAGGAAGCAATGATGGGGAAGCACGTCCCCTTTATTGAAGACGCTGGAAAACAAGGAGTCCAGATTCTTTGCCTGCAGGAGATATTCAATACACCCTACTTCTGTCCTGGGCAGGACAGTTCATGGTATGCCTCCGCAGAGTCAGTTCCGGGACCCACAGTGGAGCGCATGCAGGGATACGCGAAAAAATATAATATGGTCATGATTGTCCCGGTCTATGAAAAGGAGCAGGCAGGTGTTTTGTACAATACGGCTGCTGTGATTGATGCCGATGGATCCTATTTGGGGAAATACAGGAAAAATCATATTCCGCATACAGCGGGTTTCTGGGAAAAATTCTTTTTTAAACCTGGTAATTTAGGCTACCCTATTTTCGAAACAAAATATGCAAAAGTGGGAGTCTATATCTGCTATGACAGGCACTTTCCAGATGGGGCAAGGTGCCTCGGATTGAACGGAGCTGAAATCGTATACAATCCTTCCGCAACTGTAGCCGGGTTAAGTGAATACTTATGGAAATTGGAACAGCCCGCCCATGCCGTAGCGAATGGATATTTTATGGGTTGCATCAACCGGGTTGGAACGGAAAAACCGTGGGACTTGGGTGAGTTTTACGGTACGTCCTATTTTGTGAATCCAAGAGGACAAATATTTGCAGAAGCATCCCGCGAGAAAGATGAACTGTTGGTAGCCGAATTCGATTTGGACATGATTGATGAGGTCCGCTCCACATGGCAGTTTTTCCGTGATCGCAGGCCGGAAACTTATGATGAACTTGTAGAACTGTAAGAATGGGGGAATTCCAAAGACCAACGAACGAAGAGGAATTCGAGGAAAACTTCGCTCAGAAGAAACCCTTGATGAACCAAACAGAAGCGTTCTACGAAAGTTCACGCTGCCTGTTTTGCTATGATGCCCCATGCATAAAAGCGTGCCCTACCGGAATTGACATACCGCTGTTCATTAAACAAATCCACACTGGAAATGTTAAAGGTTCCGCCCAAACTATTTTTGACGCCAATTGGCTGGGTAATGCCTGCGGGAAAGTGTGTCCAACAGATGTACTCTGTGAGGGCGCATGCGTATACACCGTGCAAAACGTAAAGCCAATAGAGATTGGTCGACTGCAGAACTATGCAACTGACCATGTTATCGAAAACGATACTCCATTGTTCAGGGCGGGTGAGCATAACAACCGAAAAGTGGCTGTAATCGGGGCAGGCCCAGCAGGGATTGCCTGCGCTTGTGAGTTGAGAACCCTTGGTTATGATGTGGATATTTTTGAAGCGAAAGATAAACCTTCGGGATTGACAGTCTTTGGGACAGCACCGTACAAGATCACCAATGAGGAAGCACTTAAGGAAATGGACTACCTTCAAAAGCAACTTGGCCACAACATTAAATACAACACGCCCATCAAATCCAAGGAACAATTGGATGAGCTGGAAGCGAAATATGACGCTATCTTCCTGGGAGTTGGCGTCGGCCCAACAGCTTCATTGGGCCTGAAAGGCGAGAACTTTGAAAACGTCGTTGGTGCTGTTGAGTTCATCGAGGAGCTGCGGATGAAACACCACGAGGTGTGCGTACCTGACAGTGTGGTTGTACTGGGAGGTGGTAACACCGCCATGGACGCAGCCTCCGAATCTGCTCGTATGGGAGCCGAGAATGTTATTCTTGCTTACAGACGTTCCAAAGAACAAATGGGTGCCTACACTTTCGAATATGAAACCATCATCAATTCAGGGGCACGGGGCATGTTCAATATCCAGCCAATCGAGATTGAAGGAAATGGAAAAGCTACGGGAGTTAAATTCCTGAAAACTGAAACAAGGAACGGGAAACTGGAAAACATTGCAGGAAGCGAATTCATCATTGATTGCGATTTGGTAATCAAGGCCACTGGTCAGGCCAAAATGGCCAACTTCCTTGGGCTGATAGGCGGGCTTGAATTGGACCCCAGCAATAGGATCAGCGTGCATGAGAAAACCTTCCAGTGCAGTAACCCAAAGTACTTTGCAGGCGGTGATGCTGTGAATGGCGGCGCAGAGGTCGTTAATGGAGCCCACGATGGAAAAGCAGCAGCAATTGGAATCGATCAATGGTTAAACTCTAAACATTAAGCGAGGAAATTTAATATGCCTGATTTATCAATAAACTTTGCAGGAATTAAAGCCCCTAACCCCTTATGGCTGGCCAGTGCGCCACCGACCAATTGCGGCTACCAGGTCATGAAGGCGTTTGACGCTGGTTGGGGAGGAGCCGTATGGAAAACACTGGGTGTTCCCATCGTGAATGTTTCCAGCCGGTATGGTTCCATTAATTATCGGGACACACGCATGGCGGGGTTCAACAATATTGAACTGATTACAGACCGTCCATTAAAAGATAATCTCGATGAAATATCAGAAGTAAAAAAACATTTCCCTGATCACGCGGTAATTGCTTCGCTGATGGTGGAAACAAAAGAGGAATGGGAACAAATCATTAAGGATTGTGAGAACGCCGGTGTGGATGGTTTTGAACTGAACTTTGGCTGTCCTCACGGAATGTGCGAACGCGGAATGGGTTCTGCGGTTGGTCAAGAACCAAAAGTGCTTAAAACAATCGTGGAGTGGGTCATGGAAGCGGCAACCAAGCCCGTCATTACAAAACTCTCACCCAACATTTCCGATATCCGCGAGCCTGGCCGCGCCGGTGTCCGAGGAGGTACGGATGCAATTTCACTGGTCAATACATTTAAGAGCATCGTTGGGATTGATCTTGAAAATTACGCCCCCTTGCCGTCTGTGGATGGAAAGGGTACCAACGGAGGCTATTGCGGTCCTGCTGTGAAACCAATTGCCCTCCACATGGTCCGTGAATTGGCTGATGATCCTGAAATGAACAAGGTGCCCATCAGTGGCATCGGGGGCATTGAAACCTGGCGGGATGTGGTCGAGTATCTACTGCTGGGTGCTTCCTCTGTCCAGGTTTGTACGGCGGTCATGCACTATGGTTTTGGAATCGTAAGAGAAATGGAAACGGGACTTATCCAGTTCATGGCGGACAAAGGCTATAATACGATCTATGATTTTATTGGGAAAGCCCTCCCTAATGTGGTGGAATGGAAAGATCTCAATCTTAATTATCAGATCATCGCTGAGATTGACCAAGATAAATGTATCGGTTGCGAATTATGTTTTATCGCTTGCGAGGATGGTGCGCACCAAGCCATCCAGTTAAACAAAAACGGGGAAATACGAATTCCTGAGATCATTGAAGAGAATTGTGTCGGGTGCAATCTTTGCGCGCTGGTATGCCCGGTGGAGGAATGCATCACGATGGTTAAAAAGGACAATGGTAGTGAGCATCTGACTTGGGGGGAACTTAGTGAGCAGGGCAACATCCCTACGACCTTTGATGATGAACTTGCGGGTGGTCGTGGGCACTGGGTACCCAAACCAACTGCCGCATTGAAAAATTAGTTTGGCAGTATCAAAACTTTAGGGAATATAGTATATGATACAGAATAATCTGGAACATCTCTGGATGCCCTTTTCTGCAAATCGGGATTTTAAAGCATCGCCTCGAATGATGAATGAAGGAAAAGGGATGTATTACAGAAAACCAGATGGAACACCCGTGTTGGATGGTACTGCCGGTTTGTGGTGCTGCAACGCCGGCCATGGCCATGAAAAGATTGTACATGCTATTCAGGATCAGGCAGCAAAATTAGACTTTGCTCCCTCATTTCAGATGGGGCACCCTTTGGGATTTCAGGCTGCGGAAAAATTGCTGTCCATTGCGCCTTCTAGTCAATTTCAATATGCATTCTTCACAAATTCCGGATCTGAGTCTGTGGATACAGCTTTGAAGATTGCTTTAGGTTATCAGCAACATGTAGGCAATTCAGAAAAAACAATTTTGGTGGGTAGGGAGAGAGCCTATCATGGTGTAGGCTTTGGTGGAATTTCCGTTGGTGGGCTACATCTCAACAAAAAACATTTCTCTCTTCTTCCAAACGTAGAGCACATTTGTGCTACCCATAATCTGGAAAAAAATTCTTTTTGCAAAGGTCAGCCGGATTGGGGAAAAGAATTAGCCGATGATCTGTTGAGGGTGATTGAGAAACACGGCGCAGACAAGATTGCTGCATTTATCACAGAGCCCGTGGCTGGTTCCACCGGTGTTTTGATTCCTCCAAAAGGTTACTTGGAGCGAATCAGGGGAATTTGTTCAGAACATGACATCTTGCTCATTTTTGATGAAGTGATTACAGGGTTTGGTCGATTAGGTGCACCCTTTGCGGCCCAATACTTCGGTATCGAACCAGACATGATCACGTGTGCGAAAGGATTAACGAGCGGAACAGTTCCCATGGGCGCCGTCATGGTAAAAAAAGAAATCTATGATGCTTATCAGCAGGAAGATCCAAAAGTGATTGATCTGTTTCACGGATACACCTATTCTGCTCATCCTCTGGCAGCTGCAGCGCTCATTGCTACCTTGGATGTTTATGGTGAAGATGGGTTGTTTGATCATGCCAATGAAATTTCGTCTTACTGGGAAGAAGCATTACATTCCCTAAAAGGCACGGATCATATCATTGATATTCGCAATCTTGGTTTCATTGCCGGAGTTGAAATGGAACCCCGTGATGGGAAACCGGGGTCCCGTGGATATGATGTGTTTACCGATGCATTTCACAATTATGACACCTTGTTGCGAGTGACAGGTGATACTCTTGCCTTATCTCCACCGCTCATCGCGGAAAGGGAACACATTGATAGTCTCATTGAAACATTAAGAAAAGTCATTCCAGACCATTAAAAATCATGAAATATAAAAATTATATCAACAACGAATGGGTTGATGGTAGGGATGGATCCATATTTGATGTGGAAAATCCATTCACAGAAGAAATCATAGCACAGGTACCAAATAGCTCAGCTTCTGATGTGGATGCTGCAGTGTCTGCTGCGAAATCCGCTTGGAAAAATTGGAAAATACTGGGATCATTGGACATGCGTGACCTGCTACGTGAAGTGGCGGTCAAAAGCCGGGCTCATGACCGAGAAATAGCAGAAATTATCACTCATGAAAGCGGGAAACCTCTTATCGAATGTTTGGATGAGATCGAATGGATTGCTTCTATTTTCGAATATTATTCCGAAATCGGGCGGGATCAGCGCGGCCGTGTGGTCGCACCCGTCACACCCCGGTCCATGAGCATGGTGGTGAAGGAATCCTATGGCGTTGTTGGTTGTATTGTACCTTGGAATTATCCGTTGCTGCTAATGGCTTGGAAGGTAGCGCCGGCTCTAGCAGCCGGGAATACAGTGGTGGTAAAGCCTTCCGAGATCACACCTTTGGCCATCATGCGCTGGCTGGAAGTTGCCTGTGCTCATTTACCAAAAGGGATCCTGAATATGGTTACCGGCTACGGTGATACGGGTGCGGCCCTGGTCGAACATCCAGACACACGGGTAATTGCATTTACGGGAAGTGTGGAAACGGGAAAAATAATTGCTGCCATGGCGGCCAAGCAATTGAAGAAAACATCCTTGGAGCTTGGGGGAAACGACCCCATAATTATATGTGACGATGTGGATATCGAAATCGCCGCCAGAGGCACAACCTGGGGCGGTTTGCTCAATGCTGGTCAGGTCTGTACTTCTCTGGAGCGGGTATTTGTTATGGAATCCATCGCCGATGATTTCACAGAAGCCGTGGTGGATGAAGCAAAAAAAGTTCGATTGGGTGATCCCATGCATGGACAAACCGATATGGGCCCTATGGCATCTATGATGCAATTAGAAAAAGTAGAAGGAAAGGTAGAACGGGCTAAGGCTGAAGGTGCGCGGGTGTTATGTGGCGGAACCAGACCGAATCAGTTCGAAAAAGGCTATTTTTACAATCCCACGGTATTTGACAGGTTGACCAGTGACATGGAAATGATGAACCTGGAAACCTTTGGTCCCATCATTCCCATTCAAAAAGTAAAGGATTTGGATGAGGCTATTGCGCTGGCCAACAATTCCCAGTATGGGCTGGGTTGCAACATCTACACCAACGATATGGAAAAGGCTCTCACCGCTGCTGAAGATATTAAGGCCGGATCCTTTTGGATTAATGATCCCCTCACCGATAACGAGGCAGCACCTTTCGGCGGCATGAAAATGTCTGGAGGCGGCCGTGAATTGGGTATCGAAGGGTTGGATGAATTCCGGGAAGCCAAACATATCCTGATCGACTACCAGATCCGGGATAAGGATTACTGGTTCCCCTACGACCTGGATGAAGGAAGAAAGACATAACTAATGGAGGTTCGAATAAAGACACCGATTCCAGGTCCCAGGTCTATTGAATTATCACAGTTGCGAGCGCTGAATGTAGCTCAAGGCCATGGATCTGTTTGCGGCATTTTTATTGATAGAGCCGAAGGCGCACATCTAGTTGATGTCGATGGAAATATTTTCATTGATTATGCAGGTGGAATCGGCACCATTAATGTTGGTCATTCTCATCCCAAGGTGCTGGCGGCCATGAAAGATCAAATAGATCAATTTGTGCATCCCTGTTTTACAGTGGCACCTTATGAGCCATATGTATCCCTGGCAACTAACCTTTCTAAAAGAGTACCGATATCAGGTAGTTGTAAAGCTGTATTTTTCAATTCAGGTGCAGAAGCAGTTGAAAATGCAGTAAAGATTGCTAAATCCTATACGGGCAGGAAAGGAATTCTTGTGTTTTCTCATGCGTTCCATGGCAGGACACTAATGGCAATGTCCATGACCTATAAGGAAGATCCTTATAAGAAAGGGTTTGGACCGTTTGTGCCAAATATCCACAGGTTAGAATTTCCATCAGAAAATGTAGACTTGGATTTAAACAATTTGGAATTTGATCCCAGAACTATCGCCTGTACAGTAATTGAACCAGTCGCAGGAGAAGGCGGATTTATTCCCGCTTCTAGAGACGCCATGGCCAAGTTGAGGAAGTTTTGTACACAACATGATATTGTTATGGTTGCAGATGAGGTGCAATCTGGTTTTGGCCGAACCGGGACGCTCTTTGCTATGGAACAATTCGGTGTGAAACCGGATCTCATCACATTAGCAAAATCGATCGCAGGAGGTTTGCCATTGAGTAGTGTCATTGGAAGATCAGACTTAATGGATTCAGCCCATATAGGTGGTATCGGAGGTACCTTTGGAGGTAATCCGGTGGCTTGTGCCGCAGCGCTTGCTGTGCTTGAGGTAATGGATGATGAACAATTACCAGAAAGGGCAAACGAGATTGGGAAAAAAGTTCGATCTAAAGTGGAGAGCTTGAAAGATAAATGTCTCTGGATTGGCGGGGTTCGCGGTTTAGGTGCCATGATTGGTGTAATAATTATTGACCCTGAAACAGGTGCACCGGATAAAAAACGGACATCCCGGATTCACAAATATGCCCTGGAACACGGATTGGTCATGATTCCAGCAGGAACTGATGGTAATATTATTCGGACATTAATGCCGCTAACGATCAAGGATGATATATTAGACCAAAGTTTGGATATTTTATCAAAAGCAATCGTGAATGCGTAAAGGAATCAATGATGAGTCAAGTACAATTTAAAAAATTCAGTGCACAAAAGAATTGGATTTCGGGTACTTACCAGGATTCTAATTCTGGAAAGACTTTTTCAGTCATCTCACCTTATTTTGGTAAAGAAATCGCTACAGTACCTGATTCCAACTTTGCTGATCTTGATGATGCTGTTAGAAGCGCGAAGAAAGTATTTCCGGACTGGGCATCAAAGAATATCCGTGACCGGGCAGAGGTCATGTTCAATCTGAAATCCATCATGGAAAAGAACTTGGAAGAACTGGCACACCTCATTGCTCTGGATAACGGGAAAACCATAGCCGATGCAAAGGGCAGTATCCTGCGCGGTAAAGAAGTGGTGGAATTTGCCACATCATTGCCGAGCATATTAAAAGGTGATTCATCGGCAGTAGGTGCGGGTGTCACCTGTACTATGACACATGAGCCATTGGGAGTGGTAGCTGGAATCACGCCCTTTAACTTCCCAGCTATGGTTCCACTATGGATGATCCCATTGGCGATTACAACTGGCAACTGTTTTATTTTAAAGCCATCAGAGCAGACACCACTCTCCGCATTTAAGATCGCTGAGTATTTACAAGAAGCAGGATTGCCGGATGGAGTCTTTAGCGTTGTGAATGGTTCTCGGGAAGCAGTGGAAGGTATCTGTGATCATCCCGACATCAAAGCGGTAGCATTTGTGGGCTCATCTAATGTAGCGAAAATTGTTTACTCCCGATCTACTGCAAATGGAAAACGTGCATTGTGTTTGGGTGGAGCCAAAAACCATATGATCGTTGTGCCGGATGCGGACCAGGATTCTACAGCAAAAGGATTACTGGCCAGTTCCATGGGCAGTGCTGGGCAGAGATGCATGGCTGCCAGCGTTGCTGTAGGTGTGGCTGATGTTGACACTATTATTGATCAATTGGTCGAAGAAGCAAAAGCGTTTGAACTCGGTGTAGATATGGGTACGATTGTTAGTAAAGTATCCCTGGACCGTATAATCAGTTATATCGATGATGCAGAAAAAATGGGTGCCCGGGTCTTGATCGATGGGCGAAACGCACCACCACCACCCGGATATGAAAATGGATATTGGCTAGGTGCCACGATCTTGGATGATGTGGACCCGGATTGGCCCTGTGCCAAGGAAGAGATCTTTGGTCCGGTCCTTTCCATTATCCGAACGGAAACCTTGGAAGATGCTATGAGGATCGAGAATGATAATCAATACGGGAATGCTGCTGCTGTGTTCACGACATCCGGAGAGGTTGCCAAAACGATCTCAGAGACCGCATCAGCAGGGATGATTGGAATTAATATTGGAGTACCAGTACCTCGGGAGCCTTATAGCTTTGGTGGGTGGAATGAATCCAAGTATGGACATGGAGATATCACCGGGAGAAGCGGGGTGGATTTCTGGACGAATTTAAAAAAAGTCACTGCTCGCTGGCCCGAATCTGAAGAAACCTGGAAAAAATATTTCTAATAGAATTCAAACCATTTTGGATCAAGATCAGGCCATTCATTATCTTCAGCCTGGTCTGCCCGCTCTTCCCAATTGCGTATTCCGCTCCAAGATTCTATTTTAATTCCATAAACTGAGGTTCGTTTTAATTCATTATTTGTAATAGGCCGATAATCTTCACCTGATCTCATTTCTCCGAAATATTTTTGAAGAAGTTCATTTAGAACACCACGTTTTTCATCTATATCCTCAATTACTCGGATTCTTCCAAAAGCGATTACACATTCATATTGAAAACTAACCTCCAAGGCGAGATTGGATGGAAGGAGTCTCCCAGATCTATAGCATTCAAAACAGGTTTCAGGATTATTTTCAGCGTTGAAACGCATTCGACCCACAGCATTAGAATGAAAATAGATCTCGTGATCTTCTTTGCTGTACCAGAAAGAAGTGGGATTAATAAAAGGTTGATTACCATCGCGTGTGCTAATGTGTCCAACTTTTATCTTGTTTAAAAACTTGGCGTTCCATTCATCATCCATATCCAATTTTGGACGTCGCGATTGATTGATCGGTCTATTATTTGGGTTATAATTCATATCAATAAATTTAGTTGATCGAAAGTTGTATTATCATGGCGAAAGCCTGAATCTACCACCACCCCTATAAACAAAAAACCCGCTACTGACCACGGCTTATTATTTGTAAAATAACATCCGGATATAATGCTCAGGGATGGAAGTTTAATTATCAACTATTTATTATAAGACCATACATCCATGACTCTTAGGAATACGTTTTCTTTATACGGATCTTTATTGACTTTTTTCCTCATCCTTGATACTGGGCTGAGTACGGAATACCAATGGTCCGCCAATATTAGATCCCGTTTAAAATCAGACACTTCCCCCCTTGTAGAACCGGGAAGTGTTTCATCAATTTACGAAATGAGATCTCGAATTGGTCTTTACCTTTTGAATGGACCAATATCGGCGAATTTTATCCTACAGGATTCGAGGATATTGGGAGCTGAGGACAATTATGCCGGAGTTGCTAATACCACAGTGAGCTCATTTTTTCATCAGGCATATTTCAATTTTACATATCGTAATCAATTGATTCAGATCGGACGGTTTGAGCTGGCATTGGGTAAACAGCGCATAATGTCCAAGAACAACTGGAATAATGTGGGGCGTAGTTTCGAAGGTGTTTTGATCAAAGATAAACGTCCATTCGGGGAAATGTTGATCTTTTCCTTGCCGACCATTGAATCGAAAGATACATATCATAATGACCAGAAAGATACCTGGTTAAACGGCATTTATTTTAAATATGGTCTTTCAGGTTTGAATAATGGGTCAATTGCTGAGATATATATCATGGATTTTCAGGATTCCATATCGACCCTTTCTTATTCAACCTATGGCACCAGGATCGAGGCCGGCATAAGAACACTCACACTTGAGAGTGAATATGCATTACAAGTAAGCAAAAAGATCTCTGCAAATTTGGCTTCTGTTAATCTGGGTTACAAACCTGAGAGTAATGGTTTCGTAAAAAATATATGGCTCGGGTATGATTTTATATCTGGTGATGATACATCCACAGTGGAAATGGAGGGATTTTCAAAATACTTTGGTGCAGGGCACAAATACCATGGTTTTTATGATTACACCAGACATAAAAAATTCATGAACCATGCTCATGAAGGTTTGAGAGAATTCAACTTGAAATGGAATCTTGATTTTTTATTTGAGACCAATCTTCTTGTTGCCTTGCATTATTTCAATAGTGGAGATGGGAATGCACATTACGGTCAGGAAATGGACCTAATATTTAAAAAAATAATATTTGATGGAATATCATTGGAACAAGGATTTGCACTATATAGACCTGATAATGATGATAGTATTTTGAATTTTGTTTATTTGATGCTGACTGCAAGTCTATAGACAAAGATTCCTGCTAAGTAGCGTTGTGTTCTAATGGTTCATAATATAGATTAAAAACAGAATGAGATCTGAAAAGTTCGTTTCACCATCCTGATTAATATCGCTGACATGATTCAGTACAGTATCTGGACTAATAGCGCCAACAAGTATTTCTGCAAGGGTGAGTAGATCAAAAATGTTAAGATTCCCATCATAATTCAAATCTCCTATGGGTGGTGTTTGAGATTGAATCGTCACATTATCTATTGCCCAATACCAATTATTTCCAGCATCATACATTTCCCATTGGAAATAAATCTCATCTTCATCTGTTTCAACAATGAAACTTAACCATTGGTTTAGTACATCACCGCTATCATTATCGCTCCCGGGATCGCTTGAATAATGGAGAAGCATTTCAATTATTTCACCTGATGAGTTAGTAACAGTTAGAGAAACTTGCTGTGGTGCCTCTTGTCGATAGTGAGAATCAAAAGAAATATGAATTGGTTGACCCGTTAATTGAATTAACGGAGATGTTAAAATACTATTGTAACTCCCAAAAGATGCAGCATTTCCACAATCGTCCCATTCATCGGGATCGGCAACAGCAACGGTTCCATCAGCTCTTATGAACTGGCTTCGGAGTTGATCTTCGGCATCAACCCAAAAATCCATGGAAGCAAAAGACCAACCTCGCCATTCAATGGTGCCGACCTCAGGCATATTCGAATTATCTATCATCCAATTTTCAGGAGGTTCATGCGTCCATCCCAATACATCTGGTCCTATAGAATTTCCACAAGCGCCATAGGCTTCATCTTCCGCAGGAAATAATTCGAGATTGTTAAAATTCTCATCCAGAATGGTAATGCCTAAAGGTATCCTGGCTACTATTTCAGCTTCGCATGTAAAATCCGTTGAATTGGATTCTAACACGATCCTATAATAAAATATCGCTATACCATTTAATCCTATGAGCGATGGTGCATCAACATAATTTGTCTCAATTCCATCTATTTCTGCAATCAATTCATCATTTCGATACAGTGAATAGGTATGATCTGATGCCAAATTCTGGTCCCATGATAAGATAATATCCATTGTGGATAGATCTACTTCCGCCACCAAAGGACCGGGACAGTTTGGACAAATATCATATGGAGGAAATTCCGTTGGGGTTAGTCCCATCGAAATACCATCTAACTGCCATTCACAATTATTTTCGATCCCAAAATAATTAAGTACAGTAGATACCAGATTAGTTAAATAAGATTGCTCAGGAATAGTTTCTTCGCTGACAAGAGTTCCACTCATGATAATAGGAATTTGTCTTTCTTCAATCGTTTGACCACCGTGACCATAACCGATTCCACCATGGTCACTTGTGATCATGATTAACCAATCCTCATTTTGAAATGTTGGTCTGTTCTCCATGGAGTCAATGACCCAGCCGATGTATCCATCAACATTCTCTATTGCATCAATATATTGATCTACCTCTGGACTGAATCCATAACTATGACCAGCAATATCTACATCATCGAAATCTAAAAAAATAACATCCACGTTCGGCGTGCTCATATAATCTGCTGCACCCTGTGCTACGCTACCATCGTAGGTGGAATGCAATTCATTGTAATCCATGGTACTGCCAAATATCTGTGTATGGATTGGCGTCCACATTATAAAGGAAGCTGTATGATATTCCTGACCTGATTCCTCCAATAAAACGTTAAAGGGTGGATATTCATCAAAATTGGAACCGCTAAAAGAATTATCAGATACACCATGTTTATCATACCAAACACCCGTGATCATGGTTGACCATCCGGGACCACTCACCGTCGGCTGTCCATTGATAGAACAAAGTGCGTTATTGATGTATATACCATCATTGATCAATCCATCAATGTTTGGTGTTTGTGCCTGTGTCAATGCATCAGGGCGACAACCATCAATACCAATAAATAATAATTTCTTATTCTGCCCATTCAATAAAGAAACAAAAATCAGAGTAGTTAAAAAGAGTGTTCTCATCTTTATCATTATAATTACTAAAAGTAGATAAACCTATCCAAACAAAGAAGATGTTACTGCTTAAATAGATTTACCCTATTAAAGGCATCAATCCTCGCATAGTAGCGGGGTTTTTTGTTTGTTGGGATGATGGTAGATTTGAACCAAGTTTATAAAATAAGTGACTATCATAGGAATTCATAGTCCCCCTGACCCTGAAAATGGGATTAAAATATAGAAATCAGTATTCTATTCTATGCAAGATCAACTGATTCAAAACCTTAAACGGCTGGTGCAGATTAATTCTGTGAATCCAGATCTTTCATCCGCAGGACAGGGTGAACAGGAAATCGCAGAATTTGTTTGCCATCATTTCCAGGATTTGGGGATTCCTTCTGCGGTACATACAATAAAAAATGACCGTTGCAATACCACTGCTGTTTTAACGGGAGAAAATCCGGATAATGTATTGCTCATGAACGGTCATCTTGATACTGTGGGGACAGAAGGGATGGACAATCCATTTACCTTACGTAGGGATGGAGATAAACTATTTGGTCGAGGGACATATGATATGCTGGGTGGATGTGCAGTTCAAATGGGGATAGCAACCTATTTTTCACGGCATCCTTGCCCGGTTACGCTGGCATTTACGTTCGTTGCCGATGAAGAGAATCTTAGCATGGGAATGGAACACCTGGTTGAACATTTCATCCCTACACTACCTGTGAAACCAATGCTTGGTATCTTTATGGAACCTACCGAAGAACAGATCGGCATCAGTCATAAAGGATTTGCCTGGTTTGAGATCGAGATCGAAGGAGTGGCAGCGCATGGAAGCCGTCCTGAAGAAGGTGTGAATGCTATTTTTCCACTTGGTTATGTTCTTAAAGAACTGGAAATAATCAATCAGGAATTATCAGAAGAAAAACCCGACCCTTACCTAGGACATAGCAGTCTCCATCCAGGACTCATCTCTGGGGGTACGTCACAGAGTGTGATTGCATCCCGGGCCAAACTTAATTGGGAACGCCGCATTTTACCAGGTGAAAGCCAGGGAAAACTAGATGCAGAATTACAGCGCGTGATCAGTGTTGCAACAAATGTACCTGGCAATCATCAGATCACGGGGAGAAAAATTTTCAGTCGACCATCCAATGAAGTTGAAAAGAATGAAATAATCTCTAAATTGAAAAAAATTTCTGGAGATAAAGAATATAGCGGTATGTCTTACTGGGCAGATTCAGCACTGTCAACCCAATCGGGTATTCCTTCCATCCTTTTCGGTCCGGCAGGACACGGTGCTCATGCTATTGATGAATGGGTTAGTGCAGACAGTTTGATTAATACCTATGAAATAATTAAAAATTTCATTCTGGCTTTGAATAATAAATAACAATTGTACGATCTCTACCAAATAGTAGGTCTGTTTGTTTTTGGGATGATGGATATATTTAAGTTTACCATGAAAAAAGTAACTCTATTTTTCCCCTTATCGATTCTTTTTGGTCAGATTCAGATCGATGAAGCATTTCCCAGCTTGTATTTTACACAGCCTGTTGACCTCCAATATCCACCGGACGAGTCCAATCGGCTCTTTGTAGTAGAGCAGGAAGGTTCCATTTATGTTTTTGATAATGATTCGCTTGCGGTAGACAAGACGCTTTTCCTTGATATTCGGGATAGGGTAGTATTTGAAGGTGAAAGAGGGCTTCTAGGCCTAGCATTCCATCCTGACTATGAAAATAACGGCTACTTTTTTGTTAACTACACAGCACCCAATCCACTAAGAACAGTGGTTTCACGTTTTCAGGTTACTTCAAACGATTACAATCAGGCAGATGAAGAATCTGAATTTGTAATAATCGAGATTAATCAACCCTTTGACAATCACAATGGTGGACAAATAGTTTTTGGACCTGATGGAAACCTGTACATTGGTATGGGAGATGGCGGTGCAGGAGGTGACCCCTATGGGCATGGGCAAAATCTTTACACCCTTCATAGTGCTATACTACGGATCAATGTGGATACTCCCGACGAAGGATTGAACTATGGAGTTCCGAATAATAACCCTTTTGTGGGGACAGGTTATAGAGAGGAAATATATGCTTATGGTCTTCGAAACCCATGGCGGTTTAGTTTCGATTCTGTCACTAACCTCTGTTGGATTGCAGATGTTGGTCAGGACTTGTATGAAGAAATAAATTTATTAGAGGTAGGTGGAAACTATGGCTGGAACATTATGGAGGGGACTTATTGTTACGATTCGCCCGTCGGTTGCGATACCACCGGACTTATTATGCCATTTTATGAATACAACCACAATATCGGCGAATCCATCACTGGAGGTTTTGTATATCGGGGAAGTTTGGTCCCAAATCTTTATGGAAAGTATATCTTCGCTGATTTTGAGTACGGAGATATCTGGTCATTAGAGTATGAAGAAGGAAATTCCCCTGAAGTAAGTACCCTTGGTGATTTGGGGCCTTATTCCGTCACTTCTTTTGGCACGGACCAATATAATGAGTTGTATATATGTTCATTTGATGGAACGATATATAAATTTACGCAGACATATTCCATGATAAATCATGGTGATTTGACACTAAATGTCCTATCACTTCATCAGAACTATCCCAATCCATTCAATCCAACAACGCAGTTCAGATATGATATACCTGAAGCAAACCATGTAACAATCATGGTCTATGATCTTATGGGCCGTAAGATCAGGACACTGGTTAATAGGAATCAAAAGGTTGGACATAGATTAATCCAATGGAATGCAACTAATGACATTGGTCAGTCTGTATCAGCCGGATTATACCTGTATACAATACAAGTGGGTGAGTATAGAAAAACGAGAAAGATGGTTTTATTAAAATGATTTTTTATTAAATAGCTGTCCATAATATTTCAACTAGAAGACAAGAGTAGAAGGAGTATATCATGAGCATAAACCAAATAAAATTATTAATGGTATATGGTTTAATAACGTTGATTAATTCAACAATGCTTTTTTCACAAGTAACATAAATTGTTAGGAATACAATGATTCCAAATAAAAAAGCATCTGAATGGTTTAGTAAGATTGTGGAGGACCAGAGCTTGTGATCGACCTGGAATAAACTGGGTACGTATGTTACGGATGGTTCATTAAGTAATTATAATGATTTTGTAAAATTACGATAATTGAAAATTTAAATTCATAATTCATAACATCAAGCCTCGCCCCGTAGCGGGGTTTTTTTGTTTGTCGTATTGAGAGTAGATTTTTATATGTTTAAACGCATCATATTATTTCTTGTATTAAGTGTACTCCTATTTTCCACTGAAAAGACCTTTGTCAGACAATGCACCGATTAAGCCAATGATATGGATGAATATTTAATGTCATTTATTTCTGGACGATTTTATAGCAGTTGGGTCGGTTTTACTGATACGATCGGCATAACTGATGGTGCATTAGTCTTTTTAAGAAATGGTAGAGAATGATTCGACGACTATTCATAAAGGATTTTGCAATTATCAGACAGTTGGCAATTGATATTAATAATGGTCTCACTGTTATCACAGGTGAAACAGGTGCAGGTAAATCCATCATCTTGAAATCGTTGGGAATCGCACTAGGGGGAAAACAAGATAAATTAGATGTACGAAGTGGGCAGGATAAGACTGTGGTTGAAGTGGAATTAACTGTGGACGGGAAAGAAAAAATATTTCGTCGATTAATCTATAAAAGTGGACGCACCCGCTCATTCATTGATGATGAACCAATCATTGAGATGGATTTTCGGAATTCAGTTTTATCGTTAGCAGATTTTCATGGCCAGCATGAGCAGCAATATATCATGGATGCTTCTACACATATTTATTTTTTAGATAGTTTTTGTAATTCCGAGGATTTAGTCAAAAAAATTGGCAATACTTTCTCTGAATCAAGACAGATAATTCAAGACTTGAACCAAGCAATCGAATTGCAGACAGATGCTGAGAATCGAAAAGAATTACTCCAATTTCAAATCCAGGAAATTCAATTAATTAATCCACAAATTGATGAAGATATTATATTGGGAAAGGAGTTTAAAAGACTCAATCACGTTGAAGAATTAGTTTCTACAGTTCAAAATTTGAACCAATCTTTAACTGAACATGATCATTCCATTTATCAACAGCTTGCCTCTGCTCTTAATGAATTAAATCGATTGTCCAAATATGATGATTCATTAAAACCATATATTGAATCGATAGACCAAGCCTCAATATCCATCCAGGATGCGTCAGCAGGAATGATTCAATATGTGGAATCATTCGAGCTTGATCAAGATCATCTTCAAAAAGTAGAAGAACGCCTCTATGCTATAGAAAGTTTAAAGCGGAAATATGGCGGCTCTATTGCGTCCGTTCAGTCCTTTATTCAGGAAGCGGAAAATGAAATGAATCAATTGAAGGGGTTGGATAGTAAAATCGCTGATTTAGAATTGGAAAAAGAACTATTAATTACCCGTTACCAAAAGTTAGCAGATCAAATAAATGCTATTCGAACTAAATTTTCTTTAAAGATCGCTTCTCAAATTGAAACAGAAATGGTCCAATTAAATATGGCGGGATCAAAATTTGAAGTGAGAATACACCAGCAAGAAGATAGTCAAAGTGCAATACAATTTCAGAATAAACTGGTGAAATATGGGGAAAAAGGATATGACCAAGTTGAATTTTTTCTAAGCGCAAACCCAGGTGAACCCCCCAAACCTCTCACTAAAGTTGCCTCTGGAGGAGAAGTGTCAAGAATCATGCTTGCGATTAAATCAGTTTTGAAAAAAAGTGATCCTGTAGAAACACTGGTTTTTGATGAAATTGATTCAGGATTATCCGGGCAGGCAGCAGATAAAGTTGCCGAAGCATTATTAAAATTGAGTAAGGATAAACAAGTCATTTGTATAACCCATTTGCCTCAAATAGCTTTAAGAGCTAACCACCATTTATATATTCATAAAAAAACAATTAATGAACAAACATCTGTCAATGCCGTTTATTTGGATAACAAAGAAAAAGTTCAGGCGATTGCAGAATTATTCAGTGGAGAAAGAGTAACAGAGGAAGGTTTAACTTCTACTAAGAAATTTATGGATCAAGCTCTTGGATAAATTAGTAATCGATGGCAGAAACCCGTTACACGGGTTCGTTGTGATTAGTAACATAAAAAACGTTGTATTACGGATGATTGCGCTTCTTTATTAGCTGAGCGAAAGAATTGAATGGAACGCCTATAGTCTCTTTACGGGGAATCTTTTGTTCGTACGTGGGTAGATTTATTTTATAAGAAAGGCAATTTTAGTTCTTTGTCATTACCTGGTCAGGATATTTGATAAGACATTTGTAATGCCATCAATAACAAACTGAACAGCTATCACCATTAGAATAATCCCCATTAGCCGTTGAATTAATCGGGAGCCTGATGTACCAAGCTTCCGAAATACTTTAGGCGCACCGAGAAAAATAAAAAGAGTAACAAACATCACAATGGCAATTGAGACCAGCAAGATTCCTTGCTGGATTATTCCATCAGCTTCACCCGAAAGTACCATCGCTGCCGTTATCGCCCCAGGGCCTGTAATGATGGGAATTCCTATCGGGCTAATGGCAATATCATTATGGCTCAATCCTTCTTCTGTTTCTTTTGGGGTTGTGCGTGTTCTAGGGACAATTGATTCAAGCATTTTTAAACCGCTACGGAAAAAAATGATACCTCCCATAATTCGAAATGCATCGATGGAAATAGAATATAAAGAAAAAATATACCCTCCAAGGAAAGCAAAAAGGACCAGGACAACAAATCCCATAAGGACCCCCTTTTTGGCAATGGTTTTTTGTTCCTGTTCATGAAAACGTTCTGTGAGTGTTAAAAATAAGGGAGTTATCCCAATTGGATTGATTAGTGTAAAAAGGGTTGATAAACAAAGTATAATGAAATCAATATGCTGTACCATGGCGATTAAAATTAAGTTTAAATATTAAACGATTTTAGGCCCCGTAATACTCACCGCTATTTGTTCATATGATAAGGGGAGAATAGTTTAAGCCCGATAAGGGCAGGGACAGTTGTGTAAAAATACGCTGCAATAGAAAAGGCTAAGGCAGGCATTAAGGTTTTGGATGGTTTAAATTTTAATAGTGTATTGATGGGTGATGGTAACCTGATACCGACCGGAGGTAAAAAAGCTATAGAACGATTTTTAGATACTAATTAAAATAATTTGAGATTTAATAAAAAAGATAATTTATAATATTGCGAAAACCTAGAATAATGAAAGAAATAGATAGACTGAATTAGAACAAACAATAATTAAGTCATAAAGTATATTCCCGCCAAATACCGGGATTTTTTGTTTGCGCAATGATGGGTAGATTTCAGTAGAAACCAAGGGATAAAATGTCAGAAATCATAATAAACCAGTCCGTTGCAATTCTATGTGATGGTAATAATATTGAGCGGAGTCTCCATGAAATGTCCAAATCGACAAAAGCTATGATTAACTTTGATCAACTTATACCTAAACTCTTGAATGGAAGAGGATTGAATAGATTAATTTATTTTCGTGAGGGAAAATCCATATCTGAAAAATTTGCGGAACGATTGCATGAAAATTATTACGGATCTGTAGTCCCCTGTCATAAATCAGCCGATATTCCTCTTTCTATTAAAGCAACTCAATTGGCTTCTAAAGTTGATACCATCATTATTATGTCAGGTGATTCAGATTTTGTTGAGACGGTTATCCATCTAAAAGCAGAAGGTGTTAGGGTTGAGATTGCTGCTGTAAAACAAAACACTGCAAGAATATTGATCGATGAGTCTGATTATTATCATGAAATTACCAGTGATGATTTGTTTGTCTATAAAGGGTCTAAAAGATCATCATATACGAAAAAGAAATAATAAAGCTGATTTCATCCTATGTTGAGACCAAGCAACTGTACCTAGCACCGCCAAGCAGCGAGTTTTTTGTTTATAGGGGTGGTGGTAGATTCAAGGAATGCATAAGAGTAAAAGGTTAAATTGAGTGGCAAAATTATCTGTATCTGAGCCTGGATTTGTGAAGATAAGGACGCAAAATAAAGATAAATTAAAAAAATGTCCTGAATGTAAATGTGTTTG
>TARA_B100000749_G_scaffold3269_1_pt1 | contig 19742 bp, 18 predicted proteins | sample TARA_B100000749 | Tara Oceans TARA_B100000749 (sample SAMEA2621232) | marine metagenome | biome: marine biome (ENVO:00000447); feature: mesopelagic zone (ENVO:00000213); material: "saline water (ENVO:00002010), including plankton (ENVO:xxxxxxxx)" | depth 800 m
GCACTTGGAGCTGAACCCTTGGAACCAGAAAAATCTGTGAATCTCAGTGGTGGTGGATCCTTCACGTTTGGTGACCTCCGCCTGAATCTTGATGCCTATTTGGTCACTATTACAGATCGCATTGTCCTGACCGGTAACTGGACCGCTGATAGCGATCCAACCAATGCACTAGGATATAAGGTCTACCAACTATTGCAGGCATCCGGTGAAACGAATGCTACTGGCGGTCGTTTCTTCACTAATGCGGTAGACACCAAGACACAGGGCGTAGATATCAGTGCTGCCTACAATATGGATATGGGTGACATGGGTAATGTGGATGTAAGCATGGGCATGAACCTTACTTCAAATGAGATCACCGAGATCCGATATCCCGTGGATGTTGATGCAAGTTTAGAGGATGCTGCAACATCTACCACCTTTGATTCCAAGGAAGAACGCACCATGACAGCTACCCAGCCAAAGGATAACATGATCCTCGGTGTGAACTGGACTGGTCTGATGGGCATGCCGATCGGATTAAAGTTCAATTACCATCGTTTTGGTGAATACCATAGCCGTTATTCCACAGGTGAAGCTGATAAATTCAGTGGGGTCACCTATGAAGAATATGGTGATGGTTGGGCCCAGGTCTTTGGTGTGGAGAACATAATGGACATTGCATTAAACTGGGATGTTGGCGCAATGAACATTACCATGGGTATCAATAATCTAACCGATGAGATGCCTGATAAGATCTCCATGAAGAGTAGAGGAAACGATGGTGCTTTCGTTTACCCGAATTTCTCACCCATCGGTATGGCTGGTCGGCACCTTTACTTGAGAACAACCTTTAACTTTTAAGTGATCAGAACTATCTAACTTGGAAAAGGCGGTGGAAACACCGCCTTTTCTTTTTTCTGGTAATGCTATCTCCATAAATTAACTGGGACCCGTCTTTATAAAATGAAGCTTAAAGAACATTTTTCTAATATAAAACCTTCTGCCACCCTTGCCATGAATCAAACGGTTCTCAGAATGTGGTCAAAGGGGAAAAATGTTTTTCATCTCGGGTTTGGGGAATCACGGTTTCCTGTCCATCCTGACCTGGTTCATGAATTGACCGTCCATGCTACAAAGCAGAGCTATCTTTCATCATTGGGTATTAATGAGCTGCGTGAGAAGATCTCTGTATTCTTTCAAGAGAACTATGGTTTCAACGTAGTAGATCCTGATAGTATCATAATTGGAATAGGCAGCAAATCCCTTTTGCACACCATACTATCTATTCTTGATGGGCCGGTCTTATTGTCTGTCCCAAGCTGGGTATCCTATTCATCCATAGCCAAATTGACAGATCATCCGGTCTACAGATTTTATTTGGATGATAAAAGATCCTACGAAGTGGATCTGGACTCATTATTCGATCGCGCTGATCAGGCCCAGAATGATACTGGCAAACCCCCGATCCTGATACTTAACTCGCCTAATAACCCAACAGGCAGGATGCTATCCAAGAACGAGATCAAAGAAATTGCCAATGGTGCACGAAAAAGGAACATGGTGGTCCTAAGTGATGAGATTTATGGATTAATAACCCATGGAGATAATTCTCATGATTCTATTCGAACATTATATCCGGAAGGCACTATTGTTTTTAATGGGATCAGTAAGCATCTATCATTAGGTGGTTGGCGGTTTGGATTTTCTCTGGTCCCAGATAATGCTGGCCAAGATCTTGTCAATGCCTGTGACACGGTCATCAGTAATATATGGTCCTGCGTTCCAGCCCCTATCCAACACACGGTAATGAGAGCCTTTCAACCGGACAATGAATTAACCAATTACATTAACACGTGTACAAGCATACATGATATTCGAACACGCTATTTATATGATCATCTTACTGACCTCAATATTTCCTGTCCTGAGCCCCAGGGTGCTTTCTATCTGTATCCAAACCTGGGTGATAAGAAACAGATCTTAGGCAAAATTAATATCACAACCGATATAGAACTTGCTGAATTCCTTTTGGAAAAATATGAACTTGCCACTTTACCCGGAGAAGCTTTTGGTGACAACGCTGAAAACCTGAGCTTACGTCTTGCCACTTCCTACCTCGATATGGAAGATGATACTAAGGCTGAAGCGATACTGAGAGCATACCAGAAAGATCCGATAGCAGTTAATTTTATTCGAAAACATCATCCTAGAACTCAAGAAGCTGCCAACCGGTTCGGTCATTTCATGAATGATATAGTATCAGGCTAATAATGCGTGACGTCGTTATTATTGATGCAATACGTAGTCCCATTGGAAAATTCGGAGGTGCTCTATCTACTGTTCGTCCAGATGATCTGCTTGCAGATGTATTGAAAGGGTTGATGAAAAGGACCGGAATCGATCCTGACCAGGTGGAAGATGTGGTCGTGGGTTGCGGGAATCAAGCTGGAGAGGATAATCGCAACATTGCCCGGATGGCCGTATTACTGGCTGACCTTCCCAAGGAAATTGGAGGGGTCACAGTAAATCGGAATTGTGCTTCAGGACTTGATGCAGTTAATCAAGCAGCAAAAAGCATTATCGCGGAAGAGGGTGACATATATATTGCAGGCGGCGTAGAAAGCATGAGCCGGGCACCCTATTCAATTCCAAAGGCAGCACAACAATCTTCCATGGGACACAGAACGATCTTTGATACCACTGTAGGCTGGCGATATCCCAATCCAAGGATGGATGAACGATATCCCATTATCAGTTTAGGTGAAACGGCTGAGAACATAGCAAAAGAACTTGGGATCGGTCGTAAGGAACAAGATTCGTTTGCTCTGGAAAGCCAGCGCCGGGCCATTGATGCGATCAATAATCAGAGATTCAAGGATGAGATACAACCCATTTCTGTAAAACAACGTAAAGGACCCTCTATTATGGTCGATACCGATGAGTATCCTCGTTATAAGATCGAGAATGGTCAATACAAAATAGATACTGATATGGATCAATTAAGTAAACTGAGACCCGCTTTCCGAAAGAATGGTACTGTCACAGCAGGAAATTCCAGTGGAATCAACGATGGCGCTGCAGCGTTACTCTTGATGAGCGCGAAAAAAGCAGCAGAGATAGGATCAAGACCTCTTGCACGATGGGTAGGCTCAGCTGTTGCTGGTGTCGATCCCGGGTTCATGGGCTATGGTCCTGTACCTGCCACGGGAAAATTACTAAAACGTTTGGGCCTATCTGTCCCAGATATCGGACTGGTTGAAATAAACGAAGCCTTTGCCGCACAGACCATAGGTGTCATGCAAAAAATGAAACTTGACCATACCATTACGAACGTAAATGGTGGTGCCATTGCACTGGGCCATCCTCTGGGCTGTTCAGGAGCCAGGATCATCACTACACTGCTTCATGAAATGAAACGTCGTAAAAAGGATCGAGATCTACCATTTTATGGTTTAGCATCTCTTTGCGTAGGTGTCGGCCAGGGAGTCTCAACTATCGTTGAGCTTATCCATGAATAATATACAACGGCCCCTGGATGGTATAAGGGTTATTGCTCTGGAACAGTACATGAGTGGTCCTTATTGTTCCATGCTTCTGGCCGATGCTGGAGCGGAGGTGATCAAGATCGAGCGTCCCGGTTCAGGAGATCCTCGAAGATCGATCCCGCCTTTTGCTCAAAAGGGAGATATAAAGAAGGCTGGCGGTTTTATGGCCTACAACCGTAACAAGAAAAGTCTCTCTCTTAATATAAGGTCGAATAGCGGACAAAAGATATTCTTGGACCTGGTAAAAATAGCTGATGTGGTCGTAGAGAATCTACGTCCTGGGAGTGTGAATAAATTAGGTCTGGGTTATGATACCCTAAAAGAGATCAACCCAAAACTGATCTATGCGGCAATATCAGGGTTTGGAAGACTTGAGGGGTATGAAGGACCGGATTCTCAACGTCCAGCCTTTGATATAGTAGCAGAAGCTATGAGTGGTATCATGCACTTGGTGGGTTTTGAAGATAAGCCGCCAAGCTGGACAATTTATGGGATGGCTGATATTTACAGCGGAATGTGTACAGCTTATGGTATAATGCAAGCACTATTTATGCGAGAGAGAACCGGAAAAGGTCAATTTGTAGATAGTGCTATGCTGGACAATATGCTCTCACTTAATGAAAGAATGGTAATGTTATATTCGATCACAGGTCAGGTACCCAAACGGGGACAGTTGAATCACCTTTTCCCCAGAGGAGCGTTCAAGTGTAAAGATGGGTACTTGGCGCTAAATATCCCTGACGATATCATGTGGGAAAGACTATGCAAAGTCATCGATCAGCAGGAATTGATAGATGACGAGCGAAGTAAAACTGGCACAGCGCGCGCAGCACATTCAATTGAACTTGCTCCTATCATTGAAAACTGGCTTAAGAATAAAACACGCTCAGAAGCGGAATCTCTTTTGAATGAGAATGGTGTACCGGTCGGCCCGATACTAACAGCTAAAGAAGTGTTCGCATCTGAACAAGTAAAGGCAAGAAAAGGATTGATAGAGATAAAAGATCCTGATGTAGGGTCCTACCGATTTGCTCGCACACCGGTTCATCTTTCTTCTGCACCAGAGATACCAACAGAGCCAGCTCCTGATCTTGGGGAGCATACGAATGAAATACTGTCTTCATTGCTAAATTACTCTAAGGCAAAAATAAAGGACCTTCAAAAACATGAGATCATTTAAATATATATTTGTTATCATACATATTTTTACTCTTCTACCAAATTTACATGCTGGAACACCAGACCCGGTTTTCGCCGAAAATGGAATGGTGGTGTCCACCAGCCGTCAAGCTTCCGAGGCTGGTGTAGAGATCCTTAAAAAGGGCGGTAATGCTGTGGATGCAGCCGTGGCTGTAGGTTTTGCATTAGCGGTCACATCATCATCCAACGGAAACATTGGTGGGGGCGGTTTCATGATAGGAGTTTCAGATAAGGGTGAAAGATTCACATTGGATCATAGAGAAAAGGCCCCCGACGCGGCACACAGGGACATGTTTCTCGATGATAAGGGAAATGTGGTTCCAAATATGTCGCTTTATACCCGAGCTGGTAGTGGGGTACCCGGGACTGTGAGCGGACTGCTCAAAGCATGGGCAGATCATGGATCAGGGAATATCACCAGATATCAGGTTCTTGCACCAGCCATTCGCCTGGCTGGTAAAGGATTCATTCTATCCTACTACGAAGCGGAACGCTTCAATAATAATAGGGAATTATTCCAGAGCAATGATGCCGCTGCCAAAATATTTATCCGAAAAGATGGACGGCCATGGAAAAAGGGTGACAGATTTGTTCAAAATGATCTTGCAAAAACCCTGAAGCGAATTGCAAAATTTGGCCAAGAAGGGTTCTACAATGGCCCAGTGGCTGATATGATAATAGAAGAAATGAAACGTGGAAATGGACTGATAACCCATGAAGATCTAAAAAATTATAATTCTGTATATCGTGAGCCGGTCAGAGGAACGTTTCATAATATAGAAATATTGTCAATGGGTCCACCGAGCTCGGGGGGACTTCTATTAATACAAATGCTGAACATGCTGGAAAATTTTCGTTTGGATACAATGGGGTGGAACTCTGCTGATTATATTCATTTGCTTACAGAGATCGAGCGCCGTGCATATGCCGATCGGGCTGAACATCTGGGAGATGAAGACTTTTGGGATGTACCCGCAGAAATGTTAGTATCTAAGAATTATGCAAAGGCACGCATAAGTGATATCTCCATGAACAAGGCTACACCAAGCAAAGATGTGTTTTCTGGCCCTCTGGCAGGATACGAAAGTCCCGAGACCACACACTATTCAGTCGTAGACAAAAATGGTTACGCTGTTGCCGTGACCACAACCATAAATCTTGGCTATGGTGGAGGTCATCTGGTGGCAGGAGCTGGTTTTTTCCTGAATAACGAAATGGATGATTTTTCTATCAAGCCTGGTTTCCCAAACGCGTACGGTCTGGTAGGGAACGAAGCAAATGCCATACGTGGAGCTAAACGTCCACTAAGTTCAATGAGTCCCACTATTCTGCTTTTTGATGATGAACCCTTAATGACAATTGGAACCCCAGGCGGATCGACCATCATCACTACGGTCTTACAATGCATTATAAATGTCGTCCTACATAGAATGGATATCAAAGAAGCGGTCTGTTCACCACGTGTTCACCATCAGTGGCTTCCACCAGATACCATCCACATAGAACCCAGATCAATTCCAAAGGATGTGATCAATATCCTTGAATCCCGTGGACACATTATAACACCATACGGGGGTGGAAGTGGCAAGCAGGGTTATATCGGTGAAGCAAATGGAATTCTGATCACAGGAGATGGTCTGTACGGGGCCGGGGACTGTCGAGGAGAAACGTCTGCTGTAGGCTACTGAGAAACATTAAGCCACTCCCGGATACGATTCTGGACCCAGCTAAGTTCTGGATCCTCTTTCATAAGCAGATCCTGCCTTTCTAACATCACCCAGATCCAGGTACCTGTTGGTACACCCTTTGTATAGCTACCAGATAAGGCATTTTCACCATCTGAATACCACCAGGTCCATTCTCCTTCCTGCATACCTGACCTGAATATTCCACTAAGACGTTTTTGACCGCTATGAAAATATTCAGTGAATTTCCCATGGGCAACTCCATTCACAAAATTATGCTCGTAAAGTTTCAAACCTTTATCACTCCACTCGATCTGCGGACCATGTTCCCTTCCTCTTTTCCAACGGAATGCCCATTTAGGTTCTCCAGTATCATACCACCCTCGGTCTAAACCATTCTTGATCTCATTTCTATAGAGAGCTTCACCCTCCATTTTCCCATTGTCAAACCATAAGAGTAATTTCCCGTCAAGAAGACCATTCTCATAAGGTTCTACAGATGAGATGACACCATTTTCATGCCAAAGCTTCCAGGAACCATCTTTCCTCCCATCTACAAAATAACCTTTCTGTTTCAATTGTCCGTTTGGATACCACCACTGCCATAAACTATCCTGAAAAGTATGTTTGAAATAACCTTTCTTTTGTTTCTGTCCATTGGGATGCCACCAGATCCATTGACCATCCTGCAGACCTTCATATAAAGAACCATCAAACTCCTTTACGCCATTTCCATAAAAGAAATGGGTTTCCCCAGTATAGGGGTCCATTTCATCCACCATATATTTTCTTAGGGTTCCATCCAGGTCCGCACGATCCACCAGATCAGTGATCAAGACCTGACCTATCATCAACATTGGAAAGGTCCCAATGATAAATCGTGTCATTTTTTAGCCTAAAAGATCTTCAACCAAGTTGACGAATATCGAAGACCCAACTAATAATGCATTTTCATCAATATCAAAATGGGAACAGTGGTGAGGAGTATTAAATACATCACGATCGTCCGGAGATGAACCAACAAAGAAAAAACAGCCTGGGGTCTCCTGTAGATAATAAGCAAAATCTTCACCACCCATTGAAAGGTAAGGAACACCTGCACCTGCACCTACGACCTGTGATGCTGCTTTCATAACATTCTGGGTGGGGATATCATGATTGACAGTTGGCGGATAGCCGTCCTCATAGTCCAAAGTGATCTTTGCACCAAAAGATGTTGAAATACCATCAATTATCTCAGACATACGGTCCTTTATCAATTGGCGATTCATTTCAGTATAGGCCCGTGTCGTGCCAGATAGTTTTACTTCATCTGCAATTATATTGAAATTATGACCACCCTGGATCTTACCAACTGTTACCACTGTATTATCTAATGGGTCAGTGTTCCTGCTAACAATGGTCTGAAGTGCACTGATCAAATGACTGGCCACAACAATAGTATCAACGGTTCCCTGAGGAGCAGCTCCATGACCGCCCTTTCCTTTAATGGTGATCTCAAATATATCCGCCGCGGCCAAGACCGGACCAGATTTGACACCTACATCTCCCAGATGCTGATAGTTCCAAAGGTGTAGTCCATAAATTTCCTTTACGCCATCCAAGCAGCCATCTTCTATCATATATCGAGCACCTCCCTGTCCCTCTTCTGCTGGTTGAAAGATAAAACGGACCGTTCCATGAAGGCTCTTCTCAAAATGAGAAAGAACTTTGGCTGCCCCAAGCAGTATGGCCATATGTCCATCATGACCACAGGCATGCATCACTCCATCATTACGTGATCTGAATTCCAAATCTCCTGTCTCCTGTATAGGAAGAGCATCCATATCAGCACGCAATGCAATAATTGGTCCTTCGCCAAATTTGATCTCACCAATAACACCTGTTTTCCCGATCTGGGTTTGATGATCGATCCCAAGATCAGACAGTTGTTGGGCAATAACATCTCCGGTGCGGAATTCCTTGAAACTCAGTTCCGGAAAACGATGAAAATCACGACGGTAAGCAATGATCTCATTGCTGATTTGTTTTACTTCAGATCTAAGATTTAATCCCATTTTCAGGCTTCAATTGTGCAATGATACCAAGCAATAATGAAATAAAATATTTTCCGGTCTTGTTTGCAGTTTCAAGTACCTCGTCATGGGTTAATTCTGACATTGTTATTCCAGAAGCATAATTAGTTAAAACAGATAGAACCAGGATATGCATTCCCAGTTTAGCACCTTCTTGCACTTCCGGTACCGTACTCATTCCAACCGCATTACCACCCAGTTGTCTAAAATAATCTATCTCGGCCGCTGTTTCATAGGATGGCCCCAGTGTCCAACAATAGTTCCCCTGAGCCAAATTTATTTTAATTTTTTTTGCTACCTTTTTCGCAATGGAAAGCATTGAGGAGTCATGATACCTTTCGTTGGACCTTAGTTCAGGATCCTCTGGTCCATTCCGAAAAGTACAATCAAAATGACCTTTGATCGCCATTAAAGTGCCTGGTGGATTTGACCTTGTAATACTACCTGAAGAATTCGTTATGATTAGATTCCGTACTCCGAGTGCATTAAAAATTCGGACCGGAAGAACTACGGTGGAAATATCATACCCCTCGTAGTAGTGGAATCGCCCCTTTGCTACTACAACCTGCCGTTCACCATGGTAACCGGATATCAATTCACCATGATGTCCGGCAACAGTTGATCGTGGAAGACCAGGTATTTTTGAATATGGCAAGATCAATTTTTTCTTTAAATGTTTTGCAAAAGTTCCCAGACCAGATCCTAATATTATTGCATCACTTCCATTAAAACTGAGCCTTGACCTTACTATATCTATTGTTTCTTCAATCATTTATGATGTTTTCTTTTATTGCCAATTGACCACAACCTGCATCAATATCCGTTCCTTTGCTCCAGCGAACTGTGACGGGAAAAGAAACATTTTGAAGTTGAGCTAAAAAGGCATTAATCCTATCATCATTGGGCCGCCGGTATGGCCCGCCTATCTCATTATATGGTATCAGATTCAGTTTGCATCTAATATCTCGTAAAAGTCTTTTAAGAGTCTTCGCATCCTCCGGAGAATCATTTAATTTTTCTATAAGAACATATTCAATCGTTAATTTTCTCCTCGATATACTCGCATATTTCCTGGCTGCAGCCAATAGATCATCCAGTGTGTGTGCCTTTGAAATAGGCATTATCATTAATCTTTGTTCCTGACTTACCCCATTTAGACTGATCGCGAGTTTATAACGATGACCTTCCTGAGTATATCGCTTTATTTTTGGTACAATGCCAACCGTGGAAATAGTAATTCGATCAAAACCCAAATTTATACCATCAGGTTGATGCAATAATTCTGCAGCCTGAATAACCGACCTATAATTCAAAAACGGTTCTCCCATTCCCATAAAGACAACATTGATCGGTGGTTCTTCTATTATTGAACGTATCTGAATAAATTGGTCTATTATCTCACCGGCTGTAAGATTTTTAAGAAATCCCATTTGTGCAGTTGCACAAAATTGACAATCCACAGCACAACCAACTTGCGTGGACAAACAAACAGTGGACCGGTTACCATCATGCATAAGCACTGATTCGATCATATGACCGTTTTCTGTTCGAAAAAGGAACTTTTTTGTTGGTTCTTTTTTCGATTCAGAGCAATGAGCCAAAACCAATGGATGAAATTTATACTTTTCACTAAGCTCGGTTATAAATGTTCCGGGTAGATTGGTCATCAAATTATAATCATCAATATTCTTTCTATAGATCCAGTCAAAAAGCTGCTGACCTCGGAATGTTTTTTCTCCAACCTGCTCTGATAATGACCGTAGTTCATCCAAACATAGACCTATCAAAGAAACCTTTTCTTTATTTTTAGCGTAATCCAAGTAATTAAATTTGTAACAACATCCGGAAAAACTCAAAAGATTCGTATTTCACTTTTTGCTATTAAGGAATCAAAGTAAGTTCCGCCCCGCAATTTTTAATCAACCATAATTGAGAGAATAAAATGCCCGAACAGACACAGGATCTGATACATTTAGAAGAACTTGGAATGGCTCGAGATAAATTCTTTTCGGAGATAGGTAAAGTTATTATTGGCCAGACCGAGATCCTAAACCAGATGCTTATTGCAATGATCACCAGAGGTCATACTCTTTTGGTCGGTGTACCTGGATTAGCAAAAACACTACTGATCAAATCTATGGCTGAAATACTGGATCTCTCATTTAAGCGAATCCAGTTCACACCGGATCTCATGCCCAGTGATATCACTGGTACAGAATTAATCGATACAGACCCAAATACAGATCAGCGAACCTTTAGATTTTACAAAGGACCTATTTTTGGGAATATTATTCTAGCAGACGAGATAAACCGGACACCACCTAAAACACAAGCAGCGCTGTTGGAAGCTATGCAGGAACAAAAAGTGACTGCTGGTGGTCAGACCTATACACTGGATAAACCATTCTTTGTTTTGGCCACGCAAAACCCTATTGAACAGGAAGGGACCTATCCATTACCAGAGGCACAGTTGGATAGATTTATGTTCAACCTAAAGATCGATTATCCATCTATGGAAGAAGAAATAGCAATTGTAAAAGGAACCACGGTCATCCAAAAGAATGACCTTCAAAAAGTATTGAGCAAAAATGAAATCCTAGATTATCAAAACTTGGTACTAAGGGTCCCTGTTGCAAAAAATGTGATCGACTATGCTGTGCGCCTTGTATCTGCAACCCGACCTAATCAAGACACATCGTTAGATTTTATCCAACAATGGGTAGACTGGGGCGCAGGTCCACGTGCTTCACAATACCTTATTCTAGGTGCAAAGGCCCGTGCTGTCCTTCAAGGTCGTGCCACACCCGATATCGAAGATGTAAAAGCATTGGCACCCCCTATAATGCGACATCGAATACTTCCAAATTTTAATGCGGAGGCCGAAGGTGTGAAGGTCGATGATATTGTTTCTCAATTAATAGATAGTTTGGATTCTTAAAATGCCACCAATAGCAGATAAACGAAAGTATCTACAACCTGAGACGGTAGCGATGCTTAATTCGATGGCCCTACGTGCTCGTCTGGTGGTAGAAGGTTATATCATCGGGCAACACCGTAGTCCCTATCATGGATTCAGTGTAGAATTTGCTGAACATAGAGCCTATGGTCCGGGGGATGAGATCCGGCATATCGATTGGAAATTATACGGCAAAACTGACAGGCTCTATGTAAAACGTTATGAAGAAGAAACAAATCTACGTGCGCATCTTATACTGGATACTAGCCGATCAATGGCATATAAAAGTGGATCCGTATCTAAACTTCAATACAGTAGTTTTCTTTTAGCAGCTTTATCATATCTTATGATCAACCAGCAGGACGCGGCAGGAGTAGTGCTATTTGATAAATCAATTCGATCTTTTATCCCACCCAAATCCACTCCTGGACATCTGAACATATTATTAAATACCCTAGAGGTTGAATCACCGGGTTTAGACACTCAGATCGAACCAGTATTACATGAAATGGCAGAACGAATCAGAAAGCGCGGCTTGGTGATTCTAATCTCCGACCTATTTGATGAACCGAAGAATATTATGAACGGATTAAAGCATTTTCGTCATCGGCGACAAGAAGTTATTGTTTTCCATATCATGGACCGTAAAGAACTGGAATTCGATTTCAATAATAGAACAAGGTTCAAAGATATGGAGACCGGAGAAGAGATTACGACAGAGCCATGGCATATACGCTCTGATTACACAAAATTAATCTCCGAGCTTCAATCCTTTTATAGAAAAGAGTGCCGGCTGAACCTGATCGACTATGTACCTCTTTTTACTGATGAGAATCTAGATCGGGGATTAAATGGATATTTCAATAAACGTCAAAAACTAGGTTAGTACCGGTTGTATAGATCAATAATCCATCCAAATATTTTTTCCAATAATTAATTACCCTCGGCAATATCTCGTTTATAGCGTATCAATTCAAGTTGTCGCTGGTATTCAGCACTATTATCTATATCTATACTCTTAACATCTTTTATTTTTCGCTCTGCTTTACGATACCAACGGGCTGCTTTGCCCATATTTTTTTCAAATCCATCCTGACCATTAAGGTATTTATCCCCCAACCCTTCATAGGAACTGGCCATACCTAAGGCTGCTTCATAATCCATTTCGTTTAAATAAAATGCTTCGTCAAATGCTTTTTCGGCATCTTCAAAATTCTGCATTTGGTTATGAATAACACCTAGATTGAAATATAGGTCTGCCTTCACAGTTTTATCCTGTTCATTGTTAATCGCATTATTAAAGACATCAATGGATCTCTTCTTTTGATCAATATCATAATACACTGCTGCTAATTCTCGCAAAGCATTGCTATTAGATGGTTCGAGCTGCACTGCTTTTTCAAAGTAGGGTAGAACATCTACCCCTTGAACTTCACATCTTAACATAATTTGTCCAGCTGAAAAATTCGCTTTGAAATCTTCTGGATTCTTCTCCACGGCTGTTTTGATCAGGTCTACTGCAGTATCTTTATCACCAAGATCAAAGTAACATTTTGATAATGTTATATATGTTTGACCATCATTTGGATTGATAACGGACGCATTTTTAAAATTCTCGATCGCAGTGCTCAAGTAATCATTTTTATTATCCGGATCATCCTGGGTCTTCTTAAAGATCTCCACACCAGCATTGAACTGTTCCGCCCAATAATACTGAATATAATTATTCACCTGATCACTAACGGGAAGAAATATACCTCGGACCTCGACATTTTTACTGGGGTCTATCTCCATTGCTTTATCGAACATGGTTCGCATCTCATGCCAATTCCTATTCCGGGCATGAATTTCAACTCCTAAGACAATTGGGATCTCCGGATTATCCGGTTCCAGAGCCATTGCTTTTGGAAGCCATTCAGCAGCTTTTGACCAATCAGATTGCTGAACAGCCAGTTTCGCTGTTGTGTATTCCTGGCTTGTACAGGAAACAAATAATATACCAATAAATATAAGATGAAACAGATAAGTAAACTTTCGGGTTAACATAATTCTCTCTTCTCAATGAATGAACTTAACAATATTAAAGGAAATTGCAGAATCTGAACAAGCGATTGTAAATCAGTTCTCTAATTCGAATATACGATGATCAATATCATCTTTTGTAATATTATCCAACATTGAAACGCCAAAATCCTCGATACAAAACGAAGCTAGTGCCGTTCCTCTTCTCATCGCGTCTATTATAGGTAATCCTTCTGATAGGCCAGAGATGAAACCTCCACCAAAAACATCACCAGCACCCGTTGGGTCAAGTACTTTATGCACTGGATAAACACCAGTTTTGACCTCTTGATCCTGGTCGATACATATAGCTCCCTTGCCACCCAACTTTACAACAACTTTTTCCGGACCCATCAACAAGATCTTTTTAGCCCCAGCTCGAACTTCATTTATGCCAGTATATTCCCTTAATTCACTTTCATTAATCAATAGAATATTAGTACGGCTGATTATTTCGTTCAACTCAGTGGGTGTTGTTCTTATCCAAAGATTCATAGTATCGGTGACCACAAAAGGATCGTCTACACACTGATCCAGTACATCTATTTGTAGGGATGGGTGAATATTGGCCAGAAAGACCCATTTGATTTTACGGTTCTCATCAGAGAGAATCGGGTCAAAATCCGAAAATACACCCAATTCAGTGAAAAGTGTGTCACGGTTATCTCCATTTTTATGATACCTTCCACCCCATCGAAATGTGAGCCCTTCTTCAATAATCAGATCTTTCGAATTCGCGGTATATTTAAGTAATAATTTGTGAGCTGGTTCGGGAAAATCAGTGCCAACAATGCCAACCAAGTGAACTGGAGAAAAAAGTCCAGCTGCAATGGCAGCGTAGGTGGCCGAACCTCCCAATAATTCACTACGTTCGCTATATTGTGTTTGAATCGTATCCAATCCAATAGAACCTAATATGAGTATCGAAGATCGTGTCATCGCGGTGTAAATTTTACATTATTCATTTACTTCTCTCAATATGATTTTAATATTACAATTCCTTAATATCTTGCCCGACGAATTCTAACGAACTTATATTTGTCCATTATGTCTGATAAAACGTTTGCAATCATTACTGATATACACTCGAATGTCTATTCGCTGGAAAAGGCTCTATCGATAATCGCAGATAGACCCAACATAGATCAGCTTATATGTTTGGGGGACTGTTTTGCTCTTGGGCCAGATCCAGAAAAAACACTGCAGACACTTTCAGATCTTCCCGATTGCATTTTTATTAGGGGAAATCATGATCGATATTTACTTGAACGGATATGGGAACAGGAGCGCCCTTCCATAGAAAATATGGATCCGGATGACCCAATCTGCCAGGCCATAGTGCAGAACGAAAAATGGACAGCTGAAAAAGTGGGAGACCCAGGTGTTGAATTTGTTCGAAAAATGAAGGTTGCTTATCGTGAGATTGTCGGGACCACTCTTGTGGAATTTACCCATGCCTGGTACCAAAGGGATGACCATCCTCCTTCAATGCAGGAAGCTTTGAATTGGAGAGACCACGTTACTAATGCTCACCAAGAAATAGAGCGTTTCATATTTGTCCACGGGCATGTTCACATCCCGAGAAATGAATCTAAAGAGAACCTTACTATTCTATGCCAAGGATCCACAGGATTACCATTTGATGAGGACCCACGCGGTTCTGTGGCATTTTTAACTATTAACGATGATATTAAATGGGATGTTGTCCGTTTCGACTACGACAACAGTATAGTAATTGATCGACTTGAAGAACGACAAATTCCTTTTTACAAGCATCTTCGGCAAACAGTTAAATACGGCGCAATTCAAAACAATATCTAACAAAGATCATCGACTTCTTTTCTATTTGACTGTGTCTATTTAAACTTTATCCTATGCTATATTTTGATCATAGCGCTACGACACCTCTGCGATCTGAAGTGAAGGAACTGATGAGATCCATAAATGAAAATAATTATGGTAATCCATCCAGTATTTATTCTTTAGGCCAAAAAGCACGGATAATTATAGAGACTTCTAGAAAACAGGTTGCGGATGCAATCGGAGCATCATCTGAGCAAATCTTGTTTACCAGCAGCGGAACAGAGTCCAATAATCAGGTCCTATGGACATTAATATTCTCTATAAAAAAACATGTCATTACTTCTGCTATTGAACATCCGGCAGTCATAAAAGTTTTAAAGAACCTTGTCCCGATAGGCATAAGCCACACTTTACTACCAGTGAATAATTCAGGAATTGTCGATATGTCTACGTTAGTGCCTGCGCTTAAAAAAGACACCGGTTTAATCTCGATCATGCAAGCAAACAATGAAGTGGGGTCCATTCAACCGATCAAAGAAACCGTTAAAATAGCAAGAGAGTATAATATTCCGGTACACACCGATGCTGTTCAATGTCTGGGTAAAATTCCAATTAATACTAGTTATCTAGGCGTGGATTTTCTCAGTTTATCCGCACACAAATTCTATGGACCAAAGGGAGTCGGTGTTCTGTTCGTAAAGGATAAGAAAAAAATTAGATCACTTATGATCGGCGGAGGCCAGGAATCTGGCTTGCGTGCAGGGACAGAGAATGTTGCTGGTATTGCAGGGCTTGGACTTGCTGCAAAGTTGGCAACGGATAATTTGTCATCTCACACCAAGCATTTGAAGGAATTGGAAACGATCTTTAGAGAAAAGCTGAATAAGATAAGTACAGATGTGGTTTTTCATGTCAAGCAGCAAAATTGTTTACCCGGTCTGGTCAGCGTAGCATTCCCAGGGCGAAGATCAGATATACTTATGGCAAGATTGGATCGGTGCGGACTTGCAGTTTCCAGTGGATCAGCCTGCAGTGTTGGCAATGTGAAACCATCTGTGGTCTTAAATGCTATGAGTGTGGATGACTCTTTAAACAGAGCTACACTCAGAATTAGTTTTGGAGCCGGGAATACACGAGATGATATTGAAGAATTAGTGTCCGGTCTGAAAAAAGTTCTAGAATCATAATATAAAATGGATGAAACTATCATAATTGGCATGAGCGGAGGGGTTGACAGTGCTGTTGCGGCAGCAGAGTTGATCGATAAAGGTTACACAGTAGAAGGAATATTCATGAAGAACTGGGATGAAAGCGACTCAGAATTTTGCACAGCTACTGAAGATCATCGTGACGCATTACAAGTATGCGACATCCTTCGTATCCCCCTAAGAACAATTGACCTTTCTGATGAATACTGGAAGAAGGTGTTCCAACTATTTCTGGATGAATGCCGATCCGGACGCACTCCTAATCCAGATATTCTATGTAATAAGGAAATAAAATTCCGTGCTTTTTTAGATCATGCTCTTGAACTGGGTGCTGTGAGTATCGCAACCGGACATTATGCTCATATTGATAAGACCAAAGGTCTTTTCCAACTGTACAGAGGTGCAGATCCAGGGAAGGATCAGAGTTATTTTTTATGCGCTTTGAATCAAGATCAGCTATCAAAAAGTATATTCCCGATCGGGAATTGGAAAAAAGCCAAAGTTAGAAAAAAAGCTTATGAGCTTGGATTCAAAAATCACGATAAGAAGGATAGTACAGGTATTTGCTTTATTGGAGAACGGAACTATCAACAGTTCTTAAAAAGATTTTTGCCTATCCAATCTGGTCAAATCATCACAGATGAAGGAAAGGTAATAGGTGAACACGATGGTTTGATGTACTATACGTACGGTCAGAGACAGGGGCTGGGTATTGGCGGTGGGTACGGTAAGAAGAACGCTCCTTGGTACGTTACTGATAAGGACCTGGATCAAAATACTCTGATTGTTGGACAGGGACATGATCATCCGAATCTATATCATAGATTTCTTACAACATCCCAAGCACATTGGATTTCAGGATCAGAACCAATTAAAGAAGTGTTAACAGCCAAGATACGGTATAGGACAAAGGATGCTGTCTGTAGACTTATTGAAAAGAATAAAAATAGTTTAATAGTTGAATTTGATGAGCCTCAATTCGCTATAACACCTGGTCAATCTATTGTCTTTTATGATAAGGAAGTCTGTTTAGGGGGGGCAGTGATCGAAACCCGAACTCACTCAATAAATTGAATATTATATTTATTATTGTTGGTTGTTTTGGAACAAATAATCTTTTATTAAATTCATTTCATATATGCGGCTGTTTATAAGAACATTCCTAATAACTATCTTTACTATTGGTTTGGCCCTAGCGCAGTTCAGGGCCAGCAGACCTGATATGTCTGTTCCAACGAACCTTAATGGAGAACTGGACTATTCAGGGTGGTCTCTATTCGATCCGAATCGATTCGATATGCAGCATGGCTTTAGTATGTCTATGATGAATATTGGTGGACAATCAGTATCAGTGGCCGGTTATACCAACAATTTGACCTATTGGGCAAAGAATAATTTGCGGTTAGATGCAAATATTCTATTATATCAGCCAGCCATTAACACCGTGCAAGGAGGTTTAGCACCTGGTAGTTCATTGAAGGCAGTTTATGATGTTGGTCTCATTTATGCTCCCACAAAAAATTCATTTTTAGAACTTCGATTTCAAAATGCCCCGTATTACCAAAGCTATCAATCTCAATCACCTTTCCATCTTAGGATGCGTTGATCTGTGGCCCCTCGCAAAAGGCATAATCGCCAAAAAAAATCAGAATCATTAGGCATGGCCCTTAACGCTGCTATTATAGTAGCAGGGATTCTTTTACTCGGTTTTATTTACTCCTTTTCCAAGAATCAAACTCACCAAGGTGTGCCTATTCAAGTAACAATCCCGGAACCATCTACAAAACCAATCTTGGCAAAGGATGTTTTTATTCAAAATCCCATACAGGATATCAAGATAGAGGTACTTAACGGCTGTGGAGTCCCAGCCTTGGCCGCCAAAACAACAGAATTTCTTCGTTCACAGCAGGTTGATGTGGTTCGATCTGACAATGCCGATCACCATCAATACCAGACCACACTGATTATTCAACGGAATGAAAAGGTGGAAAGCCTTCAAAAGGTAGCTGCATCATTAGGTATTAGTGTAACGGACAGTAGTCATGTGATGATTAGCCCAGATGAATCCCTTGGAATCGATGTAACCGTTATTCTTGGAAAAGATTACTCAACTCTGACCGAATTGGTAGATTTTATATCCGTCAACCCTTGATTTGCCGGACCGGTCCTTAGAATCTGATTCTTCCGCCGTTCTGGTGGAACAAATAGCAGAGCAAGCATTAGAAAAAAAAGCCGAAGATGTTATTTCATTGGATGTGAATGAATTAACATCGCTAACGGATTTTTTTCTTATCTGTTCAGCGGATACAGAACCGCAGATCAAAGCTATCTGTGATAATATTCGTAAAGGCACAAACTCTAAACCCTGGCATATCGAGGGTTATGAAAAACTTCACTGGGTACTTTTAGATTATATAGATGTTGTGGTCCATGTTTTCCGTACTACTGAGCGGGAATATTATAGCTTAGAGAAATTATGGGCAGACGCACCGCGAAGGGAGTTCACCGATTAAACAATTAAGAAAATCCATAGATAGATCAATTCATTCAGCTCTTACTGCTCTGAGTTTTCCTGATATTAATTTCAGGATAGCACCACCAAAGACAGAAGGATTTGGCGATATTTCCACTAATATTGCGTTACTACTGAGTAATAAGGTAAATCAACCACCGATCAAAATAGCCGATGCTATCGTCAGAATACTAAGGACAGAAGAATCAGACCATATTGATGATATCACGGTGAGTCCACCTGGCTTTATCAATTTTTTAATCCATCCCTCTTTCTATCAAAATTCCATACTAATGATCTTGGAAAAGAATGATCAATATGGTCGCGGTACATCGGGAAAGAACAAAACTGCAAATGTAGAATTTGTCAGTGCTAATCCCACTGGACCACTAACAGTAGGTCATGGTCGAAACGCTGTTCTTGGGGATACGATCGCAAATATCCTAGAGTGGAATGGTTTTCAGGTAACCCGAGAATATTATTATAATGATGGCGGACAGCAAATGGAGATATTGGGAGAATCGGTTGCTGCCCGTTATTTTGAACTAATAAAGAAGGAATATGAGTTTCCTGATAACGGCTATCAGGGAGAATACATTAAAGATATTGCACAAAATATTCTCGATGATCTTGGACAAAATATCAAAAAGAAAGATCCTCGATTCCGATCAAATGCCGAGAAAATGATCTTTGAAAAAATAAGATCCAGCCTTAA
>TARA_B100000749_G_scaffold280888_1_pt1 | contig 19445 bp, 20 predicted proteins | sample TARA_B100000749 | Tara Oceans TARA_B100000749 (sample SAMEA2621232) | marine metagenome | biome: marine biome (ENVO:00000447); feature: mesopelagic zone (ENVO:00000213); material: "saline water (ENVO:00002010), including plankton (ENVO:xxxxxxxx)" | depth 800 m
AGGACGCCACTGGAATCGACGCCCATTTATGGATATCCGCTTCACCAACCGACTGTCGTTCAAGCAGGCGCGCCTCAGCGTCCTCGCCGCCTTTATTCTCGGAACCCTGCTTAGTCTGATCCAGGTGGTTGTCGACTATCGCTCTGAGGACGCGCTGATCGACCAGGAAGTCCAAGCCCAGATCAACGTCAGTCTCAGCCCCGCCGCACGCATTGCCTACAACATTGATGCCGAGCTGGCGCTGGAGCTGGTCAACGGTCTGCTGGAGGCGCCTGAAGTCGTTCGTGCAGAGATTATCGACAACAACGGCATTGCCCTGGCCAGCGTCAGCCGTCCAATGGCAAACAGCGGCTATCGAGCCGTCAGCGACGCCCTGTTCGGTCGCCGCCGTGATTACTCCCAGCCCCTGTACGTCGACCATGCCCCCAGTGAGCTGCTGGGCCATCTGGTCATCGAAGTCGACACGTTCTACCAGGGGGCGAGCTTCCTGCGCCGCGCAGGACTCACGATGCTTTCCGGCTTCGTACTCAGCCTGGTGCTGTCGCTGATCCTCATGGTGCTGTTCTATGCCATGCTGACCAAGCCGCTTGTGCATCTGATCAATGACCTGCTGAACATGAAAACCGAGGGCGAGCGTAGCCGCCTGCCCTGTCCTGATGGTCACGAGCGGGACGAGATTGGCGCGCTGGTCGAGGTGATTAACCGTCAGTTGCAGAGCATCGATGTCAACCTGCGCCAGAAGCTGCGCGCCGAGGAGCGGCTGCGCAAGTATCTTGAGGAGCTGGAAAGCATCGTGGAATCACGCACCACCGAACTCCAGCACACCAATGCGCAGTTGCGCGAATCCAACCGGGAGCTGGAGGCCTCCCGCGAGGCAGCACTGGATATGGCACGCGCGCGCTCGGCCTTCCTTGCCAACATGAGCCATGAAATCCGCACACCGATCAACGGCCTGTTGGGAATGATCGGCCTGACCCTGGACAGCCCGCTCAACGAGGAGCAGCGCCAGCAGCTGTCTATCGCCTACGACTCGGGCAAGGTGCTGGTTGCGTTGCTCAATGACATCCTCGACCTGTCCAAGTTCGAGGCCGGCAAGCTGCAGCTGGAACAGATTCCCTTCGACCTCGGCGCTCTGCTGGAGGAAACGGCCAGCCTGCTTTCCCAGAACGCCGGCAAGCAGGACCTCGAACTGATCTGCGAAATCGACCCCAACCTGCCCGGACTGCTGCTCGGCGACCCGACACGCATCCGTCAGATCATCAGCAACCTGCTCTCCAATGCCCTGAAGTTCACCGAGCAGGGCCATGTCGCTCTGCGTCTGACGCTGGAGCGCAGCGACGGCGAGCAACGGCATGTCTGCATCAGCGTCAGCGACACCGGCATCGGTATTCCAGCGCAGGCAATCAACGAGATATTCTCGCCCTTCACCCAGGCCGACGCTCAGATTTCCAGGCGGTTCGGTGGCACAGGCCTCGGCCTGACCCTGTGCAAGAGCCTGACAGATGCGATGCACGGCGAACTCAGTGTCGAGTCGACACCGGGGCGCGGCAGCACCTTCAGCGTACGACTGCCACTGCTGCGCCATGAGCAGGCACCGCGCTATAAACGGCCACAGCCTTGCAGCGTACTGATCTGGAATCAGCGCGGCCACCTTCAGGGCGCCACACTGCAGCGCCTGCTGGAAAGCTGGCAAATGCGCTGCAAGCGTATCGACTACGAGCCAAGCGACAACTTCGCAGGGGACCTGCCGGCCGCCAGCTGCTGGCTGATCGACAGTCCACAGCTGGCCGAACGGCTACGGGACATCAGGCCGGATATTCCTCGCCTGCTCATCTGCAGCTACAGCCAGCAACTGGATCAGACGCGGGCCGAGGCCTGCCACGTTCGCCAGCAGGTCGCCACGCCGCCGGCGAGACATCGTCTGGCGCTTGCCATCGATGGCCTGTTCGAGGCTCAGCCTCGCAGCGAAAAAAGCAGCACCGAGCAGCAGATGGGCAACGGCCAGAGACTGCTGCTGGTTGAGGACAACGCTGTCAATCAGATGGTGGCCAAGGGCATGCTCAGCCGCCTGGGGTTCGAGGTGGACTTGGCCGAGCACGGCGAAATCGCACTCAGCAAACTGGCAGAACAGGATTACGCACTGGTATTGATGGACTGCAACATGCCGGTAATGGACGGCTACGAAACCAGCCGACGCATGCGCGCCGACCCGCGCTGGCAGCACCTGCCCATCGTTGCGCTCACCGCCAATGCGCTGCATGAGGACCGCCAGCGCTGCAAGGATGCAGGCATGGACGACTACCTGGCAAAACCCTTCAAGCGCGAAGACCTGCAGGCGGTACTGCAGCGCTGGCTGACACCGACAGACCAGGTCACTCCTGCAGCTCCCCAAGCAACTGATCCAGGCCCCGGCGCAGGGTCATGACCTGCTCGGCGCTCATGCCCGTGCTGCACATCAGTGCCCGAGGTACTTCACCGGCCTGCTCGCGCAGACGCTCGCCAGCCTCAGTGAGGCTGACCTGAAGCTGACGCTCATCGCCTCCCCTGACTCGCTCGCGTAGAACCAGACCCTGCGCCTCCAGGCGCTTGAGCAGCGGCGTCAGGGTCCCGGAGTCCAGCTGCAACCGCTCCCCCAGCGCCTTGACACCGGGATGCGCGGGCGGCTGCCGTTGCCACTCCCACAGCACCAGCATGACCAGATACTGCGGATAGGTCAGCCCCAGCGGCTCCAGCAAGGGACGATAGGTCCGCATCAGGGCCCGCGAAGCGGCATACAGGGCAAAGCAGAGCTGGTTATCCAGTGCCAGCAGATCGTCCAGCTCATCAGGGTTACGCGCTGCACTCACGACAACAACGCCTCGATATCCGCACGCAGCTCATCGGGCGCAGTGGTCGGCGCATAGCGCTTGACCACCGTGCCCTGGCCATCAACCAGAAACTTGGTGAAGTTCCATTTTATGCCCTTGCTGCCCAGCAGGCCCGGAGCCTGCCTTTTCAGTTCGACAAACAGCGGATGGGCATTGCTGCCATTGACCTCGACCTTTTTAAACAGCGGGAAGCTGACACCGTAATTGAGCTCGCAGAACTGGCTGATTTCATCGCTGCTGCCGGGCTCCTGGGCGCCAAACTGATTGCACGGGAAGCCGGCGACCCGCAAACCGCGATCCCGATAGTCCTGCCACAACGCTTCAAGGCCCTTGTACTGGGGGGTAAAACCGCACTTGCTGGCGGTATTGACTACCAGGTAGGCCTTGCCGCCCAGCTCTGCCAGGGAAGAGTCGCGGTTGTCGATTGTGGTGCAGGGTATGTCCAGCAACTTGCTCATGATGGCTTCCTTGAAAAGCAGGACTGAAATGGAATGTTCACCCGCCAGCCTAGCCACAAATAACTTTATGTCAACAAAATTGCACACAATTAATCATGCTTCGCGCGACTCCAGCCGCAGGCAAACCGAGTTGATGCAGTAGCGCAGCCCGGTCGGCGGCGGACCGTCCGGAAACACGTGCCCCAGGTGCGCATCGCACTGGGCGCAGGTCACCTCGATACGGTGCATGCCATGACTGAAGTCCTCGTGTTCCTCTACAACCTCAGGACGTACCGGTTGGTAATAGCTCGGCCAGCCGCAGCCGGCATCAAACTGGGTATCGGTGTCAAACAGTGCCGCATCGCAGCAGATGCAGTGGTATACCCCGGGGGTGGTATTGCGGTAGTAGGCACCGGTAAACGGGCGTTCGGTTCCCTTCAGGCGACAGACCTGGAACTGCGACTCGGACAACTGCTCGCGCCACTCGGATTCACTCTTGCTGATCTTGTTCATGAATTCACTCCGGATAACCGTAATCGGGCTTTCACACTCGCCCACGCAAGACGTATGATGAGCGCTTTACGCGCGCTCAGGGAAGTCTCCAATCGCCTCCCCGACACATCCCACCCAGCCCTGGATCGACAAGGTAAGCATCATGCAGGTTAGCAAGTCCAACAAATTGGCCAATGTCTGCTACGACATTCGCGGGCCCGTTCTGCGGCACGCCAAGCGCCTCGAGGAAGAAGGTCACCGCATTCTCAAGTTGAACATTGGCAACCCTGCACCCTTCGGTTTCGAGGCGCCGGAGGAAATCCTCCAGGACGTCATTCTCAACCTGCCAACCGCCCAGGGCTACAGTGACTCGCGCGGCCTGTTCTCGGCGCGCAAGGCGGTGATGCATTACACCCAGACCAAGAACATACCGGGTGTCGGCATTGAAGACATCTACCTTGGCAACGGCGTATCCGAGCTGATCGTGATGGCCATGCAGGGTCTGCTCAACAACGGCGACGAGGTGTTGATCCCGGCCCCGGACTATCCGCTGTGGACCGCTTCGGTCAGCCTCTCCGGCGGCAAGCCAGTGCATTACCTGTGCGACGAACAGTCAGACTGGTATCCGGACATTGAGGACATCCGCAGCAAGATTACTCCCAATACCCGAGCCATGGTCGTCATCAACCCGAACAACCCGACCGGCGCGGTGTACCCACGCGAAGTGCTTGAGCAACTGGCCCAGGTCGCCCGCGAGCACAACCTGATCCTGTTTGCCGACGAGATCTACGACAAGATCCTGTACGACGGCGCTGTCCACGAATCACTGGCGGCGGTCGCCCCCGATGTGCTTTGCCTGACGTTCAACGGTCTGTCCAAGTCCTACCGGGTTGCCGGCTTCCGTTCCGGCTGGATGGTTATCAGCGGTCCCAAGCAGCACGCCACCAGCTATCTGGAAGGCCTGGAAATCCTGGCATCGATGCGTCTGTGCGCCAACGTGCCGGCTCAGCACGCGATCCAGACGGCTCTCGGCGGCTACCAGAGCATCAATGACCTGATTCTGCCCGGCGGCCGCCTGCTGGAACAGCGTGACACCGCCTGGGAACTGCTCAACGAGATTCCCGGCGTCAGCTGCACCAAGCCCAAGGGCGCGCTGTATCTGTTCCCGCGCCTGGACCCCAAGGTCTACCCGATCCATAACGACGAGAAGTTCGTGCTCGACCTGCTGCTGCAGGAAAAGATTCTGATCGTCCAGGGTACCGCCTTCAATTGGCCATGGCCTGACCACTTCCGCATCGTCTCTCTGCCGCGCAAGGACGATCTGGAAATGGCGATTGGCCGCATCGGCAACTTCCTCAAGAGCTACCGGCAGTAAGCCCCGTGGCAGCGGATCTTCATATTGAGGACTTCCACCAGGATGTCGCGCGCATCCTGGTGGCGCTGTACAACCGTTTTCCGCAACCGGGCAGCCTGTTTGTCGTTGATCTGATCGGCGAACATGAACCCGATGCATTTGGCGTTCCCGCACCACGACACATGGCCTGTTTCAGCACCATGCTGTGGCTCGCCCAGGAAGGGTTCCTGCGCTACACCGACACTATCCGCCAGGAAGCGATTGATCAGTGCTGCCTGACCGAACGCGCCTTCACCCTGCTCTCTGCACCTGACCCGCAACGTTTGCAGGCAGACCTGCCAGCCAGTGTCGCACGCCAGCGAGCGACCCTTGCCCAACGCCTGCGCGATGCCCTGCGCAGCGGCTCTGGCAACGAAATCTTCGACGCCGTTCAGCAGTGCTTTCGCCGTCAATCGTGACCCATCGCAGCGGAACCCGCTCAAGACACGTTTTGTCATAGAGTCGTCGTTGAAAGACACGGGCTTTCGCCCAATATAAGCCCCATGTAAATCGCCCAAGCCTTGAGCAGGCGTCTGCAACACCCGGTTTTCATTCGATAGGATTAGATACCCCCATGATGCGAATACTGTTGTTTCTGGCTACCAACGTAGCAGTGATTCTGGTTGCCAGTGTCACCTTGAGCCTGCTGGGCGTTGGCAGCGTCCACGATGGTCAGGGTGGCATGAACCTGCAGTCGCTGCTGATCTTCTGCGCCGTATTCGGTTTTGCCGGCTCCTTCGTTTCGCTGTTCCTGTCCAAGTGGATGGCCAAGCGCAGCACCGGTGCCCGCGTGATCGAACAGCCACAAACCCAGCAAGAGCGCTGGCTGGTAAGCACCGTTGAAGAACTGGCGCGCACCGCCGGCATCGGCATGCCGGAAGTGGCGATCTTCCCATCCCGCGCGCCAAACGCGTTTGCCACCGGCTGGAACAAGAACGCGTCGCTGGTTGCCGTGTCTGAAGGCATGCTGCAGCGTTTCAGCCCAGCCGAAGTGAAAGCGGTTATGGCCCACGAGATCGGTCACGTCGCCAACGGTGACATGGTCACCCTGTCGCTGATCCAGGGCGTGGTAAACACCTTCGTCATGTTCTTTGCCCGCATCATCGGCAACTTCGTTGATCGCGCGGTATTCAAGAACGAAAGTGACGGCCCCGGCATCGGCTACTTCATCGCAACCATCTTTGCCGAGCTGGTACTGGGCATCCTCGCCAGCATTATCGTCATGTGGTTCTCCCGTCAGCGTGAGTTCCGCGCCGATGCCGCCGGGGCCCAGCTGGCTGGTGCCGGTGCCATGATCGCAGCGCTGGAGCATCTGAAAGCCGAGCAAGGCATTCCGGTTGAGCTGCCCGGCGAGATGACCGCCTTCGGTATCAACGGCGGTCTGAAAAATGGTCTGGCCGGTCTGCTGATGAGTCATCCGCCGCTGGATGAGCGCATCGCTGCGCTGCGCGCCGGTAACTACCGCTAAATCGTCAGACGGCTAACAGACAGGGATCGGGTGCTTCACCTGATCCCTTTTTTTGTTTCAAACCTCCACCCTGTCTGGCGCCATTAAGGCAACGACAATCCCGCTCAGGGATCACCCAGAAGCGTCTCGAAGTCAGGGTCATTTTCTGTCTTGCAAGCCGCACGCTGCGAAGCAACGTTCGCTTCATCAGCCGCCAGCCGGGCCAAAAACGCCTCGTCGATTCGGGTCGCTGGAACCGCCAGTGCCGATGCAGAATAGCTGCCGGAAAAACCGCTCAGCGACACACCCGTCAATCCCTTCAGCGCACTCAGCGTAGGCCCCAGGCTCCCCCCGGAACAATGAAAAGTCCCAGCAGTACAACTGCACTCCGCACCCACGCGGTAGGACCCGATCCGGGACTTGGCCGGCAATCTGAGCAGTGATTCGGGCAGGTCGCCATCCAGCCTGGAGCCAGGCTTGTAGGCGCCATAGACAACTGCCCTGACGTCGACACCAAACGGGTTGGACAAATGCCACCTGACCGGACTGTAGGAGCTCAGGACCAGCGCGACCGCCCCTTGTGTGTGCTCCAGGTTCAGCACGATGGACATATCCTGTGCGCTGCTCTCATAGACACCGGCGTAATACAGGGTCACATCTGCAGGTAGCGCCTCGCCCAGGCGTGCGCGAATCTCACTGGCCTCAAGATAGGTCTGCTCGCTGCTGATGTCCACGTTGAACTCGGTGGTATGCCAGTTGTTGACGTACTCGACCTCCAGCTTGTGCACACCCGGCTCAAAGCGATACAGCACCGACTGATCGGAGCCGCCCTCATAGAGCACCCGACCATCAATCAGAACGCGTGACTTGGCCCAGCTCTGACTGACCGAAATCCGCTTTACGGTCGGCTCCTCAAACATGAGGTTGCCGACCCAGTAGCCACCGAAGTCGCCCGATTCGATGCCATGGAAGTCATCCCGAATATAGTTGATCGCGATGTTATCCACGGTCTCTGTAGCAATCACCTGCTGCGGTTGCCTGGTATTGATATAAAAAGCCTGAAACCGCCCGGTAGGGATGTCTCCAGAGGGATTCAGGCGCGCTCCCCAGGTAGTAGTCGCAGGCACAAGATCGCCTGCGGACTTGATGATCCGGGCGGACTCTTGCCGGCCAGCGGCCGACATCGCGCCGCGCCGCCGCTCCTGTTGATAGGCCGCATCCGCCTTGCTGCAATCAAGCTGATAACCATACTGCGGCAATCGGCTCCGGTAGCTGCATTGCTCGAGATACGCGCCAAACTGGCCCTGATAGGCGTCTGCCCCTTCGCTCAGCCCGGTCGGGTAAAGTCCGCTGCGCTGGTGCACCGCTTCAAGGTGCTGAAGAACATCACGCGACACCAGCCCCCTGTTGCGCCGCTGATTTGCCTCCGGGCCGAACTCCAGGCGGTAGCCTTCTATTCGCGCTGCTCGCTCCGTCAAGGCATCGGTAGCCGCAGCGGTGTGCAGATACTGATCCTCGATCCGATCGAAGGCCTGAAGTGCCAGCGCAAGCTCACCCCGATCCCAGTCCTGAATAGCATGGTTGAGCAGCGTGCGGGCCTCCTCCTCCGAATTGGAGCAGGCGGACAACAGCGGCGGTAACAAGACTGCCAACAGCCATTTTTTCATAGTGCCATTCCTTAGCGTGTACCCACCGCCTGTGAGCTGATGAGCCTGATGATGCGCAACCGCGTGAGGCAGCGGCTGCCTGATTGCCGTTCACAACACCGAAGCGGCCCCGCTGCCAGCAGCCTACGCCAGCGCAACGGCCATGTCATGCGCCGCGAGACGTCACTTCCAGCCTTGCAGCCACCTGGCGTCGTCCTTCAGCTCACTCCAGTCAATCTGCATCTGGCGCCTGGAGAGGACCGCCTCGATCTCGCAGCCAATTACCTGCCCTTCCTCATCGACCTCAACGTCGGTAATCATGAAATGCTTTTCCCGGTTGACCGGCGCAACCGCCGTCCACTTGCTGTGGAGAAGCTTCTTCGGATTTATCCTGTTCACGTTTCATACCTCATTGACTGACGCTGCGGATTGGGCAGGCCCGGAACCGGCTGAAGCGAGTTTAACGCTCCGCCGCCAGCCCTTGGGTCAGGGAACCAGAAAAAAATCATGAACGGCGTTGTAGACATACATCTCGCTGAACCGACCGTCGTGTTGCTGGCGTACCGCAGCAAGCACTTTGACAATCTGCGTAATTTCACGCTCGAACACAAACGGCGAGTACAGGCCGACCAGCAGAATGCCCGCGCCGCTCGCCTCGTATATATCGGTGATGGAGGCCTTGGCGTACTTCTTCTCCACGACCGCGACCACCTCCTCGGCAAAGTTTTCATCCGGGTTGACGGTCATCCCGCGTCCGGCCGGGATGTACTCCACATCATCGGCGGCAAAGCTAGTCAGGCTCCGGGCAAAATCAGCACCGATAAAGGCATCGGTAATCTCGATCCAGCAGGGTGAGCCGTCAAGGACAACGATAGCGTCCGGCGGATCGGGATAGTCGAGAATCTCCAGACTGCGCCCGCTCCCTTCGAGATAACGCTTGAAGGAGCGCAGCACACTCTGCTCGTGGGCCTTTTTGATATCGCGTCTGTTCATTACCACCCTTCAGGATAAACAACGACGTCGGCAGCACGATGGCGCCGGCAACATCGCTGACCGCAGCCCGGACGCGCCCTATCTTGCCTTACTCCGCCTTCCAGTTCACCGGATAGAGCATTTCCTCACGATACCCGCTGAGTACCCGACGCAAGCCGCTCAGTTCACTGTCGAGCGAGCTGTCACCGGTATCGACCAGAAAGGGGCGTCCGGCAAGGCTGCGCAGCTTGGTTTTGGTAGCGACCACCAGCAGGTTATCGAGCCCGACAGCGCGGATGATCCGCGGTGACAACTGCTGGTTGCCGCGCCCGAGAATATGGCCCTGACCGCCGATGGCGGTGACCAGAATGCGCCAGTCGCCGCCCTGCTCGACCAACTCCCAGAGCTGCTGCTCGGTCGCATCACGCAGGATCACCTCACCGTCGCGCAATACGTCGACGCCAAGCAGAGTACCTTCGAGCCCCATCGCCTCCAGCAGGCCCAGCGTGGTTGAGCCGGGGCCGAGGATCCAGCCTGTGCCATCTTCCTGCGCTTCCTGCAGTCCGGCTGCGATATCGTCCAGTACCAGGGTTTCCACTTCCCGGCCGCCCTGCTTGACCTGCTGGACGAAACGCCCCTCCTCAGGCACCGATAGCTCACCATAATGCCGGGTACGCACCTGACCGTTGCGAAATGCCTGCTCGTCGATGTCGCGCACATCCGCTTCACGCAGCCGCACCAGCTCGCCCTGCACCAGCAGCGCGACCAGCTCACCGGCAGCGCGCGGATTGACCGCATACACGCCGGAATGAATCTTGACCCCGGCCGGAATACCCAGCACCAGCTGACGCCCGTCGAGCTGGTTGCATATGTTGCGTGCAGTACCGTCGCCGCCGGCAAACAGCAGCAGGTCCACACCCAGCTCGCTCATCTGCCGGGCAATGGTTTCAGTGTCTTCAGCGGATGTTTCCGGTGGGCAAGACAGCGCCCCGACCACCTCGCAGTCAAAGCCCATATCAGTCAACAAATCGGCGCCCATCACCCCAGGGGCAGCCAACAGCCGGATGCGATCACGCAGCGGCAGCAGCGACTCCAGCGCCTGCCTTACCCGGCTGTGCGCCTGCGGTTCAACGCCCATTGCCAACGCCTGCTCGGCTACGCCATCGGAGCCCTTGAGCGCCGCACGACCGCCCACCCCCGCCAGCGGGTTGATAATCAACCCCAGACGAAAACGGGTGTTGTGATGTTCTGCTATCGGGTTTTCCATGTCACAAATCCGTCATGGCAATGCCATATCCTGCGTTCAGCTGCCAATGCGGCTGAACCTGACTGATAACGGGAGACAACCATGAACGTGCCTGCCCTGAAACCGTGTCGTGAAACCGCCGAGATTCTGCTGCACCCGGCTCACTGCGTCGGTGGTTTTATCATCGATGAAGCCGGTCGCGAAGTCGCCATTACCGAACAGATGATCCAGCACGCCTGTGAGCAACTGGACCGTCAGTGGGTGGCAGCGCAACCGCGCTTCAAACACTGAATCCGGCGGCCGCCAGCAGCGCGGCCTGCCCTTCCCCATCCGCCTGCAGAATCCTTACCTGCGGGCATTCGCGGCGCAGCGGATACTCCTTGCGCAGCGCATCAAAAGCAGCCCCGGTACTCTGACCCGCCAGTGGCATCATCACCGCCCGGAACCGGGCGTCATCATCGCGCACGTCGTACACCTGGCGCAGCGCCTTTTCCAGCAGCCACTGGGCCGGCGTCTCGGCACTGAACTGCAGCTGCGCACAACCGGCCTCCGGCGCCAGGGCCTGTAACGTCAGTCTCGGCTGCTCGCCCCGGTGCCGACACAGAGCCTGATAGATCAGCTCGGTGCCACGCAGTTTGCCATCCAGACTGTAGCCGGCAATATGCGGCGTTCCCAACGCACACAGCTTGAGCAACGCGGTATCGACCTGCGGCTCCAGCTCCCAGACATCCAGCGCCACCTGCACATCGGGGCGTTCAGCCAGCAGCACAGACAACGCATGATTGTCGATCACCGGGCCGCGGCTGCTGTTGATCAGCCAGGTCCCGTGCTGCAGGGCCATCAAACGGGGCGCATCGATCAGATGCCAGGTTGCATCCGGGCCGTTGCGGGTCAGCGGCACATGGCAGCTGACCACGTCTACCTGCGCCAGCAACGCATCCAGATCGACAAACCCCGCCTCACCACGGGCGGCCCGCGGCGGATCGCACAGTACGCACTCCACGCCCAGCGCGCCAAGCGTTGCCGCCAGACGACTACCCACTTCGCCAACACCAACGATACCCACCCGGCGCTCACGCCACGGCAGGCCAGTTCGTTCCGACAGGGTCAGCAGACAGCTGAGCACATACTCGACCACACCGCGCGCGTTGCAACCGGGCGCACTGGCAACCTGAATACCGGCCTCAGCCAGCCCCGGCAAATCCAGATGATCGGTGCCAATGGTGCAGGTACCGACAAATTGTACCGGCGTGCCCTCGAGCATGGCGGGGTCAACCCGCGTCACCGAACGCACCAGCAGCGCATCGGCGTCCAGCAGATGCTCACGGCGGATACTGCGCCCGGGCAGCGTCGTCAGCCGGCCTTGATCGGCAAAGAAGGCCTGCAGCAGGGGAATATTTTCGTCGGCAACGATATGCATGAGCGGGGCACCTGGCAGAAGGGACGCGGGCATTGTCGAGCGTTGGTGGCTGCGCTGTCCACCTGGCTGCGCATTTTGTCGCCTTGTTGCAACAACTGCTTGCACCGAGACAACGCCGCTGCTTAACTGAAACTCACAGTCCGAATGTGACTTTTCGGTCTGATAATGATTCCAAGCGTTTTTTGAGGCACTGTCTCACCTTGCAGGACCTGCCTGAGTAACGGGAGCACCGACGCACAGCCCACTGCGCCGCACCTGGAACTGTCCTCACCACCCTGTCGCCATAACCACAATCACAGCGGTCGCGCATCGCGCCTGCCTGGCGATTTTGCTTGTTTACGGCCATTTGCCTGCAACTGCCCTGTATGACCCGCCAGCGCGGCCGGGTCCAGCCAATTCCGGAGACAGGGAATATGAAAGCAGAACACAACGTTGTAGAAACACTGGGGCTATTTCGCATCCACACCCACTATTACGCGAGCCCGGCACCGCGCGGTACGGTCATTCTGGTCAACGGGTCTCTGGCCACCACGGCCTCGTTCGCGCAGACGGTGCGCTACCTGCAGCCGCACTTCAATGTGGTGTTATTTGATGAGCCGTACGCGGGTCAGTCAAAGCCGCTCAACAGCAACCGGCGGCCGATTACCAAGGAGCAGGAAGCCGGAATCCTGCTGGAGCTGATAGAGCATTATCAGGCCGACCACCTGATGTCGTTCTCGTGGGGCGGCGCCTCAGCCCTTCTGGCCCTGGCCCAGCGCCCGGCGCGGATAAAGAAGGCCATCGTGCTGGCATTTTCACCGATGATCAATTCGGCCATGCGTGACTATCTCGAACGCGGCATCGACCTGCTGCTCAATGCCGAGCGCCGCCAACTGGGCGAGCTGCTCAACTCGACCATTGGCGAGTACCTGCCCTCGCTGGTCAAACGCTTCAACTTTCGTCACATCATCAGCCTGGAAGAGCACGAATACCATCAGATGGCGTTCCACGTCAGTCAGGTACTGACCCAGGATACGCGATGCTATCTGCGCGGCAGCGCCGATATTGACGTTCCAATCCTGTTTATCAACGGCGACCGGGACCGCTATACCAGCGTCGAGGACGCCCGCGACTTCAACCGCTACGTGCGTCGCAGCAGCTTTGCCACGATACAGGGCGCCGGGCATTTTCTGGATATGGAAAGCCGCGAAGCCTGGATTCAGACCCGCGATGCGGTGATGCAGTACCTCGCACCGGATGCCCTCGTCGCCACCGAGCCAGTTGAGCTACACAGGCCGCGCGGCGCGCAGGTCATCCCGATGACGGTCTAGGCTGCAGCCACTTTGGAGAATAGCCCAGGGTCGAGCAGGCGTCCCGGCTGGTAGGCGTCGAGTAACGCCTGAGCAAACCGGGTCGGACGCTCGCCCATGCCCTGTTGCAGGTACACCTTCGCCTGCGCATGCACCTTGGCGCGGAAGGGCCCCGGGTCGGTCTGCTCGCCGTTAAGGTTGTCGGTGCTCACGTCAAAGCGATGCCCGGCAGCCAGACAAAAGATCATTTCCAGCGCCTGCGGTTTGACCTCGACGCTCTCGAAGGTGCGCTGCTGCTCAGCAGTGCGGCCATCCGGCGCGTACCAGTAACCAAAGTCCGGCATCAGTCGACGCTCCGGCCCGGCAACACACCAGTGCGCAACCTCATGCAATGCGCTGCGAAAGTAATCTCGGGTAAACAGGATACGGTGGTGCGGATGCGACGCATCGGCCGGCAGGTACTCGGGCTCCGGATAGCCGCCCAGCAGACAGGTATTGAGGTCGGCGAGAAAACACTCGTCGAACAAACGAATCAGGTCCTGACAGTCGTGATGCATGCTGAAAACCAAGGGTACTGAGTGACTGGGTGCCAGGGCTCGAACCGGCCCCGGGCGCAAGGCCGGAAAGCACCGTGACGGTGCAGCTGGACAATACGCCGTAAATTGCTAGCATGGGCGGTTTTTACGTCAGGTCCGGCCAGAATGACCAGTACTCCCCCCCTGCCCGCTCGGGCGCGCATTGTAACAGAACTGCGCGCCCTGATTGCGCTGGTGCTCCCGATCATCGCGGCGCAGCTGGCACATACCCTGCTGGGCTTTGTCGACACCGCCATGGCCGGGCGCGTCAGTGCCGAGGCGCTGGCAGCGGTGGCGCTGGGTAACTCATTCTGGATTCCGACCCTGCTGTTTCTCACCGGGGTGATGATGATTGTCACCTCCAAGGTTGCTGCCGCCAATGGTGCCGGTCGTATCAGTGAAACCGGTGCGCTGGTGCGCCAGGGCGCCTGGCTGGGGCTGATGATCGGCTGTGGCTGCATGCTGTTTCTCAACCTGATGCGACCAGTGCTGGGCTGGATGGAGGTCGATCCGCAGCTGGTCCCGGTGACCCTCGACTACCTGCTGGCCATCTCCCTCGGCTTCCCGGCGGTCGGCGTCATGCTGGCTCTGCGCGGGCTGAGCGACGGTCTCTCACGCACCAAACCGGCCATGCTGATTGGCTTCATCGGACTGCTGATCAACGTCCCCGCCAACTATGTGCTGGTCTACGGCAAGTTCGGCTTTCCGGCCATGGGCGCCGTTGGCTGTGGTGTCGCAACCGCCATTGTCATGTGGGCCATGCTGGGCTGCCTGCTGGTACACCTCAAGCGCGCGTCGTTCTATCAGCCCTGCGGTCTGTTCGAGCGATTCGACTGGCCAAAGGCGCGTACCCAGGGCGAGCTGATCGGCCTGGGTTTTCCGATCGGCATGGCGCTATTTGCCGAAACCAGCATGTTCGCGGTGATTGCCCTGCTGATCGGCAGCCTGGGTGCCATCGTGGTTGCCGCTCACCAGGTGACCCTGAACTTCACCTCGCTGGCATTCATGGTGCCCTTCAGTCTGGGGCTGGCCATTACCGTGCGCGTGGGTCATAACCTGGGCCGCGGTGGCGCCCGTGATGCCATGCTGGCAACCCAGGTGGGGCTGGTACTGGCACTGCTGTTTGCCGCCATTGCGGCCATCATCATGTACACCCTGGCCAGCCAGATCCCGCTGATCTATACCCAGGACCCGCAGGTTCTGGCGCTGGCTTCCAGCCTATTTGTGCTCGCTGCGCTATACCAGTTCTCGGATGCGGTGCAGGTGGCCTGCGCCGGCGCGTTGCGAGGTTTTCAGGACACCCGTCTGCCAATGCTGCTGACCATGATCGCCTACTGGCTGATTGGCCTGCCGACCGGTTACGTGCTGGGCCTGACCGACTGGCTGGGTCCGGCCAGAGGCCCGGCCGGCTTCTGGATCGGGCTGATTGTGGGCCTTAGCAGCGCCGCCCTGTTCCTCGGCCTGCGCCTGCGGGCGGTCAGCCGCAAACCCGTTTACCAGCACGGGCTTCAACACTAGGGCATACTGGCGTCATGCGCTCATCGCCCGTATTGCTTGTTCTGCTGTCCATCACCGCGCTCTGTGTCGGTTGCCAGCGTGCGCCCGATGCCGAGCAGCAAATGGACAATTATCTGAGCCGCGTCGCACGCGTGCTCAAGCAGGAGTTCATCCCGTTTGATGCCAACCAGCTCAGTCAGTACCGGCTCGCAGAGCGCCGTGACCGGCTCTACGACATCCCCGCCGAACGCATCAGCCTGCTCGATCTGCTGATCGATGTGCATCAATGCAAACCACTGCAGCAGCGCATTGCCGAACGCAACAGTGTGCTGGGCAAGGTCATGCCCTGGAGCAGCCGTCTGGGCTACGAGGGTGAGCTGCTGCGCGCGCTGGACAGTTGCCGGCAAAGCCTTGCAGACGACCCGCCGCAGCAGGAGCTGCTGACCGAGCTGAGCGACATCGCCGAGCGCAAGCGCAGCCAGTTGCCAGCGGTATTCTGGAACGCGATCAACGCCAGCAGCGAGGCAGAGCATTATCTGCGCTTTGCCACCGAGCCGCTGCCGGTGACCAGCGCCCCCCTGACCGACGAGGCGCTACCGGCACTGCAGCAACTGACGGCGATTGGCAGTGCCCTGCCCGAACACCTCCCTCCGCCAGTTGGCGAGCTGGATCCGCTGTTCCAGGCCCTGCAACGCAGTCAGCGCAGCAGCCAGCTGATTACCGCGCTGGCGCAAACCCGACACGGTCTCCAGCAGGCCACCGCGATGCTGCGAGCACAACCAGCAACCTATTTGTGCCCGATGAACCAGCCATCAGAGCGGTCGAAGATTCTGCTCAACGTCTTTGTCTTGTTCTACGCCGGCGAGATCCAACCCTATCTGGCGCAACTGCAACGGCTCGGCGAGCCCTGGGCCGCGCAGATCAAGCAATTACGTGCTGTTGCGCACATTCCACCCGCCACAGCGCAGGCGCTGGATCGCTTGGCGGGTAATCCAGAGGCGTTGTGGGATAGCTACCGGCAGGCCGTCGATGAACACACTCGCGCCTGGCAGGACGTGCTCGGCGCCTGCCAGTCCGCACCCGGGCAAGCCGGCTGGCAGACGCCCTGAGGCGCGACTCAGCCAGCCTTGCGAATCAGGTAATGGAAGATGCCACCAGTCTCGTGCTGCTCAACCAGCTCGTGACCGAGAAAACTGCAAAAACGCGGGATATCGCGCTGGGTGGACGGGTCGGTCGCAAGCACCTGAAGCAGCTCACCGGCGGCCATATCGCGCACCGCGTTGTGCAGCATCATGACCGGCTCGGGGCACATCAGGCCCTGGGTATCGAGAGTAGCGGTGGCATCAGACATGGGCAGGTCCCGCAGCAGAAAACGCCGATTATCCCGAAATGCCACAGCGCTTGCCAGACGCAGTCTGTCGGCCGAAACTGGGAGGGAAAGTCGTCAAGACGCAACACCCCGAAACGGGTAAGGAAAAAGCATGATCAAGGTGTTGATTGAAAGGGATATCGCAGAAGGTCTGGAAGTACCCTACGAAGAGGTTGCGCGGCGCGTGCTGTCTGCGGCCATCCAGTCGCCTGGGTTCATCTCGGGTGAGTCGTTCCGTGATCTGGAGCATCCCAACCGGCGTGTGATCATGGTGACCTGGCAAAACATCCGCTCCTGGGAGCGCTGGGAAGAGTCGGAAGCCCGCCGCGACGCCATCAGCAAGTTTGCTCCCATACTGCTGGAAGAAGAGCGCATCACCCTGCTTGAGCCGCTGTAACACGCTCAGCACAGCGATCTACCACGCCAGAGAGCATCCGGGCGACTCTGGCGTGACGCCTGAATCAACGCATTTTTGTCAGCAAATGCGCACTGCCTCCAATTTTTCCGCGCTTCCCGCAGCCATCGTCTGTCGATCCCCCTAAGCTTTAGATTCCGGCCTGAGACCTTCCGCTCGGGCGCCGCATGGATCGCACTGCAAGGAACACGGATGTTCTCCCTAACTGCCACAGTACAGTCTGCTCTGTACCTGGATGGCATCAACCAGGCGCACAATACGCAAACAGCCGGTATCGCGACATGATGCATCGATACCTGCTGGTCGACGGTGCCCGTTATCACAATGCCCTGGCGCGCCTGTATGTGCGCGATGAGGTATTGGAGGTCGAGCCGCTTTACTTCGGCTCCCCCTGGCACAGCGCAGCCGATCTGGGCCCGCTGCTGGTAAGCACCGATTCGGCTTCTGCACTTTTTTATGAAATCGAAACCAGCGCAGAGCTGCGCGCAAGCGCTGCGGTGCTTGAAAGCCGGGCGCTTGCAGATGTCGTCGCCAGTCATCTTCGACGTTTCAATCAGGTCACTGACGTTTCCGGCGCAAAAATCCTGCTGCGTTATGCCGACCCACAGGTTGCCTGGTTCTGGCTGCACAGCTACGACGCCGACGCTCTCCCTGCTGTCATGGGTCCAGTCACCCGCTGGCGTATCGCCGCGCCACCCAACGTACTGCTGCCGCAACAGCCGCAACACTGGCACGATTTCTCCTCCGCGCCCCCGGCAGCGCAAAGCGGCCTGCCCGCTTGCCTGCTCGGCTACCCGCAGCTGTCAGCGCTGCAGCAAGCCTATCAACAGCAACTGAAAGAACGTCTTTACCGCTGGCTGCAGGAAAACCACCAAACCGCGCTATCAGCATTACCCGAACAGACACGGGACAACTGGTTCAACGCCCGACTCTCGGATGCCGACGCCTTTGGCCTGAGCACCGAGCGCAGCATCGCCATCTGGTGCGAACTGGCCCTGCGTGACGGCAGCGACTTTGCTGGCAATCCACAGGGGCCGTATCGACGATGGCTAGCCCGGGCGCCGAGGGAGCTGCCGGCGACACCCGACCAACGACTGCAGCATTACTGCCGCGACCGCGCAACCGCGCCAATCAGGGATGATGAAACCCATGACCGTCTTGCATAGGGAACTCGCATTACTGGAAAGCCTCTGGGCCACCTTCGAAGACAAGCCCGCCAGCGCCACCGCCCAATGCCCGCTGCAGCAGCGAGAGGTTGCCATCTTCCCGGTGCGTTACGCGATTGACGAGGCCGCGGACAGTCCGGACCAGCCTGGCCCCAACCCAATTCCGCCACACTGGCAGGGCCATCAATCACTGCCCGAGCTGAACCGGCGTAGCTATACCCTGCGGCAACTGCGCGACGGTTGGCTGTATGTGATCGACCGCACCGCCAATACCCTGGACGAATACCAGATAACCGGCTCTCGCTTCAGCAAGGTCGCCAGCAGCACCGCCGCTGCGGGCCAGCCACTTTCCTGCTCAAATGGCGTGAGTCATCTGCTCTACCCACGCCAACACCAGCTGTATATCGCCTACTCAGCCGAGCGGTGGACCGCCTGGACACACGAGCGCATGCAGGCCCCCGCCAATCAGGCAAACTGGATGCGTGGACTCGATCTGGCCACCTATGCCAAAACGCTCTCGGCACCCCACTGCGCCCCGCTGAGGCACTTGGGCGAGACAGTCGCCGATATCGACACCGGCACGGCCGTGCCCGGCCAGCGCTTCGACAGCACCACGCTGCCCACACAGGCCACAGGTGAAGACGCCACATACAAACCGGCCCTGGGCAGCAACACCGTGCTTGCCAGCGTACCCGACCAGGACTCCGCCCTGTTCATCGCGCTGGACGATCATCTTGGCATCCTTGATGACCTCGGCATGCAGAGCGCCGGACCGGCGCTCGAACTCAGCCAGTTCGAAGAGCAACACCTGCACAAGCTGACCATAGCTCAACATATCGAACTGCTGGCCGGTGTTGATTTCTCTCTACTGGAGTCAGAGATGGGGCTGTCACCAGAAGCCTTTCACGCATTCAAACAGAAGGCGCAGGACTATCTCACTGCCAAGGCGCGCTACCTGAAGGAATTGAACAGACCAACGGACGGAATCAGCGCATTCGCCACGGGCCAGACGTTAGAACAGCACCAGCAGCAACTGATTAGCGGATACGGTCAGGACGCACCGGCCAAACTGGACGGTCTGGTTGAACAATGGGGCACACGGGAAACCCTGCGCGATCAGGTGCGCTTTGAGGAATCACAAACCTTCACGCTGGAAAAAGCGCAAGAGCTAGCAGCCTGTTGAAATTCGCCTACGGTCTGTCTGACTTTGCCGT
>TARA_B100000749_G_scaffold215287_1_pt1 | contig 19010 bp, 15 predicted proteins | sample TARA_B100000749 | Tara Oceans TARA_B100000749 (sample SAMEA2621232) | marine metagenome | biome: marine biome (ENVO:00000447); feature: mesopelagic zone (ENVO:00000213); material: "saline water (ENVO:00002010), including plankton (ENVO:xxxxxxxx)" | depth 800 m
GATATAGTTGTGAATAAACAGCCGCTCACGGTCGTAATGCTCATGCTGGAACGGCATTTGCCGAGACAGCTCAACCCGTACGCCGTCTTCCACACGCTCGGCGACATACTCGACACCGGTGTAAACAACCGCATCACCGGCTTTTTCAAAGGCGCCGGCTAGCGTCTCCAGATGCTGTGGAGCGTAGAAATCATCATCGTCCAGGTAGCAGACGTAACGGCCCCGAGCCAGCGCCAGGCCGGCATTACGCGCAGCCGACAGGCCTTGATTGCGACCCTGATACAGATAGGTAAGCGGAAAATCGAATTCCTTGAGCAACGCTTCTACCGGCTCGCCATGGTCGTTGACCAGGATAACCTCAAAGTCGCGCAGCGTCTGGGCTGCAATGCTGCGCAGCGCGTCCTGGAGCATGGCCGGGCGGTTATAGGTGGTGAGAATGACGGAGAACAGAACCTCGTCATCACAGGCGGCAAGCGCTTCTAGCTGCTTGCACAGCTCGGCGACTCGCAACCCCAACGCCGAAGACTGCTCCGCCGGATACAGATCGAGGCGCCGACGCAGGTGCGCAGCAACGCCAAGTTCGCGGCCTCGCAGCTTACTTTCTGCCGCACGCTCAAAAACCCCCTCAACCAAACGTATATGGTCGGCCAACGGCGCATTGGATGAGTAAAATTCCGTCGAGAGCTGTGCGGAGTGCGCTCGATAAGTGACCCCCGGCTCGCTCAGAAAGATAAAATCGGGGTGCTTCTCTGCCACCTGCAACATTGAAAGCCAGTCACCCGCCCCATTAAGCGCAGGTTCCCTGCGCCACACCTGCAGGAAAGGCTCGCGCTGGATCAGCGCAGCAGACGGGGGAATGTAGTTGTCGTGAATTAACAATTCCGCGACTTCGTTGCGACCGCCGACATAATCCTGCTTTTGGTAACCGGGATGCCTGGGCATCTTGAGCACTTCCCCCTGCTCATTCACCCAGCGGATTGCCGTATAACCGACCACCACATCAGGGTTTTCCAGCAGCCGGGGCAGCAGGCCAGACAAGTAGCCTGGATTGTAATAATCGTCGGCCATCAGAATCGACAAGTACTGACCCTGAGCTATCTGAATACCGTTAAGGACGTTGTAGCTCGGCCCCACGTTGCGCGAATTTCTGATATAGCGCACACGCGATTCTTTCGAAAACGCGCGCAATACCTCAGCGGTGTGGTCGGTAGAGGCGTTATCGAGCACCAGTATCTCGATATCTGCATAGCCCTGATCCAAAACCGACGATATAGTTTGCTTCAGGAACCGACCATAGTTATAGGCAGGAATAATGACGCTGAGCAACGGTCTGGTGTTACGAACTAAAGCGGCGTCACCAGCAATGGCAGCCGTTAGCGCCGTAATCCAGCAGTCACTTGAATAGGGATAGCTGTCCTTGCTTGTTAGAAAGGCATGCAGCTTCTCAGCGCTGGCCTGAACGCGGGCGTCGCAGTAATCCTGCAGCGAGGGCTGCCCATCAAGGTCATGCGCAGCGATATAGCTACCCTGCGGGAGCCAATCCGGTACCGACCAGTTGCCGAGGTGCACCGGCACGCGTCCAGACTCCAAACAGGCACACCATTGCTGCGGGAGCAAACCTGGCAATTCAGGAGCATCATCACAGAGCAACCATTCCTGTCGACTTACAGGAGTTGCCGGGACCGTCAAAGGCTGGTTCAGCGAGACCAGTTGGCCATCGGTAAATGGCTCACCGAGGGGCAGAAAGATACGTGAGAACGAGGCTTCGTGGTCGGCAGCCAATCGTGCCTGGCTGCCGCGCAACAGCAAATAGCGACGAATCTTGGAGTTCACGCCGCTTAGAAGTTGCCCGGGTTTGTCGTTCAGCAGCAATAACAGAGCGTCGTGATCAACATGCTCGCCGTCTAAAACTCGCTCGAAGATCAACCCATTGGCATCGGCGTAAGCTTTGAGCTGTTGCCAAGGCAACTGATCTATGAAGTCATGCCAGGCTGCATCGCTGAGAACAAAAGGCCGAGCAGGATCATCGCCGCTAACGCCGGCTATCCCGATTCGCCAGGGCTTGTCGAGACATCGACCTCCGGCCATCAAATCACGCTCCGTCATGCCTAAGCTCCTTCTTTTGTTTACTGGAAAGACAATCTTGCTAGTGACTTCGCCACATGCCGAACGCCTTCAACCAATACCCGTCTATACCGCTCGAACAAACGCGCCATAACGGCAGCTTGCTCACGAGAGCGCATGAAAAGTCAGCAAGTCGTGGAACAAGCAGCCATGTTCGACTCCTGCTTCGCGCAGGTGTGTCTCCGCATATTCACGCCCTGCATAAGTAGAGATAAAAACGTATACGCCTTCACGCCTCAGTCTATCCAATGCATCCGAGCGCACTATCGGCACAGCACAGAAACGATCTGCCTGCAGATACTCATCAACGACCGCCACCAATTCGCTGCCTGGCCGCAGTTCGGCGAGCGCGCGACTCAGGCGCACACCATGGGTATTGGCTCCCCAAAAAGCGAAGCGCAAAGGCTCTCTACCCGGCGGTATCAACTGCTCCAATGCCTGCGTCATCATGTGGTTGTACTGGCTAGGCTCCCGGCTTTCGTAGAATGCACTGATCTCGGCCCACGGCGCCCAGCGCTCACGCGCTCGCGCGACCTGTTTGGCAGCCGCGCCAAGTATCATCCGTTTAGTCTCCTCCAGATCTGGTACGCCTGGATTCCAGTCAATCTGGGCATAGCTTTCACGCGTGTGAATCTTCACATAACGGTCCAGCCAAGCGAATCGGTCGCTGATATTGTGAGCCACAACGACCGTCGGAATCCCCATCGCGATACAAGGCGCAGCGCAATGCAGACGGCTGGTCACGACCAGAGCGCCCTCGTCGGCATAGCGCTTACACAGCTCACGCGCCAGGGCGTCCAGACGATCAGCCTCTTGCTGATCGGAGGGAATGCGTTCGTACGGATATACGTGTGTCAGATGCTCTGCGTTGTCGAGAAGCTCTTGCGGGATATGCTCCAGCACTTCCTCAGGCACATCCACAAGAAACACCTTACCTTTTGCCGGGGCGCGCTCGCGGCGAGGAAAAGTGATGGTCAGGCAGCCGGAAAGGAAAGCCGCCACGCCGCGCGAGCGGAACATCTGCATGACCCGTTCGTCTCGAGCCCCTATGGGCTCATGGCGGCGAAAATGATCTAGGTCTGCTGGGTCATCTACATCACTAGAGAGACCAAAGCTGAAGTACACCGGAATGATGTAAGGCGATAAAGGCAGCGGGCTCTGCGCGTTACCGAGGGTGAAGTAACCACACATTGGCATGAGTATGTAGCCGTGTCGCCCGTCATACTCCTGGAACTCGTAGCGATTCAGCCGCACAATCTGGTCGGGCTCAATACCCATGAAAGCGTATAGGTGCTCGACTGCGTGGGTCTGGATATCATCGCCAAGATTGCTTCGGCTGCCGGCCGTGAGGTGGCCAAATGTCATTACATTGGTGATAAGACCATATTTCATGGCCATTGGCGCGGCCATTGTGCGAGCCTTCATCGGATGGGCGCTTCCCATTGAGAAATAACCTTGGCGTGTTTATGCGGATGCATGAAAACGTAGTTGGTTTGCACTGTCTCTTCTGTCACACAGGGGCACGCTTCCAGCAGCCCGTCTTCGCGAAAAACCCACGCGTGGTAACCGTACTTTTTAAGCAAGACAAACACATCATTGGGGTGGTAGCCGAACACCTTCGACCATTTTCGAAGCAATTCCATCAAAATGATCGGGGTGCTTTGCAACACCTTTTCTGCGCCTTGGACTACCATCAGTTCAGCGCCTTCCACATCAATCTTCAGCAAAGACGGGATTATATTCTGAGCGGCGCAGAACGCATCGATGGTGGTGGTTTTACATACTACGTTTTGAATTGACGTTCTGCCTCTATCTTGACCGGTCAGCTTCAGAGAAGTAGCGCCAGAAACATCAGGAGCAAAAAGGAAAGTAAACTCTCCCTCCTGATTGGAAACGCCCTTATTAACGACTTGGATATTATCTAGAGCATTCAGGTAAATATTCCGCTCCAAAGCTTCTACAGTCGACGGAATAGGCTCGAAGGCAAAAACCTGTGATGCAGGGCAATGTCGAGCCAGCACCAACGAGTACCAACCCAAGTTTGCGCCAACATCTAGAAATACACTTCCATCGCAGAATACTGACTTAAGAAAAACAGTTTCAGCGGCTTCGTAATTGCCAAAATCTAACAAGGTGTATGGGGTAGCATGCAGATCTACTTGGTCCAATGACAGCACGACACCATGAGTCTTGGACCTTAAAGCCACACCTGAGGCATTGATGCAAATTTCCGCCACATCCGTGCCTGTAATGAAATCAGCGTACTCGAAAAGCCGTGAATGCTGTTCGTTGATGTAATCCACATACTCATATTTTTCGATTTCGCCGATTTCATACTTCTCTCTGGCCCTGACGAGGGGGCTCTGATGAGCCTTTTCCATTTGCGCCTCCTGTTCAGTTATCAATAAAGTAACGCAAAGTCCGCTCAAAACCCTCTGCAGGCATTATTGTTGGCCGCCAACCCAGCTTCTCCAGCTTGGATATATCGCAATGCCCGCAAGAACGGAATAGAGATTGCCTAGCAGGAGCGGAAGGAGGGTGTTTCACCTTTAGGCCTGGTGTGGGAGACAGTCTGGCGACCAACAACGCCAGCTCAAGAATAGTAATTTCCTGATCTAAACTGACGTTATACGCAGCCCCGCTCTCGCCTCTCAGAAGCAGTATAAGGAAGGCAGCAGTCGCATCAGCCACATAGCAAAATGGACGGCTCGCAGAGCCATCACTATTGAGAATTATGTCTCGGCCAGCGACAGCATCCGCTACAAAGTCAGCAAAAGAACGCCCATCATCCAAATCAAGCCCAGGACCATAGGTGTGCGAAATACGAGCAATGACTGTAGCTACACCATACTGCCGGTAATACTCCGCGCATAATGTCTCTGTAGCCCGTTTTCCTTCCCCGTAGCAAGCAGAGATATCTAACGGGTCCAGCACTCCAAAATCACTTTCACCGATTGGGCTGAGACTTTCCCCATGCCCGTAAACAGCGCCACTGCTCATGAAAAGCAAGCGCGCATTGTGTTTCCGAGCCAGTTCTAAAAGGTTCAAGCCACCCACAACGTTGGATTTTATAGTTCCCACAGGGTCGTTCAGGTACTGCTTTGGGCTTCCTGCACTCGCCGCATGAACAATAAAGTCAACACGCTTGATTACTGGCGGGGGATCGCAAACATCTTGAACGATAGGGCAGAACCATGGCTGCCCGAGCAAATGAGGAAAACGTTTTTTGAGCTTATCTAAACTGCGCACCAGCACATAAATCGTCACCGGATCTTCAGGCCAGCGCTCACTCAATTCAGCAAAAAATTCGACCAAATACGCGGCCAGGAAACTGGTGGCGCCCGCAATAAGAACATGCTTGCCGGCAAAGCTACGCCAGTCCTCTGGTCGAGAGAGTATCGACGCTATGTCTTCGGCAATCACAGGATGGCGAATAGAGGGAGCGGTTGGAATAACCATGCTTATTGTCGCCTCGCCAGAAATCCCAAAACCTCACCCTGAATCCACCCCAGATCAACTTCTAACGCAAGCGTATCCATTACCTCCAAGCCCGCGTTCTCCAACATTCTGCGGATCGACGCCTCTGTGAAGAAATTCACGTGCTCGTGCCAGTGCCGCTTCAAAGGCGCCAGTGCTTTACTATCTGGGTGTGCGCGCATCAACGCTTCGCTTGGCACCTCCAAATAAAGCAAAGTATTGGCCTTCAGCGCCGGCACCATCTGGGTGACCAGATCTGCCGGAAAAGCCACGTGCTCCAGCACTTGGCTGCAGGTCACCAAGTCATAATGATTCTGATATGCCTGCTCCAAGCTAACCATCGCGGCGTCGGGAACTAGCTCAACACCAGAAATATCGTAAATATGGAGCAAACGATTACCATAACGAAACAAGCTGTTAATACCGGTGTCGCCGCCCCAATCCAGAACCGCCGGAGCCTGTGGCAGACGTTTTGACAGCCAAGCCTCGACCTCGTCGAGATAGGCTGCTCGGTGATCAAAGTGCTCTCGTGTTTTCGCGAAACCAGGTTCAAAGCGGGTGCGCTGAGCCGTGTACACCTCATCTCGATAGTTATGGTATAGAGCCGCCATTTGTTCGTCTGTAAAGCGGTAATCGAGGAACAAGGCACCACACTCCTGGCATTGCAACGAGTTGCATAACGTATAGGCCATCCCTTGGCGCAAATCGCGCAGACCCCACTCTGCCGTAATCTCCACGGGCTCGTGACCGAAAACGCGTAGCGCCACAAAAGGCATCAACACTGCCGGAGACTTTTCCAGATTATTGCCACCACAGCAGATACAACTACGGGCAATTAATTCGCGACTCACCATGCGCTGCGCCCTCCATCGATGATCAAGTTGGAGCCGTTCATGTAGGACGAAGCGTCGGAGCACAGAAAGGCGATAGCGCCACGGTACTCATCTTCGTCGGCCATGCGCCCCAGCGGGATAAGCTGCGCCAGCTTGGCGACAAATACGTCGCTCTGCCCCGCATAAACACCGCCCGGTGACAGCGCATTACAGCGCACGCCCTGTTCGCACCAGTAGGTCGCCAGATACTTGGTCAAGCCAATCAGCCCGTGCTTGACCACCGAGTAGGTAACCGGTTTCACCGGCTGATTATCCGGCTCGACGCCTTCTTTACGGTACAGGCGCTGGTCGGGCGCTATGACGCCCAGGTCAGAGGCAATATTGATGATTACCCCGCGTCCCTGCTGCGCCATTTGCTGACCGAAGACCTTGGCACAATTGAAGGCACCGCCCAAACCGGCGTCCAAATCCAGACGCCACTGCTCCCAAGGGAAGCGCTCCAGACGGGAAAAATCCTGTCCATCGGCGTTCTCCACCTTCGGATTACGCGCCGCATTGTTAATCAAGATATCCACTCGCCCGTGATGCGCTTGCAACTGCTCCTGAGCTAAGCGCAGCGCGCTCACATCAGTGATGTCCGCCACCAGCATTAGCGCCTTGCATCCGGTTTCCTCTTCGAGTCTTGCGGCGTTGTTGGCCAGCGCTGCGGCATCGATGTCGAGCAACACGGGCAAGCCACCCAGCCCAGCGATAGTGGCGGCATGTTGATAACCCAGCAATCCTGCGCCGCCGGTAATCACCGCGACCCGACTATCCAGGCGAAAGAGTGTTTCAACGCTGGCCAAGGATATTCACCTCACTCAATTGCACTTCACACCCCTCGCGCAGCGAGCGCCGCGCCGCCAAGGCCAAACGCAGGCTCTGCACCCCCGCCATCAAGTCGACCACCGGCTGGTTGCCACTGACCAGGCAATCGAGAAAGTGTCTGGCCTGCGCCAGAAACATGTCATTGCGGTTGAAGTCGGCAAAGTCATTCTGCTCGCACAGCTCCCCCACCTGGCCATAGACATACAAGCGATTGGCAATAAGATCCATTTCTGCGCAGCCGGCATCGCCAACAATCCTGAACTTGCGCGACGGAGGACGCTGTACAAAATCCTGATGCAGCAGGAGTGGGAAACAACCATGCTCACCGTCAAACCGCATCAACGAAGAGGCACTGTCCTCAACATCGATCTCCAGGCCGCTCAGATGCCCACCATGGGTCGACAAGCTGCGGGGCAAACCGAAATACCAGTAGATCAGATCCATTTCATGGATCTGAGACAGGATCACGCCGCCGCCCTGATCGGCGCGCGCAGCATACATCTGCCGGTAATCTTCGTAGCGGTGCCAGTTGGGCAGATACTCGCCAATTTCTGAACGGACGCTGACGAGCCGTCCAAAAAAGCCATCGTCAAGCAAAGCCTTGAGCCGCTGCAGCCCAGGATGAAAGCGAAAGTTATAGCCCACATGGAACAGCAACTTGCGTTTTTCAACCTCGGCCAGCAGTTCATCCAGACCGTTCAAATCGCTTGCTAACGGCTTCTCCATGAATATCGGAACGCCGGCCCGCGCGCATTCCAATGCCACAGGTGCATGCAACGCATTAGGGTTGCAGATAAAAACCGCCTCAGGCTGCTGCGCGAGAGCATCTGCCAGTTCGTGATGTACCTGAATCGCGTAATCTTTCTCCAGATCCGCTCCCTCATCAACTGTGAGGTTATCCAGCAGCTTGATACGCTGCCTTCGCACCCGATAGGCGTGCACCTCCAGCATGTCACCCAGCAACAGGCGCAGGTTACGCAAATGGCGCTGTCCGATACCGCCCAGCCCACAGAACAGAATCTTCACGATAGCGCTCTCTTGTCGTCGTTCAGGGCGCAGCCGCGCAACCACTGCGTTGCCAGGCTGGCCATGTCAGCCAACCAGCGCGGCTCGTCGCCCGGCTCACCGCGTGCCACCTGAAGTACGAAGTCACCCCGATAGTCATATTTGATCAATTGCTCGCGCAGGCTGCGAAAATCGGTGTCACCCTGGCCCAGCTCAACGGTGCTACCGCCGCGCTGACGGTCCTTGATATGCACACTGCCCACGCGGGAGCCGTAGGCCGCAAATTCATCTGCAGGCAAATACCCCAGCGAAGCGCTGTTTCCCGCATCGTAGTTGACGCGAATCAGAGGATGCTCAAGCGCCGAAAGCAGTTGTTGAAAAGCATCAGGATCGAGGTCGGTTTCAAGGTGCAGTTCTACCGCATGCCGTTCGGCACTGGGCAACACCTGACGCAGTGCTGCGATAACGCCAGCTCGCTCCGCTTCACTGCGAATACTCGAGGCATCGACGAAGGGTAAAACCACACGCCCTATGCCGAGCTCGCCACACACGGCAAGCAGCCACTCCAGGCGCGCGAGCAAGATCGCACGCTCTGCAGCGTCGGTGCGCAACAGTGGGCGGTCCATGAAATAGTCGGCACAAACCGAGACCACGGCAATGCCATTCTCACGCAGCAAGCGAGTTAACTCCTGGCGACCGACTTCAGTTTCTAGCGGGTTTTCGCCCTCGCCGTAGAGGTCGTAAATCCATTCGATCCCGCGCAGGCCAATCTGCGCCGCACGTTCTATTTCCAGGCGCCAATGACGACGAGGAAAGGACTGAAAACGTCCCCCTTCAGGGGCGCTGAGCCTGCCCTGCATGGTATACAGGCCGCCCTCGGCATAGGCATTCAGAAAGTCAGCCATCTCAGTCCTCCACCAACGGGATAAGCATATTGGTGCGCAGTTCATCACGCTCCAGGAAGGGAAAGAGGTCCTCAAGCGGACTGGAAACCATGGCGCCGTTCTGTCCGATCCGCGAGGTTATCCGCGGACCGATTGCCTGATCAGGTTCGACCATCACCTCACACACCACAGGTCCATCATGCGCCAGCGCCTGCTCAATAGTAGCGCGAAGGTCGCCAGTGCCATCGACCCGCAAGACGGGTAAACCAAAGGCCCCCGCCAAAGCCGAAATGTCCGGCAACGTCAGGCCAGAGGTGGGGTCACAGCCAATTGTCTGCTTGAAATAGCCGCCCTGGGATGCGCGAATTGACGCATAACCGTTGTTGTTGAGCACAAAATATTTGATTGGCAGCTGTAGGCGCCGAACCACTTCCAACTCCTGAATATTCATGACAAAGCCGCCATCGCCATCGATGGAAACCGTACGGCGTCTGCCGCTACCCAGGCACCCGCCGATGGAGGCAGGCAACCCGTAGCCCATCGAGCCAAGTCCACCGGTGGCAACCGCTCGCTGGCCGCGCTTAAGGCGCAGCGCCAACCAGAAGGTATCCAGCGCCGCACCCGAACTACCGGGGATAATCTGATCGCCCTCCGACAGCAGCTCAGAAAGCACCTCGGTAAACACGTAGGTATTAACGTAGTTACTCGGCTTGCGATACTCCTCCAGCACAACAGGATAAGACGCCTTCCATTGTGCGCAGCGCGAACGCCAAGCGTCACACTCCAACTGGGTGCCAGCGCTAATCCGGTGTAACTGCTGAATAAAATCTTTGGCATCGCACACAAAGCTTTTATCCGGCATATCGCCCAGCTTGGCTATCTCGGCTGGATCCACATCAACCACCACGATCTCGGCCTTGCGGGCGAAGTGTTTGCGGTTAAAGCCGGTAATGGAGAAGTCCATCCGGCAGCCAATGGCCAGCACCAAATCTGCATTTTGCACCGAGAAGTTGGGGCCACGCGGCGCGACCGTGCCACAGCGCCCCGCATAAAGGGGGTGATCATGTTCCAACAGATCAGCGCCAATCCAGGTCGTCAGCGTCGGGATACGCAAGCTTTCAATAAGTTGCCGCAGCTCAGCTTCAGCCCCGGCTGCGTGCACGCCATTGCCGACCAGTAGTACCGGACGCTGCGCGGAGCGCAACCGATCCATCAGCCGTGCCAGTGCCGCTTCATCCGGAAGCAGCAGCTCAGCCTCATCCGGGATGAAGCCTTCCAGCTGCTGCGGATCTATCTCGGTTGCCTGCACATCCAGCGGCACGTCAATCCACGCCGGGCCCTTGCGTCCACTGAGCATCAGATGCAGGGCTCTCTCCAGTTCATAACGCACGCGAAAGGGATCCAGCAGGCATACTGCATACTTGCTCAAGGGCCCAGCCACACTGACGATATCCAGCTCCTGAGTACCGAGTTGGCGCAGGCCGCTGTCGCCTTTCAGATCCGCGCGCTTTACCTGGCCTGAAACGAAAAGCGTCGGGGTCGATTCGAACCAGGCTCCTGCCAGCCCCGTCAGGGCATTGGTAGCTCCGGGGCCGGAGGTCACCAGGCATACCCCAATACCACCCGAGGTACGCGCATAGCCTTCTGCGGCTATCGCTGCACCTTGCTCGTGCAACATGCTGATCGGGGTCAGACGAGTCTGACGGTAAAGCGCGTTGTTCAAATGCATCGCACCACCGCCAGGCAGAAAGAAAATATGCTTTACACCCTGTTTAGCAATGAACTCAAAAATATAATCGGCAACACGCATGGTTTTACTCATAGTAAGTGCCCAACAGAAAACTGATCGTCGAGCGCTGCGTAAAAACCAAGTGCAGGCAGCGACGGGATAACAACAGCAGTAACCATGCTCTTCACTAAACGCGTCTGCGCAGCGATTGGAAGGGCACCACCAGGAAAAAGTGACTCACTTGGCCAGTTGTTAAGGTATCGATTCAACACCTCATCATTCATGGGCGCGACCTCCCAGTGACTCTAAGTAACGCAATGCGGACCAGAACCCAGCCCCATGATCTTTGTGCCCCTGCCAAACTTCAGGGATGAAACTGGCATCGCTGGCCCTGACCTGCGCCCAGGTGGTAGGCCAGTCCACATCACCTGTGCCCATCAGTACGCCTTCGCCGTTGGAGCCTTTGGCATCGGCCACATGCAGATGTGCGGACAGGGGTAACAAGCGCCGCAACGCCTGCTGAAAATCCAAACCAAAGTGAAAACAAGTCATCTGTAAATGGGACAGATCCAGACAAAGGCGCAACTCCAATTCCTGCGCCTTTTGCGCCAGCTCGTCCGGCATCATGAAGATGTTCTGGTGGCGTTGGCCACCAAAGTGCCAGGGGAACGGCGCCATGTTCTGCGGAATTAGCTCGGTGGAGCCAAAGTCAATCTGGGCGCATGAGTCACGAAAGCGCGCGTAAAGCGCCTCGCGCTGCTCCACGGGCAGCGGCGCATCGGCCGAAAAGCCACCCACGTTGGCCACAATCAGCTGCGCATCTGCCTGCGGGAAAAAAGCGGCAATACGCTGAGTCGCATCCACCACCCGCTGCAGGTTGACGATGGAGCGTTGCCGATAGGCTTCATCCTCGGCAACCAGATCCAGCAGCTCACTATTCTCGAATAGTTCAGGCGCATGCACGACCAACCGATTGCAGGTAACCGTTTCGAGATAGGGTTCAGGGTCGACCGACAAGTCGCGATACGAGAGGTGAAACTCAAACAAATCGGGTGAGATACGCGCGTGATACTGCAAAAAATCGTGGTACCGCACTGGAACCCCCCAGCGTATCGGCAAGTCAAACGCCAACTGTTGCTGCCCTGCACCCGCAATATCACTCTCGAACAGGAAGTCGCCCTGTTCAATATCACGGCAAGCAGAACGCCCCAGCAGGTCTGCCAGACGATAGGGAGGCACTCCCTGACCGGGGCTGGCAATCCGCAGCTTATCCTGCGTGAACACATCCCCTGCGTTGATCTTGGTGGCAGCTATCACGCTCTTGCCAAGATTCTCGCGGTTAAGCAGCTCTCCCTGACTAACCTGACGTTGCATACCTGCGCAGGGTAGCGCCTTTTCCAGTTGTCGAACGCCATCTACTAATTGCTTGAACTCGGTTGGCTCAAGGCTTGCCAGGTGGTCCGGCCCTTCCATATTCCGATCCAGCGTGATGTGTCGCTCAAGCAACTTGGCGCCCAATGCGACCGCGGCAAATGAAATGGCAATGCCTCGCTCATGCCCCGAATAGCCAACCAAACCGTGCAGTTCACGCAAGCGAGCAATGTAACTGAGCTGAATATCCGTCTCAGGCGCCGGATAGGCACTATTGCAATGCAGCAAGGCAAAAGGCACCTGCAAGGCTCGCAATTGCTCAATCGCAGCCACCACCTCATGCTCGTATGACATACCCGTGGAGAGAATCATCGGCTTGCCCAAGGTCGCTGCCTTGGCAATCAGGTAGGGATTGCACAAATCTGCCGAAGCCAGTTTGACCGCAGGCAGGTCGAAGTCGGCCAGCGCATCAACACTGGCCTCATCCCAAGGCGTGCAGAGATAAAGAATATCCTGGCTCGAACAGTAGTCGCGCAACTCCCTGTGCTCTGCCAGTGTCAGCTCGACCTTGTCCAGCAGGTCCTGAATGTACTCCACACCCAGGTCTTCGGCACGTGAGCCATCAGCCTTGCTGCGGTAGAGTGCGGCGCGGTTGCGCAGCTGAAACTTGACGCAGTCGGCACCCACCGCGATGGCAGCATCGACCAACTTTTTGGCGAGATCGAGCGAGCCATTGTGATTGTTGCCTACCTCAGCAATAACGAATATCCGCTCTCCGCCGACGGAAAATCCACCGATATCCATGCTTGCGCCAGTCATTGTATTTTTGTCCGCCATGAGGTCACGCCACTGGATTCAAATCGAAAATTGGTTGTCGAGCAGCCTATCTCATGCATGGCACGAACGACTGCCTGACGATGTTGGGGCTGTACATAGAACAGGAAAAAGCCGCCGGCCCCGGCCCCCAGCAACTTGCCACCGAGTGCGCCTGCTGCCTGTGCCTTGGCGTAGATATCATCCAACTTGTCGTCGCTAACGGCGGAGGAAAACTGCTTTTTAAGCATCCAGGCTTCATGCAGGCATAGACCAAAATCATGCAGCTCGCAGCGAATCAGGTGCCGGTGCATTCGCCGACACAGCGTCACGCTTTCGCGCAGTAGATCGGTCTGCGAAAGCTCCGCCTCCATTTCCTGGCGCTGCATTTCGTGCAATTGGCCAGAGTCATGTACCGAGCCGGTATCACACAGCACCAGACAGGCCTCTAGCTCGAACCGGGCCGCATCCTCAAGCCGTATGGGGTGCACCAGGTTACGCTGGTTCTCGAACTCGATCAGATTGAAACCGCCGAACGCAGACGCGTACTGATCCTGCCAGCCGCCGGCAATGCCAAAGCACAGCCGCTCCGCTTGAAAGGCTAGCTCGGCTATTTCATAGGTGTTCCACCGATCCTGTCGCAGCTCATTGAAGGCGGCGATGATCGCCGTGGTTGCCGCAGAGGACCCGCCCAGACCGGAACCAACAGAAAAATCAGACCGCAAATAGAGGTCAAAACCATAGGCAGGCCTAATGACCGAGACAATAGTCGCCAGCAGGCTCTTGTGCTCACTTGTCAGCAGCTGCGACAAACTCGGGTAATGCTCCTCGTGCGCAATATCCTCGGAGTAGATATGCACACTGGCATCATCGCGCGGTACCAGTGTCGCGTGCGCGTAGAGCCCTACGGTGCAACTAAGCACGGCAGCAGGATGGTCAACAAAGAAGTAGGTCAGATCCGCGCCGCCGCCACAAAAACTCATTCGCACCGGCGCACGAGCACGCGCCAGTACCGGCACTTCCGGACTGGCGGTCATTTGTCGGGTATAGATCTCGCAAAGACGCCCGTTGGCGTCCAACCCTGGCAGCGCGTTGTAGCCCAAATCAAAGGTTTTCAACAACTGCTCACGCGTGGCGCCCAGCTCAACCGCGCGGAAGTTGCGATTCATGCACGCGGTCACCGGCAGCTTGGTGTCACCGCCCTGCAGTAGGTACCGCCGCACATCACCGTTGGTCACGACCCCCACCAGACGCTCTTGCGCCTCAACGACAAAGGCAATCTGCAGGTCTCCCGACTCGATGCAGTTCACCGCGTCAAGAATCGTCTCATCCACCCGGACCGTGAGCATATCCAGTAACCGGCTCATTGCTGCGCACTCCTATCCGAGGAGGCTTTGAAAGCGGCAAGTGCCTCCGGGGTTCCAATATCGACAAAAGAGCCAGCGTAGGTAGCGGCTCGCAGCTCGCCACGCGCTATCAGTGCCGGCAAAAGGTCCAGCTCCATCGAACAGAGACGCGGTTGCTCCCCAGCCATTGCAGCAGGGGTGAAACAATACACTCCGGCGCTAACCAATCCTGGGCCAGTCTCGCCTTTTTCCAACAACTCGAGCACATACCCATCATCCGCTACCCGCAGACTGCCGAAGCGCGCACGATCGGCCGCTTCCACCCCAAGTATCACACTGTCGACACCGTCGCTGCGCAAGCGGAAGGCATCATGGGTGAGATAGGTGTCGGCATTGAGCACCAGATAGGACTCATCTGTAGGATGCTGCTGCAGGGCATTGAGTAGCGCCCCGCCAGTCCCAAGCGGATGCGGCTCGATGACCAGGTCCAGCGGTAACTCAGCGCCTTGCGACAGGTCTGCGAGCATTGTCTCCAGCTGATCAGCACGGTACCCGGCGCAGAGCACCGCATGCTCTATACCGGCGGCCTTGAGCTGCCTCAATAGCAGCAGCAAAAACGGCTCGCCGTTAACGTCAACCATGGCCTTCTGTCCGCCCTTGGTCACCTCACGCAGGCGCGTCCCCAGCCCTCCGCACAGGATATAGGCGCGCATCACACAATCCTCGCAAAAAACGTCTCAAGGCTGCGAGCGATATGCTCCAGTTGCGGCTCCCCCAGTCCCGGCCAGATGCCTACCCAGAAGGTGTCTCGCATGACTTTCTCGGTCACCGGCAAATCACCGACCGTGCGATAGGTTCTGCCTTGCATATAGGGCTGACGCAACAGGTTGCCGGCAAACAGCAAGCGCGTGCCCACGCCCTGGCTGTCGAGAAACGGTAGCAGATCAACCCGGCGATGCCGCTCGCCATCGCGCAGGGTCAGCACAAAGCCAAACCAGGAAGGATCACTGCCAGGCGTTGCTTCAGGAAGAATCAAGTAGTCCGACAAGCCGGAAAGACGCTTGTGCAACCAGGCAAAGTTGCGGCGCCGGGCAGCAATAAACTCGTCGACTCGGTCCATTTGCGCCAAGGCGCAGGCAGCCTGCATATCGGTGATCTTGAGGTTGTAACCAAGGTGGGCATAGGTGTACTTATGGTCATACCCGGCCGGCAGATCACCCAGCTGCCAGTCGAAGCGCTTGCCGCAGGTATTATCCTCGCCGGGTGGGCAGTAACAGTCACGCCCCCAATCCCGAAAGGACTCCATGATCCGTTTCAGCAGCGGCTTGTTGGTGAATACAGCGCCGCCCTCACCCATGGTGATGTGGTGCGCAGGGTAAAAGCTCAAGGTGCCAATATCGCCAAAGGAGCCGACCATCTTGCCGTCGTAATGCGCGCCCAGGGCGTCGCAACAATCCTCCACCAGCCAGAGGCCGTACTTGTCACACAAGGCGCGTACGGTTGCCAGATCAAATGGGTTGCCCAGGGTGTGGGCCAGCATGATGGCCTTGGTCTTGCGGCTGATCGCCGCCTCGATTTGCGACGAGTCGATATTGCAGGTGGCCAGATCAATATCCACAAACACGGGCACCGCGCCGCACTGAATAATCGGGTTGACCGTGGTAGGGAAGCCGGCGGCAACCGCGATCACCTCATCGCCCGGCAATATGGCGCGCTCGCCCAGGCGAGGAGAGGTCAAGGCGCAAAAGGCCAGCAGATTGGCTGATGAGCCGGAGTTGGTAGTCAGCACACAGCGCCGGCCCAGATAATGGGCCAACCGTTTTTCAAATGCGGCGTTAAAGCGTCCGGTGGTCAGCCAGCCGTCCAGTACCGCGTCTGTCATCATCTCCAGCTCGGGCGCGCCAATCACCTTGCCTGACGGCGGCACCGTCGTCTGCCCCGGAACAAACTCGGGCGCTGAAAAACTCAGAGCAGCATACTCCCTCACCTTCTGGGCTATTTCCTCTCGTAGCGCCTGCTTTCTCGCATCACTCATGGCAGCGCCCTTTCATAACTCCGTATCTGCTGCCTGCACAACTCAACCAGATCAGCACCCTCTTGCCATCCCCAATGCCACTCAAGCGTGCGCTGCAATGCGGTTTCCACATCCCAGCGGTTGCGCCAGCCCAGCAGTTGGCCGGCGCGCGAGGAGTCCAGCGCCAAAAGGGAGGCTTCATGGGGTTGAGCCTGCTCGGCAACGCGCCAACTCACCTGCCCTGTTCGCCATAACCGGGCGAGCCGCTCAACCAGCTCACCGACACTGACCACACCGGCCGCGTCAGGCCCGAAATTCCAAGCATCAATGGTATCGTCAGGTTTGCTCAGCAGCCGCTGAGCAAGCAACAGATAGCCGCATAGCGGCTCCAGCACGTGCTGCCAAGGCCGGGTTGCCTGCGGGTAACGCAACACCAGCTCCTGCCCGGCGTCCCAGGCGCGCAGCACGTCAGGTAGCAAACGTTCCTCGGCCCAGTCTCCTCCGCCAATCACATTACCGGCTCGCGCGGTAGCCAACTGCACGCCGTTGGCAGCAAGGAAAGATTGTCGATAGCTGTTGCACACCAGTTCGACACAGGCTTTTGAATTGCTGTAAGGGTCGATGCCGCCCAGTCGGTCTTGTTCACGATAGGGCCAGAGCCACTCGCGGTTCTCATAGCATTTGTCGGTTGTCACCACGACTATCGCCTTCAGCTGCTGACTCGAGCGCAGAGCTTCCAGCAAGTGAACAGTGCCCATGACATTGGTAGCGTAGGTCTCGACCGGGTCGCGATAGGAGGCCCTGACCAGCGGCTGGGCGGCCAGATGAAACACCACGTCTGGGTCAACGCGGCGCACCGTATCCACCACCGCAGCCTGATCGCGCAAATCGACGTAGTCGCCATTTACTTGAGCATCAAGCCGCGCCGCCTGCCAAAGCGACGGCGCTGTTGCCGGTTCAAGGGCAAGCCCATAAACGCGCGCTCCGAGCATCTGCAGCCAGACTGCAAGCCAGCCGCCCTTGAACCCGGTGTGGCCAGTCAGCAGAACTTTGCGCCCATTCCAGCACTCTTTGTTCACCCCCACAAACACCACTCCGCAGCGCCGCTTTTCCAGCGCTCCTCCAGAAAGTTACGGTCACGCAAGGTATCCATCGGCTGCCAGAAGCCGTGATGGAAATGACACATAAGCTGCCCCTCAGCAGCCAGCCGGCGCATCGGCTCGAACTCCCAGGTCACCGAGTCTTCGGCGATGTAGTCCAACGCCTGAGGCTGCAGGACAAAAAAACCACCATTGATCCAGCCGCCATCTCCCAAGGGCTTTTCCTGAAACCCCGAAACCTGGTTACCGTTGATGTCCAGCGCGCCAAAACGTCCGGGGGGCTGTACCGCCGTCACGGTAGCCAGCTTGCCATGCTGCTTGTGGAAGGCAACCAGCTCACTGAGGTTGATATCAGCGACACCATCGCCGTAAGTGAAGCAGAACGGCTCATCACCCAGGTACTCGCGGACCCGCTTCAGCCGCCCACCAGTACCGGAAGACTCGCCAGTATCCACCAGCGTCACGCGCCAGGGCTCGGCATGACGTTCATGGATGTGCATACGGTTTTCCGCCATATCAAAAGTCACATCGGACATATGCAGGAAGTAGTTGGCGAAGTACTCCTTTATCACGTACCCCTTGTAGCCAAGGCAAATCACAAAGTCGGTAATGCCGAAATGCTGATAAATCTTCATGATGTGCCAGATGATGGGCTTGCCGCCCACCTCCACCATCGGCTTGGGCTTGAGATGCGACTCTTCACTGATTCTGGTGCCTAGCCCACCAGCAAGAATGACAGCCTTCATTGTTTTATCCTTCTCAAGGAGCACTCACAATAGAGCGACGCTGGCACTTGGCATTGTGCCGAAAATAGTGGACAACTAAAACGTAAGCAATTTTTCAGCCAGACAAAAAAATGAAATCAAATTCAAATAGTTACGCCAGAGTAACGTTAAAAAACCACATGAGCTACCATTATGCTCTGGCGAAACCGTCAAGAATCCAGACACTCTATGCGACGTGTCGCCGTTAAACGGCTCCAACCACGGATCTACACTGACCCGTAACAAGAGGCAACCTCAGTGCCCCAGTCCCACCGCACCCTAAAATTCCTGATCACCGGCGGCGCCGGTTTTATCGGCTCTGCGGTCATCCGCACCCTGATTACCAGTACAGCGCATCAGGTGCTGAACGTCGACAAACTGACGTACGCGGGCAACCCGGAGTCGCTGGCCCCGGTCGAGCAGTCACCCCGCTACCGCTTTGCCCGCCAGGATATCGGCGATCAGACGGCCATGAGCGCGCTGCTGCACGACTTTCAACCGGATATTGTCATGCACCTGGCCGCCGAATCGCATGTTGACCGCTCCATCGACGGGCCGCGCGAATTCATCCAGACCAACATCGTCGGCACCTACAGCCTGCTGGAAGCCTGCCGCGAATACTGGTTGAGCCTGCCAGCCGAGCGCCGCGCGACCTTTCGCTTTCACCATGTCTCTACCGACGA
>TARA_B100000749_G_C18450038_1_pt1 | contig 18868 bp, 32 predicted proteins | sample TARA_B100000749 | Tara Oceans TARA_B100000749 (sample SAMEA2621232) | marine metagenome | biome: marine biome (ENVO:00000447); feature: mesopelagic zone (ENVO:00000213); material: "saline water (ENVO:00002010), including plankton (ENVO:xxxxxxxx)" | depth 800 m
GAACCCGAACCCGAACCCGAATTGGAACCTGTTGCAGCTGAGACGGCACCCACTGTTGAACCTCCAGAGGTTACTCGCTAAGCGTTTGCCGTTTTTACTCTTCCTTGGTATTCTGAGGGGTCTTACCGGCACAGGCACCGTTCGGTATACGACCTCCTCTGGTGTTTTCCGAGGGGGTTTTTTTGTGTTCAACGTTCAATCGAAAGGGATAGCAGTATGGCCACGATAGTGGAACACGGACACGACATTTCGGGGACCCCGGTAACTCGACCGACCATATCGGGAACTGAGCCCGGGCAGAGGTTCTACGACCTTCGAAGTCGACAATACATGGTATCGGACGGTACACAATGGCTTGGAGGAGCGGAAAGCGCCGGAGATCGGGTGCAGCTTGACTGGGTCGCTGGCGCCCGTGGAAAGCCAGGAATCAATGCTGACATTCTTAGCGCCACGGAAGCGGTCCGGATGATTGCCGATCCTGACTTCGAAATCCTTGGGACGAACGGCACGTCGGCACTTTGCACCTACAACGCCGAAGGCGGTCTTGACCTGACTACGGCCGGTGCCGACGGCGACGGAATGTTCCTGGCCCCCCACTTGGATGCCAATCAGTCCCCGTGGACCCAGTTCACATGGGGGACAGATAAAGAGACTGCATGGTCGTGCACCATCAAGACCGGCGCGAACATCACAAACGCGATTATCTGGGCTGGCCTGAAGCTGACCAACACTAACGTTGTGGCGACCGATAACAATCAAGTCTTTGTTCGCTACGAAGACGATGTGGCCTCTGGTATTTTCCAAGTCATCTCATCTATCGGCGGTACAGACACGACCACAGCGAGCGCTGTGACTGTAGCCGTTTCGACGAAGTATAAGATTGTCATTTCGATTGATTCTTCGAGACTGGCGACGATCTACATAGACGGGGCTCTGGTTGTCACGACAACGGCCCTGACGGACACGACGGACCTCATCCCCTATATCTGCGTCGAAGCTGACGGCGCGTCCGCAGCCAAGGCGCTGACTGTCTACGGGCAGTCGATTAGCCGAAACGCTGGTTGATCGGTTAATCTGGTCGTTTAGAACAACCGTAGGATCTTTGGAGCCCGTCCGGTCTACGGACGGGCTTCTTTACTATGGCAACACCAGAACTCAGCTATGGCGGCCGTCCTCTCCTTCACGATCACGATCACGGCGCCCAGGATTTCTTCGACAAGTACCATCCTATCAACGGGATGATTACAGAGATCGAAGAGTCTCTCCATCGGACTAACTCACGGACCGGTGACCGCGGTGACGCCTACGTCGGGTTGCCGCTTCCGAATTACCCCAAGGTCCCGCCGCTGCGGATAAATCAGCTGTATTGGCCGACTGGTGCTGCGCGGTGGTCCAGGGGATATTTCCTTTGTACTTATTCAGACTACCTGTCACTGATCGTTGAGATTGATCAACCTAGAAAGTTTAAGGCGATTATTTCAGACACACAGTCGATCGTGGCGGACATGTATTTATTGCCGCCACGTCAAGTGTCGATCGATCCCCTGGCTTTGAGCCGAGGCGATCGCAAACGTCTGATGCTTCTGCCATTAGTAGACGAACGGTACTTCTGGCAGTTTCGCAATTTTGGGCCCGCATCTATATCTACCTGGAACGCCCTTTTCGCGTCTCTGGAGACTCAGTTAGGCATCACGATCCTTTCCACGAATGTCGGCTGGCCAACCACAAGGGCCGATGCCGCTTATCTGGATCCTGATCACCTCACGCTGAACCGAAAGTACGACAATGCTGCTGTCATTTTAGATGCGACTGTGCATTCGCTCAATCAAAGAATTTGTCGAGATCCTAGCGGTTTTATTTATTCTCGCGATTGGCCAGACAGCATTCTCACTACTAAGCTTAATTCGCATGAAACCCCAGACGAAGAAAACTACGCTGTGGCAGCAGGTGGGCCTTATGTAGAGGACCCGATTCCGGAAACACTGCAAATAATTTTCCCGAAGGCAACGTGTGGGGCACCTCGTTTTGAGCGCACTTATTATCTAGCAAGTCGCACGGCGGAGGAGTATAAGCCACGTCACACGTCAATGTCTCCATTACCTTTGAAGTCAGTTTCCGGAAGCATAAAAACCATACATTCTGCTCAGTGGGCAAACTATAACGACGCGGAAACAACGTTCAAAAATCAGGTAGAGCTGGACGCTTTGGCTGACAAAATTGCCACTGATTACTATCTGCAATTTAGCTTTCCGCGTCATGATATTACGTGGGTTGGGATTAAAGATTGGACATTCAGCGGATACGACGACCACGCGATGTATTCCTTTGGATGCGAGCACGAGAGACCAGAAATAGGAGCGATCATTTCAGGCGGCGAGGACGACCTAAACGTTAAGATCACGGAGTCCTATTCGAGGAGATACACAACACGGGTAGTCTCTCCGCCTGGAAATTTCGGCACCGAGCAGCAGCTAACGAATAACATTGCCGCAGTACCTCCGCAAGGTCTCCTGCCGGTGGTGCTGACAGCCGCCCTTGCAGCCAATGGAAGCGCAACGGCCAATCAACTGACCTGGAGCGCTGGCTGGACGGAAGACACCGACTGTGGTGTCACTGTCTACGAGCCTTTTGGGGTCGACAGCTTTAACTCTGGTGACAAGCTGTTTGTCCGTCGCGGAGAAGATAGTGGAAGGTGGGAGACGCTTGGTTATGGCAGCGCCGGAGCTGGTGGTAGTGGTTCGGCTATTGTTCGCGTAAAAGCCAAGGTGTTTTTTGAGCCAAACCAAGTCAAAACGACCTTCGACAAATTCACATGGGCTGCCAATGCCTGGAGTGACAGCGGTCTTGATATTGGGGTTCAGGACGCCAACGACAACTGCTGCTTATTGACGTCCGAGTTTGGCTGGGCGATGCAACTCGACACCGACGACTGGGTCATGATCGGTCCACAGGGTCTCCATCGGAAAGTGAAGGCGGACGCCCATATACCACAAAACGGAACTGGTACGTGTTCCATTTGGTATCACACCGGAACGTGCGACGGGTTTGACAGCGACGAAAACATCACGGTCTGCAATGGCGGGAGCAACGTCGACCATCATCGCGCAATCCTGGCCGGCGAAGTGTTCTATGTGTCTTACTACGAGGGCATGTGGCATGCGGACAGTGTTCCTCGTGGTCCGTTGCTTGGAAAACCACAAGCTGATGTCCAGGACGGCAGCGCGCAGACATTTGATATCTTCAAGAGAGTCGGTGGCGCCTGGGTAGATACCACCATGGACGTTACCGGGGTCCGCAATCTTACCGGAATAACCCTGAAAACAGACGTATATTACGAGATCGCGTGGCATGGCCTCTGCGATGAGCCTTTAGCCAAAATAATTCAATACGCGGTCTGTTAAGAGTGACGTCGAATGGACCTGGGACTCAGTGGAGCACAGCTGTCGATAGACGGTATCGAACTGTCTATCAATGTTCCATTCTCAGAGACGGCCGGTATTGGAGTCGGCGGAATACAGACGTCGATAGGCGGCGTAGAACTATCTATCGGCTTTGCGATCAGCAAAGACGGCCGCGGTGTCTTTCAGAACATCGACCCAATAAAAATCGACAACGAGGATCTTGCTATTGGGATTGTGGAGCTCGGGTTCCCTGGGTCAAGCGGCCGCGCGCTGTCAATTGGCGATGGCAAGGGGAGCACCTGCTGTGAATGCCCCTGCGATCCGTGTGATGGCACAGGGTATTACGATACCTTCAGCTCGTTGGATCCAGGGTGGACTTGCAGGCACCCTGACTTCGAATTCCGTATCACAGGCGGACGACTAGAGCTCGAAAGAGTATCACCTTATGTTTTCAGGACGCCAGGGGCCTTTGTTTCTAGGAAATATGAATCAATTCCGACTTCAGTTGTTCTGCAGTGTGAATTGTATAACTCGATTGACAGCGACAACGCCTACATTGGCTGGGATTTTCGCAACCCCTTCTCCGTACCATCGAACACAGAGGTCAGTGAAGCTGTGTTTCGATGTGGAGTGATTTGGGATGGAGATGGACTGGGAACAGGGTTCCTTTGGTACGGTGGAACTTACGCTGAATTTTCTCTCCCTCTTGGAGATTTGTCTTTTCATGTAGTTTGGATGAGAATTATCGATCTCGGAGGTGGACAGGCTGAAGTTTCTTTTTGCATGGACGGAGTTGCAATAGGAACATTCACCCTTACGTATACCTTTGTTGTCGACGCCTGGTATGGCGTGGGCGGTTCGCCTGATGTGGTCCCTGGTGTTGCTGCGCAGTATGACAATTTTTGTTTCGGAGTTGACCCGGTTGTTATCGACTCTACCGGGACAGCCTCTGCCTCCAGTATTGCCGGGACGCCAGCTTTAAAACTGACAGTTACTGTTTCAACGGCTGCATGCGCGGCGTCCCCAGCTGCCGACGCCGATGTGGTGACGAGTACAGAAGCCCTCCTGACGGCCCAGCAGGCAGTCTCCGTGTCCACTGCGGCTGATGCAGACGTTGGAGTCCAGGCAGCACACTCAACGGCCACGGCGGTATCCTCTACAGTCGTCCCCAGCTGGCAGCTGACACTCACGGCGACCACGGCCATTGCAACGTCCGTGGCGAACTCTGCTTCTGTCTCGACTCCAGTCCAGGTTACTGTTGACGGATCCCAGGCTGTGGCTGTCTCTTCGGCTGCCAGCAGTACCGTGGTGGTTGAATCCGGGATCACCGCCACTCAGGCTATAGCGGCCTCCAGCGTCCCTGCCTCGCCGTCAGTCGAGGTCACTGTCGGGGTGTCCCAGGCGGTGGCTACTTCGTCTGCTGCTTCGTCCAGTGTCCTGGTGACCGCAGACGCCACCCAAGCGGCAGCCGCCTCATCCGCCACTTCATCCGACGTCTTAGTGATCGTATCGGCGACCACGGCCACGGCCACGGCCACTGGGAACAGCGCAGGCGTCGATACTGGCAGTACAGCCACTGTGACCGGACTACAGGCGTTTGCGGCCTCCTCCGCTGCTAGTTCGGACGTTCTGGTGACCGTTTCCTCGACCACCGCCGCGGCAGTGTCGTCGGCAGCTTCATCCGCTGTCAGTACGTTGCAGGAGGTGACGGTTGCCGCCTCGACTGCTGTGGCGTACGTTTTCGTCGATATCACCAGTCACAGTGAAATCCCCAGCGGTACCCAGGTAACAGTTTCGTGCACGACCGCCGCCGCCGCTTCATCCTCCAGTGCCGCTGCCGTAGAGCCAACTTTAGGGACTTCCGTTTCCCAGGCGATTTCGGCTTCTTCCGCGCACAGTAGTGACGTTTTGGTGACCGTAGGGTGCTCGACAGCCTCATCCGTTTCGTCAGCAGACACCTCCGATGTCGAAACCAGCTCGGAAGCCTCTGTGACGGCCATGGGGGCCGCGTCAGTAGCATCAGCACAGTCGGCTGATGTGCAGGTTACTTTGTCATCCGCAACGGCCGTAGCGGTCTCTGCCGCCAGTGCATCTGATTTAGAAGTGGCTATTCCAGCGACAAGTGGAACCGCAACGGCTGTCGCGGCTGCTGGTGTCGCCGCTCAGGTCGAAGTGGCTGTTCCTGCTGATATATCAACAGCGATTGCCTCGGTGAGCGACTACGACATCAATGTGGCTGTCAATGCATCTACTGCTATCGCCACCGCCACGGCAAATAGTGCTAATGTAGTTACGGAAGGTTGTGCCGGAGAACTGTGCACGTACACGTGCAGCAGTTCTGTATGGACGGTGACAGAAGACAACTGTGAGCCTGGATGCGAGTGCGGTCCGGAACCAGTAACCGTCTGCAACGAGGAAAACGAAGGTGCCACCGAAGGTGTCATCTGCAGAGCGGAGTGATTTTGAATTATGCAGAAGCTGGAAGAAGAAATTAAAGAGCTGAACGACCTCCTGGACGGGATTCGAGTCCAGATTCGAGACTTGCAGGCGACCGCCAAAGATGTGAGTGAACAACTGGGGGCCCGCATGCGGTCGAAGGACCTATTGGAGAGGTTTACGGCTGAGGAACTGTCTCACCTTAATCTGGTTGTCGGAGATGACGGGACGATTTCCCAGAAAACACCATGACGTTCGAAATGATCTTGTGGGAATGCCCTTCATGCCGACATCGCGCGAAGGTTGCCCCGGGGATCCAGATTTTATGTGGCAAGTGTGGCGTCAATCACCCGTCGACCGCCAGCCCGCCGCCGCCGTTAACGACTCGCCTGACAAACTACGCTAAAGCTCTATCTAGGTGGACCAGGGCAGGCAGGCCGATTCGAACAGATATAGAAGTGGTAAAACTTAGGGAAATATGTCAATCTTGCTGTTGGTTTGATGGCGTTGTGTGCACACACAAGAAGTGTGGGTGCAGCGTTGTGCGCTCCAGTGCCTGGGGCGATAAGTTAAAGTGGGCTACGGAGTCGTGCCCCATCGGGAAATGGTGATCATGGAGGTTCTAGGTTATGGCATCGGTAGTGTACAACATCGCCAAGACAAACTGGATGAAGGGCACGCTTGATATGGACGCCGCGTCCAATATCAGGGCGAGACTGTGTATGGTTACGACGACGGCTGACACGGAGATTGACGAAGATACGTGGGGTGGCCTTACGACTGATGGTGAATCGGACGATGGAAGCTATGCGGCGCAAACCCTCACTTCGCTGTCGGTGGTGACGGATGACCCCAACGACCAAGCGGAGTTCCAGAGCGCCACGCCCATTAGCTTCACGTTGGCTGGGGATGCCGCATCGGATTATCAGGGAATGCTGCTGGTGGACTATGTCGATGGCGGAGACGGCGATATTCCCATTGCATTCATCGAGTTCAACGGTCAGCCGATCGCGAAGGAAGTTACAAAAATCGACGTAACAATGCCCACTGATGGTTGGGTAAAGATCACCTAACCACCCCGCCTGGTTCAAATCGCTGACAACGATACAGAAAGGAGAGGCATGGCGGCCTTCCTTCTTTTTGCCTGTGTGGCCATTCCCAGAATCCACAACATCCGGGATATTGTTGACGTCATCGAGGTCAACCACGTTGTTGGCCCTCGCGGAGCTCTTGTCCTTGATCAGGTCATTTTCTGGCGATGGGTCTCACGTGAGTCTCATTATCGAGTGGTTGCCTGGCGACACCTTAGAGGTGTCCGGGAGTATGCGCCGAAGCAGGTCGAGGTCCCCCCTGACGGATGGAAACCTCTCCCACAGTGGAACGGCGGTCACGCTACTCCGATCCGCAGACGCGACCGAGGGGGCTGGTGGGTAAGCCAATGGAAAGACGAGAAAGATCGCTGCTGGAGAGAAGTTGCGGCGCCCATGTTCCGGGAAACTTGGACGCTCCATGATCCTGAAATTGACGACCGGGAATTTCTCCCCAAGGACCAACGTAAGGGACTCCGGAGTCCAAAGCGTTGATAATCCCCCCGTGGGACGAGCTCGACTACTCGATTCGATCCTGGGTCCGTGGGTTCGTGGCTGGAGTCTTTGCTGGAGTCGTCACGACGATTGTTGTGTATGTATTGTTTAGGTGGTGGCTCTACTATTAGGGCAGCTTATTTGAAGATCCACACAACTACGTTCGTGTCTCTAGTTGTTTGATTCTCTGGGCAACCCACTGCATGACCCTGGCTTGCCCTCCTGGAGACAAGGTCGTCCCAGACATGGCTGCCTCTCCTGCCTGCTTCACTCTCGCCACCTGCTTGTACGAGAAGATGCGGTCCCGCATCTGCTGAATCTCCTCTTCGTGAGGATCGTCCTTGCCTGGGGGTGGATCGTCCTTGCCTGGGGGTGGTTCTTCGGGCACAGCTCCGTACCGAGATTCGGTGATACCGAACAGCCAGTTCTTCTCCTCCTCGGCAACGACCTTGATGGTCCGCTCATACCACTTGCTGACTTCTCCTCTGGTGTTGCACTCCGCTAGTTCGGCCGACAGTCGGTCACGAGGAGTGCTGACGTCTTTTTCGACGGTTTCTACCTCCTCCTCCTCTTCTGGCGGGGAGTTTTCCACGGGCGGAGGTGCGACAATGTCATTTACCGGGGTGGGGGCTGGTCGAATTGTTCCAGCCAATCTCTCGACACGGCTTGTCTTTGCCTGTGACACTACGACTCGTGAGGGGTCTGTTAGCTGGTTCTCGGCCTCCATTGCTTTTCCTAATCCCGTCCCACCCGCCGCTGGGTCGATGGGCACCACTCGCCTCCCCCAGGCGTCGCGAAATACGGTTTTCAGCGCCATTTCTTGAGGCCATTTGTCCCAGATTTCTTTCGTCATCGCACATGACCGCCGCTTTATGATGTCGGCGGTCGAAAGGAAGTGGTATTTTTCCATTCTAGCACTGTCGAAATATTCGATTCTCAGGTACGCACCCTGTAGCGCGCTGAAGGTTTTGTCATAGATCCGTTGATCGTCAAACGGGTCGTACTCGTGACGGAGGACGTGGTTTACCGAGCTCCAGGAGAAGGAGTCTCGACGGTGCACGAGCATCGCGGTGACCTCCTGGACCTCTGGGTGTCGCTCCATGAGCGATTTAAACCCCTGCCATTGGATCATCGTGGTGCAGGTGTTGTTCCTTGGTATCAGCGCGATGTGCCCCAGAGTCGGCAATAACTGGAATGCCGCGCACGTATGTGCAGACTGGTATTTACTGGTTGGCGTGCAGCCTGCCAGCACCGGACTGTTTAGGGCGAACAGCACCTGTGAGATGAATGTTTTTGTTGACATCCATCCCATTAGGTTGTTTTCGATCGTTTTGAGGGCGTCGTCCGTGGCGAGCCACTCTTTAAGGACTCTTGAGTTCTGTGGCGACGATGTTAATTGTTTTCCCATTCGATTTATTTTCTCTCTCTTGTGCGGAGGTGCTCGGATCCCCTTCGTCTGACTCCACCGACTTTTCCTTGCAGGGAATCCACGTATTCCTGGGTCCACATCAAATCCTTGACAACAACCCTTGAGATTTCTCCACTCCCGTCCGGAAAAACCCCGACGCGAGCGTTTTTCATTTCGCTTTTGACCATGTTGGATATCGTCTCAGCTTCATTCTCCAATGCCTTGATTTGTTTTTTAATCTCGGCCCTCTGGAGCCACGATTCAGCCATGCCATCCGTTAGGATGATAATCTCGTCTGGATCAATCGGATGCAGATACTGCAGCGCCCGGCCGGCGGTCGGGCTGGACAAGTCCAGTGGTGGCGGGTCTCCGTAGATGATGCGATCGACCAGCTCCAGGTGTGTGTCTATCAGTTGGCGGATCAGTTGTTCATTTCTCCAGACGGTATAAGTTTTAAACTTTCTGAGGTCCGTGACGAAGACGGCAAAATCGACCCGGTCGACCTCCATTACCAGACATTGTTGCTGTCCCTGCAGCTGCGCGCTTTGGGGGACCTCGTCGGTCCCATCCGTCCCCCATTGGTGATCTGCATCGCCTAGCATGAATTTGCTTGTTATTTTGGCGTCAACGGCGCGGTCTCCCAGCATGCCGTCCGGGGTGGCAGCTATACACGGGTGCTCTTGGCAGAAATACATAGGATGTTGCCGCGATGTCGTGACTCCATTCTGATCGTCGTAATGGTCCAAGACCCCCGACTCGAACACTCGGCCGATCATCATGGCGTCATTGTCGCGGTCGCCTTCCCATTCCCCTCTTTTTTTTAGGTATAGGTCGAGCGTCGTCTGATACGGACAGACACCACATGCGGCGGACGCCTCAGAGGCTCCAATGACGACACTGGGCGTGCGGTCCGGGTCGTACTGCCGCATAGCGTACCACTCTGGTGTGCCTGACATTGGTCCAGCTATTGGCATGTTATTTAGCGTTCCTTTCCGCCAGTTCGATCCAAAAAATCGACTGTGGATCGAGGAGCCCTAAACGGCTCGACAAATTCGACGAGTCCGTTAACCAGTCTCTCAGTCCATTTCCGCAAACGCACCACCTCGGCGGACAGACAGCACGGGCACCCCTCTGGAGTGGCCTGGTGTCCGCAGGTTTCGCATGTCATCTTCAGTTCGTCCTCAGTTAGCGTCTCGTTCATTGTTTTTTTGTTTCTTGGAGGTTTTCTTTTTTTCGAGGGTGTCCATGATTTCCCTCAGCCAGTCGCGGATCTGATACAGACGCGGCGCCTCGTCAATCCGTTCCTGAAGTTTCTTGTTGCTGTCGCTTGCCTGCTCCAGCATTCTGGACAGTCGTCCATTTTCTGTCGAAAGCAGTCCGATCTGCTCATGCAGCGAATCAACATGTGATTGCCACCTCTCCAGGAGTGTCTTTTCCTGCTCCCTCCGATGCTGCGATTCGGCCATGGCGTGCCTGTAGTGCACCTCGGCCGTCCTCGCGTATGCGCTGTGATACTGGTCGTCTGTACGCTCTTTGTGCTGTCGGAGCTCCTCTTCGAAGCTGAATAGTTTCTCGTCGAGACTCAACAGTTTCCCGTATGCTCGGCTTCGCTCCCCCCTCTCTGATTCAAGAAGGGAACGTATAGCCTTGCTGGTTTCGATGACTTCATTGCTTGCAACGGCGTTTCGGGAAAAAAACCTCATGCTGCCGTTATTACCTTTTTGGAGCTTCGGTCCTTGAAATTCTCACTTCAGACGGCGCGTCGATGCCGATTTTTACGCGATTCCCAGACACATTGAGGACTTTTATTACGACCTCGCCGACCTTAATTGACTGGCCGGGTTTTCTTGTGAGTACGAGCACGATCAATTCCCTTCTTTCGTGTGATTTTCTTTTTTCTTCGGTTGGGTTTTTTCATTGTCACGAGGTCGTCTCTCCTGACTCCAAGGACTCGGGCAAAAGCGTCCACGGCTGATGCCACCATCCTCGGGTGGGTCCCTTGCTCCATCCTGTACCACCGGGGCACTGTTATCGGCCGAGCTATCAGAGGCTGACTGCCCTTCGAGAGCCTGGTAGATTTTTCGCAAACCTCTCTTACGCCCAGTGATCTCTCAATTCGCAGCCGTTTCACATTCGTTGCAACGAGCCGTGTAAACGCAAGCTCCTCAAACGTCGTCACTAGCTTCCCCCCCCTTGGAATGAGTGGTGGTGCACCGTTCGGAGGAAAATTCAGTGCGAGTTCATTTTTGCCAGTGTGTCTAGATGTCCTCTATGGCGTCAGAATAAACTGGAGGGCTGCGACCGCGCGCAACCTCTCTGCTGCCTTGTCTAGCCCTCCGCACTCGCGCACGAACTGGACGGTTTCCGATAGAGCTCGGTGGCTCAGGTCCCCCTTGAGGACTCTACTGACCTCAAGCGGTACCGCCTTTGCTTTTTGGCGAAGCTGCTCATCCAGCGAATCGACTGTCGCGCCAGGGGCGGATGCCGGACCGCCGCAGCCTTTGCATGTCTTCGTTCTTGCGTGCACTTTCTTTCCGCAGCTGACGCAAGTTTTCATCGGTGCTTTTCTTGGCATTCCTTCGTTCTCCCTTTTGTTATCGTTGTGGTGGGGCTAGATTATCACTTCGCGTTAATGTCGTCAATGCCGTCATCGTGTTTCGTTGATGTTGGTGGAGTAGCTCATGCTTCATTTTTGTCTCGTGGATTTATGCTCGGGAGCTCATCATGGTGTCTATCGTCTGTCGGCCTAGGGCGCGTAATCGGTCGCTGACCGCTTTTGCGCATGCTGCGGAGTCCGACGTTTTGGCTGGCCGCAACAACGCGTATCTGTGCCATTGCAGAAAATCAGAAAAGGGGGACGGATGGGACCGACGAGGTTCCCCATTGCCAGTAGTAAATCGTGATTTTATCTGGACTATTTCATAGTTTCGACGCTCCGACAATTCAGGCATAGCTTTGCTGTCGATTGAAACACTTAGGACAACGTCACCTCTCTGGTAGGGCTCTCCGTTAGGGTCCACCTGGATATCGACTAATATCTCTCCCTCCTTGGGCAACCGTGGAAAGTGGGATTTGGGAAGACCTGACAAATTGGCGTGCAGGATGCGCCGAACTCGTCCAACATGCGTGAATCCTCTGGGGAAGCCTCGGCCGTAGATTTCTATCCTTTCTGTTTTCATCGCTCCGACTCCTTATCTCGTGGGCTGTTGGAAACCGTCCGGCTCGATCCAGTCGGTTCGAATGTTTTTGTTTTGGTTGTCTTCTCTCACCACCAGACAATCAGCAGTGAGTCGCGCGAACCACACAGTGAAATCCCATCGGTCCATGCCAGCTGATCGGTTCTGATTCATCGGCCGATTCCGGCGAGTACTGTCCGCCACAGCTGCCCGCCGCTCTGGCTGTGTCCCACTCGGACCGGTCGAGTCCCGCCGGTTCGCGCTCGGCTGCAGCCTGAGCCGCACCGAGTGTCAAAAACTCTCCGCAATAGCTGATATCAGACCCATCTGGTACTGCGTAGACTCGGTATGTCATCGTTGTTCCCTTGCTCCTGTTGTGGTCCTCATTAAGATCGGGTTCAACCCTCGGGGTCATGCAAAGGCTGCGGCGGCGCGACAGTCGATTCAGCACCTCGGCATTCATCCGGCGAACGGTCTCGATCGCATCCTGTAGCATCTGTTCTGTTATGGTCATGGTCTACTAAGCCCTTTCGTGTATCTCTAGAATTCAACTGCATCGTTCAGCAAGTCCTCCGCGTCTGGGTCATCACCACTAGAGAGCAGAGAATCCTCCAGCTCACAGAGCATCGCTGACCGTGGCTCGTGGGCGAAATCGGCCACGCGTTTGCCGTTGTCCACCCAGTCACTGGCGCCGTAGCACCACACCGGCGATGCACCGTCGGTCCAATCCGCGGCGACCCCGTAAATTTCGCCGGCCGCCCACGGCTCGGTCACGAGTCCACTGGTTCCGTCCGGTCGACTCTCGATAGCTGTTGTCATGGGATTTGTCATTGTTCTGTCCTTTTTGTTTTGGTCTTCCATCTCTCACCACCAGACAATTAGCAGTGAGTCGCGAACCGTCAACCAGAATTATTTCTGATCCAAATTCTTTTTGGCCGCGCGTGGCAGCTCACCATTGTGGAATTCTCCACGCGGTCTGTCCTGGATATCAGTCGGCGTTTGGCCGCGATTGTCATCAGTGGACCCAGCACACGAGGCTCGATTTCCTGGCGGACCGACTCGGGGATTACCATCCACACTGAATCGGTCGTAAATTCCGTGCCGACAGGCACAGCACGAATCGCGTCTAGGATAATTTCCTTGCTGGACAGTAGTGTGTTCCTCTCGACCGCATCCATAGAGGAGGATTTTGCGTCCATCGCTTTTCGTGAATCAAATAGGAGCCCCTGTTTTCGCATGTTAGAAATCCTCTAGAAATATGGTTGACGATTTATCACTTGGTGTTAATTGTATTGTGAGGACGGAAGGCAAACAACACCAGCCAAACCCAGCCAAACAGGGAAAGAACAATGAGGACTACTACCGCCAGCAACGCAACGAACATCTGCATGACAACTCCGGAGTTGCTCGACGCGGTGAGGTCCTGCGAGGATCACCACGGCGGCGACGTGACGGCGAAACAACTGTCGGACTGGATCGAATGCACGGTCCGTTTTGCTCGGACCATCCTCCGGATGGTAGAGGGGATTCGTACCGGACAGAAGGTAGCACGGGGACAAGCAGAGTTTGCCCGGGCTGTACACGATGGCCTGGACGCCTGGGTCCCGGCCAGCTCTGGAACCGAGCTGCCAGGGCGGTCTAAATCGGGCCGGAGAGTGCTCCGTGTATACAATCCTCGTCGGATGCGTCACGCGCACCTGGATCTCGACACTGATGCGATTCTCTCGGAGGAGGATTCCGACGATGCCCAGCAGTAGTAACCACGATTTTCTTTCCACGGCCCGATACGCTGCCGATCAATCAAATCTGTTGACTGACCATCGACACACCCTAGACCCGGCTGGAGCCACGATGCCGCCCATCGACCCCAAACTTTATCAGACAATCAAACTCGAACGTTACGACGTCGGCGGCCACACGCTAACCCGCGCGGCTGGACTGGTCCCGGTGAAGCGGCGCCGCATGAACAGCCTGGAAGCCACAATAGCACCCGAGGACTACCCACGACCCGACCACGACAACCAAAGACTGGTTGTGGCCTTCGGTAACGGAGTCGACTCCTGGGCAATGCTGATCGAATTGCATCGCCGTGGCATCCGTCCCGATTGCATCCAGTGGGCAGACACGGGAAGCGAGAGGGCCCACACCTATCGCGCCTTCAATGTGATCCAGGCTTGGTGTCAATCGGTTGGATTTCCTCCAATCGTGATTGTTCGCCGTCGCTGCCCCAAGGCTGGGCATAGGTCATTAGCCGAACAGACCTGGCACACTCAACAGCTCCCTAGCCCGGCCTTCCATCGAAATCACAGCTGTTCGATCTCGTGGAAGCTCGAACCACAACGGAAATATCAACAGTTACTCGGATGGCTCTGGGAAGACCACGAAGTGGCCACACGAAAGGGCACAAGAGTTACCGAGGCCATTGGATACGAAGCGGCCGAAGACAAGCGGAGCAGCCGTTACACGCCCGACAATACAGACGATTACCAGCAGTGGTACCCGCTGATCGATTACGGCATGGACCGCCAATCTTGCCTGGAGTCGATCGACGCTGCTGGACTTCCAAGGCCGGGAAAATCAGCCTGTTTTTTTTGTCCAGTCTCGAAGCTGTGCGAACTCAAAACAATGGCCATCGAGGAACCTGAAAACATCGCGTTCGCGCTGGCCCTAGAGGAACGGTTCCAAGCTGGTCCGTCGTTCCGACGCGAAGAATTTGAACCGTACCGAGGGCTGCATGGAAAAACCACATGGGCCGAGTGGATGACCACAGACCCGACAGCCACGGCAACTATCGGGCTTAGCTCCGGAGCTCTGCCGCCTGTCGACGTTGCTGATCCGGTAGCTAAAACCGTGTCTCCGCAACTCACTCTTTTTTAAAGTCGTGTAGCCGGGGTGGCAAACGGTGCGTTTACGGCTATTGGATCAAAGAATGATTTGGTTGGTTGACGATCGTTGACTGGTTGCTAATTGTCTGGCGGAAGGAAACCACGACACAATAAGGGAGGCGGGACCCATGACGCGCACAGAAGTGCTTTGGTTGTCTTCGATGTTACTGATTCACGTATCCTGTTGGATTTCAGTTTCATAAGGAATCTTTCGATGCGAATGACCCAAACAAGAGGAGACCTGAAACAATGACTAGAAGCCGCACACTGGAACAGCTGGCAGCTAAACACCCACTGATCACAGAGTACGAGTACTCCCCAGACGACTGCGGCGCGCACTGGCTTCACCTGCTGCATCCATACGAGGCTAACGGCAATCCGTCCATCCACGAACACACGGTACGTGAGGTACTAGCCGAGGTTCCATCTATCGCAATCCCAGCCGACTACACTCTGGGAGAGTGAGAGCATGAGACTCTTTTTCAAAGAGTTGGTTGACGATTTATCACTTGGTGCTAATTGTCTGGTGGCGAGAGAAGACAACCAAAACAAGAAGGACAGAACAATGCAGGCAGCCACACCGGAAACCTTCGAGGATCGGTTTACTGAGGCGTTCAATCGCTTAAACAAAAACCGTTACAACTGGGTTAACCTGGTAGACCTGCGTCGAGAGTTGAGCGAGTTCGCGAAGGACCAGTTCGACGCGGAACTATACCGGTTGCGTAAAGAGAACAAGTTTGAACTCAATACGATTCAAAGTAACCGTCCGCCAACGGATGAAGAACGTCAGGCGGGAATTGTTGTGAATGGCGAACTTCATCCCATAGTTTCAGGTCGAAGATCGAATTAAACAAATCGAAACGGAGAAGGAACCATGTGGTACACCGGAAAACTGGGAAACACCATCGGCCAAGAAGACGACGAGATTCCAATTCTTGCCGATTCGTCCGATGCAGCTCTGGAAGAGATGTTGGAATACGCAGAATCTGGATGGCCCGACAGTGACGGAGAGTACGACGCGGTCTGCTGGATCGAGGATGGCGATAGAGAACTGTGCGTCTCCCAGGACGTGACCATCACTGCCGACGGCGATGCCGTGCGGGGACCCAGGCGTCTAGGCCATCGTGAATTGAATCAACATGGATGATCCCGATAGATACGTCGACATCACAACAGACCCGCGCGGCTCGATGCGGTATGACATCGTCACTCCGCACAGGAAAGTCACGTTTTCGATTGACCTCGACGATTTTGAGGAATGCGAGATCGGCGAACTCGTTTCGACGGTCCAGAGACTGTGGAGGATTGCCGTCGAGCTCGGAGAAAAAAAAGCCCTGTGGTAAGAGAAGACAACCAAAACAAAAAGGACAGAACAAAGATGACGAAAAAAACACACATGGCCACGACCTACACCCTGCAAAACGACTTCCACCACACCGAGGTTCGTGTCCGCACAACGGGACTGCAGCATATCCATGGGGAAGTAACGTTGCGATTGTCCCGAAACCAAATCAAACGAGCCAAGCGAGAACTGTGTGGCATCGACGACTGCACTTGCTCAGGTGAGGTCGGCACACGTGGAAAGCAAGTAGCCGACAGCGGAAATCGAATTATCTTGGACTGTTCTCGCCTCTCAATCACATGAAAAGGATCCAAAGAATGAAATCTCAAAACGAAAACATCTTCCGGGCCGACAACACTCAGGGATACAGCGGTGAGCAATTACAGCTCCTCAATCGTGAGTGGTCTAGGATTACCGAGGTCGATGGGATCGACGAGTCGGATCCTCGCTGGAAATCGCGGCAGGAAAAATTGCTGCGGGATTTTGACCAGACACCAACCGGGTCGCCGGGCTGCCTGGAAAATCGAGATATTGTCATTCGAACGACCATCACCCGAGCTGATGGAGAGTATCACGTGAAGGCATACGGCGCGGATGGTCGCCGGATCGCTGCAGCGGACTATTTCACCCCCGATGAGGATGACGCCCGCGACACATCGAGATGGATGCTGTGTCGAGTATTCAACGAGGACCCCACGACCGAGACTGACTAAAAACAAAGGGGCATGACTAGATGAAACGCAAACCATTGCACGATATTCCGGTGGTTGCCGAAGATCTTCGGCAACTCCGCAGTCGAATCACGGAGTTGAGCGACAGGCTTGATGTTCTTGTGGAGAGGGTGGAAATGCCAGTCACTCTAGACAGACTCGCGTCGTCCAAGGACCTCCTCCGTCGGATCCTGACGACAAGCTGCGGTGGATGTGTCGACGAGAACCTGCCGTTCTCGAACGAAGAGCAGCAGTGGGCCATAGAGATCTGCCTGTGTCGTCCTGACTGGTCTGTCCAGACGCTGAGAGCTTGCGGAATCGAGGGCTAGGATCGAGTTGGTGGCCCTGCCTCGGGGCTCCCCTCCTCTTCGTCCACGCTGCACGACGGTGGTGACCATGTCGGCTCGTCGGTCCCTGTGCGATTTTTCATCTCTAGTGGCGTCCATCTCGCCTGGAACTCCGCACAGAGTTTCTTGATTTCCGACGGAGTCGGATCACGAGTTTTGTGCCCCATGGATCCCATGATGTGCCCCTCTGGAAAAAGTGGTTGACGACTGGCTGCTCGGTGCTAATTGTCTTGTGGTGAGAGAAAAAAAACAACCAAAACACAGAAGGAAACGGCAATGCCAACCACCAGGAGCACATTGGACTGCACGCGGGAAGAGCTCGGGCGAGCGGGTCAGATCTGGGTCGATTTCACACTCCACTTTGACGCTCACCCAGGCGAGAAAATGGTCATGTATTACCGGGACGGGTCAGGCTACCCTGGCTCACCCCCCACGATCGAACTGACTGAGGTGGAGGTGACAGCGATGGGCCGTGAGGACGACACAGAGATCCGCCCTGGCCACCCAGAGTGGTTCGAGCTGCTGGACCGTATCGTACGTACTGCGGTACAGGACGAGTGGGACAGTTACCTGGAGGACTGCGTTGAGCAGATGAATGAGGCTGAGGAATACACAGGAGACTGACACAGATGACAACCGAACGCGATATCCTGACACAGCTCGGATACTACGACACCGAGCTGATCTTTTGCAGCCTTCGATTCACTCCAGATCAGTTTGACATCTTCCAGCAGGCTTGCGAGAGGGGAGACGGCACACCGGAAGAGGTGGTGGTGTCCATGTGCGAGACTGATATACAAACGCAACCCACTAACATCCGACAGGAGAATGAACGATGAGAACCGGGACAGCCATGACATTTGGACTGAAAAAGACCATCTGGTCGAGTACTTCGTACGGCAAGACAACCAAAATTCAGATTCTCAGCAAAGAATTTATCTCGGCAAAATTTGTCGGGATAGGAGCCTACCAGCACCGCGAATGGAAAACCCGCAAGGGTGCCGAACGAGCCGCCAAGCATTTCGCGGGTGCCGAAGTCTTCGAGATAACCGACACGCTCAACTACTAACCAACCACCGGAGCCAGAACAATGAAAAAAGTCAGCGTCCAACACTGCGACAGCGGCGTACCGATCACAGTCTCGCAAGATCCTGTAACCGGAGGCTGGGAAGCCGCGGTAGACGATAACGCGTCCGAATACGGATTTACAGCCGAAGACATCGGCGAAGCTGTATCTGAGTGCGTCAAGATTGTGGCGCACCTGTCCAGAGACTATTACGCCGACACGAACAAGGGCGCGCGAGTGATTCGGGAACTGTTCCACCACCAAGCAGAAATAATCTAGGAGGCTCTTACTATCACGGGGCGGGCGGGGAAACTCGCCCGCCTGGAACTGACGCAGCACCCCGACACATGCGTATCTGACCGCGAATTAGGCGAACTCTTTGTCGAGTATTTCGGAGTTTGAACGAAGGGAGAACAATGATGATCGCACTGTCTGTATTCTGGCTCGCATCCACCGTCTGGCTCGGCTACATGGCTTTCCGTCTGGAGGGTGCCAGCTCTCTCCGACTGCGCGC
>TARA_B100000749_G_scaffold211594_1_pt1 | contig 18590 bp, 19 predicted proteins | sample TARA_B100000749 | Tara Oceans TARA_B100000749 (sample SAMEA2621232) | marine metagenome | biome: marine biome (ENVO:00000447); feature: mesopelagic zone (ENVO:00000213); material: "saline water (ENVO:00002010), including plankton (ENVO:xxxxxxxx)" | depth 800 m
GGGATCGGTCGCGGCGTACGCCCAGCCGCCCACGGCGACGTCAGGCCAGGGGTCGCGCCACACGAGCGGCCTGCCGTCGACGGATGCCGCCCACGGCGCGACGGCATCGGACGCGCCGCCCACCACGGTGTACTCGTCACCGGCGTCGCGGAGCTCGACCCGAAGCCGGAACCGCATCCGCTGCAGCCAGATCAGGAGCGCGTCGGCGTCGCCGGCGTCGACGAGCAGCCAGGTCGTCTCGCCGTCGTCGAGCACGGCAGCGGCGTGTTCGACACGCCCCTGCGGGTCGAGCACGAGCAGCTCGGTGCTGACACCGGGCTCGAGGGTGCGCAGCGCCTGCGATGTCAGGGAGTCCAGCCACGACAGCCGGTCCTCGCCGGTGACAGCGAGCACGCGGCGGTCGCCGAGCACGGCCACCGCCCGACCGCCGGCAAGGGCGCGCTGCTCGCCGAGCGGTGACCCGAGGTGCTGGAGCACTCCGCCCTCGATCACCGCCCCGGGCACGCGCGCAGAATCGATCATCGCCGTCACTCCGCGCGCTTCAGACGTGCCGACGCGTGCGATCGCAGGTCGTGTGCGAGAGCGGCGATGTCCCACGCCCAGAGCAGATCTCCCTCGACGAGCCCGTACATGCGCGTGGCCGCGGCGTAGTCCCGCGCACCGGCGGTGCGCACGACCGCGTCGGTGGCCAGGTCGATGCGCGGCCCCTTGATCTGACCGAGATAGAGCTCGCCGACGCCGTCGGAGTGGACGATCTGGGCCTGGATGTCGAACCCGCCCTCGGCGTTGCGGAGCTTCTCGACGTCATCCGCCGTGCGAGCGGGTCCGGGCGCACGCGGCGGCAGCAGAGCCGGGCCGGCGTCGGTGGCGACCGCCGGACGCTCCAGACGCCAGAAGCCGACCTCGGCGACCAGCGGCACACGGCCGCCGTCGGCTCCGATCGTCCAGGCGTCGGCGGAGTAGTTCAGGTGGTCGCCGCCGTCGTGGCTGAAGCTCACCCGATGGGTGAACTCCCCCGAGAAGCGGGTGTCGCCGGCGGTGTAGTCCAGAACGCCGGTGCCCTCCCACACCCCGATGAGCCAGGAGAGCGGGGCGAGGTCTGCGGCGATGTCGGTCGGCAGATCGAGCACGACGCGCCCCGTCAGCGCTGGCCGCGATACAGGTTCTTCACGACGACGCCGGAGATGAACACGATCGCCAGCGAAGCCAGACCCAGAAGGCCGATGAAGAAGAGTTCCAGCGCCACGAGATCCATGCCGACCACTCTATCCCGGAACCACCGACGCGAGACCGAACCCGAGGCTGATCACGCCGAGGATCAGGAGGGCTCCGACGACGCTCGCGGCCACGCGCTGGATGAAGCGGTAGGAGCGCCCGTAGGACAGCTGCACGGCGAACGCGAGGATCAGGCACCCGCCGAGTCCCACCGGCATCCACGCCGCGCGCCACTCGGCCGGCACGAACAGTCCGATCGCGACGCCGACGATTGCGGCGACGATCCAGACGGCGACGACGCCGCCGAAGGTCGAGCGCGGTGCGAGCGGTGGGGTGGACATCGCGACCATTCTCGCGCACCCCGAGCCGGGCGCCAACCGGCGCGTTTCGGAGCCGGTGTCACCCACGCTCTAATATGGGGCCCACGGCGTGTTCGACGCCGAGAGGATGGCGTCTTGGCACAGCTTCTGGTTCTCAGCTCCGCACAGGGGGGCGGCCCTGTCCTGCCCTCGCTCGAACTGCTGAGTCATCGCGTGCGACAGATCCCGGCCGAAGCCGCGCAATTGGTGAACGCGCCGAGCTCCGACGTCATCTTCATCGACGCGCGCGTCGACCTGGTCGGCGCCAAGTCGCTCAGCAAGATCCTGAACACCACCGGCGCCGACGCTCCGCTGATCCTCATCGTCACCGAGGGCGGACTGACCGCCGTGTCGACCGACTGGGGCGTCGACGACGTGATCCTCGTGACCGCCGGTCCCGCGGAGGTGGATGCGCGCATCCGCCTCGCGATCGGACGCAAGAGCCAGGACCAGGGATCGAGCCGCATCCAGACCTCCGGCATCTCCATCGACGAGTCGTCGTACTCCGCGAAGGTGCACGGCAAGCCGCTCGATCTGACCTACAAGGAGTTCCAGCTCCTGCACTTCTTCGCCACGCATCCTTCCCGGGTCTTCACGCGCGAGCAGCTTCTCAGCGAGGTGTGGGGATACGACTACTTCGGCGGCACCCGCACGGTCGACGTGCACGTTCGTCGCCTGCGTGCCAAGCTCGGCGACCTGGAGCAGCTCATCGGGACGGTCCGGAACGTCGGCTACCGCTTCAACGTCTACGAAGACGACCAGGTCCCGGCGCCGCGCGAACGCGGCGAAGCGTCCTAGCCCGCCGCGGTTCACACCGCGGTCACCTTCGTCCTGCAATGATGAAGGGATGATCGAACCAGAGGTTCTCGATGCCGGTCTCGGCGACGCAGACGACGATGACTTCGACCAGTCCGAGAGCTTCGATGCGCAGCTGCCCGAGCACCGCTATCTCGATCGGGAGGTGAGCTGGCTCGCCTTCAACCAGCGCGTGCTGGAGCTGGCGGAGGACGAGCTGACACCGCTCCTGGAGCGGACGAACTTCCTCGCGATCTTCGCCAGCAACCTCGACGAGTTCTTCATGGTGCGCGTCGCCGGCCTCAAGCGCCGCATCGTCACGGGACTGGCGGTGCCCACCAACGTCGGGCGCTCGCCCCACGAGGTGCTCTCCGACATCTCCGCCGAGGCGCACGCCCTTCAGGTGCGTCATGCCGCGGCGTGGACCAATCTGGTGAAGCCCGCGATGGCCCGCAGCGGCATCGAGGTGCTCTCCTACGATGCGCTCGACGACGACGACCGGGCGAAGCTCTACACCTACTTCCAGACCCAGGTCTTCCCCGTGCTCATGCCGCTCGCGGTCGACCCGGCGCACCCCTTCCCGTACATCTCCGGGCTGTCGCTGAACCTGGCGATCCGCATCCGCAACGCCCGCACCGGCCGTCAGGAGTTCGCGCGACTGAAGGTGCCGCCCATGCTCCCGCGGTTCGTGGAGGTCTCGCGCGACGACGACGCGGTGCGGTATCTGCCGCTCGAGGACCTCATCGCCAACAACCTCAGCGACCTGTTCCCGGGGATGGAGGTGCTCGATCATCACGCGTTCCGCCTCACGCGCAACGAGGATTTCGTGATCGAGGAGGACGAGACCGAGAACCTCATCCAGGCGCTCGAGGCCGAGCTCATGCGCCGGCGCTTCGGACCTCCCATCCGCCTCGAGGTCACCGACGACATGGACGACCTCACACTCGAGCTCCTGGTGAACGAACTCGACATCACCGAGCAGGAGGTCTACCGCCTGCCCGGACCGCTCGACCTGCGCGGCCTGTTCGATCTGGCGCGCATCGATCGCCCCGATCTGCACTACCCGCCGCACCTGCCCACGACGGCGCTCGCCTTCCAGCCGGGCGACAACACCGAGCGCAGCGACATCTTCACCGCGATCCGCAAGGCGGATGTGCTCGTGCACCACCCCTACGAGTCGTTCGCGACCAGTGTGCAGAGCTTCCTCGAGCAGGCGGCGAAGGACCCCCACGTTCTGGCCATCAAGCAGACGCTGTACCGCACGTCGGGCGACAGCCCGATCATCCAGGCGCTCATCGACGCGGCAGAGGCCGGCAAGCAGGTTCTCGCTCTCGTCGAGGTGAAGGCGCGCTTCGACGAGGCCAACAACATCGTGTGGGCGCGCAAGCTCGAGAAGGCGGGCGTGCACGTCGTGTACGGCCTCGTCGGGCTCAAGACGCACTGCAAACTCGCCCTCGTGATCCGCGAGGAGGAGGGGGTGCTGCGCCACTACAGCCACGTCGGCACGGGGAACTACAACCCCAAGACCAGTCGGCTGTACGAGGACTTCGGCCTGTTCACCGTCGACGACGAGGTCGGCCGCGACCTCACCCGCCTCTTCAACGAACTGAGCGGATACGCGATCGAGAAGAAGTTCAAGCGGCTCCTGGTCGCTCCGCTGCACCTGCGCAAGGGGCTCCTCCGGCTCATCGACAAGGAGCGCAAGAACGCGCTGGCCGGCAAGCCGTCCCGGGTGCGGATCAAGGTCAACTCGATGGTCGACGAGCAGATCATCGACGCGCTGTACCGCGCCAGCCAGGCGGGGGTTGCCGTGGAGGTGTGGGTGCGCGGCATCTGCTCCCTCCGCCCCGGTGTGCCGGGCCTGAGCGAGAACATCACGGTGCGGAGCATCCTCGGGCGCTACCTCGAGCATTCCCGCATCTTCGCGTTCGAGAACGACGGCGATCCGCAGATGTACATCGGCAGCGCCGACATGATGCACCGGAACCTCGATCGGCGCATCGAGGCGCTCGTGCGGGTCGTCGCCCCCGCGCACCTCCGCGAGCTGGACGATCTGTTCACCCTCGCCATGAGCGACGCCACCAGCTCGTGGTGGCTGGGCGCGGACGCGGAATGGACGCGCCACGCCCAGAGCGCCGACGGCGCACCGCTGCTGGACCTGCAGGATCGCACCATGCACGACGTGCGGCGACGCCGTCGCGCACGGGCCGTCCGATGAGCTCGGCCATCGTCTACGCCGCCGGCGGGGTGGTGTGGCGGGTCGTCGACGGCAAGCTGCGCATCCTGCTCGTGCACCGCACGAAGTACCGCGACCTGAGCCTGCCCAAGGGCAAGGTCGACCCCGGGGAGACCCTGCCCGAGACGGCCGCGCGCGAGATCCACGAAGAGACCGGCATCCGTGTGAGCCTCGGTGCGCACATCGGCGTCTCCCATTACCGGCTTCCGTCGTCGCGGGAGAAGATCGTGCACTACTGGGCCGCCGAGGCGACCGACGCCGCGATCCGGGCGAGTTCGTTCACGCCGAACAAGGAGATCGCCGGGCTCGAGTGGGTGTCGCTGAAGAAGGCCGTGAAGCGCCTCAGCTACCCCGTCGACGTCGAGATCGTCGAGAGATTCCGCGCCTTCCTCGACGAGGGGGCCTTGCGCACCTTCCCCCTCGTGATCCTCCGACACGCCAAGGCCGTCTCGCGCGACGCGTTCGACGGCGAGGTGGACGCCGAGCGTCCGCTCGCCCCGCGCGGGCGCCGGCAGGCGAACGAGCTCGTCGGCCCGCTTGTCGCGTTCGGCGTGCGCAAGATCGTCTCCAGCCCCGCAGTGCGGTGCGCCAGCACGGTGCGTCCGCTCGCGGCCGCTCTGGGCTGCAAGGTGCACCTCGAGCCGGGGATCAGCCAGGATGCGTGGGAGGAGGGGCGATCGGATGTGCGGCGCATTGTCGGTGATCGGATCCGCGCGCGCCGGCCCGTCGTTCTGTGCAGCCACGGCCCCGTGCTTCCCGACATCGTCAGCGAGCTCGCGCTTGCGGCCGGCAGCATCCCCGGCTCGTATCTGGGGAGCGCGTCGGCGCTGGACACGGGAGAGTTCTCGGTCGTGCATCTCTCGGCAGACGACCCGGCTTCGGGCATCGTCGCCACCGAGAAGCACGACGCCGGCGTGTGACGTGGAGGCGATCCGGGTCGCCTGGGCACCCGTCGCGGACGCCCGCCGACGCGCCGTCGCCGACGAACTGCTTCACCGCCTCGCTCCCGGGCGCGAGGTGTCGCGGGTGTGCCCCCGGTGCGGTGGAGACCACGGCGCGCCGCGGCTGACCCCCGGCGGACTTCTCGCATCGACGACGTATGTCCGGGACGGCATGAATCGTGTGGCGACCGCGGTCGCGGCTGTCATCGACGGACGCGGACTCGTCGGCTTCGGCATCGACGCGGAGCGCGGCGACGCCTCGGACGCCTCCGACGTGGTCGGTGTCGCCACCCTCCGGGAGTGGGTGCGACTCGAGGCTGCCGCCAAGGCCGACGGCCGGCTCCTGCGCCTCGACCCGACATCCGTCGTCGTGCACACCGCGGGTTCGACCTGGACGGCGTCCCTCCCGTCGGCCCCCGACGTGCGCGGGCGCGATCTGCCGGGACCGCCCGGGTCCGTCCTCAGTGCGGCGTGGCGCTCGGCATGACAGGCCGAGACCTCACGCGTCCGCGGGAAGCGGCGGAAGCTCGCGGGCGTAGAGCCACTCGTCGAAGAACGCCGCCATCGGGCGGCCCGCGAACGATTCCGCCAGCGCGATGAAGTCGTCCGTCGAGACCAGAGCATGGCGGTGGCGGCCGGTCCACGCGGTCAGCAGCTGCGCGAACGCCTCGGCGCCGATGGTGCGGCGCACGGCAAGGAGGGTGAGCGCGCCGCGCTTGTAGACCCGATCGTCGAACATGTCTCGGGCCCCCGGGTCTCCGATCACGATGTCGGCACGGAGGTCGCGAACGCGGCTGTGGGCTGTGGCCGCGAGATCCTCGATCGTGGGCCCGCCCGAGGCCTCGGACCACACCCACTCGGCGTAACAGGCGAAGCCCTCATTGAGCCAGATGTCTCGCCACGCGCCGATCCCGACGCTGTTGCCGAACCACTGGTGGGCGAGCTCATGGGCGATCAGCCGCTCGTACTCCGGTTCGAGATGGTTCGCGCCGAAGACGGCGAGTCCCTGCGCCTCCAGCGGGATCTCGAGATCATCGGGAGTCACCACCAGGGTGCACGCCTCCTGCGGATAGGTCCCGAAGGTCCTCGCACGACGCGTCGAAGGCGACTGAGAGTCCCGCGAGCACACGATCCCCCGGCGCCAGGGGCGCATCCTGCAGGAAGAGGTTCGCCTCGGCGTCGACGAACGCCGCCGCGCTGCGGTGCGTGACCGCCACGCCCTTCGGAACGCCCGTCGAGCCCGAGGTGAAGATGATCCACGCGTCGTCCTCGACGGTGGGCGGAGGCACCGCGGCGATCGCGCTCGTGCTCGGGTGGGGCGCGGCGTCGGCGTAGAGCACCGCCGGCCCGGTCGCCGCCCCACCGCCCGAGGCTGGATCAGTCGGCACATACACGCCGCCGGTGCCGATGATCCCGGTCACCGCCGCCTCGCCGAACACGAGCGCGGCGCGCTCGTCGGTGTCGTCGGCGTCGACCGGCACATAGGCCGCTCCCGCGGCCAGCACGCCGAGGATCGACACGTAGAGATCCCGGGAGCCGGACGGCACCCGGATGCCGATGCGGTCGCCGCGGCGAACACCGGCCTCGTGCAGGCGCGCCGCGGTGCGCGAGACGAGTGCGGCGAGCTCCCCGTAGCTCAGGGCGCCGGCGCCGTCATCGAACGCCGAGGCCTCCGGGTGCCGGGCGACGGTGTCGCGGAAGACCTCGACGAGCGTGCGCGGTCGGGTGGCGAGGGATGCGCGATCGAGCGCACTCTGGTCGAGGTCTGCGGGCACGTCAGACGGTCGCATCCACGGCCACGCGCGCCGCCTTCGTGATCTCGGACATGACCATCACGCTAACCACTCCGCGAAGCCGCCTTCGCACGGCTCGGGCGATCCGGTTTCCTGCACAACATCCGTTCACCAGTCGTTCACCTCCCGCGCGCACTCTCTTAAGGCTGCGTGCTTAGCGTGCACGGCGAGCCCCGCACCGGGCCCGCAACCCCAACCCCTACACGTGAGGATTCACAGTGAAGCTCAACCGTCTTGCGAAGATCGGCGCCCTCGGCGCTGTCGCCGCACTCGCCCTGACCGCCTGCGCCGCGAACGAGGGCACCGACACCGCCTCGGACACCACCGACGAGACGAGCACGCTCTCGGGCACCCTCGACGCCACCGGCGCCTCGTCGCAGACCGCCGCCCAGGAGGCGTGGGTCGCGAACTTCCAGACCGCCAACCCCGACGTCACGGTCAACTACGAGCCCACCGGATCGGGCACCGGCCGCGAGAACTTCATCGCCGGCGCCAGCAACTTCATCGGCTCGGACCGCGCGTTCAACGACGAGGAGATCGCCGCCGGCGGCTTCGCCGCGTGCGCCGCTGACGGAGAGGCCGGCATCGTCGAGCTGCCGATGTACATCTCCCCGGTCGCCGTCGCCTTCAACCTCGAGGGCATCGACAGCCTGAACATGTCGGCTGAGACCATCGCGAGCGTCTTCGCCGGCGACATCACCAACTGGAACGACGAGGCCATCGCCGCCGACAACCCCGACGTCGAGCTCCCCGACCTCGCCATCTCGCCCGTGCACCGCTCGGACGACTCGGGCACCACCGAGACCTTCACCTCCTACCTCGAGGCCGCCTCGGGCGGCGCGTGGGAGTACGAGGCCGACGGCGTGTGGCCGATCGACTCCGGTGAGGCCGCTCAGGGCACCTCGGGCGTCGTGGACGCGACCCGCAACGGCAACGGCGCGATCACCTACGCCGACGCCTCGCAGGTCGGCGACCTCGGCACCGTCTCGGTCGGCGTCGGTGGCGAGTTCGTCCCCTACTCGGCCGAAGCCGCCGCGATGATCGTCGACTCGGCTCCGCAGGTCGAGGGCCGCGGCGAGGGCGACCTCGCCCTCGAGGTGGACTACAGCACCGAAGAGTCCGGCGTCTACCCGATCGCCCTCGTCAGCTACCTCATCGGCTGCGTCGAGTACGAGGACGCGAACACCGCTGAACTGGTCGCGGCGTACTTCTCCTACATCGCCAGCCCCGAGGGCCAGGACGCCGCCGCCGAGAACGCCGGCTCGGCCCCGATCTCGGACGACCTGCGCTCGCAGATCGAGTCCGCGATCGCCCTGATCGGCTGATCATCCCCCTGATCCCGCCCTGCCCGGCCTCGCCGTCGGGCAGGGCGGGATATCCCGTCCGACCCGCAGCAGACATACTGGGGCAATGGGTTCCCGGCGAAGGACAGAAATGGCGACGACCACCGACAACCGCCCACCCGTGAAGACCGAGACCAAGCGCGGCGCACGCCGCCGCCCCGGCGACCTCGCCTTCTCGGGCACCGCTCTGGCCGCAGGAATCACCATCCTGGTGCTGCTGGCCGCGGTGTCCGTCTTCCTGATCGCCGAATCCGTTCCGGCGTTCACCTCCGACCCCGCCGAGAACCCGATCCTCAACGGCAGCTCGTTCCTCGAGTACGTGTGGCCGCTCGTCTTCGGCACCATCTGGTCGGCGATCCTCGCTCTGGTCGTCGCCGCACCCTTCGCCATCGGCATCGCCCTCTTCATCTCGCACTATGCGCCCCGCAGAATCTCCGCGGTGCTCGGCTACATCATCGATCTGCTCGCCGCCGTGCCCTCCGTCGTCTTCGGCCTCTGGGGCGGCCTCGTCTTCGCCGGCATGGCTCAGCCGTTCTACGTCTGGCTGAACGAATACCTCGGCTGGATCCCGCTGTTCGGCGGCCAGGTCTCCGCCACCGGCCGCACCATCCTGACCGCCGCCCTGGTGCTCGCGATCATGGTGCTGCCGATCATGACCGCCATCTGCCGCGAGGTGTTCCTGCAGACCCCGGTACTTCACGAAGAAGCCGCTCTCGCGCTCGGCGCCACCCGCTGGGAGATGATCAAGATGGCCGTCCTCCCCTTCGCCCGCGGCGGAATGGTCTCCGCGGCGATGCTCGCCCTCGGGCGCGCGCTCGGCGAGACGATGGCCGTGACCATGGTGCTGTCCGTGTCGGGCGTGGTCACCTTCGAGCTCCTCACCGCGACGAACCCGACCACCATTCCCGCAAACATCGCCCTGTCGTTCCCGGAGGCCTACGGTGACGGCATCAGCGTGCTCATCGCCACCGGTCTCGTCCTCTTCGTCCTCACCTTCGGCGTCAACGCACTGGCGCGCTGGATCGTCGCGCGCCGCGCCGAGTTCTCGGGAGCCAACTGATGACCACCATCGAGAAGACCGCCGCACCGGCGAAGGCGAACTCCCTCACCACCGGCCGCCTTCCGAAGGCGACGCCGTGGATCGTCCTCGCAGCGTCGTGGGCCCTCATGGCGGTCGTGTTCGGATTCGCCAACATCGGCAACCCCGTCGGCGACTTCAACATCGCCGCCACCGTGTTCCTCGGAACCCTGCTGTTCGTCGCGGCGATCTACGCCATCTCGTCCATCGTGGAAGGTCAGCGCAAGGCGACCGACCGCTTCATCACCGCCATCGTGTCGGCCGCCTTCCTGGTGGCCCTCCTCCCGCTGATCTCCCTGCTGTTCACGGTGCTCGTCAACGGTCTCGCCCGTTTCGACATCGAGTTCTTCACGTACAGCATGCGCAACGTCATCGGCGATGGCGGCGGCGCGATCCACGCCATCTGGGGCACCCTGCTGATCACGCTGGCGGCGACGATCATCTCGGTCCCGATCGGCCTGATGACCTCCATCTACCTGGTGGAGTACGGCTCGCGCAGCAAGCTCGGCAAGGCCATCACCTTCTTCGTCGACGTGATGACCGGCATCCCGTCCATCGTCGCGGGTCTGTTCGCCTACTCGCTGTTCGTGGTCTTCTTCGGTCCCGGCATCTCGAACGGCTTCATGGGTGCGGTCGCACTGAGCGTGCTGATGATCCCCGTGGTCGTGCGCTCGTCGGAGGAGATGCTCCGCCTGGTGCCGAACGAGCTGCGCGAGGCCTCGTACGCCCTCGGCGTGCCGAAGTGGCTGACGATCGTGAAGGTGGTCCTGCCCACCTCGATCGCCGGCATCACCACCGGCGTGATGCTCGCCATCGCCCGCGTCATCGGAGAGACGGCCCCCCTGCTGCTGACGGCCGGCTACACCGCGAGCCTCAACCTCAACCTGTTCGACGGCAACATGATGACGCTGCCGGTGTTCGTCTACAACCAGTACGCCAACCAGGGCACCAGCCCCGACTCGGCCATCTCCCGCGCCTGGGCCGGGGCCCTGACGCTGATCCTGATCGTCATGGTGCTGAACCTCGCCGCTCGCGCGGTCGCGAAGTTCTTCGCCCCGAAGACCGGTCGCTGACCCACACCCGAGAGAAAGAACCGTCTTGTCCAAGAGCATCGAAGTCAACGACCTCAACGTCTACTACGGCGACTTCCTCGCCGTCGAGGGTGTGTCTCTCGACATCGAGCCGCGTTCGGTGACCGCCTTCATCGGTCCGTCCGGGTGCGGCAAGTCGACCTTCCTGCGCACCCTCAACCGCATGCACGAAGTCATCCCCGGCGCCCGCGTCGAAGGCGAGGTCCTCCTCGACGGCGACGACCTCTACGGCAACGGCGTCGACCCGGTGGCGGTGCGTCGCCAGGTCGGCATGGTCTTCCAGCGCCCGAACCCGTTCCCGACCATGTCGATCCGCGAGAACGTTCTGGCCGGCGTCAAGCTGAACAACAAGCGCATCTCCAAGAAGGATGCCGACGACCTCGTCGAGCGGTCGCTGCGCGGGGCCAACCTCTGGAACGAGGTCAAGGACCGGCTCGATCGTCCCGGTTCGGGCCTCTCGGGCGGTCAGCAGCAGCGTCTGTGCATCGCCCGCGCCATCGCCGTCTCCCCCGACGTGCTGCTGATGGACGAGCCCTGTTCGGCGCTGGACCCCATCTCGACGTTCGCGATCGAGGAGCTGATCGGCGAGCTGAAGAACGAGTACACGGTCGTGATCGTCACGCACAACATGCAGCAGGCATCGCGTGTGAGCGACAAGACCGCCTTCTTCAACATCGCAGGCACCGGCAAGCCCGGCAAGCTCATCGAGTACAACGACACCAAGACGCTGTTCACCACCCCGCAGGAGCAGGCCACCGAGGACTACGTCTCCGGTCGCTTCGGGTGATCGACCGCCTCCGTCAGACAGCGCCCGCACGGATCACCGCGCGGGCGCCGTCCGTATGAGCGCGCCGCTCAGTCGCGAGGCGTGAGCAGGTACTCGTTGAGCGATGCCGTGAAGGCGGCGTCGAGGGGCAGCTGCGCGCCGTCGATCGCGACCACCGGAGCCGCGAGCCGAACGCTCGAGACGAGCCACGCCGCATCCGCTTCGTGCAGCCGGGACACCGGCACGGTCTCGTACGCGGCATCGAAGCCGAGGTCGCGCAGGTGTGCGAACAGGCTCACCTGGGTTGTGCCGTGCAGGATGCCCGCGCCGGGTTCGGGCGTGACGAACCGGTCCCCGAATCGCAGGATGACCGAGCTGGTGGGCCCCTCGAGCACGATGCCGTCGGTCGTGACGAACAGCGCGTCATCGGCGCCGCGTCGCCGCGCCTCGCGGATCGCCGCCATGTTCACGGCGTAGGACAGGGTCTTGGCCCCGAGCAGCAGCCACGGCGCTCGTGCGGGAGCGGCGCTGTCGAAGCCGCGGTCGAGCGTGACCACGCGGACACCCCCGGTGCGGGCGGCGGTGTTGTCGGGGGCGGATGCGGCGGTGACCCACGCGGTCGGGGTGGGTCCGTGCTCGATGCCGCGACTCAGGATGAGCTTGATCACGCACTCCCCCGGCGGACATGCCGCGGCCGCGACGGCGATCGCCTCACGCCACTGCACGAGGTTCGGTGCCGGCAGGTCGCACAGCCGCGCCGAGTGCGCCAGCCGGTCCAGGTGGGGTCCGACCTCCTGCGCGTGCCCGTCGACGACGCCGATCGACTCGAAGATGCCGTCACCGCGCTGCGTGCTCAGCTCGCCGATGCTGAGCGCGGGCGCCGCAGGGTCGACCTGCTGGAACGTCGCCGCGAAGTCGGCGGCGGCCGCATCCGCGTCGGCGGGGTCGATGATGAGCGCGAATCTCCAAGCCATGGCACGAGCCTACGGCGCCCGGAATACCCCCGGCGCACGGTCCGTTACACTGGAACAGCCGGGCCGCAGTAACCCCGGGCTCCATCTTCTGCCGCTTCGAGCGGCCTTGCGCCGAGAGGCGTTCTGCGGCCCGGCACTTTGCTGCCCGGCCCGGCCCGGACGCTGCCCGCCCGGACGCGCATCCGCATCCTCATCCACTCCGCTCGGCACGACGCCCGATGTCGGAGATTCATCGCTTTGTCGGAGACATTTGCCGTTTTTCTCCGACATCGGCGCGATTCTCCGACATCGGCGAGGCGATCGGGTGCGATCAGGATGGATCTGGTGCGATCAGGTGAGGGTCTCGCGCCGCCACAGGCCGGCGCAGGTCGCGAGATCGGTGCCGTAGTCGGACAGGCGGAGCGCTCGGCGCGTGAGCGCACTCGCACGGTCGGACTCCGTCGGCTCGTAGTCGTCGGCGAGGTGGGTGGATCCGGCAGCCTGGATGCGGCAGAACGCCGCCGCACGCTCCAACGCCACGGCGAAGTCCCCGCTGAACGCGCCGCGCAGGATGACGTCGATGAGCGCGACCAGCTCCTCCGGCCCGGCAGGCGTGGGAGCACCCGCGACGACGTCGTCGGCGGAGGCGAGCTCCGCGCGCCCGCGCTCGTACAGCAGCGCCGCGGTGCCGGGATCGTCGTGGATCATCAGCTGCAGCAGGTACAGCCGCCACAGCGCGCCCGGCAGGCTCGACGCCGGCGAACGCGACCACAGCTCGGCGATGTCGTCGATCCCGTGGTCGTCGGTGAAGGTCACCAGGCGGTCGACGACCGCCGCATCCGGCTCGTCCCGCACGCGCGAGAGCAGCGCCTGGGCGGTCGAGTGTGCGGCGCGCGAGACCTCAGCCGGGTCCTGCGCCGAGTAGAGCCGATCGAACAGCTCCGCGGGGCGCCGCACGGGCTTGTGGAATTCCCGGGACTCGTCACTCATGCGTCCAGGCTACGCGCCCGACGACGACGTCACGCCGTGGGGATGACCACGATCGGATCGGTCGACGGCTGTCCGGTCGGCGATCCGCCGGCGGGTTCGATCGTCACCGCGAGGGCATCTCCCGGCTCGAACTGGCCCTCCAGGAGCGCGGGCTCGTCGCTGTCAGCGGGACTGTACAGGCCGGCCGATACCGGACCCTCCCCGCGCACGAACCACAGCTCGTACGTCTGGTCGTCGCCGAGGTCGGGCAGATCGTCGGAGACGAGCACGGCCTGTCCCAGCGACTCCGACCAGTAGGCCGTGACCGCACCCTCGCCGCTGACGAGCTCGGCAGTCGTCGCCTCCGAATCCGGGGCGTCCTCGATCTGCTGGAGCGCGACGACGGATGCCGGCCGCGTGAGGTACTCGTTGATCGTGACCGCGCCGAAGCCGAGCGCCACCAGCAGCACGAGCGACGCGGCGAGCGCGAACATGCCGCGCATCCACTTCTGCCGTGCGACGGTCTGGATGGCTTCGGTGCGCGGCGCCGTCGACGGCTGGACCGGCGGTGATGCCGGCGCCTTGGGGACCTGCGGTGTCTCGGCGATGCGGGCGAAGAGTGCCTCGCGAATCGCCGTGGGCGGCTCGACGACGGGGACGGCAGAGCCCAGCAGGGCCGCGGCATCGGCGTCGGCGGCGGCGATGTGCTGCCATTCCGGGTTTGCGGCGAGCGCGGCTTCGTACGCGCGCTCGTCGTCGGCCGACAGGGCGTGCAACGCGTGCCCCGCCGACAGCTCCGCGAACTCGTTCCGATTCACGCTTTCACCCCCATCTCGACCCGTAGCCGCGACAGACCGTCGCGCATCCTGGTCTTGACCGTTCCCAGCGGCGATCCTGTCATCGCCGCGATCTCGCTTTGACTGTAACCCCCGTAGTACGCCAGGACGATGGCCTCGCGCTGAGGGTCGGGAAGGGCCGACAGAGCCGTCGAGACGCGTCGTCCTTCGAGCTTCAGTTCGACCTGCTCCGCGACCCCGTCGTATGCCACTCCGAGGTCACGGATGCCGGCGCGGACGTCGCGATCGCTGCTCGCCTGCGACGACCGCACGCGGTCGACGGCTCGGCGATGGGCGATCGTGAGCACCCACGACCTTCCTTGCCCTTTCTTCGGAGCGAACTTCGCGGCGGATTGCCACACCTCCAGAAACACTTCCTGAAGGACCTCTTCGCTCTGCGATCGGTCGACGAGCACACGCAGGATGAGACCGAAAACGCGCGAGGAGAGCATGCCGTACAGCGCGGTGAACGCGCTCTGGTCGCCTCCGGCGATGCGTTCGAGGAGTTCGGCGACGTGATCGGTGCGGTCGCTGCCGTCCTCGGGGACGTCGACGCCGTCAATGACCATACGCTCCAGCATGCCTCACGCGCGCGAGGAATCCGGTATCGGTGCGGTCCGCTTGACGTGTGTCGACGGCTGTGAGCGGCTGCGGAGAAACCGGATCCGAGAAATCTCCAATCCACCCGCCCGGGTGCTCCGAACAGCCTGTGTACGCCGCTTCTGCGGACGACGATCCGGCCCTCGCGGCCACCTACACCGGAGGTAAAGTCATGCTCACCAAGAAGTCGCACATCACTGCTGGTCTCTCGCTCGCCGTCGCCGCGACGTTCGCGCTGTCGGCCTGTTCCGGCTCCACGTCGTCGGAGACGATGGACGAGGACATGCCCACCGAAGAGACGACCGCCCCCATGGAGGACGACGCCATGGAGGAAGACACCATGGACCCCGCCGCCATGCTCGTCGGCCCGGGCTGCGCCGACTACGCCGAGGCCGTTCCGGACGGCGCGGGCTCGGTCGAGGGCATGGCCATGGACCCCGTCGCGGTCGCCGCGTCGAACAACCCGCTCCTGACCACGCTCACCGCGGCCGTCAGCGGCGAGCTGAACCCCGACGTCAACCTCGTCGACACCCTGAACGGCGACGAGTTCACCGTCTTCGCGCCCGTCGACGACGCTTTCGCTCAGATCGACGACGCCACGATCGAGACGCTCTCCACCGACTCGGAGCTGCTCACCTCGATCCTCACGTACCACGTCGTTCCCGGGCAGCTGAGCCCCGACGAGGTCGTCGGAACCCAGACCACGGTCCAGGGTGGCGACGTCGAGGTCACCGGCTCGGGTGACGAGCTGATGGTCAACGACGCGATGGTCATCTGCGGTGGCGTTCAGACCGCCAACGCGACCGTGTACCTCATCGACTCGGTTCTGATGCCGTAAGGCTCGAACCGCCGGCGGCCGGACTCGGGGGAGGGCCGGCCGCGACCAAGACGACGCGGTCGTCGACGCTATGCGAGGTGCGTCGGCGGCCGCGTCGCCCATTAGGCTGGAGGTTCACGGGCCTCTAGCTCAGTCGGTAGAGCATCGGACTTTTAATCCGCGGGTCGTGGGTTCGAGCCCCACGGGGCCCACCAACCTCGTCATGCGAAGAGACCTCGGCCACCGCGTGCGAGGATGAGGCGTGCCCACGGTCACCGCTCTCTTCCGCTACCCGGTCAAGGGCTTCACACCCGAGGCGCTGACCGCTCTCGAGATCGACGCCGACGGTCGCGTGCGAGGCGATCGGGTACTGGCCTTCCGGTTCGCCGACGCCGTGACGCCCGATTCCGACGGCGGGCTCGACCACTGGCCGAAGGAGCGCGGCCTCTCGCTCATGCGCTTCGCCTCCCTCGCGAGGCTGCGCACGACGTTCGACGCCGCAGAGCGGCGCCTGCGCATCCACGACGACGAGGAAGGCCTCGTGCTCGACACGGTCCTCGACGATGAGGGTCGCCGAGAGGCGGCGGATGCGATCGGCGGGTGGCTCACCCGCACCACCGACGCCCGTCTTCTCCGTGCGGACGGCGTCATGCCCCTCCACCTCATCGGCGACGGGCTGACCTCGCGCTTCCAGGACCGCGCCCGCGGATATGTGTCGCTGCACGGAGCCGCGTCGGTGCACGCGGTGGCGGATGCCGCGCCGGTCGCCATCGACGATCGCCGTTTTCGATCGAACATCGTCATCGGAGACACCCACGCCTGGGAGGAGCTGAGCTGGTGCGGATCGCTGCGCATCGGCGGGATGGAGTTCGACATCGAGCGGCCCATCGGCCGCTGTGCGGCGATCACCGTCAATCCCGACACGGGCGTTCGGGATGCGCGCCTCCTCGGCCTGCTCACGAAGGAGTTCGCCCAAGCGGAGCCGACCCTGGGCGTTCTCCTGCTCCCCCGACACGGTGGCGGGACCATCCGGGTCGGAGACGACGTCACTCCGCTCTGACGTCCGCGTCGGTCCGAGCGCGAGCGCGGGAGGCCTCCGGGCGCACGAGGATCCAGCCGGCCACGCTCGCGGCGATCGCCGTGAGCGCTCCCCCCGCGAGAGCCGGGAACTCCCGCCAGTCCGACGGCATGTCGGCCGTCGCCCAGAAGAACACGATCAGGGCGGCGACCGCGAACGCCGGGGGGAGCACCCACATCGCCTCGCGGAACGTGCCGCGGGAAAACCGACGGGATCGGCGGACACGGACGACAACCGCGGCCAGCACCGCGAGTGCGAGAGCCGCGGCGGTGAGGACGCCGACGAGCACGATCGGGAACACCTGGGACAGGCGATGCTGCGTCCACCCGGCCCGGTCGACGGTGAAGGACCCGGCGGGGAACTCCAGCAGGACACCGAGGCCGGAGTAGGTGCCGGAGGTGGGATATCCGTACTCCCCCTCGGCTGTCTCGAGCACGTGAGTGACCACGGACCCCTCCGTGATCTGCTCCTCGGTCAGAGTCCCGCTGGCGTCAGAGTCCGGGAGCCCACGCTCCAGCTCCTCGACGGCCGTGCCGAACGGGAATCCCGATTCCCGCCAGTCCCGCGCCTCCTCGGCGGTGTCCGGGTCCTCCCGTAGCCACCCGGCGGACAGTGCTGTCTCGGCGAGGTCATCCGGAATGGCGATCGAGACGCGTGCCGACGGCGCCGAAGGATGCCCCCATCCGCTCTCCCACCCGTCCAGCAGCGCACTCCAGCGGATCCGCTGCACCGTCTCTTCGTCGTGTCCCGACACCGGCGATCCGACGCCGACGGTGACCGGATGCTCGATCGCGTACGCGATCTCGACCGTATGCTCGCCCTCCAGCACCCGTGGCAGAGCCGTCGAGACCTCTGTCTGGGCACCCACCCGCGAGGCGCTGTAGTCGACAGCGTCGCCGTCGACGCGCACCGCGGCAACCTCGAATCCGATGTCCTGGCCGTCCACCTCGGCCGGGAATCGCTGGGCGAACTGCGGCACGCGCGCGGCCCCCTCCTCGAACGTCACGTCGACGCGCTCCGTGACGACCAGGACCGGTTCGCCGGCGACGAGCTCGATCCTCGCCGCGATGTCCACCGCGCTCACCTGCGTGTAGAGGGTTCCGGCCGCGGCGAAGTCCCAGGATGCACTCGTCCCTCCCCGTTCGTACGGGTTGGGCACGATCGCGATCACGCCCACGGCGCCGACGACGACGAAGACCGCCAGGACGCGGATGAGAAGCCTCGGCCAGGTCAGGAAGTCGCGCGTGCGCCAACGCCGGAGATCGTCGGCGCCGAGCTCGTCGGCCACGCGCGCGAAGACGACCTCGCCGGTCGGCCTCGGATCACCGGTGAGGACGGCGTAGGGAAAACCTCGATCGGTCAGCGGAGAGCGCGCGATCAGCTCGGTTCGTTCGGCCTGAAGACGCACGCCCAGCAGATGCTGTCGAGCGAGGGCCCCCCGACGAGTCAGCGGGCGCGCCGACAGCGCGATCCAGAAGATGGCCGCGGTGAGCACGAGCGAGAGGGCGACGAAGGCGACCGGCCACCACACGATCGCGAGCGTGGCCTGGTGGGAGAGCTGCCGGACCAGTCCCAGCTGCAGGAGTGACAGAGCCGGCGGAGCACACAGGAACGCGTCGCGCACGAACCCTCGGGGGATGCGGCGGTATCCCTCCCTCAGCTGCGCGCCGCGGGCGGGATCGAGCCGGAAAGCCGCCGCCGCCCGGAAGCGGTCGCCGAA
>TARA_B100000749_G_C18450032_1_pt1 | contig 18539 bp, 23 predicted proteins | sample TARA_B100000749 | Tara Oceans TARA_B100000749 (sample SAMEA2621232) | marine metagenome | biome: marine biome (ENVO:00000447); feature: mesopelagic zone (ENVO:00000213); material: "saline water (ENVO:00002010), including plankton (ENVO:xxxxxxxx)" | depth 800 m
ATTCTACTGAGAATTAATAGGGAGACAGTTCTATTGAGATTCATCAAAAAAGCACCGGGCAATCTTAATTTTACATAAGCTATCTTATGTTACGAAAAAATTGAAAAAGTGCCAATTTCAAGAAAATTCTCAATTATTTGTAGATAGTTTATGTAAAATAATAGTGTCCAGGAGAAACCCATTTGGAGAAAATTTATTGCCTATTCACAAACGAGGAAATGAATGCTGTTCCCACCAGCGGAGGTAATCGTGATGTTTTTTCTTATAATTCAAAAAGCAGTCCGCATTATGAATATTTGATATCTGGAACAATAAGCCATGAAAAGTTAAAAGAGGATTTTCCAAATGGCAAGACTGGAAGATTGAACTGTTATGCCGAAATACTAAAGGAGAGGAAGAGAGGGAATATTATATTTTGGCATAGTGCCAAAAACAATTTAGATATATCACTTCCTGACAATACTGTTCAGCGAGATATTGAGAATATTGCCTATAAACTTATTGATCACGGAAAGAAAAGAAATTTTCTCTTAAAATTAATTTTTGAAAAAACAAAGAAAAACGGGAATCCCTTTAAAGAATTCTTACTTTCCCGCCAAGATCTTGCAGAGATCGATATTCATGATTCTAGTGAAATCATTACTTGGTATAGAGAGCTAGAAAATGATGGGCTGATTTCCATTGAATCAGAAGGTTCTCATCATTTTCATCTTAATCGTGACCCAGATGATATTGTATTTGAATTTATGCGCTTTCCCTATTTAAGGCTAACACCTAAAGCACTTACTCTTATGCAGAACTTTTTTCAGAACATCTATAACAAATGTTTTCTTGCAATAGCATTCACGGACCCAGATGGGAAACCAGTAAATAATGATGTCCGCAATGCAATCAGAGAGGTTTTAAAATCGTTTGATATTGAGTTGGTTGTTATTGATGAGAAAGAACATAATGATGGCATTATGGACCATATTATAGCAGAAATCAATGAAGCTAAATTTGTTATTGCTGACCTAAGCTACCATAAGAACGGCGTTTATTTTGAAGCCGGGTTTGCCAAAGGCCAGGGCAAGCAAGTAATCCACACTGTTAATAGAGAACATAAAAAGAATATTCATTTCGATGTTCAGCATCTAAATTTAATAATATGGACTAACACTGATCACCTGAAAGAAAAACTTGCAAACAGAATTAGGGCCACTATGGCGGTTGAATAGCACAAAAAAGCTCACGCGTTAGCAATCTCCTCTCTCACCCATTCAGATATTTTCAAAATCGTTCTTAAATCAGAAATTAATTGCACATGAAAATATACATTAAATCTAGTTTCTTTAACATCATGGGATATTACTGGTACGAAATTTCCAATGTCCATCAGCTGTCTTTCTATTCGAAGAATTTCCGGAGAATCATCGTCCCCCTGTAGCTCGTCAAGTCGTTGTCTTAATTCCATAAATCTAGTCACATCACTTTTTGGCACTAAATACGGCGGAATGTACAATGGTATTCTGTGTGCCAAAGTATCTCGATATTCGATCAAGTAGGAAAACCAATCTGATTGCTCAAGAACTTTCAAATTTTTCACAAACTCTGAACTAAGACTTCCTCGTAAATCCACATATTTCTTTGTTAATCCTACTTTATGGTTTGGAAGATTAAGTTTTTTCTCAAAATTAATTACGTGAGCCAAATTATCCATTGCGCCATATAGATTTATTATGAATGCCTGTAAAAAAACAGTCGTATCACTTCTCTGGTCTTCATTTAAATCTTCTGTGTCTAGTGGGCATATTTGAAATATTTTCTTTATACTATGGCTCATTAAATTGAGTCGTCTAAAATAACCCTGATACAGATATTTTTCTGAGTTGTCGCTTACGAATATTTTATTCCAGTTCAACAGTTCACTTTTCATAGATGGAATGCTTTCGAACTCTTGGCTTATCTCTTCAATTTGCTTTGCTGTATAGCTACCCATCTTTAATTTTCTTTTTTATGTTACGATCTGTGCGTTCATAATTCTTACGAAGCCCTTCTCGTTGTGTTTTTACTCGTGACTTTAAATATTTTTTACGAATATCAATGTATTCCAATACTTTTTTTAGACTGAATTCTTTCATATTCTCACTTTTGCAAAATTATCCTCATATTTTCAAATGCCTTTTCGCTATTCATCGCCTGCCCCTCCATCGCCTGAGCGATTTCTGTGTTTTCCACCATCGCTTTTAGCTCGCCAACAACATATTTCTTTAAACCAGCTTCAGAGGATTTAATCTTTTCAACAATCCCCTCTCCACTCTCAATGATTGCCACTATATCTTCGAGATCATCACTATCTATAGGTGAACCGATTCCCCTACCCTTAAAAGCTTCAATTTTCGTTGCGAGCAGAAATACGGGATCAAATACCTTTATGGTCTTTCCACTAGAAAGCCTATATTCAATGGCAGCCCTCATGCCCGGCTTATACCAAGCGTTTGTGAACCCCAGAATCTTTTCTTCTGGCACCATAACATCTATTAACAATTCTCTTCCCCCCACATCTTTTCGGTAACGATACGGGGGGTCCCCCGCTTCTTGGGAGGGCTTAAACCCCAGCTCTTTAATTTTGTCCGCAAACTTGTAGTAGTCACTAAGGCTCCTAACATTAACTAGAAAATCTGTATCTAATGTGGGGCGCATCTTGGATTGCCCCACTTCATCTAAAAATAGTCCGACAATTGCTCCACCCACAAATACGATTTGCTCCAGCATTTTTTCGGGCAGCATATCGACTAGTAAATTAAAGTCCTCTTCGTTTGGATAAGACATGTTTAAGCTAATGCTTCCTGTAAATGCCTTTCAGCGGACTTTCTCTCCCTAACTCGCCCTACCCTTAGGGCCTCAATTAAAGACAATACCTCATAGAGCTTTTTATCCCTCTTCGAGGCTTGAGGAATGGACTTAAATAATGGCTTAATTGATTGCCCTGAGTCTTTTCCCTCAGGGTCACTCCATACCACCTTATCCATGCCTGAAGGCTTGAACTCTTTATTTAATATCGGTCCGGAATGGGCTACGAGGATTCCCCTCTCGACGGGACCCAATTCGGCGGGGTATATAAACGGAAGCCCGTGGACAATAAGGTTTCGAAGGCTCCTTAATATAGGCCTATTCTCAGAGTCGATAAGCTTTGATTCTCGTAGCCGCTCAAGTGAGTTATAAACCTCAGCCTGAGAGATAACTAATTCACGCGCAAGCTCCATGGGCTGCATACCTTTTTCTTTAGCCACGGCGAGCTTTACTGCCAATACAATGTCCTGGGGTCTTAGCATCTTCTGCTTCCTCATTTCATGCCTCCTATATACATTATATCTACCTCATCGACATTTTACAATATATATTATATATAATGTAGAATACTAGTGATATCAATATATTATATATCATCACAAAAATCAAAATGTACCAAAATGAGATTAAAAAATAACATCCAAAAGCTGTTGAGCCCGCCAAATTTATAGCTGGATGATCAAAACAAAAGTTGGTGAATTTGCCAACTTCTGCTATTCTATATTTACAGCAGGAGTCGCTGGAGTAATGTATGAATCCCTATAATATTGATATCGATGAATTAAGAGACTCGAAAGAGATCATAAGTGAAAAGGACCTCTTAAAGCTAAAGCTTGTCTCGGAATTATTAAGAGCAACTAATAAAATGAGCTCTGCGGAGTTCATAGAAAAATCAAAAATTGATAAGTCGGATCTTTCCAGAATGAGAGCTCTGGATCTTGAGAGATTTACTATTGATAGAGTATTGAATTATATTGAAAGACTCGGACTTACTACCAAAAAATCCAAGATCAAGGTGTCGTAAAAATGGCCAAAACACTTAAAAAGACATTCAGAACCAGCGAAATTGCACGGGTAATGGAGCTTAAGCTTGATATGCCTGTTCTTGAAGTTACAGAGAAAACCCAGAAAAAGAGCCTGGATTTCCTCAAGGACTGCTTTGAGCTTAAGAGCGAACTTAATTCACAGTCCGCAAAGACTCTTTTGTCGAAAATCACTAAGCAAACGGCAATCCTGATTGAAGAGTATGAAAAGACGAAGTACCCGACAAAGGACATCGCTCCGGCCCAGATCTTACAGTCTTTTATGAATGATCACGGACTAAAGCAGATCGACCTCAAAAAGGAGTTTGGCTCACAGTCAATTGTATCTGATGTCCTTAAAGGAAATAAAAACATAACAATAAGTGCAGCTAAGAAGCTAGGAAGACGATTCAGCGTTTCCCCTACCCTGTTTTTGGATCTATAGATGAATAGTGGGAATATAGAAAGGCATGTCAGAGCAATAGTTTGCAGATAATTGAAAAAGGCAAAGATTCCGAAAATAAATCTAATAAACATACTTTTATACTGAAATGTCGCGACTGAGAGAGTCATGTAAACGCAACTCCTAACTACGGCACCTATATTGTAGAGATTGACGGTCAATAGCTTCAATAGGGCGCATTTATCCGGAAAGAATCGTATTAACTATTTTCTTCAAATTTTCCTTATAATAATCAAATTCATCTGTTTTTCCACTTACGGTTCCTTTTACAGCAGACCATCCCGCTTCTTGAATTTTAGTAAAATCTTCCTCAAATATTTTTTTGAGTAAACCCGTATCCACACCCTTTGCCTCAAATACTTTTGGGAGTATTTTCCTCGCTTCTTCATAAAATTCAGACTCCGCTTCCTCCAATATGTACTTATTAAAAAGTCTTTCGATATCATAGTAGTCTCTTGCCCTGTTTTTTACTCCAACAAGTTCATATTCAGGGTGCTGTTGACATAGCGATCGAATTTTCTCAACTATCATTAAAGCCCTTGAATAGGCTCTAATATCAACACCATTGCCGACTGTTAACCTTTCGATTGAACCACAGAATTCATATTCGCTAATCTCTATCGGGATTTTGGACGAAGCTGCTCCTTCTGGCACCAGCGCCTGTTGACTCATTCGGCCTGCTTCCAGATGGTTCTTAGAATTCTCTATCAATTTAAATTCAATGGCCCACCCGCCCCAGAAATCTGGCGTTCCAGCTTTCTTTATCTTAGGCTTTTCAGAGAATTTAAAATCAAAAACGAAATACCCTAGCCCACTAAATTCATTTTTAAGTGATGTTTTTAGCGCTTGAAAAAAAATATCTGGATCATCAATTGATTCGGGGGTGGAGAAATCCGCATCACGAGAAAACCTCGATTTGTCCCCATGAACGATCCGCAGCGCCTGACCACCCTTTAAATAGAGTTTGTCATTTAATAAATCATTTGAATATATCGCCAATAGCGAATGATAAATAACCTCATCAATAGTCATTCTAAAATACCCCCGGCGGATAATGTACCTGCCATTCCCTGTCAAAGAGCCAGTTCTCCCGATATGATCGATCTAGGTAGAATTCCCTTAACTCGATATCAAAGTTACTTCTCCATTCTGACGAATACTCTTTTCCTTTAGCTTTTTTGAGCAAAAATCCAATGGACTGCCAATAGGGATAATATGGACTATATGCCTTATAGATATAGTGCAAAAAACTCAAATCAATTTCAGCGTTTCTAAATGCATCCGCCACAGTAATGATTCCGCCCGAGTAATGTGGCTGCATAACAGAATCAATTAGCGTACGTTCAATTGACGAAACTTGAAAAGTGGTTTTAACCTTTGCAAGCGATAAAGAAACCGTATCCAGCCCTACCCTTTTTATGTCTTCTCTTTCAACTATATAGTAATTTTTTTTCTTATATGTAAATGCCTGTGTTTTAGTTCTTGGCTTCTTCATAAATGCTTGCCGAACCAGATTTTGTCTGTATTTTTGATCTTTTTCTGCCCGTCTGCCGGGAATTTCTTTTGAAATGTAGTACTCCTCTGGCTTTTGCATTACCAAATCGTGCCAATACATGGCTGTGTAGTGGGACCCAAAGTATTTAGAGCCTGGCTTACAGATAGCGGCGGTGACTTCCTCAGGTAATACATCTTTTTCAAATGAAAGCAGCGAGAGTTCGGGGCTTACCACCCAGTTTAGATCCTGCCTCTTTGGCCTTCTTAGCAGGCGCTTATACATGTATTCAGAGATACCCTCCTGTAGAGCAAAATCCTTTAGCAGTTTAATATAAGCCTGCCTCATGAATACTCTCGGAAATTCCCCCTTAAGCCTGCTCTCAAGTTCGTTAAATTTACCCATCGCTCCCTCTAATATATGTATATATACATATATTAGCACCTTAAACCGAATTTGTCCAGAGGAATCTAAAGGAGCTAAATTTAAGTGATTTCAAGTATTTATACTATCAAATTTTATCTTAAAATGATATATGTGTATATATACACATATATCGGCTTATCGATCGATATTCTTTAATTTATCTAAGTATCCACCAGCATTATTAGTACTGCGATTACAACGTTGAAGTAAATAACGACACACGTGAGCCAACTCTTCCCTACCCTCCGAACCTTCCATCAGGAACAACTCAATTATTTTCCCCACCCTCTCCGGATCGTTTGCCCTAACGACCGCATGAAGTGCTTGAGCGTATAAATCTAAGAAATACATAATTGACTCCTTTTATTGCGGATTAGCTGTCTACGCCTCACCCGCGAGGGAATACAGATCAATAAACTCCACAACTACCCTCCTCGACCATGCTCTAAGCAATTGCAAATACTAGATTTTGCACAAACCACAGTGAGGGCTTCTGGGCCTTTGAATGGCCGGGCTTCGGACGCTTTAGATCTGTGGATTACGTTAAGAGAAACTCTTGGGGCTAAAAATATAACGTTACACGACCCTATATCGAAATATGCAGGACTAACGTAACAAGGATAAATTTCGTTATATTTCTATGTATAGTTATAAAAAGTTGTGACGTTATAAGTAACGTTACTTTTTGCCAAATTGTCTAGTTAGCACCAAGTCCCATTGTCGCTTCGGCTTTTCTGCTACACACGGGAGTCTGTCTACGCCTCACCTACCTATCGACTTCGTCAAAAATGTTCGTTGTTTCCCGCTTAGCGGGCCTCACTCTCACGCACTCAGCCCCCGTCTGCGCGCCCGTTCGACTTGCCCTACCCCATACACCTATTTTAAATTTAAACCGCTCAGAATCGATTTTTAAACTTTTCAAAAATTAAAACGTGTTACCCATTTTGTTATCTATTATAAATAAGTAACAAGAAATCCTCGTTACCTGTTTTGTTGCCCATTCTGTTATGCATTTGTTATCTATTTTAAGTTAAGCTTGAAAAGCCATTCTTGTTATGTGTTTTGTTACCTATTAATAATTAATAACACATTTAGCTTGTTACCTATTCTGTTATCTTTTTTATAAATGAACTTGAAGCCTAAAAACAACCCCCAGAGCAATGATCTACCAAGCCTTATAAAAATCATATCTATCCGTTATTACAAATATTAAACATACAACAAATAGGTAACAACCAGTGATCTAAAGCCCGTTGCGGAAACTATAATTGATCACTTAAAGCACCCTGGCTTGTTATGTATTTTGTTACCTATTTAAAACGGATAACAGGAATTGGCTGTTACATGTTTTGTTATCTGTTCTGTTATGCATTTGTTATCTATTTATTTTAAGCCCAAAAAAGGGTGCTTTGTTATGTATTTTGTTACCTATTTTAATTGCATAACAAATCATGCTTGTTATGCTTTTTGTTACCTATTTATGGCGCGAGAGCAAAATAGCGTTTTTAGGGTGCCCCGAACACACAGCAGGCGCTTAAATTATGAGCACACACAGTTGTGGGTTAAAAGTCGGGGATGGGTGGTTTAAATAAAAGGGTAGGTCTGGCCAATTAATTAAACCTTGCAATTCAGCCCAAACTGAGATGGAATTTTAAATGTGGGGGATAATTAATCCACCGGTTTTACAAAACTGAATACTTACACTAGTGGCACGAGAATTTTTCAACAAAGGGAATCACATGAGTGACGCTTTTAATCCAGAGAACTTCAAATTGGAGCTTACTGTTACGCCTAAGGACCTGGCGGACCTTTTACGGATCACACCCCAGGCACTTCATAAGTTTTTAAAAGAACATGATATAGACACGAAAGTGGGGAACACTCGCTTTCATAAGATTCGCCCCCACCAGGTAAGAAAAATCATCGAGATAAGAGGACTCTCTTATCCTAACATGGTGATTGATCTTCATAATGTTAAAGGCGGTGTGGGGAAATCGACCTGCACGCACGCACTAGCTACCCGAGCTGCTGCATGGGGCGCCAAAGTTCTTATGGTGGACCTGGATCAGCAGGCCAACCTAACAAGCTCTTTTGGTATTCACGGTCACCCGAATCAGTTTCCTACTATATTAGATATTCATAAGGGAATGTTTAAGGGTCGCGAAGTTCAAATACGCGATGCGATTCTCGAACTAAACGACAACTTGCACTTGATACCTTCAAATCTAGGAATGGCTAACATCGATACTATTATGAGTATGGATAGTGAGCTTAATGTAGGCGCGTTTTTCGATTTGATGTTTGGTACATTAAGAAATGAGTATGACTTTATTTTCTTCGACTCGCCTCCAGCGCTATCGAAGCTGACAACAGCGGCTCATTTATATAGTGATTTGATCCTTATGCCTGTCGAGCCTGATAAGTTCTCAATCGATGGCCTTGAGCTTAACTTTGAGACTATTTTCCGGCTAAAGCAGCGATTTGGAACCGAGTCAGAGACGAAGATCTTTATCAATAAGTACGATGCTCGGCCGAAAATCGATTTCCTAATCGCCAGTGAGCTTGCCAAGACCGATTACGCTGAGAATATGTGCGAAAGTGCTGTTCGGTACGCATCGGGGCTCAAAGCAGCCATTGCCGAGGGCAAGTGTGTGTGGAACGCGGATAAGAAGAACCCAGCGCTTGAGGATTTAAATTCATTATTTCTTGAAATCTCTGGGCTTGATGAGAAATGGAACTCTAAGGCCGAGACGGTAGATGAAACAACAAGACCAACCTCTTCTGAGGCGGGTAGGGCAGAGGAAGCTAGCTTGTAATGGCCAGTAAGAGAAAAAAAGGACCTATAAAGCTAAATAACTTACTCGCTAAGGGTAAGAAGCGCTTTGGCGACGTCGATAGCAATGACGACGGCTTTGATTTCTTAGCCGAGCGCGAATCATTGGTAGCTACTAATAAAAATGCGCCTCCAAAGCCTCCTCCATTTGCTACTAAGCCGAAAAAAGAAGTGCAGCGACCCGAACCAGAAGCGACGAAGGAAAAGGCTGCGCTTAAAATAGAGGCAAAAAGGGCGAAAAACCAAGACCTAAAACAGGTAACAAATACACAACAAATAGGTAACAAAACACATAACTTGGCGCCTGAAATAGATAACAAACCTACAACCAACACAAAACAAAATGATAACCAAATAGGTATCCAATCAGGTAACAATTTAAAAACAGATAACAAAACTAATACTCCAACAAATAATGTCGCGAAACTGGAGAATTTTGATCCTGATCGCGACTATAGAACTCTCGTGGGGAACGAGAAGCTTTTATTTTCTTTTATATATCATGAGGCTCTTCGTGAAGGCGGACTTGAAACGGGCAGGCTTCCTATAAGTGCGCTAGTGGAGGGGATTAAAGCCTCTCTTGGTGTGACAAGAACGACGCTTCATAGGTTAAAGCAAAAGGGTCTCTTGGAGGTGGTTGAGTGTAGAAAGGGACGAGCTGGTTGGAGCCGCTATGGAATATCTAAATCCGTTTACCAAAAGCTTCAAAATGATGATGTGTTTTTTAATTCCGGGCCTAAATGGGTAACTAAACAGGTAACGGAAAATACAACAATGGCTCCTAGTAGTAGTAGTATATCTTTTTCTAATAATTTAAAAAATATAACTACTACAACTAGCGGAGCTAAAAAGGTAACAGTGTTACCTATTGATTGGGCAGATGTAGTTATCCCTCAAACCATGAAAGACCACAGGTTTGGGAAACCCCATTTAATTCAGATTTTAAATCAAGGTGTGCTTACAGCAGAGGATGTACAGGACTCGCTTGATCACTTCACACATGATCTTGAGAATGGCCATGTCGTGCCCCATACGGGTGCGGTGAACATGCTCATGGGCATATTAAAGAAAAAGGGTATTCCTTATATTTCAGAGAAGTACGTAAAGGCTCTTCGGGCTGAGCGAGATGAGATGCTTAAGCTTAAAGAAGAGTACGCTGAGATTAAGCGTAAAAAAGAGAAAGAATCCCAATCGAAAGAGTTTGAATCATTTTGGAGTAATTTAAGTGAGGCCGAACGTGACGCTTACATGGAGCCGAACCAAGTGGCTCCAAGCGGATCTGAATATCAAAAGGTATTAGCTAAAAGTAAGTTTGTAGAGTCGTTGGGGTGAATAAATGAAATATTTAATAATTTTTTTAGTGAGCTTCAGTGGGCTTTTGGCATTTTCGAAAAAAACCAATGCTCCAGCTCCAGCGACAGAAAAATCTCGATTTGTGTATTTAGAGGTTTATCCTAACTCAAAAGATAATGTCACAATTCAATCGATTAAATGTGATCCGAACAAGAATGACCTGAGCGTTCGCAAATTTGTGACCCAATCAAAAGTTGCTGACGGTGAGGTAAATGTAATCAATGTGTATGCAAGGTCCGGGGATTGCAAAGAGAGCCCTTATTCAAGCGTATGGCAGGAGTCAGTGAGTATCCCAGAAAACGGTAAGCACACCCATGTCTATATCACACTTCTTTCAGACAATGTGTCGGTATTATAGAAGGCTCTGTTATAAAAAAAGCCCCACTAGATGCTAGCGAGGCTGATTCGACATAAAATTTATTCCACAATACAATGAGTATCAATCAACCGATGGTCTTTTAGCATGATCGCACCGACACACTCGGTTTTATTCAGAATGATCTGCCCCTCAGCCTGAACTTCTTGAAGCTCTTCAAGAATAGTAAGTTGGTCTTGAGTAATATCAAGCCTAGTGTCATCAGGTAGTTCGACCCAATATCCAGTACCTGATCCATCACCACCACCGCGGGACGCCAATCCAATGAGAGGGAATGACGTAATAAGCGTTATTAAAATCAATCTTTTCATTTTATCCCTCCTTTCCGGATTCAACATGGTTTATTGAGATTGATAAAGTATAAAAGTTTTCATCTTTAGTATTTTTTGACTCTTCCACAAGTTCTCTAACAGCATCGCGAATTTTAGATTTGCATTTTGTGACAGACTCATTAGTGGTCGCGAGCGTGTAAAAGGAAGTTCCACGTTGAGAACCTGTCGTCAATTTAGATAGGTGTTGAAGTGTCAGGTCTTTATAGGCTGCAATAATGCGATCTTCACCAAACTCTTCACTGGTTAGAAAATAATGATCTACAGTTCTCTGAAACTTACTGTCTTTTATTTCAACTATTCCAAGTGAAATCAGTCCATATAGTGCTTCGGTGACCTTATCCAATGCCTGATTAAGTTTTTTCGCTAACCAGATAGGAGATCCATTGAAATCGCTATGGGTCATTGCTGTATGTATTAAGCGCCAATCCAAATCGGTTAGCCACTTCTCTTTAGCTTCAGCGTAATCAATATCCGTGATCCGCTGGCCTTGAAGCTCAGAGACGTTATTGTTCCCTGATGTTAACTCCATTATTCCCCCTCTATAATGATGTAATATTCTGCTTTAAGTACTCCTTGTTCCGGAACTTTACCCCCTCGCCCAGAACATCTGCGTACTCTAAAAATAATTTCAATATAATCTTCTTCTTCACAGGGCTGACTCCTTCATAGATCGTCGCCATCATCCGACCCAATTCCTCATCGTGACATTCGTTATTTCTCTTCTGATCGATTCTTTTATCGATAATGCCCTTCAAATCAATGTCCAGCTCATCTAAAACTCTGACAAGTGCAGAGCTTACGATGTCCGAGTTTCCGGACAAAAAGGAATTAATGGACGAATAAGAGACATCAGTATTACGGCTAATATCCGTAACTTTCCTCTTCTCAAGGCTAATCAACATCTTCAACTGATCGTACAGCTCCATACCCCACCTAAGAATAGAGAAAAGCTGTCTGGCTCATCTCGCTTGGCTTATTGCGTTTTTCTTTTTGCAAATAACTACTTCTGCGGGGTAATTTTTCCAATGAATTCACACATGTCTCAACTAAGATTGCCGGAATACGAGTAATTTTACTTTGTTCAGAGCAGTGCGCGGCGCGATAAATGTACTTTATTCACACCCTGGTAACCCTGCCGGGATCAAGAATCGGGCGTAAGAAAAATCACTGAAATCCTAAAAATCCTTAAATCCGGGGTCTAAGTTCTCCTTCAACAGCAGCAAAGGGAAAAGACTTTTGAAAAACAAAAACAAACAAAGAATCAACTTCTACGGCCTCGATACCCTTGATGACGACCAGCCTGAGAAAAAATCGAACGTTGTAAAAGTGGATTTTAAGAAAAAAAGGAGAAAGACAAAATGAGTAAACCTAACCAGAAACAACCATCCAAGTATGAGTTTGTAAACGATTACAACTTAGGACTATCGAAATCAAAAACCAGGGTAAACATTAAGATCGACGACAATAAACGCATGATCTCAATTCCCACAGAGAAACTTCTTAACCTTATGGCTGAGGAAACTATCATGAGCGGCAATGTGGCAATCGCTGGCGATTTCGACTCAAGTGAACTTGATGGAGCCCGTCAGTGAAAAGCTGTCTAGCTCGCCTCGCTTCGCTTGCTACGCTTTTCTGCCTAACGGCGGCCTGCGATGAGCTCCGCTTCAAAAAGGAAGCGGGGCCGCAGCCCTTATATACCCAGTCTGTTGAAGGCCTAAGCTGGGAAGAGGAGCCGGATACTTACTTCCTTGATCTATCTGGTGAAAGCCCCTCGGCTCAGTATCACTTATATATAAACGATGAGCCGTTTGGGAATGGGCAGATATCAGACCTCGTAGATGGAAAGTTAAAACTCCCTCAAGGGCAAGTGCGAGCTGAGATTGAGGGCCGGGAGTTTGTCTTTGACATTAAAAAAGACACTGTAATAACCCCCGAGACAAGACATCTATATATTAAAGATGAAGCCCGGGGCTTTAGCTTCCACGGCGGCCGTCTTTTTTTAATTGATCAAGAAATTGAACTTAGAGGCCTTGCGTTTAATATAAGTGTTCTTGAAATTGTGTCCTTAAACTCCAAAATACTAAGCTTTAAATCAAAAGCTAGTGCGGGAAGTCCCGGCACACATGGGCCTCAGGTCACAATCGATGCCAAATACGCGAGTGGAGATCTTAAAATCGAAGCTAGCGGACAAGAGGGCGGGCGAGGTATCAGGCCACAGCGAAATCCATTCACTCACCCAAGAGCCAGCGGTGGAAGAGATGGAATAGAAGAAGAGCGCTGCAATGGCCATGAATGTAATTCCATTTCTCCTGTTTGCGTAATTAAGCCAAGAAGTGGTCAGCCGGGGCGACTTCTAGGAAAAAAAGGATTCCCTGCAAACGATGGACTACCGGGCGGTGATGCCGGACTGGTGGAAGTAAATATTAAAAATCCAAAAGACTTCAATTTAAATGTAACAGCTGCGCCTGGAGAGGGCGGCGCGCCCTCAGCCCCCGGCCTTGGAGGCTTAGGTCAGAGAGGCGGGCCTCCGGGCCATTGTCCGACATCTTGTTTATGTAATGTGGGTGAGGGGCAAAGAGCTCCTGAGGGACTCATGGGCGAAGCGGGCACCAAGGGACCAGTTGGAGAGCGTGGACGAGTGTGCATTCGGCTCAGTGATGTGGCAAGCGAGGGGTGCTTTGGAGGTGAGGGATGATCAGGCTAATCTGTCTAACTTCCGTTCTTCTCCTGTCGGTTGGTTGCACGACATCGCGACAAGGAAAAACACTTGAAACAATAGGATATTCAGCAGTTGCTTGCGCGCTTATTGGTTCAAGCTCCGCACCGGCGGGGGAAAACAGCTCTGCCCACGCAGCCCTTTGGGCTGGGCTATGCGGAACTGCCGCTGCGATTATTTCAAACTCCATGCACGACGATGCGGATGAAGTCGCTCTGTTGAAGAAGAAAAACGGCGAGCTTCAAACGCTAATTACAGAAATTCAAAATCAAAACCTAAAAGATGTGCCCGAGGGCACGGTCCAGCACGGTACAAATAGTTTCTTTGAACGCCCACCGCCCAAGGAATTTAGAGACAAAATTATTCCGGGCAAGTGGTTTGTATATGAAGAGGAAATAGTAAGAAACGAAGACGGTGAGAAGTCCGTATCAATAGGAAAGAGATTTAAAATCATACCACCAAGAGTAAAGGGAGAGGAAAAATGAAACAGACGAGTTGGCTAAAAATAGGGATATTTCTAGGAACAATGTTAATAACACACGCAGTGTGGGGTCAGGACTTCGGTGAAGTAGAGGCTGTGTTTGATAATATCGAGCAGGGATCAAATGCGCTGTTAAAAAAGCTATTTGTTATCTCGGGCATCCTAGGCTGCGGGTACTTTATCGTAAGTATTCACGCAGGAATGGGACGACTTGTTTCCACCATAGTCGGTGCAATACTTTTTGTAACTATGCCGTTTTTGCTTGAAATCTGCTTTAGGCTCGCGGGCTAGGTAGCAAATGATCCTAATTAAGCCAAGCTACACTTTAAACGAGAAGAACTCCAAGATCGGCATCAACGAGTACGACATCATTGGACTCATAATACTCTATAACATTTTATTTTTGAGCCTCGATGGTGCTTTCTCGCTAGTCCCATTAATTGTAGTAACGGTGGCCGCACTGTCGTTGATAAAGCTTCGGTTTAAACAAAGACGTGGAATAATTAGAGATTATCTATATTCGCTAATTTTAAATCTAACAGTAGGGGATAGGGTGCGAGAGTTTGAAGTAATTGATGAAGTACAAATTGGAGAAAACCTTGCTTGGGTATCAAATTCAGGGGTCATGGGGCTGAGCTTTCGACTACAGGGAATAGATGAGGAAAGAGATGGCGAGGACAATGCCCATTCGATACTCGATAGCTTGATCAGTCGCATCCCGCAGGGGTTTGATTTATTACTTTCACAATCAGTGAGATCAGATCTTGATGGAACTCGTGGGCACGCCAGGCACCATCAAATAAGAGAAATCGGCTCTATTAAGTCTGAGCTGACTGTGTGCCTGACGAGATCAATAAAGCCAACTAATCCGTTTAAATTTAAAAGTGCAATTCATGATGCGAGGGTAGAGTTTGAAAAACTTGATTTAAACTCCCTATTTGATGGCCTTGGGGTTAAGGAGAGCTTTGTCCCAAGAGTTGAGCCAAAAATCCGAGAGCTTTCGCTTTTAAAGCTCGAATCACTTTCCCCAAGAGCCTTTGACTTTAAAACACTCTCTCAGGTTATGTCCCAAGCTGCCGTGCCGGTAAGGTTTCACACTAGAATCAGAAGTATTAGCCAGATGGACTCAGTAAAAAGAACGTTGAGGCAAAAGAAATCTCAAGCCGACGGAAAAGACAAATCAAGTGCTATTAAATACCTGCACGCAGAGAACACCGAGACTGAGATTGAGCTTAAAGGCAAAAGCCTCTTTTATGTAGAATGTCACATTGAGTGCGCGCCAAATGAAATTGAATCCGTAAAGCGCGCGCTTAAACCTCTTGGTCAGTTTAACCCGCAGTTAGTTGGAGAAAACAGATCCAGGGAATCCATCTCTCCTATGGGAGCGTTTCATAGGCCATTAGTTGAAATAGAGGACAGCCTTCCGGGATTCTTGCCGCTGATTGCAAATGAAACAAAGTGCGTAGGTGAGGCGAGTCCCCATGAATTCGCGATTCATAGAAAAAACCACTCTGTTCATCTATTTAGCCCTTTCTCAAGCGATTATGATCACTTCTCAGGGCTAATTTTAGGCAAGTCCGGTAGCGGGAAGAGCTCTATGCTCAACTCCCTTATCCATGCCCTCTCTCACGACGAGAGCATGCGAATTATATTGGTCGATGTAAAGGGCTCACACTCACGACTTGTAAGGCAAATTGGAGGGCGCGAGATAAGTGTAGGGCTTGGGGAAGTCTCGAACATTAATCCACTTAATATCCTAAATTATGACCGGTCAGAGGATACCTGTTTGCTCGTGGCAGGCTTTCTTGAGTCGCTGATTCTCGAAGAAGGAGAAGAGCGGTTATCCCTTGAAGAGAGAGCAAAGATAGAGTCTGCAGTCCTTGGATATAATTCTGATAGCCCATCGTTGTCTCAATTCATATCTGCCGGTGAGCTCCCTAGAAAAGACGCGTTTAAAAGATGGTCTTCTTCAGGCGTTTATAGAAATCTATTTGGTCCCACCGGGGACGAAAAGCGTGAGCAAGACAGGTTGGTAAATACTAATGAGAAGTTCGACGACCGCGGTAATATTACATATTTTAATTTTAAGGATCTCCATTCAGCCTCAAATGCTGAATTAACAAAATCTGTGCTTGGTGCGGTAATGCTTGAGTTCCACTCATGCTTACACAAAAAACAACATGATGAGCGTGTAATGTTCATAGTTGATGAAGTGGCATTTTTTATTTCCATATTCCACAGACAGTTTGAGTTTCTATCCCGCAATCTTCGAAAGCTAAACGGCGGTGTTCTGATTGCCTCACAAGATCTGACAGGCATTGAGTACAAGGGTGATCATTTTCTTGCAAAGCACACGGACTATAAGTTCTTGTTTGAGTTAAACGAAACCATAGATGAAAGCCTTCAGGCAAAACTCAATATAGATGCCAGGACATTAGAAAAGTTAAAGAGCATAAAAACCAAAAAAGGCGAGTACTCAAGCTTTGTTCTCTCCGAGCCCCAGGGGGCCATTGAGGGGTACCTTCGGTTGAGCCCAGAGGAGTATTTTAGAACTACAACCTTAAGTGATGATTTTAGTAAAATTGAAAAAGTATCTGATCTTCTTAAACTACCTGAGCCTGAGGTTATAAAAGCTCTCGCCCAGGTTCACCGTCAATCAAAGGCTACAAGCTATGTGGGCTAAGTGGATTTTCTTTTTCCCAATGACCTCCTTAGCAGGTTGGCCCGTCATTGACGTTCAGCAGTCTGTTGAATCGGCCTATGAGTCAGCCGCTACGGCTAGTGCGGCGAGTGATCTTTTGGGTGAATTCGGCCAGTCCTCCCAGGTGTTAGAGGACATAGCGGCTATGCACCAGGATATTAAGGATGTGGACGAGCTGATTCGGGATGTAAACAGGTACTCCGAAGACATTGATTCACTATCTAAATTCGAAATTGATCGCTATAGGAAGTTATCAAAGAAAATCAAGTACGCCACTCACTACATAAAGCGCATGAAGAAGATCACCGGTATTGCCGCTGTGGCAACGAGTGCCAAGGCCGCAACGGCTATTCATCAAATGGAGCAGACAAAACTCATAGGTGATCAGATATTAATGTCCGAGCGCAGAGAAATTGAGGATGCAAGGCGTGAGATTAAGCGCATTCAAGCCGAGCTTGAGCGGAAGAAAAAAGAGCGAGCGTTTTGGAATAGGGAGTTTCAGGCGATCAACCAGTCATCCCGGCGCAGTGGAATGGGGAACTATAGTTTTTTTAATATTAAAGAAATAAAGCGAGGCGAGGAGCCAGGGCCGGATAACAACGACGATTTCTCCTACTTAGAGCGCTTAAGAAAGCGGTTGGGGATATAGGTTTATGGGTGTTCTAGAAGGTGCGTTTGAAATTTACGCCCAGACTAAGGCCTATGCGCTGATGTTTGTAGGAATTCTGGTTACCTATAGAATTGCGTCGGCACTTTATTTGGGCCGAACCTATCACGCTTATATCAGCATTATAAAAGACATTGTGCTGTTAACTCTCGCGCTAAAATTTTTTGAGCCCACGGTGGAGTTTGTCGCACGAATTCCAGAGATGATCGGTGCAATTGCTGAGAATTCAGACAAAGTGGTCGTTAATATATATAGTAATTACAGTGATTTAGTAAAAAAAGTTAGTGTGATCTGTTACGGCATCGCAAAGTTTGTATTTTTATTTCTAATGTCGGCGATCATTGTCTTTGGCGCGTTTGTCATGGTGATGGGAATGCTTCTACCCTGGTATGGATTAATTAAAGGCTATGCGATAGCACTTTTAATTTGTGCCCTGTGGCCGGTGGGTTGGTATGCGTTTAATGTCCTGGCCGGGGCGATGATATCCCAGGTCGAGGTGTTGCAAAACGTCTTTGTTCTTATTGGTAGTGAGATCGTGAAGCTCATCGGAGCCTGGGGGATATCGGCTCTTGTTGTAATAAAGCCCCTGATGTCGACGATTATGCCGATCATTAACGGGGCGAAAGCTGGCACGGCAGCCACTGCGGGAGCGGCCGGGTTTGTTGGAGGAAGACTCGTTGATCCGGCCTCGAAAGTACTCACCGGCCGCGAGCCCTATAATGCCACAAAGAGAGCTGTTTCAGCGGCTCCGGCCCGCGCAATGAATAGTGCCTCAAGTGTGACGGGTTTTACTCGCGCCTACGCAGCCGGACAGGCGGGTAGGGCAATGAGTGGTGCGGCAAACT